>Ga0073934_10004737_pt1 | contig 22068 bp, 18 predicted proteins | sample LarsenN4metaG_FD_76834 | JGI IMG/M metagenome (GOLD analysis project Ga0073934, IMG submission 76834) | Hot spring sediment bacterial and archeal communities from British Columbia, Canada, to study Microbial Dark Matter (Phase II) - Larsen... ...
TGCGCTGAAAAGTTCGCTGGAGTGCATCGTGCAGTCGTCCGAGCGGTGGCGCAGCGGACGGTTTCCGGATGAAGACCTGATCGAACTCGTCGGCTCGGTCGTCGAACTCTATCTCGATCAGTGGCTGGAGCACAGCGGCACCATGCGGCTGTCAACGGTCGAGGCGCTGAAACTGGAGGGCGTCTGGAGCGAGACCCGGCGGTTCATCGAAACCTACGGCGGGGAATTGTTTCACGCCCGGCAGCTCACGCTGGGGAACGTGCGGGCCATCCTGCATCAGGGAATCGACAACTTCCTTGGCTTCCTCGCCGAGAACGAAGACCCGTTGCATCCGTCCAAGCTGCTGGCCGATCTCGAAGCGGGAAAAGTCGACCAGGACGACGTCGTCGAGCAATTGTCGTTGATCTATCAGATTGTCGTGGAACGGTACGACCGGTTTCTGGAGTACAACTCGACCACCACGCAGTCCGATTACGGCGAGGTGTTCTACACGCTGCTCGATTTTCTGCGGCTGGAGACGGCCTACGATCGTGACGCCTGGAACCTGTTGCCGGTTTCCCTGGCCCATGAAGTTCTGGCTCGCAGCGGGAAGGAGGACGCCGCGCAGATCTGGGAAGACGTGTTCACCGCCAAGACGGAAGGGATGGCGGCGCGGCATCTGGCGGAACTGGCCCGGCTGGAGCGGCAGTACGGCATGCGACTCCCCTCGGTCACAAACCATTTGCAGGAGCAGTTTGTCAAACCGCTGACGGTGAACAAGATGGTGGCTTTGATTGGTCCCACCTGTCAGGAATCCACCTGGCCGCAGCGGGAGGCCGGGCGCTCCCGGCCCGCCAGGGGGCGCGGCAAGCCAGGGGGCGCAACGACTCCGTCCGCGTTTCGGCGGTTCCAGCATCTGGTCGAGGAATACCTCAAGACGACGTCGGGATCGGGGCTGGAAGTTCCACCCTGGTTGCGGTCTCTGGAGGACGAACTAAACCGCATCCAGGGCGAGGATGATCGCCTGCAAGCGACGGACTTCGAGCCGGACCTGCGGCTGCCCACCAGTCCGCTCACGCTCCGCGAACTGAAGCAGCAGTTGCGACAATGGCGCGAGCCACTGTCGAGCCGCAAACGGAAGCCGTAGCGATCGGCGACGTCCAATCGGACGCCCCGTGATCGCCAGGGGCTGGCGGCTTCGTCTTGTCCCCACTCCTGCCCGAAGGGGGCGGGCGAGGGGGCAACCGCTACTCTTCGTCCTTCATGTGTGCTGCCGCAGCAGCGATTTTTTGCTGCTCGTTCGGGGGCACCATCTCGTAGTGGCTGAATTCCATCAGATAGCTCCCCTGCCCGCCCGTGAGACTCGACAGCGTGCGGGCATAGGTCGACAGCTCTGCCAGCGGCGCGCGGGCTTTGACGACCTGCGCTCCGCCGGCGCCGTTTTCCATTCCCTCCATCCGGCCGCGGCGCGTGTTCAGATCGCTGCTGATGTCCCCCAGCTTGTCCCCGGGCACCGTGACCTCCAGGTGCATCATCGGTTCCAGCAGCACCGGCTTGGCCTGGCGGGCCACATCACGGAAACACAAGCTCGCCGCCGTGCGGAAGGCGGCTTCATTGCTGTCCACCGGATGGTCCTTGCCGAAGAACAGCGCGACGGCCAGATCCTGCATGGGGTATCCCGCGAGCACACCCTGCTCCATTCGCTCGCGGACCCCCTTCTCCACGGCGGGAATGAATTGATTGGGGACCGTCCCGCCCGACACACAGTCGAGAAATGCGAAATTAAGCGCAGGGTCGTAGTGGTACTCCCGCAGGCCGGGAAACTGCTCGCGTGTGAAATACGTGGCCGGGTCGATCCCGCTGGGGAGCGGGTAAACCCGCAGATGCACTTCGGCGAACTGTCCCGAACCGCCGGATTGCTTCTTGTGACGATAACTCCCTTCGGCGTTGCCCATGATCGTTTCGCGGTAGGGCACCTTCGGCGGATGGGTGACGACATCCACCTTATCCCGGGCGTGCAGCCGGTTCTGCACGATCTGCAGGTGCAGTTCGCTCATCCCGCGCATCACCATCTCATGCGTCTGGGGATCGCGCGTCACTCGAAAAGTCGGGTCCTCCTCTTCGATCTTGTGCAGGGCGCCCGAAATCTTCTGTTGATCGGCCCGGCTTTTGGGCTCGACGGCCAGCCCGATCATCGGCGACGGGAACTCGATCGGCGGCAGCAACACGCCGTCGCCGTTGTTGACCAGCGTGTCTCCCACCTGAAAATCGTCGACCTTGGCGACGGCGACCACGTCTCCGGCGTGCGCCTCGTCGATCGCCTCGACCTGTCCTCCCTGCACGTCCAGCAACTGGTGCACCTTGATCGTCTTTCCGGTGCGGAGGTCGCGGACGGTCGAATCCTTGGTCAGTCGTCCGGAGAACACGCGGATGAAGCTCATCTTCGACACGAAGGGGTCGATCCGGGTCTTGAACACCTGGGCCACGAGCGGGGCTTCGTCCGATGGCGACACGTCCACCTCTTCGCCGCCTCCTTCACGCTGACCGTGACGCACGAGTTCTCCCGGCGAGAGGGCGAAATCGGCAATTGCGTCCATCAACTCCGGCACTCCCACGCCGGTCCTGGCGCTCACGCACAGGATGGGGATCAGCGTCCCGGCGGCGACCGCCTTCGTGACGCCGGCGAGCACCTCGTCCGACGACAGTTCGTCGCCGTTGAGATAGCGCTCCATCAGTTCCTCATCCGCCTCGACGATGGCGTCCATGACCGCAGAGCCGATCGCTGCCGGGTCGATCACGGCGCCGGCCGTGTCGGCGCTGGGCTTGAGCGTGCTCGCCACGCCGTGGAAGTCGGCGCCCAGTCCCAGCGGGATGTTCATCGGCACGCAATTGCGGCCGAACGACTCCTGAATCGACGCGAGCAACCCCTGGAAGTCCAGGTTGTCGTGGTCGAGCTTGTTGATGACCAGCATCCGCGCGAGATGGGCCTTTCCCGCGAGATCGAACGTCCGCCGGGTGTTGGCCTCGATGCCCGCTGCCGCATTGATGACAACCAGGGCCGTTTCTGCCGCGCACAGGGCGCTGATCGCCTGGCCGACGAAGTCGGGATATCCGGGGGTGTCGATGATGTTGATGCGGGTGTTGTGGTGCTCGAAGTGGACCATCGCGGAGGAGATGCTGAAGTGCCGTTGCCGCTCTTCTTCGTCAATGTCCAGAAGACTGGTGCCGTCGTCGACGGAACCGGCTCGCGATCCCACGCCGGCCTTGAACAGCATCAGATCGGCGAGCGTGGTTTTGCCGACGGCTCCGTGACCGACCAGCACAATGTTGCGGAGTTGCGCAGTCTGATACTTGGACATGACGGCCCTCCTGCCACGGGAAGTGAATCGGGTTTGGGACCACTGTCTGGAACGACCACAGTCTTGGCCGGCGGCCTGCGAATCGCAGCGAGAACCGCCGGACCCACCAACACGCAGAAATGCACGCCTGAAATTCTAAGCCCGCCCGATGCGGAACGCCAGACCGCCAATGGGAGACAAGACGGCGTCAGCCCAGGAGCCGCGCACGCAGTAAGCTGTTTCCCTCAATCGCTTCAAACCAAGACCGCTTACTGCGTGCGCGGCTCTTGTTTCCCTTCGGCAGAGTTCAGAATGGCGTCGGCAGCAGCAGCGCGTGGTATTCGAACAGCACGCGGCGACCGGCGGCCCCGATGGCCGGAGTGAAGAACAGCAGAAACAGGTAGAACGCCAGCAGCGGGGCCAGCAGCAGCCGGCACGCCCAGCGGCTGATGGGCCACCGCGGCCGGTTTTCGCGGCGTCGGGCCCGCGCGTAGGTCCAGCCGATGAGAATCTTGGCAGGATAGATCGTCGAGACGAAGATCAGCGTCACGAACCACATGGCATCCTGCGGCGGTGCGGCGACTTTGAACAGATATAACGGCAGCGACAGCGCGTACAGCACAATCACCGCCACAGTCCACGCGATCGGTGATCGCGTAAAGAGCTCCCGCACTGTCCCGAGCTCCCGGAACGCCGTCCAGCGGTTCTCGGCGGCGTAATGGGCCTGCAGGAACGGGGCCCAGGCCAGCACGGGAATCAGGAGCACGCCGCCGAGCAGCGTCAACAGCACCTGGCCCGGTTTTTGAACGGTCTGCAGCGCCGCGAACAGGACGGTCGGTACGAACAGCCACGCCAGCGTGCCGAAAAAACCGATCACTCCCCGTCGGAAGTGGTGTGGCAACCGCAACGCAATCAGAAACTCACGCACAGCAAGCTCGGCCTGGCTCCAATAGTTCCCCGCGCGAAACTGCCCGAAACACCATCGCAGATTCTTGATCGGTCGGAAGAAACACCAGAAGTTCCCGCCGCGCGCGACGGCGAGCAGCAGGTGCAGACCCACGCCCAGCGACACCATGGCGAGGGCGATCTGCCAGCCGGCAGCGACCGTTGTGCCGGGCGCGATGGTCGCCGCATCGCTGGCCGCGTCGGCCACCAGACGCACGATCAGCAGCCAGAACCACAACCCGAACGCGATCCCCCCCAACCGCGGCGCCAGCGGCAACAAGGGCAACGCGTACCGCAGCTTCCCGGTCCGGGCCACGCGGCCTTGGGCCTCCAGCAGATAACCCAACGCGAGAAAGTTGACCAGCGGAATTGCCGCGATCACCGCCAGCATCAGCACCAGGCTTGCGATGCCGAACGGCAACGATGCCACCCAGCCGATGGCCCGCAGCGGGTGCCGCAACGGATGCGGAAACGGCGGGAACGCATCGAACGAAAACGCCGGTTCGTCGGCGTAGTCGGAGACGGCTGCCGTCAGGGGTTCGGCATGCGCTTCTTCGTTGACGAACTCCAGGACCGGCGTTCGAGGTTCGGCAGCGACGGTGATTACACTCGGTTCAGTCACGCAGGAAATCCCCAGCCGCCAGGAACGGGGCTGCTCATTCTACCCCCCTGCTCCGCTTCCGGTTGCAGGAAACCAGTGAAACTTCCCGCCCTGACGTCGAGTATTGGAAGTAAGATGGTGTGATCGTTTCCCGTTGGACCTTCGGCATGGCTGCCCGCCGCCCGACCGTCGTGCTGCTTCCCCTGCTGGCCGGTCTGACGGTCATTGCGCTCGTTGCCGCGGCGGCCCGCAGCCCGCTGCATCCGGTGCCTGCGGCTCCTCAATCCGACAAACTGACCGCCGTGCGGGCTTCGGTGGCCGAGGTCAATCGTCTTTTCGAGCGGCGCTGGTCGGATGCCGGCGTGCAACCCGCCCCGAAAGCGGACGACCTGGCCATCCTGCGGAGAATGTCGCTGGCGCTGCATGGCACAATTCCCTCGCTGGAGGAGTTGCGGCGCTTCGAGGCTGACGACCAGCCCGACCGGCTTGAGCGCTGGACCATCCAGCTCCTCAACGACCGCCGGTTCGCCGACTACTTCGCCGCCCGGTTGGCGCGGGCGTTCGTCGGGGCCGAACAGGGGCAGTTCATTCTGTTCCGTCGCGACCGGTTCACCAATTGGTTGTCCGAACAGTTGCAGGCCAACCGGCCGTTCGACGAACTTGTGCGGGAGATGATTGCCGAACAGGGATTGTGGACCGGCAACCCCGCGACGAACTACATCACGCAGGCCGCTGTTGAGGGAGCGCTGGACGCCAACAAACTCGCCGGACGGACCGTGCGGGCATTTCTCGGTCAGCGGATCGACTGCGCCCAGTGTCACGATCATCCCTTTGCCCACTGGAAGCAGGCCGAGTTCGAGGGTCTCGCTGCGTGCTTCGGCCAGGCCCGCGTCCGTGTCACCGGCATCGAAGACTATGCGTCCGAGGTCTTCCACGTTGATGACCGCAGGACGCAGAAACAACGGGCCGTCGAACCGGTCGTTCCCTTTGGCGAGGCCTGGATGCCGGTGGATGGCACGTTGCGGCAACGGCTCGCCGCCTGGGTGACGCACCCCAATAACCGCCGGTTCGAGCGGGCGATCGCCAATCGCGCCTGGGGGATGATGTTTGGCAGGCCGTGGCACGACCCGGTCGACGATCTGCCTGACCCCGGCGACGCGCCGGACCGGGAGCAAGATCTGCTCGATCTGCTGGGAACGCAGTTTCGTGAACAGGGTTACGACCTGAAGCGGCTGCTGTTCCTGATGGCCTCGTCCCGCGCATTTCAACTGGAATCCCGGCATCCGGCCTATGAAACCGGCGAGCAATTGGACGCCGTGGAGGCCGAGTTCGCGGTGTTTCCGCTGGTGCGGCTGCGTCCGGAGCAAATGATCGGGGCGATGCTGCAGGCGTCGTCGATCAAAACCATCGATCAGAACTCGCACCTCTTTACGCGGTTCCTGCGGTTTGTCCGCGAACAGGATTTTGTGCGGGACTACGGCGACCTGGGTGAGCGCGAGCTGGATGAACAATCCGGCACAATTCCTCAGGCGCTCTTGCGGCTGAACGGCCGGTTCGCGCGGGAAGTGAGCGAGGCCAATCCGATCAACGCCTCCGGTCGCATTGCGGCGATGTCGCCGTCCGATGCCGTAGCCATCGACGCCGCCTATCTCTGTTGTCTGGCCCGCCACCCGACCGTAGAGGAGCGGGACTACTTTGTGAACCAGATCACCGGCGACGGGGAGCGCCAGCGCGGCGACATCATCGAGGACCTCTATTGGACGCTGTTCAACTCTCCCGAATTCTGCTGGAACCATTGAGCACTGGAGCAGCTCCATGACCGCCGCCTCCCGCCGCGAATTCCTGCAGCTTGCCGCTGCATTGGGGTTGTCATTCCGGTTGCCCGCACTCGATCTGCGGGCGGCCGAACGCCGCGGCTCCGAGCGGCCGAAGTCGCTGCTCGTGGTGTGGCTTGCCGGCGGACCGAGCCAGTTGGAAACATGGGATCCGCATCCCGGCACCAGGATCGGCGGGCCGACGTTGGCCATCGACACGACCATTCCCGGAGTACAGATCGCCGCCGATTACCCAAAAGTCGCCGAGCAGATTCACCGATTGTCGATCATTCGCTCACTGGTCTCGAAAGAGGGAGATCATGAGCGGGGGGCGTATTTCGTGAAGACGGGCTACCGACCCGATCCCACGCTCATTCATCCGGCACTGGGGGCGATCGTCACGCACGAACGCCCGGACCCCGCGGTGGAGATCCCGGCGTATGTTGCCATTGCCGACGACCCCTTCCCCTCCCGCGGCGGCTACCTCGGCAATCGGTTCGATCCGTATCGCATCCACGAACCTGGCAAGGACAGCGAGAACCTGCGGGCAAACGTCCCCGCTGATCGCCAACAGCGGCGGCTGGAAGCGCTTGGCGTCGTCTCCAACGCCTTTCAACGCGGCCGCACGCGACGGGTTGAGGACACGCTGCATCAGCACACCGTCGACGCCGCGCTGCGGATGATGGACTCGAAGCAACTCGATGCGTTCCGGCTCGACGACGAACCGGCTGCGGTGAAGGCGGCCTACGGCGATTCGCGGTTTGGCCGCGGCTGCCTCGTCGCCCGGCGGTTGCTGGAACAGGGAGTGCGGGCCATCGAGGTCTCGCAGAACGGATTCGACACCCACGCCGACAACTTCACCGGCCACACGCTGCGGGCCGGTTACATCGACCCGGCGCTATCGACGCTGCTCACGGACCTCGCCGACCGCGACCTGCTGCAATCGACGGTAATCCTGGTGATCGGCGAGTTCGGCCGCACGCCGAACATCAACCCCGCCAACGGCCGCGACCACTGGCCCACAGGGTTTTCGTGCCTCGTCGGCGGCGGCGGGCTGGCCTCGGGCGTGGTGATCGGCGAGACCGACCCCACCGGCGAGCAGAAGGCCCCGGCCGACCCCATCGAAGTCCCCAACCTGTACGCCACGATCCTGTCCGTGCTGGGCGTCGACTTCGCGCGAGAGCTCATCACCCCCGTCGGCCGCCCGATGCAGCTCTGCCCGGGAACGCCGATCGAGCGGCTGCTGCCGGCGTAGCGAACCGTAGGGTGGGACGAGTCTTCGAGTCCCACCACATCGCGCATGTCGCTTTGGTAGGACTCGAAGACTCGTCCCACCCTACCTGCTGAATTGTTGGATGTCGTTCAATGCCGTTGCCCATCGGCAACATCTAGCGGAGGCTGAAACGATGGTCACCACCAAGAAGTTCTTGAGCGCCCTCACGGCTGACGGCCGCGCCAGACGCTAGGGAGCATTTGTGATGCCGGCCGCAGATGGCGGGGAATACTTCGTCGATTTGCAGTCTGGAACGCAGCACAGGACAGCATATGTCGTCTACACGGGCGTCAACCTGACCGCAAAGGAAGTGGTTGCGAAAGCGTCGGCCATCATCAGCAATCCAGCGGACTCGCTCTGTCTGGCCGAGTCGTTCCTTGCCGAACTGACGCGGTTCAAGGTGGGCAATGTCGTTGCGGTTGATTCGAACGATGGCAGGGTCGTCCGCCTCAGACTGGTTTCACTGCGTCCCAAACGGGACTTTTGAGATTCTCTCTGCCCTGCTCTTCGGATGGGCATACCGATCCGAAGTACGAGAGGGCTACATTCCGCGGCGGTCCCGTGTACAATGCCGCATTCGCGACGGAGCGCGGCTCCCCGCCTGTCATCCTCAGCCCCTAGCCCTGGATTCTCAGCCCACCCATGGCCGAACATTACATCTTCCAGATGGAAGACCTCCGCAAGTTTCACGACAAGAAGGAGGTTCTGAAAGGGATCTGGCTCGCGTTCTATCCCGGCGCGAAAATCGGCGTCCTTGGTCCCAACGGCGCCGGCAAAAGCACCCTGCTCAAGATCATGGCCGGCGAGGACAAGGATTTCATGGGGACCGCCCGGCTGACGGCAGGCTACACCGCCGGCTACGTCCCCCAGGAGCCGCGGCTGAATCCCGAGCACACGGTGCTCGACGAACTGAACGAAGCCGTCGCCCCCAAGCGGGCGCTGCTGGCGCGGTACGACGAGATCAACAACCGCTTCGCCGAGGGCCCCGACGCCGACGAAATGGACCGGCTGATCGAGGAACAGGGGAAGATCCAGGAGCAGATCGACGCCCACAACCTGTGGGAGCTGGATCGCGAACTGGACATCGCCGCGGATGCGATGCGGCTGCCGCCGATGGAGGCGAAGATCGGCCCTCTTTCCGGCGGCGAGCGGCGGCGGGTCGCGCTCTGCAAGATGTTGATCCAGGCGCCGGATCTGCTCTTGCTCGACGAGCCGACGAACCATCTCGACGCCGAATCGGTCGCCTGGCTGGAGCGGCATCTGCACGACTACACTGGCACCGTGGTTGCCGTCACGCACGATCGGTACTTCCTCGACAACTCGTGCCAGTGGATTCTGGAACTGGACCAGGGCCGCGGCATCCCGTGGCAGGGGAACTATTCGTCGTGGCTGGAACAGAAGCAGGAGCGGCTGCGCAAGGAAGAGAAAGCCGCATCGGCCCGGCAAAAGACGATCGAGAAGGAACTCGAATGGGTCCGCAGTTCGCCGAAGGCCCGGCAGGCCAAGAGCAAGGCCCGGTTGCAGGCGTATGAGAAACTCGTCGCCGAGGAGCAGGAAAGCCGCGATCAGACGATCGAACTGCAAATCCCACCCGGTCCGCGGCTGGGGGACACCGTCGTCGTGTTCGACAAGGTCAGCAAGGGGTTCGGGGACAAGCTGCTGTACGAGAACCTGTCGTTCCGGCTGCCACCGGCGGGGATCGTCGGCATCATCGGCCCGAACGGCGCAGGGAAGACCACGCTGTTCCGGATGATTGTCGGCGAGGAGAAACCGGACTCCGGCACGGTCACCGTCGGCAACACCGTCAAGATCGCCTACGTTGAGCAGAACCGCGAATCGCTCGACGGTGAGAAGTCGGTCTACGACAACATCTCCGGCGGGAACGACAATCTCCGCTACGGCAACGTGATGATCAACAGCCGGGCCTATTGCGGCAAGTTCAACTTCCGCGGCCCCGATCAGCAGAAGCCGGTCAAGTTCCTCTCCGGCGGCGAACGGAACCGGCTGCTGCTCGCGAAGACGCTCACCGTCGGCGGCAATCTCTTGCTGCTCGACGAACCAACCAACGACCTCGACGTGGACACGCTCCGGGCGCTCGAAGAGGGTCTGCTGAACTTCTCCGGCTGCGCGGTGGTGATCACGCACGACCGCTGGTTTCTGGACCGCGTCGCCACGCACATCCTGGCCTTCGAGGGAGACAGCGAAGTGGTCTGGCACGAAGGAAACTATGAATCCTACGAGGCCCTCCGCAAGCAGCGACTCGGGGCCGACGCGGATCAGCCGCATCGGATCAAGTACCGGAAGCTGGTGAAGTAGGCGTCTACGTTACCACAGGAAATCACAGCGCGCACTCCGCTGTCGCCTCCGACGAATGCACCAGGCAGCCGTGTTCCAGGACAATCATCTGTCCCGGGACGAAACTGTGCCAGCCGCACCGGCTGAGCGGAGACGTCGCAACCACGTAGCCGGAGTTGTAGACGTCGGAATCGACCTGAAGCTGCACGGAGGCGTTCTGAAACCGCCGTTCTTCCCCTCCGGCGAAGCGGAGTTGCCGGTACGTCAGTCCCTTCCACGCCGTCAAGTCGTGATAGCAGAACAGCCGCCGGCCGTCGCTGAGCAGGCAATTGATTGTGCCCCGTTCGTTGAGCCGTTGCAGGGTCTCGTGCATCCAGGTCCAGACGTCCACGGTTTTCAGCTCCGCGCCGCGGGCTTCGATGAGCGCCAGCAGGTGACAGAATAAACGTTCCGAGTCGGTTCCGCCGAGCGGTCGGAAGCGCCCCAGTGGCAGCTCCTGATAGTCATTGATCGTGCCGTTGTGCGCAAACCCAAAATGGCAGCCAGCCAATTCGCGCTCAAAGGGATGCGTGTCGGCATAGGTGGGGGGGCCGCCGGTCGAGCGATGCCGGACATGGGCCAGATAGATCGACGATTTCAGCCCGGCAGACGATTCCAGAAACTTGGAGTGCTGGCTGCCCCGCCAGTCGAGGGCCTCTTTGACCAGCGCCAGCGAATGGTCGGGATACCAGGCCAGCCCCCAGCCATCGGCGTTCTCCGCCGCCCGCATTGCGAACACGCGGATCGTGAAATCCGCCGCGATGGGCATCGCGAACGACAACGCCATCAGCTCGCACACGCGACTCCATCCCCGTAGGGTTCAGATATCGGCTGGGCGGGCCTCCCCGACCTGGCTGCCTCCTACCCGGCGCCGACGGCGACCGGTTTCGCCGGAACGATTTCGCGATCGAACGAGTTCATCATCTCATCGACGACGGTCTTCCACTGGCCCGACTCACGGTACAGCCGCCGCTGCCGGTCCGAGGCCGTCTCGAGCTTGTCACCGGGTTTGAGTGCTGCCAGAAAGTGCTGGTCGTCCGATTCCGCGGCGATCGGCGTGAGCCTTTGAATCAGCTCGTTCAGGTCGTAGGCCAGCGCCCGGCGTTTGCCCGACGGTGAGCGGATATACATGGCCTTCAGGCCGTACCGCGTGGCGAGCCATTTGTTCTCGATCGCCACCCAGTGCTTGCGCATGTCGCCGCGGCGCAGGTTCGGACGCTCCTCCAGCAGTCGCTGGCTGGCGATCACCAGGCTGCGGATTAACGTCACCAACCCCAGCGTTGTCTTCCACGAAGCGGGCATGTCACAGATGCGGAATTCCAGCGTCCCCAGCGACGGACAGGGGCGGATGTCCCAGTAAATGTCCTTCGGGGATTGGATCGCCTCGCAATCCCGCATCACCCGGTAGAACGTGCGGAACTCTTTCCAGTCGCGGAAATGCCGGGGCACTCCCGCGTGAGGCAGCAGCCGGTACAGCGCTGCGCGCGCTGACGCCAGTCCAGTGTCCACGCCATTCCAGAACGGCGAACTGGCCGAGACGGCGAGCAAATGCGGCAGATATTGCACCATCTGGCTGGTGATGGCCATGGCCATGTCGCCGCTGCGCACGCCGACATGCACGTGCAGCCCGAACACCACCCGCTGATACATCAGCCAGGCCAGCCGGTTCTGAATCCGCTCGTACCGCTGTTCCGGCGAGACCACGCTGTTGACCGTGCGGTGGAAGGGATGCGTCCCGCCCCCTGCCAGTCCATAGCCGTGCGACGCTGCAATGTTCCGCAGCCGCTGCAGGACCGGCAACAGTTCTCGCTGCACCTCTCGAACGTTGTGGCAGATGCCGGTCTTGACCTCAATCATCGACTGCATCAATTCGGCGGTCACGCCCGGGAGCGACTCCTCCTCGCAGGCCTTCAGCAGCCGTACCGCCCCGGGGGCAAGATCGCCGCTCTCCCGGTCGATGATCTGCAGCTCCAACTCCACGCCGACCGTGGTTTCCGGACTGGATTTGAACGCCAGCACATCCGTGCCGGTTGGTTCAGGCAGGATCGAAGTTTCCTGAGGGATCATGGCTGTCATCGGCTGATCTCCGGCTGCGACTTTTCGATCCCGCCGTCAGCGCTCAATTCGTGTCGCGATCCCTCGACACTGAGCATCCTGCTGGTCGCACTCGTGGCCTCGGACCGGAGGCGCTCCATTCGCAACGATCTGGCTGCCTTTCACAGGTCGGACTGCTGCTCGGAACGAACTGCAATCCCGTACGCTCCCCACCAAGTCCCCGCCGGGACCCTTGCAGAATACTAGGCGCCCCGCGGTGTGACTGGAACCCCCGGAGAGCAATTCCGGGCCGGCGTTGACGCCCGTCACGCGACTCCTAGAATCAGGGCCATCGGGTGGCTGGCAGGCAAAAGCCTGTTCCCGGCTGCGTGACAGTATCGATTCCATTCCACATGAAAGACTCCCATGCTTCGCGATTTCTCTCCCTGCCTGCTGGTTCTCCTCGGTTTCGCACCGTCGATTGTGACAGGTCAGGAACCGATCCCCTACGGTCCGCCGATTACGCTCGCGCAAGCCAAGAAGGTGATGGCTGCGGCCGAGACGGAAGCGGTCAAACAGAACTGGCCGGTGGCGATTGCCATCGTCGACGCGGGGGGGGCATCTGGTCCTGTTCCAGCGGCTGGAGAACACGCAGTTGGGCAGTATCGACGTGGCGTTGGATAAGGCGAAGACGTCCGCCCTGTTCCGCCGGCCGACGCGCGTATTCGAAGAGGGCCTGGAGAAAGGAGGCGCGAATCTGAAAGTGCTCAAGCTGCCGAAGGCGCTCCCCATCGAAGGCGGCCTGCCGATCGTTGTCGACGGGAAGGTGATTGGAGCCATCGGCGTCTCCGGGGTGAAGTCCACGGAGGACGCTCAAGTCGCCGCCGCCGGATTGGCAGCCTTGCGGTGAACCGTCGGCTGGTGTTGCCCGGCAGGGAAGCCGCTGGCCGTGGTAGTGCATGTCGTCCTATGGGTGTTGTGTCAGCTCGCCATACTGGTGTTAGTACTAGCTCGAATCGGTGGAAGCTAGTGCCCCCGCTGGGGGTGATTTGGGTTGTTGTTTCTGAGGGGGTGGAAACTTTTAAGGTGTTTCATGGTAAGAGATTGCGGCTCGCAACGATGCTGTCGCGCGCAGGAAACTGCATGAGCCACGCGTTCTCGTTTGCCGATCCTTTCGAGGCCGCCGCAGTGTCTACTGATGGGCCGATGAGTGTCGATTGGAAAGTCTGTTGCTGCGTCGGTCGTGTTGAGGGATTCGCCGAACCAGCCCCGTGGTTCCACACCGATGACGACGACTGAAGTTTGTACCGACGTTTACATTCCCATCGCTGTGGCGACGCTGGTTCCTGCCACGGTGCCCCCCTTCTCGATCTTCAAATGCGATGGCGGCCGTTACCGCCTGTATCGCGACGCCAACTTCCCCTTTGCCCTCGAAGACCGGGAACGCCTGCTGCAGCAGGGGGTGACCCGGCTGTATGTGGCCAGCGGCCATGCGCAGGCGTATCGCAGCTACCTGCGCAAGCAGTTGGAGACCGTACTGGCCGATGAGTCGCTACCAGTCCGAGACCGTTTGGGCGGACTGAATGAAGTCGTCCGCAATGTCTTGCAGGAGGACTTCGCGCGGGGCGACACAGGCCAGATTGTCAATTCGGCGCAGGTGCTGGCCGATCAGACTGTGCAGATGATTTGCCGTACGGACGCGGTTGCCAGCGATTTGCTCAGCGTGATGTATCACGATTACCACACTTTCACGCATTCGGCGAATGTGACGTACTTCTGCGTACTGCTGGGTTGGGAGTTGCGGTTGCCGGCCGAGGAGCTCCGGTTGATCGCCGCCGGCGGACTGCTGCACGATCTCGGCAAGCTGCAGATACCGGAAAAGATTCTGAACAAGAACGGCCGACTCAACGACGCCGAGTTCGAGGTCGTCAAGAAACATCCCGGTACCGGCTTTCAACAGCTTTGCCGGCGCGACGATCTCACTTGGGGGCAGCTCATGATGGTGTACCAGCATCATGAAGATTGGCGCGGCGGCGGATACCCCGTGGACAGCATCGGCGAGGAGATCCATCTCTGGGCCAGAATCTGCGCGGTCGCCGACGTGTTTGAAGCGTTGACCGCCAACCGTCCGTACCGCGTTGCCATGAACCGCGCTGCCGCCTTCGAACTCATGCAATCCCGGATGACCGACAAGTTTGAGCCGGAGCTGTTTCAATGCTTCCGAGGTGCGATCAACCAGAGTTAGAACGCTTGTTGCAGCCGCTCACCTGCCGCGTGGAGATACCCGACTGGTATCGCGCGCTACGGGCCCAGCACGGCAATGCTCGATCCCCGGTTCGCCCCGATGAGCGGCGGCGCTTCGCACGGTTCTACTTCCTGACCCCCGCGTTGATGAAATGCCACGGCAACCTGTCGGTCGTGAAACGAGAGTCGGAACTGTTTGTCGTGCACTGCCTGGACATCTCGCGCAACGGCATCGCTTTTCTCCACGAAGCCCCTCTGTATCCCGAAGAGGAGTTGTCGTTGTGGTTGTCGCTCGGTCGCAAGACGTACACGGTTCGCCGGTGCAGCCGGCACAGCGAATGCTGTTACGAGATCGGCGCCAAGGCGTGCGGTTCCGGGCCCGTTGACCGAACCGTATCCGCGGCGTCCCGTTGACGCCTCAGGCGCCCAGGCGGGCGCGTTGCACAGTTGCGCTCGTGGCCTCGCGTCTCGTACGACATCAGCCGTTTCGCGTCCATCGCCGGAATCGCGAGGGGACATCAGACCCCCCCGGCGAATCTCTTCCTCAGATGCCGCGCCGGTCGGCAAGCGGATTCTGCGCGTCGTGTCATGGAGATCCGAGTCCGCTCCCCCACGGTGGCGGCTCGTTGTTGACAGCGCGGGGCTTTCGGCGTTGTCCGTTTCTATGGACTGGTACAACGTCTTCAACGCCGCGGAGGCCGGGTTGTGGGGCGTCGTCGCGGCGATCATCGCGTGGCGGACGCCGTGTGCGACGCGGCAGCAGCAGGCCGCAGTGGGGTTGGCGTGCGTGTCGTTCGCGGCCTTCGGCCTGACCGACCTGTTGGAGATCGGCCGGGCCGGCGTGATCCCGCTGTGGCTGTGGACCTTCAAGATCGCCTGCGGCAGCGGGATACTCGCCGCACGCTACACCTGGCGCGGTTGGAACACATTCCGCTGGCGCGATCCCGAATTCCTGTTTGGTGCTGGATGCCTGGCTGCCGTGGTGTCCCTGTTCGTCATGCAGCGAGTGGTGGAACCGCTGGCGATGCGATAGGCGGAACAGAAACGCCGTCGCTTGCGCCGCGGGTTGTGAGGCCGTCATTCCTCCGGCAACTCGTGCTGGATCAGGTCCGCGTACGTTTCCCTCCGGCGGATGACGGTCACCTTGCCGCCGTCGACGAGCACCTCGCACGCACGGGGGCGGCTGTTGTAGTTGCTGCTCATGGCGGTGCCGTAGGCGCCGGCGCTGAAGATGGCCAGCAGGTCGCCGCGGTGCATCGGCGGTAGATAGCGGTCCTTGGCGAAGTAGTCGCCCGATTCGCAGATCGGGCCGACGACGTCCGCCTTCCGGCAGCCGGCGATTTCTCCCTCTACGTCGTCTGGCATTTCGACTCCCGGCTTGACCGGCCACAGGCGGTGGAACGAATCGTACATCGCCGGGCGGACGAGGTCGTTCATCGCCCCGTCCTGAATGATGAAGTGCTTGCCCCCTTCATCCTTCGTGTAGACCACGCGGCTGACGAGAATCCCCGCATTGCCGACAATGAACCGGCCCGGCTCCAGCGCCAGCCGGCAACCGGCCTCTTTCACCGCGGGCACGATGACGTCGGCATACGCCTGGGCCGGCGGTCCCTCGTTGCCGCGGTAGCTGATGCCGAAGCCGCCGCCGAGGTTGATCCACTGGATGTCATGCCCGTTCGCACGGAGCGTGCGGACGACCTCGACGGCCTTCCTCGCCGCCGCCGCATACGGGTCGGTGGTCAGGATCGGCGAGCCCAGGTGCATGTGGATGCCGCACAGCTTGAGCCGCTTGTCGGCGAGGACCTTGTCGGCGAGCTGCTGGAACCGCTCGATGTCCATGCCGAACTTGTTCCCCTTCTTGCCGGTGGTGGTCTTGGCGTGGGTCTTGGCGTCGATGTCCGGATTCAGCCGCAGCGCCACCGGCGCGACGACGTGCATCGACCCCGCGATGGCGGCGATGGCGTCGAGTTCCCCCTCGCTCTCGACGTCGAACATCAGGATGTTCGATTCCAGCGCGAAGCGGATTTCGTCGTCCGTCTTGCCGACGCCGGCGAAGACGACCTTCGTGGTGTCCGCCCCGGCCGCCTTCACGCGGTACAGCTCGCCGCCGGAGACGACGTCAAAGCTGGATCCCGCGTCGGCCATCGTCTTCAGGATGCCCAGGTTCGAATTCGCCTTCACCGAATAGCAGATCACCGGTTCGACGGCCGCGAAGGCTTCCTGAATCTGCTGGAGCTGGTGCAGCAGGAACGCCTTCGAGTAAATCCACAGCGGCGTGCCGAACTCGTCGGCGAGCCGGCTGACGGGGAGGTCTTCGCAACAGAGTTCGCCGTGGCGGTATTGAAAGGGTTGCATGGGGTGATGATTCACCGATGTCGGGATGGTTGGACAACGAGCGGAATGTTCGCCGCTTACAGGATGGACGGACTGGGGTCCATGAATTCCAGATACCGCTGCGCGTAGCGGATGTCGTGTGCCTCTCCAGGGGCAAGCAGCAGAATGAAGATCAACTCGTCCTGCACGTCCGGTGGCAACTGCTGCAGATACGGCTCAATCCGCTCGTGCCGCTGCACTTGGCTGAGCGGTCGAAACTGCTCGTCGATGATGCACAACCGCAGAATCGCCGAATTGTAGCGATAGCAGTGCACGTGCGCAAAATGCGGCTGGAGAAGCGTCTCGATCTCCCGGGTTTCATCTGTCTTGCGTTCGTCGATCAGGGAAACGCTCATCGGATGCGCTCCTCCACCCACTTCATCACCAGTTGACCAGCGGCCAACAGGGCCGCAGCTTCATCGGCACGGCCGCGACCCGGAGTATACCGCAAATCGACGGACCAGATCGAAGCCGCACGGGACAGCGTGCGAAGAATCTCGCTCGGGATGGATTGTCCCTGGAGAATGAACAACTCCACCAGCAGCGTAAAGTCATGGGCGCGTCGGCCGTGAAATCGTTCTGTGACAAAAGTCTCTCGTTGCCGCGGCGGGACACGCGACAGGATCAGCGATTTCAACGAGCATTCGATCACATAGCCGCCGAGATAGGTGGCGTCCCGAAATTGGCTGTCGCGCAACAGCACATTCGCGGCCACGGCCCGCTGCCGGGCAGCCCGGAGAAAGCGGACGACTTCCGGATCGTTCATGGCCCGCAAGTCCTACATCATTTCTGGTGCTTCGCCAGCAGTTCCGCGATCTGCACGGCGTTCGTTGCGGCCCCCTTGCGGAGGTTGTCGCTCACGCACCAGAACGTCAAACCGTTCGGATTCGACAGGTCTTTGCGGATGCGGCCCACAAAGACCAGGTCGCTGTCGGTGGCCGTGTGCGGCATCGGGTAGCCGCCGAACGTCGGTTCGTCGACCACCTTGATCCCGGGGAACTTCGCGAACAGCTCGCGGGCCTCGGCGGGGCTGACGGGACGTTCGGTTTCGACCAGCACGGTTTCGCTGTGGCAGTTGGCCACCGGGATGCGGACGCAGGTCGGGCAGATCTGAATCGACTGGTCGCCGAGAATCTTGCGGGTCTCGTAGACCATCTTCAGTTCTTCGCTGGTGTAGCCGTCCTCCTTGAAGCTGCCGATCTGCGGAATGGCGTTGAACGGAATGGGAGACTTGAACGCCTTCTGTTCGTACTTCTGACCCGCGAGATGGGCCTTGGTTCCCTCGATGAGGTCTTCGGTTCCCTGCACGCCGGCCCCGCTCACCGCCTGATAGGTGCTGACGACGACGCGCTTGACCTTTGCGGCATCGTGCAGCGGCTTCAGGCACATCACCATCTGTGTCGTCGAGCAGTTGGGGCTGGAGATGATCCCCCTGGCATTCAGCGCGTCCTGCGGGTTGATTTCCGGAATGACCAGCGCCACATCCGGCTTCATCCGGAAGTAGCCGGACTCGTCGATCACCTTGCAGCCCGCAGCGACGGCGGCCGGCAGGTACTCCGCGGCAATCTCGTCCGGGGTGCTGGCGACGACGAGGTCCACGCCGCGGAATGCCTCCGGCTTCAATTCCTCGACGGTGTACTCGCGCCCCTTGAACTTCAACTTCGACCCGGCCGAGCGGGCCGAGGCGAGGAAGCGGTACGTTTTCGCGAGGTCCGGCCGTTCCTCCAGCAACCGTACCATGATCCGGCCCACCGCCCCGGTGGCGCCCACAACGGCCATCGTTCCGAACACGTTCCGTTCCTCTGCTGGCTGCGGCCAGGGACCAGTTCTGGTCCCGGCGTGAAGAGACACCCCGAACCGCCTGCGACGACAAACGCCGCAGCACCGGGGTTCACAGCCGCCATGATACCGCCGCCGAATTCGCACCGCCAACGGTGGCTACAGCCCCGGCAACCGGATCGGTATAGTGGCCCTTTGCGACCGTTCAGGGAGAACGGCGTGCCTCAGGTGGAAATACGTTCATGCGAATTCTGGTGATCGGCCAGGGAGGCCGCGAACATACCCTCGTCTGGAAGCTCATGCAGTCCCCCAAGGTGACGGCGGTGTACTGTGCGCCGGGCAACGCCGGGACAGCGGTGGACGGGATCAACATCGACATCGCCGCGACCGACATCCCGCGGCTGGTCAAGTTCGCCACAACGGAAAAGATCGACCTGGTGGTCGTCGGCCCGGAGGCGCCGCTGGTGGCTGGCGTGACTGACGAACTGCTCAAGGCGGGGCTCAAGGTGTTCGGCCCCACCCGGAAGGCGGCGGAACTGGAGGGGAGCAAGCGGTTCGCCAAAGAGCTGATGAAGAAGGCGAACGTGCCAACCGCCGATTTCCGCGTCTTCACCAATGCCGCGGAAGCCCTGAGCTACATCGACGAGCGCGATGGTGAGCGGATGGTCGTGAAGGCGGACGGCCTCGCCGCCGGCAAGGGGGTCGTCGTCTGCTCGACCAAGGCCGAGGCCCGGCAGGCCATCAAACAGATGCTGGTCCAGAAGGCCTTCGGCGCGGCGGGCGAACGGATCGTGATCGAGGAACGGCTCGAAGGGCAGGAAGCAAGTTTGCTGGCGCTTGTAGATGGACACACCATCGTCCCGCTGGAAGCCGCTCAGGATCACAAAGCCGCGTTCGATGGCGACACCGGCCCCAACACGGGCGGCATGGGCTCATACAGCCCGACGCCGGTCATCACCCCCGAACTGACCGATCTGGTCGTCGAGAAAATTCTGATTCCCACCGTGCACGAAATGCGCAAGGAGGGCCGAAACTTCCGTGGCTGCCTTTACGCCGGACTGATGATGACCAACCAGGGTCCCAAGGTGCTGGAATTCAATGTCCGCTTCGGCGACCCGGAGACGCAGGCCGTGCTGATGCGGCTGAAGTCCGATCTCGCCGAGGTGCTCTACGCCGCGGCGGACGGCAAGCTGGAGGAGATCGCTCCTTTGGAATGGGATCCACGGCCGTCGGTGTGCGTCGTGATGGCGGCGGCCGGTTACCCCGGCGATTACGAAAAGGGCCACCCGATTCGTGGCCTCGACGATGCCGCCCTGGTGCCCGACGCGAAAGTGTTCCACGCCGGGACGAAGCTCGTGGACGGTCAGGCGGTCACCGACGGCGGCCGCGTGCTGGGGGTAACGGCGATTGGAGACAACCTGTCGCAGGCGAAGCTGCGCGCCTACCAGGCGGTGAAGTGCATTCGCTGGGAGGGGGCCTGGTGCCGCAAGGACATCTCGGACAAGGCGCTCGTCGAGCGGTGACAGCGCGCGAAACACACGCGAAACCGCGAGCGATCGCCGTCGAACAGTTTACGTGGACATGTCGATCGTCAAAGGGCGCTCGCTCGCGGCTTCGTGATCTCTTCGGAGTCCCCCCTTCCATGAACCCCGTCCCTCTCACGCTCACCACCCTGCTCTGCTCCGTCCTTACCGTCTCGGCGCAGGAGTCGGGGAACGTTCGCGTCCTGAAGGACCTCCCCTACGTTCGTGACGGCCACGAGCGGCAGAAGCTTGACCTGTACCTGCCGCTGAACGCCCAAGCCCCGTTGCCGCTGGTGATCTGGATTCACGGCGGGGGCTGGCAGAACGGCTCAAAGGAGGGCTGCCCGGCGCGGTTCCTCACCCAGCAGGGGTTTGCCGTGGCGAGCGTCAATTATCGGCTCAGCGGGCACGCCGTGTTCTCGGCCCAGATCGAAGACTGCAAAGCCGCCGTCCGCTGGTTGCGGGCGCATGCGAGGGAGCACAACCTCGACCCCGACCATTTCGGCGCGTGGGGATCGTCGGCGGGAGGGCATCTTGTGGCGTTGTTGGGAACGTCCGGCGACGTGATGGAATGGGAGACCGTCGGCGAACACCGGGACGTCTCCAGCCGCATCCAAGCGGTCTGCGACTGGTTCGGCCCGACCGACCTGCTACAGATGGACCAGCAAGCCCGGGAATCCGGCGGACGACCCTTTCACGACGCCCCCAACTCCCCTGAATCGAAGCTCATCGGCGGCCCGATTCAGGAGCGCCGCGAACAGGCGGCGAAGGCCAACCCGATTGTCTACGTTACCAAAGACGATCCCCCGTTCCTGATCGCCCACGGCGACGCCGATCCGCTGGTGCCGATCGGTCAAAGCCGGCTGCTGGAGACCGCACTCAAACAAGCCGGCGTGGACGTAACGCTGTACGTCGTCGAAAAGGGGAGCCACGGCGGCTGGAGCGACCCGAAGCCGCGCGAACTGGTGCAGGAGTTTTTCGTGATGCGGTTGCGGAGCAACTGACGTGCAGCGAGTCGCCCTCATCGGTTGCGGCCGCATGGGCCGGCATCATGCGGAACTGCTCGCGCGCGACGGTCGCGGGCGGGTTGTGTTGGCGTTTGATCCGATGGCCGCGTCGGCAACGCGGTTGATTACGGAATTGGCCCCGTCGGCGGAGATTGCTGCGTCGTGGGATGACGTGTTGCAACGCGACGACGTCGACGGCGTCATCCTCTGTACGCCGACGGCGGAGCATTTCGAGCAATGCCGGACCGCTTTGGAGCGCGGCTGGCATGTGCTCTGCGAGAAACCGCTGGCCCGGACGGTGGACGAGATTCAATCGCTGATTGCGCTCGGCCAAAGGCACCGCGAGCGCGGCGGCGTGTTTGCCGTCGGGTATCAGCGGCGGCATTGGGCCACGTTTCGGGCGCTGCGGAAGCTGGTGCAATCGGGGCAGTACGGCCCGGTGCGGGCGGTCAGCCTGCATGCCGTCGAGAATTGGCAATCGACGATCGCCGGCACGTGGCGCGACGACCCGGAACAGAACCCCGGTGGCTTCATCGGCGACGCGGGCAGCCACAAATTGGACATGATTGGTTACATCACCGGACTGCCGCCGCGGGAACTCTTTGCCCGGACCGATTGCCGAGGCAGCCGGGTGGAAATCGTGGCGAGCGTGTCGGCCGTAGCCGGGGACGACGTGCCGGTGACGATGGACTTCATCGGCGACGGTCACCGCCTCGCGGAGGATCTGCACATTCATCTAGCCGAGGCGGATCTGATTGTCCGCGAGAATGCGATGTTCCTCGTGCAGAATGGGGAACTGCGAACGTTGCCAGATGAGGACGCAA
>Ga0073934_10004739_pt1 | contig 22066 bp, 26 predicted proteins | sample LarsenN4metaG_FD_76834 | JGI IMG/M metagenome (GOLD analysis project Ga0073934, IMG submission 76834) | Hot spring sediment bacterial and archeal communities from British Columbia, Canada, to study Microbial Dark Matter (Phase II) - Larsen... ...
GGACGCCCTGCGCGACCTCGAGAACGTCGTCGTCGACGTCTTCTCCGAGCTGGTCGTCGAGTTCGCGCGCAAGCACGACGCGAAGACGATGGTCAAGGGGCTGCGGGTGATCTCGGACTTCGAGTGGGAGTTCCAGATGAACCACCTGAACCGCCTCCTCGCCCCGGAGATCGAGACCGTCTACGTGATGGCGAGCCCGCAGTACAGCTTCGTCTCCTCGAGCGGGGTGAAGGAGATCGCCTCCTTCGGGGGCAGGGTGGACGACCTCGTGCCCGAGGCGGTCGCCCGCCGCTTCGCCGAGCTGTACCCGGACGGACGCCCCGGCGCGCCCGTCTCCCCGCAGGAGTAGACTTCGCCGCCCATGGACGTCCTCGTGCTCATCGACAAGCTCGACGACCTCGTGCACAACGCGAAGGCCGTGCCCCTGACCGACCAGGTGCGCCTCGACCGGGAGGAGATCTACGAGATCCTCGATCAGATGCGGGCGACGATCCCCGAGGAGATCAAGCAGGCGCGCTGGATCGTCAAGGAGCGGCAGGAGATGCTCGCGGAGGCGAAGCGGGAGTGCGACCGGATCATCCAGGAGGCGCGGGAGCAGGCCCTGCGGGAGGCGTCGCAGACCGAGATCGTGAGGCTGGCCGAGAAGCAGGCCGAGGAGATCGTCGAGGAGGCGCGGCGCAAGGCCCGCGAGACGCGGCTCGAGATGGAGGACTGGGCCGACTCGATCCTCTCGACGCTCGAGGTCAACCTGGACAAGTTCCTGAGCGCGGTCAAGCGCGGCCGCGAGCGGCTGCACGAGCGCTCCCAGGAGACGGTCGTCGCCGGCATCGGGCCCGAGCCGCTCGAGCCTGCCGAGCCGCACGAGTTCGACCGTTTCGCGTCGTAGCGCCCCGGGGCGCGCTCAGGCGGCGGCGAGCGCGAGGGCCAGCTCGCTGCAGACGGCGACGGCGGACTCGACGAAGGCCTCCTCCGCCGGGCTGCGGTGCCGGTCGGCGTGCCGGACGAGGCCGATGACCCTCGGCGGGATGCGGCCTTGGAGGTCGACGAGCTCGACGCTCGGGTCGTCCTCGTCCACGGTCAGGAGCGGGGCGACGCTGATCCCGACCCCGGCGCCGACGAGGCCCTGCACCGTCCCGTTGTTGTCGGAGCGGAAGACGACGTTCGGCGCCCGCCCGCTGGAGGCGAGCTGGCTCTCGACCTGGTCCATGGCCGCGCAGCGGTTGAAGCCGATCAGCGGCTGCAGCACGATCTCCTTCAGGGTCGGCGGCCGGCCGAGCCGGGCCAGCGGCGAGCCGGCGGGGACGACGAGGACGTAGGGGTCGCGGAGCAGCTCGAGGGCCTCGAACGGCCCGGCGGGGACGGGCAGCGTCCAGAAGGTGAGGTCGAGCTCGCCGCGCTCCACCAGCTCCAGGAGCTCGTCCTCGTCGGAGGACTCGCGCAGCACCACCTCCACGCCGGGGTGGGAGTCCGAGAAGCGGCGGAGCAGCGTGGGGAGGATGCGCGTGCCCACGCTCTGGAACGTCCCGACGCGCAGGCGGCCGGCGTCACCCGCCTCGAGCGCGCGCATGTCCGCCTTCGCGGCGAGCAGGCGGGCCTGGATCGCCTCGGCGTGGCGGAGCAGGATCCGCCCCGCCTCGGTCAGCGAGATCGGCCGCGGGCCGCCCGGCCGCTCGATCAGGCGCAGGCCGACGATCCGCTCCAGGGCGGCGATCTGCTGGGAGACGGCGGACTGCGTGTAGCCGAGCCGCTCCGCCGCGCGCCCGAAGGAGCCCTCGTCCGCGATCGTCTTCAAGGCGACGAGGTGGCGCAGGTCGAGGCCGAGCCAGCGATCAGCTTCCATGATCAAACATTAGCAAATGGCGAGTTCTGCTAATAGGGAGGCCCGGCTCGGAGGAACGGCGGCGCTACGCTTCGGCCATGCCGCTCGCGCTCGGCACCATCGACCTCGGCCGGCTCCGCCTCCGGCCCGGCGACACCTGGACCCACGCGGTCGAGGTCGAGCTGGAGCCCTTCGTCTTCGGGGGGCAGCGCTACGAGGCTCGCCCCTCGCCGGTCTCGGTCGAGCTTCGGATCGCACGGGCCTCGGGCGCGACCGTGCTCGACCTACAGCTCGCGGCGCGTCTCTCCGGGCCCTGCATGCGCTGCCTCGGGCACGCCGAGGTCGAGGTGCGTGCGTCCGTCCGGGAGCTGCACGACCCGGCGGCGCCGCCGGCCGACGAGCTGCGCTCGGAGTACGTGGCCGAGGAGCAGCTTGCGCTGGGGACGTGGGTACGGGATGCGGTCGCCCTCGCGCTGCCGGCGCAGATCCTCTGCCGTCCCGACTGCGCGGGGCTCTGCTCCGTCTGCGGCCGCGACCTGAACGTCGAGCCGCACGAGCACGTCGAGCTGGAGGCCGATCCGCGCTGGGCGGCGCTCGAGGCGCTGCGGGACGCGCTCTAGCTGCCGCTATACTCCGCAGCCGCTCATGGCCGTCCCCAAGCGGAAGACGTCGAGGTCGCGGCGCGACAAGCGCCGCGCGAACCACGGGATCACCGTCCCGCGCCTGCAGGTCTGCCCGACCTGCCGGCAGCCGAAGCAGCCGCACCGCATGTGCCCGACCTGCAAGACGTACCGCGGGCGGGACGTCGATCCGCTGCGGATCCAGGCTCCCTAGCGCGCACCGGGCGAGCGATGACCGTCCGAGTCGCGGTGGACGCCCTAGGGGGCGACCGCGCTCCGGCCGAGATCGTCGCAGGCGCGCTCGCCGCGGCGGGCGAGGGCCTCGAGCCCGTGCTCGTCGGGCCGCCGGAGCTGGACGCGGGCGGCCTGCGCCTGATCGAGGCCGACCAGGCGATCGCGATGGACGAGCCTCCGGTCGAGGCGGTGCGGGCGAAGCCCGGCTCCTCGCTCGTGCGGGCGGTGCGCGCCGTCGCCGAGGGCGAGGCCGACGCGGCCGTGTCCGCCGGCTCGACCGGGGCCATGCTCGCCGCCTCGCTCCTCCACCTGCGCCGCCTGCCGGGCGTGCTCCGGCCCGGGATCGCGGTCGTCATCCCCGCCCGCCGCGGCCCGAGCGTGCTCATCGACGCCGGCGCGAACGCCGACGCGCGCCCCGAGCACCTGCTCCAGTTCGCGCACATGGGCGCCGTCTTCGCGGAGGAGATCCTCGGCGTCGCCGAGCCGGAGGTGGGGCTCCTCTCCATCGGCGAGGAAGACGAGAAGGGCAACCAGCTCGCGCTCGGGGCTGGGACGCTGCTGCGGGCGAGCGGCCTCCGCTTCCGGGGCAACGTCGAGAGCCGGGGCCTGCTCGAGGGCGAGGTGGACGTCGTGGTCACCGACGGCTTCACCGGAAACGTCGCCCTGAAGGCGCTCGAGGGCACGATCCGGACCCTGCTCGACTCCCTGCGCGCCGAGCTGCGCTCGTCGCTGCGCGGCCGCCTGGGCGGCCTCCTGATCCGGCCGGCCGCGCAGCGCGTCCGCGAGCGGCTCGATCCGGAGACGTACGGAGGCGCGTACCTGCTCGGCCTGCGCGGGCTCGTCGTCATCGCCCACGGCTCCAGCTCCCGCGTCGCGATCGCCAACGCCGTCCGGCTTGCGGCGCGCGGCGTCGAGCACCAAGTGGTGACGCGCCTCGAGGAGCGCTTGGCGCGGAGCGTGTTAGCATCGCCCACCACGTCCCCGACGGCTGAAAGGTGAGGTTCCGAGGTGGCACACTCGCGTGAGGAGATTCTCGAGCAGATCAAGAGCGCGCTGAGCGAGAAGCTCGGCATCGACGAGAGCGAGATCACGGAAGACGCGTCGTTCGAGGAGGACCTGGGTGCGGACTCGCTCGACCTCGTCGAGGTCGTCATGGACCTGGAGGACCAGTTCGGGCTCAAGATCCCGGACGAGGACGCCCGCGAGCTGACCACCGTCGGCAAGGCGATCGACTACGTCATCGCGCACCACGGGTAGCCGAACCGAGGACGGGCCCGAGGCGCTCGGCCGGCTGATCGCCGAGCTGCCGCCGGCCCGGCAGGAGCAGGTCTTCACCCACGCCTCCTGGGCGGGTGCCCGCGGGGAGTCGTACGAGCGTCTCGAGTTCCTCGGCGACAGCGTGCTCGAGCTCGCGATCGCGCGGGCCGTGTTCGACCGCTTCCCGGAGGCCTCGGAGGGGCGGCTCGCCAAGATCCGCGCGCACGTCGTCTCCCGGCAGAGCTGTGCCGCGGTGGCCAGGGAGCTGGGTCTCGGGGGGCGCCTGCTCGAGCACGCAGGCGACGGCGTGCCCGCGGACGAGCTGCAGCGGATCTCCCGTAGCCGCAACGTCCTCGCCGCGGTGCTGGAGGCGGCGATCGCCGCGCTCTACCTCGAGCACGGCTTCGAGCGGATCGAGCCCGCGATCGTGGCCGCCTTCTCGGAGAAGATCGAGTACGCGCGCTCGAGCCACGTCGACTACAAGACCGAGCTGCAGGAGGCGCTCGCCCGCTCGGGCAAGCAGGTGCACTACACGGTGCTCGACGTCGAGGGCCCGCCGCACGACCGGCGCTTCGTCTGCGCCGCGCACGTGGCCGGGGTGCAGCTCGGGATCGGGCGCGGCTCGACGAAGAAGGCCGCCGAGCAGGAGGCGGCCATGCAGGCGCTCGAGGCCCTCGGCGTCGAGCCCGAGCGGATCTGACTCGTCAGCGCGGGGACGCGACCGGGAGGCCGAGAGCTTCCGCGGCGGCGAGCTGTCGAGCGTCGTAGCTGACGAACGCGGCGAGAGCCGATCTGACGCGAAGCGCGGTGGTCAGGTGGATCGCGTCGAGCGCGCGGAGTGTCTGCGGCTCGAGTCGTGTCGCCGCGACGAGCACGCGGTTGGTGTCGACGAGAAGCGTGACGCGGGCGATCAGGTGCCGTGCGGCCGACTCGAGGGCAGGATCGGCGCGGCGTACGCTTCGGATCAGCTCGACGACCGCCAGTCTGCTCGTCACTCGCCGCGGCCAGACCTGGGCGGCCCGCCGGAGGGCCTCGCTCTCTGGCTCGCAGACGACGAGCTTGTGGAGAGCCGAAGAATCGAAGTAGGCGAGGTCAGAACCGGTCGGCACGGAGGTCCTCGAAAATCTCCTCGGACGTGGGAGCGCCTGCAGGTGCAGGCTTCGGCGGCGGGAGGTCGAGGAGGTCGCCCTGAGCGGGTATCGCCTCGCCGATCGCGATCAGGTAGTCGAGGACGTCCTCCTCCTCGGGCAGGGGCCCGAGCATCGCAACGGGACGGCGCCGCTCGGTCACGACGAGCCGCTCCCCCTTTTCCACGCGCCGCAGGTAACGGCTCAGGTGCTGGCGCAGCTCACGGACGCTCACGTGCTCCATGGTGGCACGAATGTAGCACCTATGTGTAACAAGTCGGTGCCAGGCTACGCGGCGGAGAGCTCGCCGGCTCCGAGCAGCTCGAGCACTGCCGGTCCGCCCCCGACGACACCCGACGCGATCCGCCCGTCGCCCGTGACGAGCACCGCCATCGGCGTTCCGTCCGCGCCGAGCGCCCCCGACACCGTCCACTCGGGATCGAGGAGCACCGTGCTTGCGAAGCTCTCGGCCTTGACGGAGAACGCCTCCCCTGCGGACACGACGACGAGCGCCGGGGCATCGGCCGGCGGTGATGCCTCCCAGGCGAGGATGTCCTCGTGCAGCGAGCGGCAGAAGCCACAGCCCGGGTTCCAGAAGAGGAGGAGCGAGTCGCGCTCGATGACCTCGCGAAGCTCGACCGCGCTCTCGTCGAGCCGCGACACCCGCAGCTCCGGCAGTTCGGTCCCCACCGGGAGCCCGGGCGTGCGTCCGACGCCGACGAGCGCCTGCTGCACGACCGACTCGATCCAGTCGCTTCCTGCCGCCAGCCAGGTGGCGATCGCCCCGTCGTCGCCGACGAGGACGGCGCTCGGCGTGCCGCTCGCCTGGTAAGCCTCGTACGTCGCGAGGTCCGTGTCGAGGAGGACGTTTGCGAGCCCGTGCTCTGCGGCATCTGCCTGGACGGCTTCCGCCTCGCCCGCGCTCAGGAGGGCGATGGTGAGCTCGTCGGCGTGCTCGCGCTGCCACTCCGTCACCCTCGGCATCAGGTGCGAGCAGGGCCCGCAGGTCGGGCTCGTGAAGAGGAGGAGCACGGGCCGCCTCGGCTCCAGGAGCTCCGCGAGCGAGACGCGCTTGCCGTCGACCGACTCGAGGTCGAAGCTGGGTGCGGGCGTCCCTGGCTCGAGCCCGAGCTCGGGGATCTCATCCGGCTCGTCGAGGTCGAGGCCGGCCGCGCGCATGCGGTTCTCCACCGCATCGAGCCGCACGAGCACCTTCCCGTAGCTCCGCACGACGTGGAGCACCGCGTAGCCGCCGACCGCGACCACGGCGAAGAGAGCGATCGCGAGTGCGAGGACGAGCCACCCTGTGGCGTCGAGGTCGGACGTCCACGAGACGACGCTCGGGCCGGGATCGTCGCGACCTGCGACGACTAGGAGTCCCGCGAGCGCCGTGAGCAGTCCGGTGCGCGCGAGCGTGCGCCAGCTGGTCGGCGCCGAGTGCAACGCTCCGAAGCAGTGACAATCGGGCGTCTCGCCACGTGCCATGACGCGTGCGATCGCGGCGCAGAAGGCAAGCAGGAGGACGAGCGCGGCGATCGCCGCGTACCAGCGCGTCGCGGCGGGGAGGAGGAGGACGGCGACCGCGAGCTCGACGATCGGCAGTCCGACGGCCACGACGCCCGTGAGCCGCTCGGGCACGCCGAACGCCTTCGCTGCGGTGCGCGAGCCCTGAGGGTCGAGGAGCTTCGCGAAGCCGGCGACTCCCAATGCGGCGACGAGCACGAGCAGCGATAAGAGGTGCATGCTCGTCACGCGGGCACGCACCCAGTCTTGGACCTGTTCGGCTTGTAGCCGGTGCCGCAGCACTGCGTGCCCGCTTTGTTCCCGGGTGCGCATCCCTTCTTGCACATGCCAGTCAGGGGAGCGACCAAGTCGCCACTCGCGTCAGGCGCGAGGGCAAGACGAACAAGGAGGTCGCCGCCGCCCTGTTCGTCACCGATCGCACGGTGGAGTCGGCGCTTACCCAGATCTACCGGAAGCTGGACGTGCGCTCGCGCACGGAGCTGGCGCGGAAGCTCGCAGGGCGCGCGTAGCAAAGTCCCGGGGTTTCCACGTTTCCGCGTGTCTTGTCGGACGCGATCCTCGAGGCATGCCGCGATACCTCCTCGAGGCCTACGTTCCCGATTCGACGTCCGCGCGCGGCGACGCGCGTGCGCGCGCCGAGCGTACGGCGGCACTCGGGGAAGGCATCCGGCACGTCCGTACGACGTTCCTGCCCGACGACCAGCTCGTCCAGCACGTCTTCGAGGCGCCCTCCGCAGGCGCGCTCCGTCGTGCGGTAACGCGGGCTGATCTTCGGTACGAGCGCCTCGTCGAGGCGTTCGAGGACGCAGGAACGGGTGAGCTCGTACCCGACGACCTTGGAGGTCTCTCATGAGGTGGAACGACTATGGAATGCGGGCCGTGATCGTGTGCCTGTGCGCAGCGACTACTGCGCTCGTCTCGGCTGTCGCGGCACTGGCGGCGCCCGATGCAGCGGTGAACCTGATCGTGAACGGCAACGCGGAGCAAGGCGAAGGCGTGAACGACGTGAACGGCATCGCGACGGAGATCCCGGGCTGGACGCGAAAAGGGAACTTCACCGTGGTCAGGTACGGTGCTCCGGACTTTCCCAGCCCCGAGCTATCTACGAAGATCCGAGGCGGCCAGAACTTCTTTGCTGGCGGGCCGAAGAACGTCAACTCGTCGATACGCCAGGACATCGACGTCGTCTCGAAGAAGGGCCTCATCGACGCCGGCAAGGCGAGAGCGACGCTCACCGGCTACCTCGGCGGCTATGCGACGCAGACGGATTGGCTCAGAGCCACCGCGCTGTTCATGAGCGAGTCCGGCAAGCCACTGGGCGTGATCAAGATCCAGTCTCCTGCGCCGGCGAGTCGCAACAACACGACGGACCTCGTTCGCAAGACGACCACCGGGCTGGTGCCGAAGCGGACGCGGATGATTCGAGTCGTGCTTTCCGCGAGCCGAGGGGCGGGCGAGTACAACGACGGGTACGCCGACAACCTGTCGCTGACGATCGGCCGCTGAGCCACGAGCGTGCGCCGCGGAGGCCGGACCCTCCTGGCCTCCGCGGCGCGCTGCCATCCGTCGCGGTCGTGAGAATGCCGCCGGTGCACCTGCGCGCGCTCCGCATCCGCGGCTTCAAGTCGTTCCCCGACCCACTCGAGCTGACCTTCGAGCCGGGCGTCGCGGTCGTCGTCGGCCCCAACGGCTCGGGCAAGTCGAACCTCGCCGACGCGGTCGTCTGGGCCGCGGGCTCGCTGACGCCGTCGGAGCTCCGGGCGGAGAAGCCCGACGATGTCCTCTTCGCCGGCGGGGGAGGCCGCAAGCCCGCCGGCCACTGCGAGGTCGAGCTCGTCTTCGACAACACGGACGGGAGCTGGCCCGGCCTCGACTTCTCGGAGGTCTCGATCATGCGCCGCCTCGTGCGCGGCGGCGAGGGCCAGTACCTCGTGAACCGGACGCCCGTGCGGCGCACCGACCTCGTCGAGCTGCTCGCCGATGTCGGCCTCGGCTCGGCGCTGCACTCGATCGTCGGGCAGGGCAAGGTCGAGCAGGTGCTCGCCTCCAAGCCCGAGGACCGCCGGGCCCTGGTCGAGGAGGCGGCCGGCCTCGGGAAGTTCAAGCGGCGCAGGCATCGCGCCGAGCTGAAGCTCGCCCGCGTCGCGATCCAGGTCGAGCGCGCGCGCGACGTCGAGGAGGAGGCGCGCAGGCGCCTGCGCCCGCTCGCGCTCCAGGCGACCGCGGCCGAGCGCGCCGAGAAGCTCGCGGCCGAGCTCGCCTCGCTGCGGGCACGGATCGCGCAGCTCGACCTCGCCGAGGCCGAGCGTCGGCGGGCCGAGCTGGAGGAGCGCCGGGAGGCGGCGGCGCTGGCCCGGAAGCGGGCGGAGGAGCGGCTGTCCGGCCTGCTCGCGGAGCGCGGCCGGGCCGAGGAGGAGCTGTCCGACGCGGCCGGCCGCCGGGAGGCGGCGGTCGCGGCCCGCTACCGGCTTCAGTCGGGCCTGGAGCGCCTGGGGCTGCGGCTCGAGTCGGCGGCCGCGCTGCGCGAGCGGCTGTACGGGGAGCTGGCCGCCGCCGAGGCCGCGCTCGCCTCCGCTCCCGCCGGTCCCGACCCGGACGCGCTCGCGCGCGCGGCGGAGGAGGCCGCGGCGGCCGCGCGGGCGGCGGCGCGGGAGCGGGACGACCTCGCGGAACGGGCGCGCGCGGCACGGGAACGCCTGGCCGCGCTCGAGCGCTCGCTCGCCGAGCGGGAGGGGATCGCGCCGGCCGCCCGCGCGCTCGCCGAGTCGGGCGAGCGGCTCGTGCTGGCCGAGGTGCCGGTCGAGCCCGGGTCGGAGCGGGCGGTCGCCGCCGCGCTCGGCTGGCGGGCCTCGGCCGTGCTCGCCGCCGACCCGGAGGCTGGGCTCCGCCTGCTGGAGCGGGCACGCGCGGAGGGCCTCGGCAGCCTCGTCGTGCTCGTGGGCAGCGAGCCGCGGGAGCTGGTCGCAGCGCTCCCGGTGGTGCCCCTCGAGCGGCTGCTGGAGGCGTCGGTGCCCTCCGTGACGGCCGAGGGCTTCGGCTACGACCCCGGGCGCGGCGAGCTCTGGTTCGCGGGCGAGGCAGCGGAGGCCGTCCTGCTCGAGCAGGAGACGAGGCGGCGCACCCTCGCCGCCGAGGCCCGCTCGCTGGCGGAGGCGGCCACGGAGGCAGCCGGACGGGCCGAGGCCGCCGCCCAGCGGGCAGCCGAAGCCGAGGCCGCGTACCGGGCGGCGCTCGCGACCGCGCGCCCGCGGGCGGTCCTGCCCCCCCGGATCGGGCTCGGGGGGCTGGCGCGGCTCGCCGCCGCCGCGGAGGCGCTCACGGCCGCCCTCGAGCGCGCGCAGGCTGCCGCGGCGCGGCTGGAGGCGCCGCTCCGGGCGCGGGTCGACGCCGGGGCGATCCGTGCGACGGAGCTGGGGGAGGAGCTGCGGCGCTTGGGCGCCGCCGAGGTCGGGGCGCGCGAGGAGCTGGAGCAGGCGAACGCGCGCAGGACGGAGGTCGAGGTCGAGCTGGCCCGCCTCGAGGCGGAGGCGGACGAGGCCCGCCGGCGGCTGCAGGCGGCGGGGGGCTTCGAGCCGGCGGAGGGCGACGACCGGGCGGAGCTGCTCGCCCGCGCCGAGCGCCTGGAGACCCGCCGGGTCGCGCTCGGGCAGGTGAACCCGCTGGCGAAGGAGGAGTACGAGGCCGAGAAGGAGCGGCTCGACGACCTGCGGGCGCAGCGCGAAGACCTGGAGCGGAGCCTGGCCGAGCTGGAACGGCTGCGCCGCGAGCTGGCCGAGACGGTGGAGCGGAGGTTCGCGGAGACGTTCGCGGCCGTCTCGCGCCACTTCGCCGAGGTCGCTGCGACGCTCTTCCCCGGCGGCGAGGGGCGGCTGCGGCTCGTCCAGCCCGAGGACGAGGACGGCGAGCCGGGGATCGAGGTCGAGCTGCGTCCGGCGGGCAAGCGGATCACGCGCCTCTCGCTCCTCTCCGGCGGGGAGAAGGCTCTGGGCGCGATCTCGTTCCTGTTCGCCCTCTTCCTCGCCCGGCCCTGCGCCTTCTACCTCCTGGACGAGGTCGAGGCCGCCCTCGACGACACGAACATCGCCCGCTTCGTCGAGCTCTTGCGCCGGTACGCGGACCGGGCGCAGTTCGTCGTCGTCACGCACCAGAAGCGGACGATGGAGGCCGCCGACGTCCTCTACGGGGTGACCATGGGTCCGGACGGGGTCTCGCAGGTCGTCTCGCGGCGGCTGCCTCGGCCCGAGCACGCGGCCGCGTAAGCTGGCCGCCGGGATGAGCAGGACCTGGGCCGAGCTGCTCGGCGACGAGCCGACGGAGGCGGACGAGCCCGAGCGGGCGGGCCTCTTCGCCCGCCTGCGCGACTCGCTCGCGAAGAGCCGGCGCGCGCTCGCCGCCGAGCTGGCCTCGGCCGCCTTCGACCCGGGCGACGCGGCGGCCTGGGAGCGCCTCGAGGAGGCGCTCGTACGCAGCGACGTGGGCGTGCCCGCCACCGCCGAGCTGGTTCGCCGGCTGGAGGCACGCGGCGACGTGGCGCGGCTCGAGGAGGCGCTCGCCGAGGAGGTGGAGGCGATCTTCGGCGGGCCGCCGACGCTCTCGCTGCCAGGCCGACCGAGCGTGGTGCTCGTGGTCGGGGTGAACGGCACCGGCAAGACGACGACGATCGGGAAGCTCGCCTGGGCGCTGCGCACGCACGGCCGCTCCGTGCTCGTGGGCGCAGCCGACACCTTCCGCGCCGCGGCCGGCGAGCAGCTCGAGATCTGGGCCGAGCGGGCGGGCGCCGACGTCGTGGGCGCGCCGCGCGGCGCCGATCCGGCTGCGGTCGCCTTCGACGCGGTCGAGGCCGGGCGCGCCCGCGGCCGGGACGTGGTCATCGTCGACACGGCCGGCCGCCTGCACACGCAGGCGGGCCTGATGGCGGAGCTGGCCAAGGTGCGGCGCGTGCTCGCGACCCGCGTCGAGGGCGCCCCGCACGAGACGCTGCTCGTCGTCGATGCGACGACGGGCCAGAACGCGCTCCAGCAGGCGCGGCTGTTCCGGGAGGCCGCCGGCGTGAGCGGTGTCGTCCTGACCAAGCTGGACGGCAGCGCGCGCGGCGGGGTGGCGATCGCGATCGCCTACGAGCTGGGGCTGCCGGTCAAGCTCGTCGGGGTGGGGGAGGGTCTCGACGACCTGCGCCCCTTCGACGCGCACGACTTCGCGCGCGCCCTCGTCCACGGCTGAGCCTCCCTCGAACGGGGGAGCGACATCCCTCGAACGAGGGTACTCACCCCTCGCTCGAGCTACCGCCGTTGCGTGCCGGCCCTCGCCCGCGTACGCTGTGCGCGACGGTTCCCTGCTGCGACCACTGACAAGGAGGACCCGGGGGATGGCTGTCGCGCTGTTCATGCACTGGCCGGGGGTGACACCCGAGCAGTACGACGCGCTGATGACGAAGCTCGACCTGGACGCGAACCCCGCCGCGGGCAGCGTCCTCCACTTGGCGGCCTTGACCGAGGAGGGCCTCGAGGTGTGCGACGTCTGGCAGACCGAGCAGGCGTTCCGCAGCTTCCTCGAGCAGCGGATGAAGCCGGCCGTGCACGAGCTGGGGATCGCGGGCGAGCCGGAGATCCAGCTCGTCCCCCTGCGCAACCTCTACGCCGGCGATCCGGACATGATCGACCGCATCGGGGCGGTGTCGATCCCCGCCGCGATCGCCGAGTGGGCGCGCTGAGCGGGCCCGGGGCGCCGCCTGCGAGCTCGTTCCTTCGCGCCCGGGCGTGGGTCAGTCGCTGGGCGTGATGACGACGCGGTAGCCCTTCACCCACTGGTTGTGGCCGACGACCTCCGCCTGGATGCGCGAGACCTCGAACCACACGCCCTCGTCGCCCCTGACGGCCGTGAAGCTCGCCGCGTTCGCGATCGCCTCCTCCAGTGTCGGGCCCTCGCCGTGCGAGAACCCCTCGTACGCCGGAACGTGGCCCTCGCTCCGCTCCTTCTTCGGCTGCTCCTCCATCGCGTTGCTCCTTCCCGGTCGGGTGGCGGACGTTACCCGCCCGTGCCGGCGGTGACAAGGGCCGTGACCGGGACGTCCTGCAGGCGGGCGCCTTCGCTCTCGAGGCCGGCCAGCCCGTCGCCCGTCAGCGCCCGCTCGAGGCGCGCCCGGAGCGGCTCCAAGAGCGGGCGCTCGAACGCGTCCGGCGGATCGCCGGCGCGCGCTTCGGCCGCCGCGCCGAGCAGGCGCGCGGCGTCCTCGGGGGCACCCGCGGCCTCGGCGGCGACGGCGAGGATGACGAGGCAGCGCGCGCGCGAGCGCGCGTCTTCCAGCTCCGTGTAGAGCCGGAGGCTCTCCCGGGCCCGCGCGCCGGCGCCGGCGGCGTCGCCGGCGAGGGCGTCCAGCTCTGCGAGCATGAACTGGACGGCCGCCGCGTGCGGGGCCTCCCGGAGCTCGCTCGCGAGCGCGAGCGCCTCCTCGAAGGCGGCCCGGCCCCGGCCGGGCGCGCCCACTTGGAAGGCGGCCATGCCGAAGTTGTAGACCGCGTCCACGACCAGGAGCGGATCGTCGGTTCGGCGGCTCAGCTCGACCGCCTCCTCGTAGCGAGCGAGGGAGCGGTCGTGCTCGCCCTGAACCCAGCCGACGTCGCCGAGCGCCATCAGCGCGAAGGCGAGCGTCCGCTCGTCGCCGAGGGCGCGCGCGAGCTCGAGGGCCTGCCCGGCGGTCGACTCGGCCTGGGTGGCGTCGCCGCGGCGGAGCGCGACGAAGCTGAGGTAGCAGAGGCAGACGACCTCGTCGTAGCCGCGCCCGCAGGCGCGGAAGAGCGCGAGCGCCTCCTCGAGCTGCCGGGCCGCCTCGGACCAGTCGCTCTGGCCCATGGCCATGTGCGCGGCGCTGCGCAGGGCGAGGGCGCGCACGTCCTCCGGGACGTCCGCCGGCTGGGCGCTGGCGAGGTAGCGCTCGATCCGGCCGCGCGCCTCGGTCAGGTGCGCCTGCGCCCGCCAGAAGCGCTCGAGCGCGGCGGTCGACCGCAGCGCGTCCGCGGCGCGCCCGTTCGCGGCGAGCCAGTCCAGCGCGGCGCGCAGGTTGTCCAGCTCGCGCTCCAGCCGCTCGGCCCACGCCGCCTGCTCCGGCCCCGCGAGCCCCTCCTCGGCGACGAGCGCGAGACCAAGGAAGTGCTCTGCGTGACGCTCCCGGAGCTCCTCGAGCCGACCGCTCGCTTTGAAGCGCTCGAGGGCGTGCTCGCGGACCGTCTCGAGCAGGGAGAGCCGGACCTGGCCGGCAGCCGCCTCGCCCTGCACCAGGCTGCCCAGGACGAGGGCCTCGAGGTCGGCCAGGAACCCCGCGCGGTCCCCGGCGACCGCACGCGCATCCTCGAGCGTGCAGCCCCCAGCGAAGACCGCGAGCGCTCCGTGCAGCGCCCGCTGGCTCTCGCTGAGGAGGCCGTAGCTCCAGTCGATCGCCGCTCGCAGCGTGCGCTGGCGCTCGGGCAGGTCGACCGGGCCCTCGAGGTCGAGCCCGAGCCCGTCCCCGAGCGCCCGCAGGAGCTGGGAGGCAGAGTGGAAGGTGAGGCGGGCGGCGGCGAGCTCGAGCGCGAGCGGGAGGCAGTCGAGCTTCTGGCAGATCCCGGCGACCGCGGGGAGCGCGCTCTCCGGCAGGTGGACGCCGCGGGCGGCGGCGAGCTCGAAGAAGAGCTCGACCGCGCTCTCCAGCGAGAGGGGAGCCAGCGCCAGCACCCGCTCGGCCGAGAGGCGCAGGGGGGCGCGGCTCGTGGCCAGGACGTCGAGGTCGGGGACGGCCTCGAGCAGCTGCCGGACGTGCTCTGCGGCGCCGCCGAGATGCTCGAGGTTGTCGAGGTAGAGGAGCGTGCCGGTCCCCGCGAGCGCGGCGGCGATGCTCGCCACGAGCGGCCGGTCGGCCGACTCGCGGGCTCCGAGCGCCCGTGCGATCGCGGCCGGGACGAGCCCGGGGTCGGAGACGGAGGCGAGGCCGACGAGCCGGACGGGCCGGGCGGTCGCCAACCTGGAGGCGACCTCGAGCGCGAGCCGGCTCTTGCCGGCGCCTCCTGGCCCCGTGATCGTGACCAGGCGGATCTGCGGCGCCGCGAGCAGGCGCTCGATCTCCGCGACCTGCTCGTCGCGCCCGACGAGCCGGTGGTGCAGCGCCGGCAGGTTCGCTCCCCCGAGGGTGGAGAGGGGAGGGAAGTCCTCCGCGAGGCCGGGGCCGACGAGCTGGAAGAGCGGCTGCGGGTCGGGCAGGTCCTTGAGCCGGTGGTCTCCCAGCGGGCGCAAAGAGAGGCCGACGGGCCCGGCGCCGGCGACCAGGTCGCGGGTCGTCCGGGAGAGGACGACCTGTCCGCCGTGGGCGGCCGCGCAGATCCTGGCCGCGAGCACGACGTCCAGCCCGACGTAGCCCTCCTCGTCGAGGTGCGGCTCGCCGGTGTGGATCCCGATGCGGAGGCGGATCGCCTCGTCCGGCGCCCAGGGCTCGGCGGCGAGCGCACGCTGCAGCTCGGCCGCGGCGGCGACCGCGTCGCGGGCGCGGGCGAAGGCGAGGAAGACGCCGTCTCCGGCCCAGTCGACCTCGTGCCCGCGGTGGCGGGCGGCGACCGCGCGGACCAGCTCGCGCGCGCGGGCGCGGACTGCCTGGTAGCGCTCCCCGAGGGCGTCCAGGAGCCTCGTCGAGCCCTCGACGTCGGCGAAGAGCAGGGTGACCGTCCCGCTGGGCAGGCGTTTGCGCGAATCGGCACCTGCGGGCATGGCCGAGCGAGTGTACGACGGGGCAGCCGGCGTGGCCAGCCGCGGAGCGCTGCGCCGGCCTCTCTACACTGCGAGCGTCGTGTTCGAAACCCTCTCCGAGAGACTGCAGGCAGCGCTCGGCGGCCTGCGCACGGGAGGCCGCCTCGACGAGGAGTCGGTCGCGAGGGCGCTGCGCGAGGTCCGCCTCGCCCTGCTCGAGGCGGACGTGCACTTCGAGGTCGCGAAGAGCTTCGTCGCGGCGGTGCGGGAGCGAGCGCTGGGCCAGGAGGTGACGAGGAGCCTCACCCCGGCCCAGGAGGTGGTCAAGATCGTGCACGAGGAGCTGACCGCGCTCCTCGGCTCGGGCGACTCCCGCCTCGTGTTCGGGAAGCCCCCCACCGTCGTCCTGCTCGCCGGGCTGCAGGGGTCGGGGAAGACGACCGCCGCCGCCAAGCTCGCGCTGCTCCTGCGCGGGGAGGGCAAGCGGCCCGGGCTGGTCGCCTGCGACCTGCAACGGCCGGCTGCGAGCGAGCAGCTCGCGCAGCTCGGCCGTCAGCTCCAGGTCCCGGTCTACCGGCTGGACACGGGCGACCCGGTGGCGGCGGCCCGGCACGGGGTCGACGCGGCCCGCCGCGACGGCCTCGACGTCGTCGTCCTCGACACGGCCGGCCGCCTGCACGTGGACGAGGAGCTGATGGAGGAGCTGGAGCGGATCCGCGATGCCACCTCGCCCCTGAACGTGCTGCTCGTCCTCGACGCGATGACCGGGCAGGAGGCCGTGAACGTCGCCCTCGCCTTCCAGGAGCGCGTGGCCTTCGACGGCATCCTCCTGACCAAGCTCGACGGCGACGCCCGCGGCGGCGCCGCGCTCTCGGTGCGGGCGGTCACCGGACGGCCGATCAAGCTCGTCTCCGTCGGAGAGAAGCTCGGCGAGCTGGAGTACTTCCACCCCGACCGCATGGCCGCGCGGATCCTCGGCATGGGCGACGTCCTGACGTTGATCGAGAAGGCCGAGGCGGCGATCGAGGAGGACGAGCAGGCAGCGCTCGAGCAGCGGCTGCGGGCGGGCGAGTTCACCTTCGACGACTTCCTGGCGAGCTACCGGATGCTGCGACGGATGGGGCCGCTCCAGGGCGTGCTCAAGCTCGTGCCCGGGCTCGGGCGCCAGCTCTCCGGGCTCGAGGTGGACGAGCGCCAGCTCGCACGCGCGGAGGCGATCGTCCTCTCCATGACCCCGCAGGAACGGCGGCTGCCGCACCTGCTGACGGCGCAACGGCGCCGCCGGATCGCCGCCGGGAGCGGGACGTCGCTGGACGAGGTGAACCGGCTGATCGCCGCCCGCAAGCAGATGGCGAAGATGATGAAGCAGGTGGGGAAGGGCAAGTTGCCCGCCTTCCCCGGCGCCCCGCCGGGGAGGGCGCGGTAGCCTTCGCCGCTCACCCAGCAAAGGAAGGCACAGGACATGGCAGTGAAGATCAGGCTGACGCGGGTCGGGTCGAAGAAGAACCCGATCTACCGCGTCGTCGTCGCCGACTCGCGCTCGCCGCGCGACGGCCGCTTCATCGAGATCGTCGGGCGCTACAACCCGCAGACCGACCCCTCCACGATCGAGCTCGACCGGGAGAAGATCGCCGGCTGGCTGGCCAAAGGGGCGCAGCCGACCGAGCCCGTCGCGCGGCTGATCAAGAGGGCCATTCCCGACCTCCCGGTCGGGGCCTGAGCGCGGGTTGAGCGAGCCGGGCGCAGGCATGGCCGAGCTGCTCGAGTGGATCGCCCGCCGGCTCGTCGCCGAGCCGGAGGAGGTCCGCGTCGAGACCGAGCGGGGCGAGGGCGCGGTCGTCTTTCGGCTCCGAGTGGCGCCCGGCGACGTGGGCAAGGTGATCGGGCGCCAGGGCCGCATGGCGAGGGCGCTCCGCAGCATCGTCCGCGCCGCGGGCTCGCGGGCGGACGAGCGCTACCTGCTCGAGATTGTCGACTGAGGGGCGGCGTCTCGTTCTCGTCGGGCGCGTCGGCCGCCCGCACGGGACCGACGGCTCGTTCGTCGTCGAGGGCGCGAGCGGCGATCCCGCCCGCTTCGCCGTGGGCGCGACCGTGCTCGCCGGGGGCGAGCCGGCGCGGGTGGTGAGCGCCCGCCGCGTGGGCAAGGGACGGCTCGCGGTCCGGCTCGACCGGACGGTCGAGCGGGGGACCGAGCTGGCCGTCCCCCGCGACACCCTCCCCCCGCCCGCGGAGGGCTCGTACTACGTCGCCGACCTCGTCGGCCTGGAGGTGGTGGAGGAGGGGCGCGGCCGCGTGGGCGTGGTCTCCGACGTCCTCTCCCTGCCGGCGAACGACGTGCTCCAGCTGGACACGGGGCTGCTCGTGCCCCTCGTCGAGGACTGCGTGCGCGAGGTCGATCTCGAGCGCGGCCGGGTCGTTCTCAATCCAGGCTTCATCGGCTGACGGCTACGGTTCTCGGTCGTGCGCCTCGATGTCTTCACGCTCGTCCCCGACGCGTTCGACTGGCTGCGGCGGCGGAGGCCGCTGGCGGCCGTGCTGGGGACCGAGCTGGAGCTGCGCGTCTTCAACTACCGGGACACGACGCCGCTGCGGGCGGGGCAGGTGGACGACGAGCCCTACGGGGGCGGGCCGGGGATGGTGCTGCGGGTCGACGTCGTCGCCGCCGCCTTCGACGCCGTCTACGGGGGCGTGCCCGAGCACCGCGTGCTGGCGCTGACCCCCGGGGGCCGGCAGCTCGACCAGGAGCTGGTCGAGGAGCTGGCGGCCGAGCCGGCGCTCACCCTCCTCTCGGCCCGCTTCGAGGGCTTCGACCAGCGCATCCTCGATCACCTGGCGAGCGACCGCGTCTCGTTCGGCCCCTACGTCCTCTCGGGCGGCGAGATCCCCGCCCTGGCGGTCGTCGACGCCGTCTCGCGGCTGCTCCCGGGGGCACTGAGCGAGGGCTCGGGCGAGGTGGAGAGCTTCTCCGCCGCCCTCGCCGGCGGGATCGAGTACCCGCACTACACGCGCCCGGCCGAGTTCCGCGGGTGGCGGGTTCCCGAGGTCCTGCTCTCGGGCGACCACGCCCGGATCGAGGCCTGGCGCCGCGAGCACGTGCGGAGCGTCCGGTGAGCGAGGCCGAGGAGCGCGAGCACCTCGACTGGCCCGGCCGCGGCGACCTGCGGGAGCCGCCTCCGCCCGCGCCGCCGTTCTCCTGGCCCTCGCCGCCGGCCGAGCCCGCCGCCCCGGCACACGAGTTCCACCACCCGCTCGACCGGGTCACGGGCCGGCTGCCACGGCGCCTGCGCATCGCCGTCGACTGGATCGTGACCATCGTGGGGGCGGTCGCGATCGTGCTCGCTGTCAAGGCCTGGGTCGTCAACCCGTACCGGATCCCCTCCTCCTCGATGGAGCCGACGCTCCACTGCGCCCGCCCCGCGGCAGGCTGCGAGGCGCGCTTCTCGGACCGGGTGCTCGCCAACCGGTTCATCTACCACTTCACCGACCCGAAGCGCGGCGACATCGTCGTCTTCGAGACGCCGCCGCTGGCCAGGGTGCGCTGCGGCGCCGGGGGGACCTTCGTCAAGCGCATCATCGGGCTCCCCGGCGACACGTTGCAGATCCGCGTCATCCGGGGTGCGGCCTACGTCTACGTGAACGGCCGCCGGCTGGAGGAGCCGTACATCCAGCGTGCCCGCCGCGACATCGGCCCGGAGAAGACGTACAAGGTGCCGCCCGGCCGCTACTTCGTCATGGGCGACAACCGCTCCCAGTCGTGCGACTCGCGGGAGTGGGGGGCGGTCCCGCGCGAGAACCTGATCGGCAAGGTCTTCATGACCTACTGGCCGCCCAACCGGATCTCCTTCCGCTAGCATTCCCGCCCGGCCTCCGGCCCCTCCTCTCCGATGAACACGACGATCGAGAGCCTCGAGCAACGCCACCTGCGCACGGACCTGCCGCAGTTCAAGGCCGGGGACACGCTGCGGGTGCACTTCAAGGTGATCGAGGGCAACCGCCAGCGGATCCAGGTCTTCGAGGGGATCTGCATCAAACGGCAGGGATCGGGCTTCCGCGAGACCTTCACCGTCCGCAAGCAGTCGTTCGGCGTCGGCGTCGAGCGCACCTTCCCGCTCCACTCGCCCAAGATCGAGAAGCTCGAGGTCGTCGCCGTCGGCGACGTCCGCCGAGCGAAGCTCTACTACTTGCGCAAGAGAGTGGGGAAGAAGGCGCGCGTGCGCGAGCTCCGGCAGGGCTAGCGTCTATCCTCGGCCGCGTGGCGCGCTCGAGCGGCCAGCGGCTCCTCGCCTACGACCGGCGCCTCGGCGTCCGCTTCGTGGCGGGGGCGGACGAGGCGGGGCGGGGCTCGCTCGCAGGCCCGCTCGTCGTCGCCGGCGTCCTGCTCGACTACGCGCTCCTGCGCGGCGCCCGCGTGCGCCCGCTCGCCGCGCTGAACGACTCCAAGCAGGTCGCGCCGGAGGGGCGCGAGCAGCTCTTCCACGCCGTCGCCTCCTGCGCGGCTGCGATCAGCGTGCGGGTCGTCCCGGTGGCCGAGATCGACCGGCTCGGGCTCCATCGCTCCAACCTGGCCGGTCTGCGCGCGGTGCTCGCCGACCTGTGCCCGCCGGCGGAGGCCTGCCTCGTGGACGGCTTCCGGCTGGGCCCGGCCGCTCCGTCGCACCGCGCGCTCGTGGACGGCGACGCCACGAGCGCCGCGATCGCGGCCGCCTCCATCGTCGCCAAGGTCGTCCGCGACCGGCTGATGCGCCGGCTGGACGCCCTCTACCCGCACTACGGGCTCCGCTCGCACGTGGGCTACATCACGCCCCGCCACGCCGAGGCGGTGCGCGCGCACGGTCCCTCCGACCTCCACCGCCGCTCCTTCGACGCCGCCTGCTACGACGCGGCGTGAACCGGGGCGAGCGGCGGGCCCTCCGCCACTACCGGCTGCGCGGCTACCGCCTGCTGCAGGCGAACGCGCGCGCCGGCGCCTACGAGCTCGACCTCGTGCTGCGCCGCGGCCGGCGGCTGCTCGTGGTCGAGGTGAAGGAGAAGAGCGGGCCCGGCTTCGGCGACCCCCTCGAGATGATCGACGCCGAGAAGGCGCGGCGGGTGCATGCGGCCGCCGGAGCCTGGCTCGCCCGGCACCCCGAGCTCGCGGGCCTGCGGCTCGAGGTCGAGGCGGCAGCCGTGCGGGGCCGCCGTGTCGAGCGCGTGCCGCTCGCGTAGTCGCAGGGCCAGCCGGCGGCCGCCGTAGACTCGCGGCTCGTGGGTGGGAGGACACAGGCGGCCCTCTACTCGGAGCTCGACCTCGAGCTCTCCTGGTCGGAGGACGAACTGCCGCAGGCCGAGCGCACGAAGCACGTCCACGGGCTCCATCCCTACCTCGGCAAGTTCGTACCCCAGCTCGTGGAGGCGCTGCTGCGCCGCTACGTCCCTGCGGGCGGACGGGTGCTCGACCCCTTCGCCGGGTCGGGGACGACCCTCGTGCAGGCGCTCGAGTCGGGCTACGACGCGGTCGGGGTCGATCTCGCCGCCTTCAACTGCCTGCTCATGCGGGTGAAGACGGAGCGCTACGACCTCTTCCGGCTCGAGTCCGAGCTGCGCGACGCCCACGGGCGCCGAGGCCGCTCACGGGCACGCCCGCTGGGGTACCTGCGCGAGTGGTACGCGCCGCGGGCGGCGGCCGAGCTGCTCCACTTCCGCGCGCTCCTCGAGGAGTACGAGCACGCGGACGTCCTGCGCGTCGTCCTCGCCCGCGCCGCTCGCTCGGCCCGCCTGACCACGCACTTCGACCTCGACTTCCCGCGCGCGCCGCAGCGGGAGCCGTACTGGTGCCACAAGCACCGCCGGATCTGCCGGCCGGTGGCGGAGGCGGACAAGTTCCTCGCCCGCTACCTGCTCGACACGCTTGCGCGCCTGAAGGCCTTCCACGGGCTCCGCGACCGAGCGCGGCGGGCCGAGGTCGTGCACGGCGACTCCCGCGCGGTCGAGCTGCGCGGGCCGTTCGACGCTGTCCTCACCTCTCCGCCCTACCCGGGCCTGATCGACTACCACGCGCAGCATCGCTACGCCTACGAGCTGCTCGGACTGGACGACCGGAGCGAGCGCGAGCTGGGGGCCGCCTCCCGCGGCACGAGCAGGGCGGCGCTCGAGGAGTACGCGGCCGGCGTCGCCGTCGTGCTGCGGCGCTGCGTCGAGGTGCTCGCTCCCGGCGCGCCCGTCCTCGTCGTCGTCAACGACCGCCGCGACCTCTACCCGGGGATCCTGGCGCGCGCCGGGCTCGTCCTCGCCGAGCGCCTCGAGCGGCACGTGAACCGCCGCACCGGGCGCCGGGCCGGCGAGTACTTCGAGTCGGTGCTCGTCGCGCTGCCGGCCTGAGCCGTGAGCCGGAGTCGTGCGGGCGGCGTAAGGGAAGCGTAAGGAGATCGCGTCCGGGGGCGAGGCCGGCCGAGCCGGCGGTTAGCCTGGCCTACGGACACCCGAGTCACAAGGGGGTACGAGATGCGCACGCTACGACGCCGGGCACCCTCGCCGGCGATGATGGTGGCCTGCCTCGCGCTGCTCGTGGCGCTCGGAGGGACGAGCGTCGCAGCCGTGAGCCAGCTTGCCCGCAACAGCGTCGGCACGCTCCAGCTCAAGCGGAACGCGGTCAAGGCGCGCCAGCTCGCACCCAACGCCGTCCGCTCGGCGCACGTCCTGAACGGGTCGCTGCTGGCTGCCGACTTCAGGAGCGGTCAGCTGCCTAAGGGAGACAAGGGAGAAAAGGGAGAAAAGGGAGAAAAGGGAGACAAGGGCGA
>Ga0073934_10004740_pt1 | contig 22062 bp, 26 predicted proteins | sample LarsenN4metaG_FD_76834 | JGI IMG/M metagenome (GOLD analysis project Ga0073934, IMG submission 76834) | Hot spring sediment bacterial and archeal communities from British Columbia, Canada, to study Microbial Dark Matter (Phase II) - Larsen... ...
CGCTGCGGCCCGCGCGCACCGCAAACACATCAACCAGCAGCGATTTGCGCAGGCAAACCTAAGCGGCGAAAGTCTCCCATCTTAACGAGGGCGTTTTGTCCAAGTTGACGTGAAGCGCGACAGGTCCGTCCCAGCCACTCTCAGCCGCCGATCTGCCCTCCCCAACGCACGCTTCAGTCTCGCGGCCGCTCGCCGGCAAGCGCCACCAACATCGCAGCGGCGGCATCTTGCTCCGCCGCGCGGCGGCTGCGCCCTTGTCCCGTGGAGCGAGCACTCTTCTCTCGAACCTCGCACTCGACGACGAACGTCTGCTCGTGGTCGCGGCCCTGCACGGCCGTTACCGCATAAGACGGCAGCGGCAATCCCCTGCCTTGCAGCCACTCCTGCAGCCGCGTTTTCGGGTCCTTCAGCGTTGCCGCATCGGGCAAGCTCCTCAGCTGCTCGGCGAACATGAGGTCCACGACGGCCTCCGCCGCCGCCGTTCCGCCGTCGAGCAACACGGCGCCGACTAGCGCTTCCACGGCATCGGCGAGGATCGCCGCGCGCTGCGAACCGCCGGTACGCACCTCGCCGGGTCCGAGCGTGAGCTGCGAATCAACGCCGAGACGCTGGCCGATCGCAGCCAGCGTCGACTCTTTGACGAGCGCGGCGCGCGCGCGGCTCAGGTCGCCTTCGGTGTCGTCGCGGCGCAGATCGAAGAGCCGGCGTGCGATCGCGAAATTCAGGAATGCGTCGCCGAGGTACTCGAGGCGCTCGTTGTTGGCCTTCGATGCGCTGCGATGCGTCAGCGCGAGATCGAGGAGGCTCGTGTCGTTGAACGTGTAGTTGAGCTGCGTCTCGGCCCAGCGGCCGCGGGCTTTCACCGCCTGATCTCTACCTGTTTGTCGTACGCCACGAGCAAGTAGATGTCGGCCACGTACGAAGCTTTCTCCTCGTACTGCACGCGCAGCGAATAACCGTTCTTGCTCTGAGTGATCTTCAGCGCATCGGTGCTCAGGTTGATGTCTTCCACCGAGAACCGGCGGGCGAGCTCGTTGCGGATGCTCGTCGGCGTGGCGTTCTGTCCGCTCAGCTCCCGCTCGACGTCTGCGAGAATCGTATTCATGCGCATGTTCTTGATGTACATCGGCGTCACTTTCATCACGGCGAGGCCGACGACGCCGACGAGCGCCGCGAGAATCAAGAAGCCGAGCGCGGTGATGCCCGCTTGCGCGTGCCGTGTCGGTGCCATCATTCGATGCCCGTACCGATGCGATCCCATTGCGGTCCTCCTTCGGACGGCCGCCGCCAGTTCATCCAAACGCCGGTCGCTCGCCCGACGAGGTTCTCTTCCGGAACGAACCCGACCTCGTCGTAGCGGCCATCCTGGCTGTTGTCCCGATGGTCGCCCATCATGAAGTAGTGACCTTCCGGCACCTCGTACGTGCCGCCCTTGCTGAGCACACCCTGAGTCAGCAACACGCGGTGCCTGTGCTCCCCGAGCTGCTCCCAGCCGAGCACCGTGCCGGGCTCTTCCTTGTACGGCCCCACGATTTCGATCGGGATCAGCTCGCCGTTGATCGTAATCCGCTTGTTGGCCTGATGGTATTCGACTACGTCACCCGGCAACCCTACGACCCGCTTGACGTAGTTCACGCTGGGGTCCGAAGGAAGCCTGAACACGACGACGTCGCCGCGCTCGGGCTCGCCGATCTCGACGATTCTCGTATTTATAACCGGCAGGCGTAAGCCATACGCGAACTTGTTCACAAAAATGAAATCGCCGGTCATGAGCGTCGGCGTCATCGATGGCGACGGAATTCGGAACGGCTCGAACAGAAACGAACGAATCACGAGGACGATCAAGAGTATCGGGAAGAACGACCTCGCGTACTCGACGGCGACCGGCTCCCGAACCTGCTCCCCGCGCGCGGCCCGCGCCACCCTGCCGGACCTGAGGAACAGCGCGTCGAAACCCGCGATGACGCCTGCAAGCGCCGTCAGCACGACGATGATCAACGCAAAATCGAGGTTAGCGAGCATGCGTGCTGCGAGACAAAGCGATCACTTCTTGTCCACCCTGAGCACGGCGAGAAAGGCCTCCTGCGGAATCTCCACGGAGCCTACCTGCTTCATGCGCTTCTTGCCCGCCTTTTGCTTCTCGAGCAGCTTGCGCTTTCGCGTGACGTCGCCGCCGTAGAGCTTCGCCGTCACGTCCTTGCGATAGGCCTTCACCGTCGAGCGTGCGATGACCTGCGAACCGATGGCGGCCTGCACCGCCACTTCGAATTGCTGCCGCGGTATGACCTCTTTCAGCGTCTCGACGATCCTGCGCCCCTTGCGCTCGATGCCGTCGCGGTGCCCGATGAATGCCATCGCATCGACTTTTTCCTTGTTGATCAGGATGTCGAGCTTCACGAGCGGCGCTGGATCGAAGCGCAGGAACTGGTAGTCGAACGACGCGTAACCGCGCGTGGCGGACTTCAGCCGATCGAAGAAGTCGAGCACGACCTCGGCCAGCGGCAGCTCGAACTCGATCTGCACCTGTTTGCCCGAGTAGTGAAGGCGTTTCTGCACGCCACGCTTCTCGATGCAGAGCTGGATGACGGCGCCCAGGTGCTCCTGCGGCACGAAGATGCTTGCGAGAATGATGGGCTCGCGGATTTCGCGAATCTTGCCGGGCTCCGGCAGGTCTGCCGGATTCTCGACCTTGACGGTCTCCCCCGTCGTCGTCTCGACCTCGTAGACGACGGTGGGCGCCGTCGTGATCAGCGACAGATCGTGCTCGCGCTCGAGCCGCTCCTGGATGATCTCCATGTGCAGGAGGCCGAGGAAGCCGCAGCGCATCCCGAAACCGAGGGCGGCGCTGACCTCGGGCTCGAACGTCAACGACGAGTCGTTCAGCGCGAGCTTTTGCAGCGCCTCGCGAAACTTCTCGTAGTCGTCGGAGACGACGGGAAACATGCCGGCGAAGACGCGCGGTGGGATCTTCTTGAAGCCCGGCAGCGCCGGCACGTTCGGCACGGTGGCGTCGACGATCGTGTCGCCGACGGGCGCGGCGTTGATCTCGCGGATAGCGGCGATCAGGAACCCGACCTCGCCGGCCTTGAGCTCCGTTCGCTCGGCCGCGCGCGGCGTGAACACGCCGAGCCGCTCGACTTCGTACTTGCGCTGCGTCGAATGGACGACGATGCGCGCGCCTTTGCGAACGACGCCGTTCACCACGCGGACGAGCGAAACGACGCCGACGTAGCTGTCGAACCAGGAGTCGATGATCAGCGCTTGGAGCGGCGCGTCTTCCTTGCCGCGCGGCGGCGGAATTCGCTCGACGATTCTTTCGAGGAGCTCGTCGACGCCGAGGCCGGTCTTGGCGCTGATCTTGACGGCGTCCTTTGCTTCGATGCCGATGATGTCCTCGATCTGCTCGATCACACGCTCGGGATCCGCCGTGGGCAGATCGATCTTGTTGATGACGGGGAGCACCTCCAAGCCTTGCTCGATGGCCGTATAGCAGTTGGCCACGCTTTGCGCCTCGACTCCCTGCCCCGCGTCGACGACTAGCAGAGCGCCTTCGCACGCCGCGAGCGAGCGCGAAACCTCGTACGAGAAATCGACGTGCCCCGGCGTGTCGATCAAGTTGATCTGGTATTCCCGGCCGTCGCGCGCGCGATACTGCAGCGCGACGCTCTGCGCCTTGATCGTGATGCCGCGCTCGCGCTCGAGCTCCATGGAGTCGAGCACCTGCTCCTCCATCTCGCGGGCCGTCAAGCCGCCGCAGAGCTGGATGAGCCGGTCGGCCAGCGTGGATTTGCCGTGGTCGACGTGGGCGATGATCGAAAAGTTGCGAATCCGTTCCATGGTGCTCGGAGCCAGCCGCCGGCAGCGGCCGCGCGGATTATAGCGGTATAGCCGCTCGAGCGGCCCTTTCGCTAGAGGGACTCGAGATAACGCCGCACGCGCTCGCGGTCGAGCGGATAGCTCGACAGCTCGACGTCGCCTGCGGCGAGCACGGGGATGCGCAGGCCGTAGCGGCGCTCGAGCGCCACGCTCGCGTCGACGTCGACTTTCTCGACGCGGACGTTCGGACCGAGGAGCGGCAGAAGCTCGTCGAGCAGCTCGTCGCAGAGATGGCACCCCGGCCGGCTGTACAGCGTGAGCTTGCGCGCCGGCTCGCTCATGCAACGAGACGCACGGCAAGCCGCCGCAGCGTGGCCCGCTCGAGGCGGCGGCGCAGCGGCGCCGCGACGATGAGCGCGCCACAGAGCCCTGCGGCAGCGCCCGCGGCGGCATAGACATCGGACCTGAAAAGCGCAGCCGCGGCCGCTCCACACGCGAGCAGCGCGCCGAGCGGGAAGCCGTAGACGAGCGCGGCCCCGAGAAGCACGTAACGCTCGGGCAGCGTCACGGCGACGGACGCGCCGACGGGCAGCGCGCCGCCGCTCGCGGGAAGCGTCAAACGCTCGTTCTGCGGCATGCGATACCAGAAACACGCGCCGGAGCAACCGTCACAGCGCGCCGGAGGCGCGAGCTCGACGGTTACGCCGTCGCGGCCGGAATGCCGAACGACACCGACCGCGCTGCAACCGTGCGTAGAAGTCAAACCGCTCCTCGCGCTACTCGGCGACGAGCGACGAAGCGATCCTGCGCACGGTCCGCCGCGGAACTTCGCCGATCGCCGTGACCTTGCGGTCGCCGAGCGTCTGCGAATAGGCGTTCGTGCTGCCGGCGGTCGAGAAGCCGTCGGGCATGTCGGCTTGTGCGGCCGACGCTTCGATGAACACGGAGACCGTCGCAAGCCCGTCCGAGTACACGAGGTGCCCCACGGGTGTATCGGAGCCTGCAATCGAGCTTTGCGTCGCAACGGAGAGCCGGAAGCCGTCGGGCGTGTCCATGGCTCGCCACGGAATCTCTGCCGCGAGCGGTGTCGACGCCGGCGCTCGCAACATCGTGAAGCCCGTCGTATCGATCGTGGGCTCGAGATCGGAGGCCGGAATGTCGGCCGGAATTTCGATTTCCGTGAAGACGATTTGCTCGACCACCTCGCCTCGCTCACCGACGAGCTGCGACTTCAGCGGCATCGCAGTGTCTTGGTCGAGCCAAAGCTTGTAGCCGTAACGGAACTCGTCGCGCGGTTTTATCTCGAGCACTTGCGCCGCGCGCTCGGCAACGCGCGAGCTCTCGCCGAGCTCGAGCTCGTAGTGCGGCGAGAACTCCGTCGTGTTGCTCGGCAGCGCCGAGACGAGCGGGCTCGAGTCGCTACGCGTCTCGAACAGGACGATGCGCCGATCGGGAAAGATCGCCTGCGCGCGGTCGCCCTGCCTAACGAATTCGCTGCCGGCCCCGTCGAGCGACAGAATGCGCTCGCCGGTCTGCCCATCTTCGTTGCGATGCACGATCTGCAGCGTTTCGGCCGTCCCGCCGAGCACGTGCACGAAGGTTCCACGGTAATTGAGCTCCTCGACGGCGCGGCTCATGCGCTCGAGCCAAGCGCGCGCCTCTTGCGCCGCGGCATGGCCGCCGAAAAAGAGCAACAGCACGATCGACGGCGCTGCGACGCTGCCCGAGGGTCTCATTCGGTTACTCCAACCCTTCTTCGGCCACGGGCACGGGCTTCGCGGCGGCGGCTTCGTCGCGCACGACCAGGGGCTCCATCACCGTGCCGACGACGTTCGAGCTCACGGACGTTCTCGTGAGACCGGACGCGAACTCGCCGTGCCGAATGAGGTAATTCGTGAGCCGAATCGGGGCCTGCGCGCGGGATTGACCCGTGCTCTCGGGCACGACGTAGCTCGGTGCCACGACCGAATCGCGCGTCGCGAGCGGCGTCTCGGCGAGCGCCGGCGCGCTGCCCGGCGCGAAAGACGCTTCGTTCAACGACCGCAGCGCTCCGATCGCAACCACTGCCACCGTCGCCGCGATGCCGACGCCCAAAAGCGGGCGCGCGAAGCGCTCCGTCCAGCGTTCACGCGGCCGCGCGACGCTCGGCACCGGGCCGCCCGCGAGCGCCGCAGCCACACGCTGCCGAAGGACGGACGGATGAGGCTCGAGCAACTCCCCGCGCAGCGACGCGCCGATCAGCGTATAGCGCATGGCGCGCGCTCGGGCTTCGGGGTCGCGCTCGAATCGGCGAACGAGCAATGCGCTTTCGTCCGCCGAAAGCTCGTTGTCGATGAAAGCGGAGATTTGGTCGTTGATTTGGTCTGTCATGTTCTCGAATGTCGATAAGCCCTACAACAGCGGCGCAAGCGCCTTGTCGATCGCTTCACGAGCGCGAAAGATGCGCGAGCGCACGGTGCCAACGGGACACTCCATGGTTTGCGCGATCTCCTCGTAGCTCATTCCCTCGATCTCACGAAGCAGGATGGCGGTTCTGAGCTCCTCGGGGAGCGCGTGGATCGCGCGGTTGATCGTGTCGCGGATTTCTTCGGATTGGACGAGAGCCTCGGGAGTATCGAGCTCGCGCAGCTCGTTCAAGATCCCGGCTTGCTCCGGATCCTGCGTATCGAGATCGTAGGTAACGGGCTTGCGCCCCGTCGCGACGAGATGATTCTTCGCCGTATTGATCGCGATGCGATACAGCCAAGTGTAAAACGCGCTGTCGCCGCGAAACGAAGGTGCAGCGCGATACGCTTTCAAGAACGCCTCTTGCGCAACGTCAAGGGCTTCGGCCGAGTCGCGAACGTATCGCATGATGAGCTTTACGATCTTGTGCTGGTACTTGACGACCAACAGATCGAACGCCGATCTGTCGCCCTGCTGCACGCGTCGGATCAGCGCAAGGTCCGCAGCTCCACTACCGGGAGGTTTTCGGTCGCTCTGCTCTGTCAAACGCTGCTCGGTAGACCCCATGCTGCACCAAAAGTTCGCTGCGCCGGACATCCGGTCTGCGCCGGGGCGGCTCGCGGCCGTGGAATGATTCTAGCGCAGTTCGAACCGCCGGGCGCCGCCGAAAACGTGCGCCAGGTCGCTCATTCGGACGGCGCCCGCGCGAGCAACGCGCGCAACCGCCGCCACTCGTGCGAACTGACTTGGTCGGCAAACAACGATATGTAGCGCTCCCCGAGCCCCGGGTTCAGATGAAGCCTGATCCAATACGGGCAGATCAGCGTGGCGGGGCCGAGCCGGCGCGGCGGCGTCTGCCACTCGGGCACGGCGCACGAGCCGTCCGCCGTGAAGTGGAGGACGCGCGGCGCCGCGCGCGGCCGGCGGACCACGGCATGACCCACGAGCGCGAGAACGGTTACCGCCTTGACGGTCGCCGGGACGGCGACGAGCGCCGCTGCAACCGCGAGCAGGGCGTGCAGCCCGCACCACCATGCTCGAAGCAACGTAGAAGCCTCGAGCTCAAGAACCAGCGCCGGCGCGGATGCGCTCGAGGAGGGCGGCGATGGCGGGATCGGCTGGCTCATGGCTGCCCAGAAGATACGCGTGCAGCGTGGGATCGGGCAGCTCGAGAATCGCCTCGAACGCGGCCATTTCTGCGTTGGTGAGAGCCGCCGCGTGTGAGTCGGCGAACGCCCGGAGCAGCGCATCGAGCTCGCGCATGCCGCGCCGGCAGCGCCACTTGAGCCGCGCGACTCTCAAGTCTTGGGGTGTAGCGGGCGCGATCACGTTCGACGCGCGCCGACCGCCTCAGAGGCGGCGTTCCGCGATCATCTTCTTGATTTCGGCGATCGCTTTGCCGGGGTTCAAGTCCTTCGGGCACGCCATCGTGCAGTTCAGAATCGTGTGGCAGCGATAGAGCCTGAATGCGTCCTCGAGCTGATCCAGACGCTCGCCCGTCGACTCGTCGCGGCTGTCCACGAGCCAACGATACGCCTGCAGCAACGCCGCAGGGCCGAGATACCGGTCGCCGTTCCACCAGTAGCTCGGGCACGACGTCGAGCAGCACGCGCACAGGATGCACGCCGACGGCGTGTTGATTTTTTCCTGATCGTCTTTCGACTGCAGCCGCTCGCGGTCCGGCGGCGGAGGTGTTTGCGACTCGAGCCACGGCTTGATCGCGGCGTACTGCGCGTAGAACGTCGTGAGATCCGGCACGAGATCCTTGACGACGGGCATGTGCGGCAGCGGATAGATTTTGACGGTGCTCTTGCAGTCCTCGATCGCCGTGAGGCACGCGAGCTGGTTCTTGCCGTCGATGTTCATCGCGCACGAGCCGCAGATGCCTTCGCGGCACGAGCGGCGGAACGTGAGCGTGGCATCGATCTCGTTCTTGATCTTGATCAACGCATCGAGAACCATTGGCGCGCAGTTGTCCATGTCGACGTCGTACGTGTCGATGCGCGGGTTCTCGCCCGCCGTGGGATCGTAGCGGTAGATCGCGAACTGCCTGACGTTCTTGGCGCCCTCGGCGCCGCCGTGCTTCTTGCCCGGCTTCACCTTCGAGTTGGGCGGTAGAAAAAACTGCGCCATCGTCCTTCCTTACTTGCTTCGTCGTGCGGCCCGGCCGGCCCATCGAGGGCAGCCGGGATCGGTTTCAGTACGTGCGCGCCTTCGGCGGAATCGCCTTCACCTCGTCGGTGAGCGTCGACAACGTCACGGGTTTGTAATCGAAGCGCACGCCGCCGCGCGCGTCGACCCAGCACAACGTGTGCTTCAGCCAGTTCTCGTCGTCACGCTCCGGATGATCCTCGCGCGCCTGCGCGCCGCGGCTCTCGGTACGATTGAGCGCGCTCTTGATCGTGCCCATCGCCTGCAGAAGCAAGTTGTCGAGCTCGAGCGTCTCGACCAAGTCCGTGTTCCAGATCAGCGTGCGGTCGCTGACGCCGACGTCGGCAAACGACGCGAAGACCTGCTCGAGCTTGTCGATGCCTTCCTGAAGCGACTCGCCGGTGCGAAACACGGCAGCGTGGTCTTGCATCACACGCTGCATCTCGAGCCGGATTTGGGCCGTTGGAATCTTGCCCTTGGCATGGCGCAGCTTGTCGAGCCGCGCCACCGCTTCCTCGCCGGCGTTCGGCGCGAGCGGCCGCGGCCGCGTGCCGCGCTCGACGATCTCGCCGCAGCGTTGTGCCGCCGCGCGGCCGAACACGACGAGGTCGATCAGCGAATTCGAGCCGAGGCGGTTGGCGCCGTGCACCGAGACGCACGCCGCCTCGCCGATCGCCATGAGGCCGGGCACGATCCGCTCCTGCCCGTTTTCCTTCGTGAACACTTCGCCTCGATAGTTCGTCGGCACGCCGCCCATGTTGTAGTGCACGGTGGGCAGCACGGGGATCGGCGCCTTCAACACGTCGACTCCCGCGAAGATCTTCGCCGTTTCGCGAATGCCGGGCAGGCGCTCTTCGATGACGTCGCGGCCCAAGTGCTCGAGGTGCAGGTGCACGTGGTCTTTGTGCTTGCCGACGCCCCGGCCCTCGCGGATCTCGATGGTGATGGACCGGCTCACGACGTCGCGCGACGCGAGGTCCTTCGCGTTCGGCGCGTAGCGCTCCATGAACCGCTCGCCGGCGGAGTTCGTGAGGTAGCCGCCCTCGCCGCGCGAGCCTTCCGTGATCAAGCAGCCGGCGCCGTAGATGCCCGTGGGATGAAACTGCACGAACTCGAGATCCTCGAGCGGCAATCCCGCGCGCAGCACCATCGCGTTGCCGTCGCCCGTGCAGATGTGCGCCGACGTGCACGAGAAATAGGCGCGGCCGTAGCCGCCCGTCGCGAGGATCACCATCTGCGACCGGAAGCGGTGCAAGCGGCCCGTCGCCATGTCGAGCGCCACGACGCCGCGGCACGCGCCGTTCTCCATGATGAGGTCGATCGCGAAGTACTCCACGAAGAATTCCGCCGAGTGCTTCAGCGATTGCTGATAGAGCGTGTGCAGCATCGCGTGGCCGGTGCGATCCGCGGCCGCGCACGTGCGCTGCGCAATGCCTTCGCCGAAGCGCGTCGTCATGCCGCCGAACGGCCGCTGATAAATGCGTCCGTCCTCCGTGCGAGAGAACGGCACGCCGTAGTGCTCGAGCTCGATGACCGACGCCGGCGCCTCCTTGCACATGTACTCGATCGCGTCCTGGTCGCCGAGCCAGTCGGATCCCTTGACGGTGTCGTACATGTGCCAGCGCCAGTCGTCCTCGCCCATGTTGCCGAGGGCCGCGCTGATGCCGCCCTGCGCCGCGACCGTGTGGCTGCGCGTCGGAAACACCTTGCTCAGGGCGGCGGTCGACAACCCTTGCTCCGCGAGGCCCAACGTGGCGCGCAAGCCGGCGCCGCCCGCGCCGACGACGACCACGTCGTAGGTGTGATCGATGAATTCGTATTCTTTGGTCATTGGCTAGGGTCCAAACGCGATGCGGAGCACGGCGAACACGGCGGCAATCGTGAGACCGACGTGCGCGAGCGTCGATGCCATCAGCGAGGCGGCCTTCGCGCCTTTGCCCGGCACATAGTCCTCGATGACGACCTGCACGCCGAGCGACGAGTGATAGCCGACGGCGACGACGAGCAGGATCAGCATGATGCTCGTGGCGGGCCGCTGCACCCAGGCGACGACGTTCGCATAGTCGAAACCGGGCAGCGTGAGAAGCGCGTAGGCGAACCAGAGGCCGAGCGGCACCAACGCGACGGCAGTCAGGCGCTGCACCCACCAGTGCTCGCCGGCGCCTTCTCCGGTGCCCAAACCGAGCACGCGATTCAGCGGAGTCATCAGGCTCATGGGCGCCCTTCTCAGAAGATGGCCGCGAACGAGAACGCCGCCGTCGCGACGAGCGTCACGGCGACGACCGTGTAGCCGCTCGCACGGATGCGCTTCGGATCGAACCCGTATCCGGCGTCCCACACGAGATGCCGTATGCCGTTCGCGAGGTGGTAGAAGAAGGCGAGCGCCCAGCCGACGAGCAGGGTCTTGAACCACGGCGCTCCTACGACGGCTTGCACACCGTCGAACGCTTCTCGCCCGCTCGCGAGCGCGATCAGCCAAACGGCGAGGACGATGGCGCCGAGCGAGAGGAACAACCCGGAAATCCGATGCAAGCTCGACAGCCACATCGTGATTTCCCACCGATAGATCCAGTACGGCGACACGGGCCGTTCAACTCCGCGCATTGCTCGCGTCTCTCCTAGAGCTCTAGAAATCGATACAACGCCCCGCGCGCTCCCAATCGCCGTAGCGCGTCGGCTCCGGCCCTTTCGGGCCGCCGATCTCACGGCTCTCGGTGGTACGGTTGGGCTGCGGCGCTTCGGTCAAGGCACGAGGCCGTGACACCGGTGCCGTTTCGGCGACCGGCCGCTGACCGCTCTGACTAGGCATCGGCAAATTTTGCCAGAAAGCCCTAGACTCCGCACTACGATACCGGCTTCGGCTTTCCGCAATGCGCCGAGGCCGTCGGTAAAGACGTCGACGATGCCGTTGCACCATGCAGTGCTCCACGACCGCGTGTGCCTCGAGGCACGAGGCCCCGAGGCGGCGGCGTTCCTGCACGGCCAACTGAGCCGCTCCATGCTGGAGCTCGCCGCCGGCGACGCGCCGCTTGCCGGCTGGGCCGATGCCCGCGGCCGCGTCCGCGCCGTGCTGCGCGTCGTGCCGCTACCCGAGCGCTGGTTGCTCGTGACGCCGCGCGAAGGGGCCGACGCGCTGCTCGCGAAACTGCGCATGTTCGTGCTGCGCGCCAAAGTCACGCTCGCGCGAGCCGACGACGTGGCCGTCGCGGCGCTGCTCGGTGACGCGGCCGACGTGCTCGGGCGCCGCGGCGTCGCGGCAGATACGCCGCCGAACCGGATGGTCCGCCGAGACGAGCTTGGCTTCGTGCGAATCGCGCCCCGCTATTGGCAGGTGCTCGGGCCACGGGCCGCGCTCGAGCCGCTCGCAGCCGAAGCCGAATCCGCCGCGGCGACCGCCGCCGACCTCGCCGAGATCGGGCTCGGCATCCCCGCCATCACGCCGCCGATCGCGGAACGGTTCGTCGCGCAAATGCTGAACCTCGACGCGCTCGGCGCGGTCTCGTTCGACAAGGGTTGCTACCCCGGCCAAGAGATCATCGCGCGCGTCCACAACTTGGGCGGCGGGAAGCGCCGCGCGCGGCGCTATGCGTTGCACGCCGCCGGAACCGCGGAGCCGGCGCCCGCCACACCCGTGCTCGACCCGAACGGCCGCATCGTCGGCGACGTGGTGCGCGCAGCGCGCGCGGCGCAAGGCTTCGAGCTCCTCGCCGTCGTCGACCATGCGGCCGCGGCCGGCGCGTTGACGTGCTGCGGCGCGCCGCTCATGGAGCTGCCGCTGCCGTTCGACGTTCCGCGCGACTAGGTCTCGGGCTTCAACTGCGGGAACAGGAGCACGTCGCGAATCGACGGCGAATTCGTGAGCAGCATCGCGAGCCGATCGATGCCTACGCCGAGCCCTGCCGCCGGCGGCATTCCGTGCTCCAGCGCGCGAATGTAGTCTGCGTCGAAGAACATCGCCTCTTCGTCGCCGCCGGCCTTTGCGGCCGCCTGCGCCTTGAAGCGCGCGGCTTGCTCCTCGGGATCGTTGAGCTCGGCGAAGCCGTTCGCAAGCTCGCGCCCGCCGATGAACAGCTCGAAGCGGTCGGTCACGAAAGGATCGGCGTCGTTGCAGCGCGCGAGCGGCGAGACCTCGGCCGGATAGTGCGTGACGAACACGGGGCCCTTCAGCGTGGTCTCGACGGTCTTCTCGAACAGCTCGTACTGGAGCTTGCCGGCGCCCGCGTCGGGCCGCACGTCGATGCCCGCGGCCGCGCACACTTCGGCGAGCGCCGCGCGGTCGCGCACGCGGCCGGGCAGCGCCGGATTCGCGCGCTCGAGCGCCGCCTCGACGGTGATCTCGTCGAACGCGTTCCCGAGCTCGAAGCGCTCGCCTTGGTATTCGACGTCGGTGCCGCCCGTCAGGGCCTGCGCGGCGCCGCGGATCAGAGTCTCCGTCAGAGTCATCAGGTCACGAGGCTTGGCGTACGCCTGGTAGAGCTCGAGCATCGTGAACTCGGGGTTGTGGCGCGTCGACAGACCCTCGTTGCGGAACACGCGGCCGAGCTCGTAGACGCGCTCGAAGCCGCCGACGAGCAGGCGCTTCAAGTAGAGCTCCGGCGCGATGCGCAAGTAGAGCGTCGCATCGAGCGCGTTGTGATGCGTGACGAACGGGCGCGCCGTCGCGCCACCCGGGATCGGCTGCATCATCGGCGTCTCGACCTCGGTGAAATCGAGCGCGTCGAGAAACCCTCGCACGAACTTGAGGAGCAAGCTGCGGCGGCGAAACACCTCGCGCGTCTCCGCGCTCATGATGAGATCGAGGTAGCGCTGCCTGAGCTTCAGCTCGGGATCCGTGATGCCGTGCCACTTCTCGGGCAGCGGCCGCAGCGACTTCGCGAGCAGCCTGAGCTCGGCGACGTCGACGGACAGCTCGCCGGTCTTCGTCTTGATAAGCTCGCCGCGCGCCGCGATGATGTCTCCCAAGTCCCATTTCTTGACGTCCGCGTAGAACGCCTCGCCGACGCGGTCGCGCTTGACCATCAGCTGAATGCGGCCCGAGCGGTCCTGCAGCTCGATGAACATCGTGCGGCCCATGACTCGCATGGCCATGAGACGCCCGGCCACGCGCACTTCCACGGCCGACGCAGCCAGCGACTCCGTGCCGTGCGAGTCGTAGGCGGCGTGCAGCTCGTCGGCCAGCGCGTCGCGGCGAAAGTCGTTCGGGTACGCATTGCCGCCTTCGCGCAGCTTCGCGAGCTTGGCGCGCCGCTCGGCGATCAGCCTGTTTTCCGGTTCGTCTTGATCCGCCATCGCTCGTCTCTTACAAGCCTTGCTTCAGGCTTTCTTGAAGGAAATCGTCGAGGTCGCCGTCGAGCACGGCCTGCGGCCGGCCGCTCTCGAGATTCGTGCGCAGATCCTTCACACGCGACTGATCGAGCACGTACGAACGGATTTGATTGCCCCAGCCGATGTCGGCCTTGCTGTCCTCGACGATCTGCGCTTGCTCCTTGCGCTTTTGTTCCTCGAGCTCGTAGAGCTTCGCGCGCATTTGATTCATCGCCGTCGCGCGGTTCTTGTGCTGCGAGCGCTCGCTCTGGCATTGCACGACGATGCCCGTCGGCAAGTGCGTAATGCGGATCGCCGAGTCGGTCTTGTTGACGTGCTGGCCACCGGCGCCGCTCGCCCGAAATACGTCGACGCGCAAGTCCGCCGGGTTGAGCTCGACCTCGATCTCGTCGTCGATCTCCGGCGAGACGAACACGGCGGCGAACGACGTGTGGCGCCGATGCCCCGAGTCGAACGGCGACTTCCGGACGAGCCGGTGCACGCCGGTCTCGGTGCGCAGCCAGCCGTACGCGTATTCGCCGCGCACGTGAATCGTCGCGCTCTTGATGCCGGCGACCTCGCCGGCGGACTCTTCGAGCACGTCCACGGCATAGCCCTTCCGCTCGGCCCACTTCAGATACATGCGGAGCAGCATTGCGGCCCAATCTTGCGCTTCGGTGCCGCCCGACCCGGCCTGAATGTCGAGGAACGCGTTGTGCGAGTCCATCTTGCCGGCGAACATGCGCCGGAACTCGAGGACCTCGATTTCCTTCGTCAGGCCCTGCAGTTGCCTGGCGAGATCGGCGAGCGTGCCCTCGTCGCCTTCCTCGCGCGCGAGCTCGCAGAGCTCGCGCGCCTCGTCGAGCGTCTTCTCGACGCGGCTCAGCGTGGCAACGACTCCTTCGAGCTCGGCGCGCTCGCGGCCCAAGCTCTGCGCACGCTCGGGATTGGACCAGACCGCGGGATTTTCGAGCTCGCGGTTGACTTCCTCGAGCCGCTCGCGCTTGACGTCATAGTCAAAGATACCTCCGCAAAGCGGCGGAGCGCTCTTTGAGCGAGTCGATGCCGGCAGGGATTTGATTCGGTTCCATCGAATGGCAGTGGTTTTTTCGGCGCCAGATACTAGCACGCGCGCCCGCGCGCGGGCTCGCCTGTATCATGTGATCGAGGAAACGGCGTTCGAATCATGCAGCTCAGTCGCGACGTCAGTGCCGCCAATTTCATTCGCGCGTGGGAGCCGGGCCGCGTGCGAGTCGGGGATCGGTGGCTCGCCGGCAACCTGATCGTCAGCACCGACCGCATCGTCGAAAACTGGACGACGATCGAGCCAGCGGCGCTCTCGGTCGCGGACCTTGCGCCCGCACTCGAGCTCGAGCCGGTGATCATCGTAATCGGCACAGGGACGGAGCAGCTCTTGCCCGACGTCGAGCTCATGGCGGCCGTCGGCGCACGCTCCGTCGGCCTCGAGATCATGAGCACGCCGGCCGCGTGCCGCACCTTCAACGTCCTCCTCCAAGAGCAACGCCGCGTGGTCGCCGCCCTCTTCAACCCGTAAATCGGTGATTCGCCTATTGCGCCGTCCGCGGAGCTCGCCCCCTCGACGGCGGCCGGGACGATGCAGCATCGCGCGCTGAGCGCATCGTGCCGTTCTCGCAGCACGTAAGAGTCATTCACGCGCGGCGAGCAACCCGCAAGGCGCAGATGCTCGCCATCAGGGGGCGTTGACGAAGAGAAGCGGGTCGACGGGCACGCCGTTGCGGCGGATCTCGAAGTGCAAGCGCGGACGGCGGCCCGGCCCTTGGCCCATGAGAGCGATCGTTGCGCCGCGCTGGACCTCCTGTCCCTGCGTGACGAGTAGCTCCGAGTTGTGGCCGTACGCGGACAGGAACGTCTCGTCGTGCTTGATGATCACGAGCTGCCCGTAGCCGATGAGCCCGCCGCCGGCATAGACGACGCGCCCCGCGGCGGCCGCGCGAACGGGCTGCCCCTCGCGCCCGCCGATGCCGATACCCGAGGAGATACCGCCCGGCGCGCCGAACGCGGCCTCGACGTGCCCGTCCGTGGGCCAAGACCAGCGCGGCGCGGCCGTCGACGGCGCGCGCGTGGTTGCGGACCGCGGCGGTGCAGTCGACGTTGCGCGGCTGTCCGGCGTCGAGGCGCGCGACGCCGGCTGGCGCGCCGTCGGGGGCGGCCTAGCCGTCGGCGCCGGAGCCGCCGCCGCGTAGCCGCGCGGCGGCACGAGCCGCAGCCGTTGACCGATTCGCAACACGTCCGGATTCGTTACGCCGTTCCACGCTGCGAGATCCTGCATGTCCACGCGGTGCTGCCACGCGATCTTGTAGAGCGTCTCGCCGCGCTGCACGACGTGCACGGCGGCGCGCGCCTCGCGCCGGCTCACGGCCGGCACCTGCGCCGTCGTCGTACAGGCCGCGAGCAGCGGCAACAACAGCCAAAAAGCCCGAAGTCGAGAGGTCGCCGCGCCGAGACTCGTGCGCCGTTCGCTCACGACGCCGTGCCCTCGACGAACGGCACGAAGCTCACGGGTAGGAGTTGCTCGCGCTTGAGCTCGTTGCCCATGCGCGTGACGCGCACGAGCATTTGCTTGCCCGGCGGGCCCACCGGGATTACGAGCCGCCCGCCGTCGTCGAGTTGCTCGAGCAGCTCGGGCGGCACGATCTCGGGCGCGGCCGCGACGAGCATTCCTTGGAACGGCGCCTGACTGCGCCAGCCGTGCCAACCGTCGGCGTGCCGCAGGCTCACGTTCGAGATCTTGAGCTCCGCGAGCGTCGCGCGCGCCCGATTCAGGAGCGGCGCTATGCGCTCGACGCTGTAGATGTGCTGCACGAACGGCGCGAGCACGGCCGTCTGATAGCCGCAGCCCGTGCCGATCTCGAGCACGCGCGTCGGCTTCCGGCCGCCCTCGATCAGCGCCTCCGTCATCGCCGCGACGATGTACGGCTGCGAGATCGTCTGGCCGAAGCCGATCGGCAACGCCGTGTTCTCGTAAGCACGGCTCGCGAGCGCCTCGTCCACGAACAAGTGGCGCGGCACGGCACGGATGCGCTCGAGCACGGCCGTATTCTCGATGCCCTCCGCCTTCAAACGTTCGACGAGCCGGTCGCGCGTGCGCGCCGAGGTCATGCCGATGCCGTCGTGCGGGCCGTTCACCGGAAGCGCTCGAACCACGTCGATACCTTGTCGATGGCTGAGTGGGCCGTGAGGTCCACTTTGATAGGCGACACCGAGACGTAGCCCTCGGCGACTGCATGAAAGTCCGTGCCCGGGCCGGCGTCCTGACCGGCGCCGGCCGGGCCGATCCAATAGATCGGCCGGTTGTGCGGGTCGAGGGCCTTCACGGCAGCCTCGGATTTGTGCCGAAACCCGAGCCGCGTAACGCGAATGCCTTTGAGCTCTTCGAACGGCACGTCCGGCACGTTGACGTTCAAGATCGCGTCCGTCGGGAGCGGATCGGTCACATTGCGCTCGACGAGCCTGCGCACGAGCTCGGCCGCCGTCTCGTAGTGCTCGCGCCCGTTCAGCACTAGCGAAACGGCGATCGACGGAATGCCCAAGAACCGGCCCTCCATCGCGGCCGCGACCGTGCCCGAGTACAGCACGTCGTCGCCCAAGTTGGCGCCGTTGTTGATGCCCGAGACCAGCACGTCGGGCTCGCGCTCGAGGAGGCCCGTGATCGCGATGTGCACGCAGTCCGTCGGCGTGCCGTTCACGTAGTAAAGGTTTTCGTCGACGCGCTCCACGCGCAGCGGCGTCTCGAGCGTGAGCGAGTTGCTCGCGCCGCTGCGGTTGCGGTCCGGAGCGACGACGACCACTTCCGCCACGCGCTTCAGATGCTCGGCCAGCGTGCGCAAGCCGCGCGCCTGATAGCCGTCGTCGTTGGAGAGCAAGATTCGCAATGACCGTTCCCTGGAGGACTCGATACGCGCGCCTCAGCGCTTGGGCGTGGGCGGTGCCGGCGCAATCTGATAGAACGTTTCTTCCGAGTGGATCATGCCGAGCTCCGTGCGAGCGCGCTCCTCGGCTGCGGCAAGGCCGTCCTTCAGGTCGCGCACCTCGGCCTCGAGCGCCGCGTTGCGCGCGGCGAGCCGCTCGTTGTTCTCGATTTGCCGCGCCACCTCGGCCTCGAGGCGCCACACCTCGCGCAGGCCGCCGTTCGACAGCCACAGCCGCGCTTGCAGCAGCACGAGCACGACGGCGAGCGCGGCGATCAATAGACGCATCTAGTCTCCGCGAGAAGCAGAGCCGCGGCGGCTGCCGCCGACATTCGCATCAAAGCGAGACGGGAAACGCCTTCGTCCCATCGAACTTCGCCTTGTCCTCGAGCGCCCGCTCGATTCTAAGCAGCTGATTATACTTGGCCAACCGATCGGACCGACACAACGATCCCGTCTTGATCTGCGTGGCCGCAGTCCCGACGGCGATGTCGGCGATCGTTGCGTCCTCGGTCTCGCCCGAACGGTGCGACACGACGGCCGTGTAGCCGGCCTTCGTCGCCATCTCGATCGCGTCGAGCGTCTCGGTCAACGTCCCGATCTGATTCGGCTTGATCAGGATGCTATTCGCGATCTTCCGTTCGATGCCTTGCTTCAAGATCGCCGTGTTGGTGACGAACAGGTCGTCGCCGACGAGCTGGATCTTGTCGCGCAGGCGGCGGCTCAACTCCTGCCAGCCGTCCCAATCGTTCTCGGCCATGCCGTCTTCGATCGAAACGATCGGATAGCGGCCGGCGAGACTTTCGAGGAAGTCGGCGAACTCCGCGGACGAAAACTTGCGCCCCTCGGACTCGAGCGTGTAGGCGCCCGACGAGAAGAGCTCCGAGCTCGCAACGTCGAGTCCCAGATAGATGTCGCGGCCGAGCTCGTAGCCGGCCTTCTCGACGGCCGCGGCGATCGTCGCCAGCGCCTCCTCGTTCGAGCTCAAGTTCGGCGCGAACCCCCCTTCGTCGCCGACGGCGGTGCTCAATCCCTTCGCCTTCAACACGGACTTGAGCGCGTGGAACACCTCGACGCCGTAGCGCAGGCACTCGGCGAACGTCGGTGCACCGACGGGCAGAATCATGAACTCCTGAATGTCGACGCTGTTGTCGGCGTGCGCCCCGCCGTTGATGATGTTCATCATCGGCACCGGCATCGTGTAGCTGCTGCGCCCGGCGCCCAAGAGCTCGTAGAGCTCGACGCCGCGCTCCGCGGCATGGGCTTTCGCCGCCGCAAGCGAGACGGCCAGGATCGCGTTCGCGCCGAGGCGCGACTTGTTGTCCGTCCCGTCGAGCTCGACGAGCCGCCGGTCGAGCTCGCGCTGCCCGGCCGCATCGAGGCCTACGACGGCCTTCTTGATCTCGCCTCCGACGTTCGCGACGGCCTTCGCCACGCCCTTGCCGAGATAGCGGTTCTTGTCGCCGTCGCGCAGCTCGTGGGCCTCGCGCGATCCCGTCGACGCCCCCGACGGCACGGCGGCGCGGCCGCGAGCGCCGCTCGCGAGCACGACTTCGGCTTCCACGGTGGGATTGCCGCGCGAATCGATGACTTCGAGTCCCGTTACATCCTCGATTGCACTCATTGAACGCTCCTGAATCTCCGCTAATGCACGCGCGAAACTTCGTCTTCGAGAAACGGCCGCGCCTTGACGACGGCATCGATGGCCTTGAGCTGCTCGAGCAGCGCCGCGACGCCCGCAAGCGGCCAGGCGTTCGGGCCATCGCAAAGCGCGCGGTCGGGGTCCGGGTGCGTCTCGATGAAAAGACCCGCGACGCCCGCGGCCACCGCGGCACGAGCGAGCACGGGAACGTGCTCGCGCTCGCCGCCCGACGATGCGCCGCGCGCGCCGGGCCGCTGCACGGCGTGCGTGGCGTCGAATACGACGGGGCAGCGCGTAGCGCGCAGGATCGCGAGCGAGCGCATGTCGGCAACCAAGTTGTTGTAGCCGAACGAGACGCCGCGCTCGCAAACGAGCAACGCTTCGTTGCCCGTGGAGCGCGCCTTCTCGACGACGTTCGCCATCTCCCACGGGGCGAGAAACTGCCCCTTCTTCAAGTTCACGGGCTTGCCGCGGCTCGCGACGGCGACGATGAAGTCCGTCTGGCGGCAGAGCAGCGCCGGCGTCTGCAAAACGTCGACGACGGCGGCCACCTCGTCGAGCGGCGTGTGCTCGTGCACGTCGGTGATCACGGGAACCTGCAGCTCCGCGCGCACGCGCTCGAGCACTCGCAACCCGCGTTCGAATCCCAACCCGCGGAAGCTCTCGCGGGAGCTGCGATTCGCCTTGTCGAACGAGGCCTTGAAGACGAACGGAACGTCGAGCGCCGCCGTGACGTTCTTCAAGTGCTCCGCCGTGCTCATGACGAGCGCCTCGCTCTCGACGACGCAAGGGCCGGCGATCAGAAAAAGCGGGCTCCTTGAGTCGATCTCGAAGCCTGCGAGCGTCATGCGCTCGCGACTCGCGGCAGCTTCAGCCCCTGGCACGAGCGCGCCGCGGTGATGAAGCTCGTGAACAGCGGGTGGCCGTCGCGCGGGTTCGACGTGAACTCCGGGTGAAATTGCGTGGCGAAGAACCACGGGTGCACTTCCTGCGGAAGCTCGATGAGCTCCACGAGGTTGTCGCGCGAAAAGCCGGAGAAAATCAGGCCGGCTTCCGAGAGCTGCGGCAAGTAGCGGTTGTTGAACTCGTAGCGGTGCCGATGCCGCTCCGAGATCTCGGCGGCTCCGTAGATGCTCCTCGCGAGCGTGCCGTCCTTGATGTAGCAGGTCTGCGCGCCGAGCCGCATCGTGCCGCCCAAGTCCGATGCCGCGCTGCGTTCCTGCAACGACCCGTCGCGGTCGTGCCATTCAGTGATCAGCGCGATCACGGGGTGCGGCGCGCGCGGGTTCAGCTCCGTCGAGTGAGCGCCCTCGAGCCCGCAGACGTTGCGCGCGTACTCGATGACGGCCACTTGCATCCCCAAGCAGATGCCGAGATACGGCACCTGCTTCTCGCGGGCGAATCTGACGGCCGCGATCTTGCCTTCGATGCCGCGCTCCCCGAAGCCGCCCGGCACGAGAATCGCATCCGCGTCGTTCAGCGCCGTCGTGCCCCGGCTCTGGATGTCTTCCGACTCCATGTAAAGGATGTTCACGCGTGTGCGCGTGCGAATGCCGGCGTGGCGCAGCGCTTCGGTCAACGACATGTACGAATCGCGCAGATCGACGTACTTGCCGACGATCGCGACGGTGACCTCCGCCTCCGGGTGCGCCTTCGCATAGACGACGGCTTCCCACTCCGACAGATCGGCCGGAGGCGCATCGATTTTCAGCTTGTCGACGACGTAGCTGTCGAGGCCCTGCTCGGCGAGCAGCATCGGGATCTTGTAGATGTCGTCCACGTCGACGGCCGAGATGACGGCGCGCTCCTCGACGTTCGTGAACAATGCGATCTTCGCGCGCTGCTCGCGCGGCAGCGCGTGCTCCGAGCGGCACACGAGCACGTCGGGCTGAATACCGATCGAGCGCAGCTCCTTCACGGAGTGCTGCGTGGGCTTCGTCTTGATCTCCGACGACGCGGCCATGAACGGCACGAGCGTGAGGTGGATGTACAGCGCACGGTCGCGGCCGAGCTCGACGCCGAGCTGGCGGATCGCCTCGAGAAACGGCAAAGATTCGATGTCGCCGACGGTGCCGCCGATCTCGACCATGCAGACGTCGGCGTCGCCCGCGCCGGCCAGAACATTGCGCTTGATCTCGTCGGTGATGTGCGGAATCACCTGCACCGTGGCGCCCAAGTACTCGCCGCGCCGCTCCTTCGCGATCACGTTCGAGTAGATCTTCCCGGTCGTGAAATTGCTCATGCGGTTCGTGCGCGTGTGCACGAAGCGCTCGTAGTGACCTAGATCGAGGTCGGTCTCCGTGCCGTCGTCCGTGACGTACACCTCGCCGTGCTGGAACGGGCTCATCGTCCCCGGATCGACGTTGATGTAGGGGTCGAGCTTCATGAGACGCACCTTCAGGCCGCGTGCCTCGAGAATCGCGCCGAGGCAGGCCGCGGTAATGCCCTTGCCGAGCGAGGATACGACCCCGCCGGTGATGAAGATAAAGCGCGTCATATCAAAACCGGGAGGGCCGGACGCCGCTTCCGACGGAAGCTATCGTCCGGCCCTCGAAGTTGGGTGTTAGGTGCATCGGAGACGGTATTGCAAAGTACCAAAAGTGCCTCGCCCCCACCAGTCCCGGCGTCAAACCATAACTCCGCTCTAAGCCGCTGCTTGGTGGCGGGCGGAGCGCGGGCGCGCCGCGGACGCGGTGCGCGCGCCCGGGGCGTCCGCGCGCTTGCGCCTGGCGAGTTCGGGCGCTGTGCTTGACG
>Ga0073934_10004741_pt1 | contig 22059 bp, 24 predicted proteins | sample LarsenN4metaG_FD_76834 | JGI IMG/M metagenome (GOLD analysis project Ga0073934, IMG submission 76834) | Hot spring sediment bacterial and archeal communities from British Columbia, Canada, to study Microbial Dark Matter (Phase II) - Larsen... ...
TAGTTCTCTCGGGGACAAGGTGACGGGTTCCTTTCTGTCCATGAATAGACAGAATCCCGATCCCGCCCCACTGACAAAATCACTGGCCCGTTAGCTACTGACAGAATTGCTGACCCACAACAGGGAGCCATCACCAGATTGACGCCTCGAATCTGGGCCTGTTAGTATCTGCGGCAGGAAAGGAGGTGATGCGGATGGACCATCAACGTTGCAAGGCTAGTCGCCTGGCCATCCGCCTACTGACTATGGGAGGTTCAGCCGCCTAGTTGTAGGCGCGCCAGGCAGCTAGCCTGGCAACTTGCCGCGCAAGCGGAAATCGGGACCGCCCCGAAGGCTCGGGGCGGTCTCTCTATAATCCGAAAGGAAGAGCCGACGAGAGCCGGGCCGAAGAAGGCCTACGGCAAGCCGGTGCTTGCGGGTTCGGCCACGGCAAACTGGAGGAGCGGGGCGTCATTGTCTGAGTCGTCTGAGTCGTACGTCGAGCGGTTCCGGCGCCAGATGGACCTCATGCAGTTCGAGACGCTGCCCCTCTTCTCCCGCCCCCTCTTCTCCTGGAACCTCCACACCGATTACGTCGGCCGCCGCCTCATCTACCGCCCCTCCACCGAGTCGACGATGGACGACGCGCGGCGCGCGCTGCAGCGCTGGCGCGTGACCTCCGGCGCCGTTTTCCTGGCGGAGTCGCAGACGGCGGGCCGCGGGCGTGCCGGCCGCCACTGGGTCTCGCCCCCGGACGTCAACCTGTACTTCACCCTGATGCTCTATCCGCTGCCGGCGGGCCTCCAGCCCCTGGCGCACGTCACGCCGCTCGCCGCCGCGGAGGCGATCGAAGCCGTCGCGGCCCGCCGCGGCGCCTCTCTGAAGGCGGACCTGAAGTGGCCTAACGACGTCCTCCTGGACGGCAGGAAGGTCGCCGGCGTGCTCGTGGAAGGCGCCACCGGACCCGAAGGCCAGGAAGCCGCCCTCGCAGGCGTGGGCGTGAACGTGAACCTGGAGTCGCGCGACTACCCGGAGATCGCCGGCATCGCCACCAGCGTCAGGGAAGCGCTCGGCTTCAACGTCGAGCGCGAGCTCGTGCTGGCGGCCTTTTGCGACCGCTTCGAGGCGCTCTACGAGGCCGCGGCGGCGGGCAGCCGCGCGCCGTTCGAGGCTTGGCGGCGCCGGCTGGTCACGCTCGGCCGGGACGTCGTCGCCAGCGGCGGCGGGCGCGAGCTGCGCGGCCGCGCCGTCGACGTGACCGGGGACGGCGCGCTGGTCATCCAGACTCCCGATGGACGGAGGACGACGGTCGAGGCGGGGGACGTGACCATCAGCGGCCCGTAGGGCCGGCCCTCTCAGCCCTCCTCGCGATGGACGAGGTCGGGGGAAAACGCCGGCAGGCAGACCGAGACGTAGTCGGCGCCGCCCGGGGTGCTGTATCGTACGCGCTCCCCCGCCGGCACTCTCACGGCCTGGCCGGCGCGCACCACCAGCGTCTCGCGCTCCTGTTCCACGTGCACCTCCCCTGCGAGGACGAGCGTGTACTCGTCGAACTCGGGCGTCTGCGCCGGCTCCGACCAGCCTGCCGGGCTCCGCATGCGGGCGATGCTCACCGCCCGGCTGCCGTCGCTCGCCAGCCCTGCGAATTCCTCGATCGTCTTCGGCGGCGAGCCCGCGGCGGTGATGACGGACGGTGCTTGGACCAGGAACGCCACTGCTTCCTCCTTGTTTCGGACGCTCAGGGCATCCAGCTTGCGGATTTGGGCGCCGGCAGGCAAGCCGGGCCTCGTCCGGCAGGGCATGGGGGTGGCCGCCGGCGGGCTACGCGTCGAGACCCCGGCGGCCCAGCAGCCCGAGCATGAACGAGAGCTCGCCGCGGTGGTGGATTTCGTGCTCGAGCACGTGCAGGAGGGCGTCGATGCGACGGCCCCTCGCGCCCCACGGGGCCGTGAACTCGGCGTCGAGTTCGGCATCTTCCAGCGTCTCCAGGTAGCGCAGGGTGCGGGCGTGCGTCCTCTCAAGCAGACGGACGACCGCCTCCTTTGTGGCGAAGTCGTCCCTTTCGAAGGCGGAGGGCAGCGCCGTTTCCACTCGCGCAAGGCCGTACGCGACCTCGATCTCCTCCTCGTGGGCAATATGACGCATCACGTCGCCGGCCGAGTAGCCGTCAGCCACCGGGCGGAAGTCCAGTTCCGCCTCCGCGTATTTGTCCACCACGTCGAGGAGGCCGGCCCGCACCGCCGACCATTTTCGCTGCAAGGCCTCCTGGAGCATCGCACCCTCCACGCGAACGGCGGCGGCAAATCAGTGCCGGCGGCCCGCCTCTTCCCTGGCGCTCGGCGGCGTTCGGGGCATCTCCGCCGCGGCGCCTTCCTCCGCCATCCGGCGCACGTTGTCCATGGAGCGGGCGAAGACGCGGCGTACGTGGGGCGCGACGACGAGCCTCCATCCCAGCTCGCCTGCCGGCCCCAAGGGCGGCCGGAACTCCTCCAGCCAGACGAACACCGTCCCGCCGGCCGCCGGCTCCAGGATGAATGCGCCCGTCCCGTGGAACTGGCCGCGGTGGCGCACGTCGAAACGGTGGGGCGGTTCCCAGTTGGTGATCTCCATGACGTCCCGGACCAGGGGCAGGCCGAACAGGTCGCTCGTCGTCTCGATCACCGTGCCGGCTCCGCTGCGCGTCTCGCTCACGATCTCCAGGTGGCGGACGTCCACCATCCAGCGGGCCTGGCCGGGAAGGTCGGCGATCACGTCCCAGACCCGCGTCTGAGGCGCCCGGATGAAGGTGCGGATGTCCAGGCGGGCCATTTACGGCGGTTCCGCCCCGACCTGGGCGGCCGGCAGCAGCTTGACCGAGGCCGGATCGCGCTTGACCGTCAGGCGCAGCCCGTCAAGCCCCGTCACGACAACAGGCGTCTCATCCTCGAGGGGCGCGTCCTCCGCGATAGCGTCCCAGCGCTCCCCCCGGACCACGACGACGCCCTTCGGGTCGAGGCGTGACCGCGCCGTGCCTTTCGCGCCGATAAGCTCCTCCCGCCCGGAGCGCACCGGCATGCGGCGGGCCTTGATCAAGATGCCGGCGAACCCCAGCAGGACCAGCCCGACGACAGCCATGAGCGCGATGACCAGCCAGCGCGAGACCTGAAAGCCGACTTGGTTGCTGCCGGTGAGGATCAGCCCTCCCAGGAGGAGGGCGACGATGCCGCCAACCCCCAGGACGCCGAAGCCGGTGACGAACACTTCCGCCAGGATGAGGACGAAGCCGAAGGCTATGAGGCCGACGCCAACCCAGTTCGTAGGCAGGGCGCCGAGGGCGAAGAACGCCAGCAGCAGGGCGATGACGCCGGGGATGCCGGTCATCCCGGACGGGTGGATGACCTCGAAGACGAGCGCGAGGCCGCCGAGCGTCAGGAGGAGGAAGGCGATGTTCGGGTCGGCGATGAGGTAGAGCAGCTCCTCGAAGACGCTCGGCCCGTTGTCGTAAAGGGGGGCGCCCTGGACGTCGATCGTCACCGTGCGCACGCCGCCGAACGCGTCGGCCACGACTGCCGGACGCCCCTGCGACTGCCGCAGCAGGTCCTCGATCCCCGTCGCCACGAAGTCGACGACGTCCAGCTCGACGGCGCGGTTCTCGCTGACGGCGGCCGCTTCGCGCACGGCCAGCTCCGCCCAGTCGGCGTTGCGGCCCCGCAGCTCGGCGATGCCACGGATGTAGGCCACGGCGTCGTTTTCGACCTTGCGTCCGAGGTCTCCCTCCAGGTCGCTGCCATCGCTGTTGATCGGCGTCGCCGCGCCGATAGTCGTATTTGGCGCCATGGCCGCGACGTGGCCCGCCATGGTGATGAACGTGCCGGCGGAGGCGGCGCGGCTGCCGGACGGCGACACGTAGACGATGACCGGCACGCGCGACGTGTTCACGCGCTTGATGACCCCGCGCATGGAGGAGTCCAGGCCGCCCGGCGTGTCCAGCCGGAGGACCACCGCCCGCGCGTCCGACCGCTCCGCCGTATCGATGCCGCGGTCGATGTAGCGCTCCATTACCGGGTTGACGGTGCCGTCCCAGGTGAGGACGTGGACCTGCCCCGCGGGCCTCGTCGTCGCGCCGCAGGCCGCGGTCACGAAACCGAGGCCAAGGAGGGCGAAGGCGAGGAACAGCCTCCGGGGACGCGTCATAAAGCCCACGAATAGATTATATGTTCCCCGCTATGAGCCCGTCTTTGATAGACGCTGACATTGGCCTGCGGTAATATGGGCCAGCGGCAGTTATAGATGCCTGCCCGTTCGCGGCAGGCGTTGTTTTTCGTGCGGAAGAGACGTCTTGGAGACCAGGAAGCTTCGCCTCGCCATCCCCAACGGCAACTTGCAGCAGGCCACGGTGGACCTCTTCTGCCGCGCCGGCTACAACATGCGCGTCCAGGGCCGCTCCTACTTCCCCGCCGTCGACGACCCCGAGATCGAGTGCATGCTCGTGAGGCCCCAGGAGCAGCCCCGCTACGTCGAAGCAGGCATCATCGACGCCGGCTTCACGGGCAGCGACCTCATCACCGAGGCGCGGGCCAAGGTCGTCGAGGTGCTGGACATGGGCGCCTCGAAGGCAACCGGCTTCTATACCCGGTGGGTACTGTGCGTGCTGGACGGTTCGCCGGTGCGCGACGCGCGCGACCTCGAAGGCAAGCGCGTCGCCACCGAGGTCGTGAACCTGACCCGCGACTACCTGGAGCGCGAGGGGATCAGCGCCCTGGTCGAATACTCCTACGGGGCCACGGAAGTGAAGCCGGGCATCCTCGCCGACGCGATCGTCGACTCGACGGTTACCGGGAGCTCCATCAAAGCCAACGGGCTCCGCATCGTCGATACCGTGTTCGAGAGCACGCCGCGGCTCATCGCCAGCCCGCAGGCGTGGGACGACCCATGGAAGCGCCAGAAGATCGAGGACATCGCCCTCATGCTCAAGGGCGCCATCGCCGCCGAGGGGAAAGTCATGCTCCTCATGAACGTCCCGCGCAGCCGGCTGGAGGAGGTCGTCGGCCTGCTGCCGGCCCTGGACAAGCCGACGGTCTCGTCGCTGTCCGACCCCGGCTGGGTGGCCGTGAACACCGTCGTGGACGAGAGCTTCGTGCGCGTCATCGTCCCAAAGCTCAAGAAGGCCGGGGCGCACGGCATCGTCGAGTACGCGCTGAGCAAGATCATCGAGTAGCAGTCCCAGTGTCGTTGGACTTGCGCCTGCCCTTTTGCCGATTTGCCCGCCTGCCCGCGTGCCCGCCTGCCCGCACCTTCGTCCGCGCGTCCCGGGAAGAGGTGACCAGGGAGGCAGCGTTCTTATGAGGATCGTGGACGCCGCGGAGGCGCGCCGTTCGGTCCTGCGGCGCAAGCCTTCGGCAGAGCTATCGCTGGGAGAGGCGGGCCGGAAGACGACGGGCGGCGTCTTTGGCGAGCCGCTCGGCGCCGAAGAGAGCGTGCGGCGGATCATCGCCGCCGTGCGCGCCGAAGGCGACGCCGCCGTCCGCCGCTACACGGAGGCCTTCGACGGCCCCATCGCCTACGAGGGCCTGGAGGTGCCGGACGAAGACGTGCGCGCCGCGCTGGGACGCATCGGGCCGGAGCTGCGGGCGGCGCTCGAGCTAGCCGCGGGCCGCATCCGCGACTATCACCAGCGCCAGCTGCGCAGGTGCCTTTCGTCGTATGTCGATGAAGACGGCCTCGGCGTGCAGGTCCGGCCCATCGAGACGGTGGGCTTCTACGCGCCGGGCACTTCTCCCGCCTACCCTTCGTCCGTGCTGCACACCATCGTGCCGGCGAAGGTGGCGGGCGTCGGCAACGTCGTGCTCGTGAGCCCGGCGGGCGCCGACGGCCGCATCCCGGACGTCAAGCTGGCGGCGGCCGCCATCGCCGGGGCGGGCCGCGTGTTTTGCGCCAGCGGCGCCCAGGCGATAGCGGCCCTCGCCTACGGCACCGAGACCTTCCCCCGCGTCGACAAGATCTGCGGGCCCGGCAACATCTTCGTCACGCTCGCCAAGCGCGCCGTCTTCGGCGACGTGGGCATCGATTCGATCTACGGCCCCACCGAGACCGTCATCGTCGCCGACGCGGATGCCGACCCCGTCCTCTGCGCCGTCGACCTCATCGCCCAGGCCGAGCACGACGAATTGGCGGCGCCTATCCTGATCACGGACTCCCGCGAGCTGGCGGCGCGCGTCGCCGGCGAGGTCGAAGCACGCCTCGCCGTGCTGCCCCGCGCCGCCGTGGCCCGGGCCGCGTTCGAGAACCGGGGCGGGGCCGTCGTAGCGGCGGACATGGAGGAAGCGGTGGAGCTCGCCAGCGAGTACGCGCCGGAGCACCTCTGCATCCTCGCCAGGGACGCGCGGCGGCTGGCCGGGCTGGTCAGGAACGCGGGCGGCGTCTTCATCGGCGACGCGTCGCCGGAGGCCATCGGCGACTATACGGCCGGCCCCAGCCACGTCATGCCCACCGGCGGGGCCGCGCGCTTCGCTTCACCCCTGAGCGTGCAGGACTTCCTCAAGTTCAGCACCGTGATCGACCTCAAGGAGGCCAGCGTCTTCGACCTCGGCCCGGCGGGAGTCACCCTGGCGCGCGCCGAAGGCCTCATCGGCCACGCCCGCGCCATCGAGGAGCGGCTGCCGAAATGACGGGCATTCGGGCACGCGGGCATGCGGGCGTTCCGCCAATAGCTGGAGGCTCCTCCGTGCCCGCCCCTCGTCCCCCGTCCCCCGGGAGCGGCAGACGGTGAGCGGGCTGCTCGACCGCATCCAGCCCCACTTGCGCGACGCGCCGCCTTACGTCCCCGTCGAGCCGCCGGAGGAGGTGGCGCGGCGCATCGGCCTGCCCGCCGGCGACATCGTCAAGCTGGACGCGAACGAGAACCCGTACGGGCCGTCGCCCCGCGTCGTCGAGGCGCTGGCGCGCGGGCGCTCCTATCACATCTATCCGGACCCCGAGCAGCGCAAGGTCCGGGCCGCGCTCGCCTCTTACGTGGGTTTCGACCCCGCCTGGCTGATCGCCGGCGCCGGCAGCGACGAGCTCATCGACCTCCTCGTGCGCCTTTTCGTGCCGCCCGGCGGCCGGATCGTCAACTTCCCGCCGACCTTCGGCTTCTATCCCTTCCTCGCCGGCGTCCACGGCGCCAGGACGATCGACGTCATCAGGCGCGCCGACTTCTCGCTGGACCTCGAAGGCGCCGCCAGCGCGGCAGCCGAGGCGGACGTCGTCTTCGTCGCCTCGCCGAACAACCCGTCCGGCACGCTGCTCGCGAGCAGCGAGCTCCGCACCCTCCTCGCGGCGGGCAAGCCGGTGATCCTGGACGAGGCTTACGTCGAGTTCGCCGGCGAGAGCCTTTCCGGCCTCGTCCGCGAATACGAGAACCTCATCGTCCTCCGCACCCTGAGCAAGTGGGCGGGGCTCGCGGGACTCCGGCTCGGCTACATGATCGCCCGGCCGGAGCTGATCGACGTCGTCATGCGGGTCAAGCAGCCCTACAGCGTCAACGTGGCGGCGGAGGCGGCGACGCTTGCCAGCCTGGGGGACCTGGACGGCCTCCAAGAACGGGTCCGGGCCATCGTCGCCGAGCGCGAGCGGATGGCATCGCTTCTCGCCGGCCTTCCCGGCTTTGCGGTGACGCCATCCCGCGCGAACTTCGTCCTCTGCCGCCTGGACGGCCTCAGCGCCCGCGACGTGCACGCGCGCCTGCGCGACCGCGGCGTCCTGGTCCGCTACTTCGATACGCCTCTCCTTCAGAACCACATCCGGGTCAGCGCCGGCCGTCCGGACCAGACGGACGCGCTCATGCGGGCGCTGCGTGAGATAATCGCGCCGGCGAGGGTTTGAGGGCGGCGGGCAAGCGGGCGGACGGACAGCTGCGCAGACGCGCGGGCGAGCGTAAGCAGAGTTCCCGGGAGCAGGCCCGGCCCACCGCTGGCAGTGCAGGAGGACCGATGAGGGTCGGCCACTACAGCCGCGATACGAAGGAGACGTCCGTTGAGGTCGCCTGGGACCTGGACGGCTCCGGCCTGGCCGAGGTGTCCACCGGCATCGGCATGCTGGACCACCTCGTCTCACAGATCGCCCGTCACGGCATCTTCGACCTCACGCTGCGCGCGCGGGGCGACCTCCATGTCGACACGCACCACACCGTCGAAGACGCTGCCATCGCCATGGGGCGCGCCTTCGCCGAGGCCCTCGGCGAAGCCAGGGGCATCGTCCGCATGGGCGACGCCCTCGTCCCCCTGGACGAGGCGCTGGCCCAGGTGGCCGTAGACCTCTCGGGCCGCGGCTACGCGGCAATCAGCGTTTCGTGGTCCGGTCCCCGCATCGGCGAGCTTCCCAGCGACCTCGTGGAGCACTTCCTGCACTCACTGGCGACCGAGGGCAAGTTCAACCTGCACGCGCGCGTCCTCGCCGGCGTCAACGACCACCACAAGGCGGAGTGCTTGATGAAGGCGCTGGGCCGGGCGCTCTCCGCCGCCACGCGCATCGATCCTCGCCGCGCCGGCCAGACGCCGAGCACGAAAGAGGCGCTGGGGTAGCAGCCCGTCAGCGGATGGGGAGCGGATAAGCGGGACAGGCCTGTCGGCGGACGGGAAGGGGTGCTACGCCCCCACCAGCTCCTCGACGTCGAAGCGGTAGGTCTCGATCACCGGGTTGGCGAGGAGCTTGTCGCACATGGCGTCGACGCGCGCCCGGGCCTCCTCGCCCGTGGCGGCCTGGAGACGGACTTCGAGGTACTTGCCCGCCCGCACGCCTTCGACCTCGCTGAAGCCAAGAGACCGCAGCCCGTCGGCGATCGTCAGGCCCTGGGGGTCGTTGACCGTAGGCTTCAGGGAAACGTAGACGCGCGCCAGGAACGAAGCCACGTCAAGCCTCCCGGATGAAGAAAGGGCAAGACGCGACCGCGAAGCGGCTGCGGCCGCTTCTGCCCGTATGCCTTACGCCCGAACGCCTTGCCCGCCTGCCCGTTCGCCCGTCCCTCAGAACCGCATCAGCTCCCTGCCGGTCAGCCGCCGGTAAGCCTCGTGGTAGCGCTCGGCCGTCTTCTGGACGATGTCCGGCGGCAGCTCCGGCGCCGGCGGCTCCCGGTCCCAGCCGCTCTCCGTCAGCCAGTCGCGCACGAACTGCTTGTCGAAGCTGGGCTGCGGCCGGCCGGTCTTGTACTCGTCCGCGGGCCAGAAGCGGGACGAGTCCGGCGTCAGCAGCTCGTCGATGACGATAGGCTCGCCGTCCAGCAGGCCGAACTCCAGCTTCGTGTCGGCGATGATGATCCCGCGCTCGGCCGCGTACTGGGCCGCGTACTTGTAGACCGCCAGCGTGCGCAGGCGCAGGACGTTCGCGACCTGGCCCCCGACGAGGTCGACCAACTGCTGGTAGCTCATGTTCTGGTCGTGGCCGACATCCGCTTTGGTCGTCGGCGTGAAGAGGGGCTCCGGGAACTGCTCCGATTCGACCATGCCCGGCGGCATGCGCACACCGCACACCGTGCCGGAGGCCTGATACTCCGTCCAGGCGGAGCCGGCAAGGTAGCCGCGGGCGATGCACTCCACGTCCAACCGCTGCGCCTTGCGGACGATGGTGCTGCGCCCCAAGAGCTCCCGCGGCAGCTCGAACGGCAGCTCGTCGGCCTCGGAGCCGTCGGCCAGGCGGAGGAAGTGGTTCGGGACCACGCCCTCGGTGAGCTGGAACCAGAAGGCCGACATCTGGGTGAGGATGGCCCCTTTGTCCGGGATGCCGTTCGGCAGGACGACGTCGAATGCCGAGATTCGGTCCGTCGCGACGATGAGCAGACGGCCGTCGCCGAGGTCGTACGTGTCGCGGATTTTGCCGCGGTGGGACCGGTTGGGTATTGGCGACTCCAGCAGGATGGCGGTCATAGGCGTGGAAAACCCTCCGGGCCGATCTTATCAGCCTCCGCCGGCGCCCGGGGAGCGCTGAGCGTCCAAGCAAACACGGCGAATATGCCGAACGGGACGGCGAACACGCCTTCACCCGTGAGGAAGGCGGCGACCAGGCCCAGCGTCGCCGGCGCTTCAGCGAACGCGGCCTCCGTAATGGCGGCCGTCTGCCAATCCCCGCCCTGCCCGTCCGGCGTCCTACGCCGGGTGAGGTAGCGGGCGAAGACGTACCCCGCGACGGCGGCGAGGAAGAGCCCCCCTGCCGCCGCGTAGCGGCCGTCCCCGGCCAGCGCGGGCTCCACGGTCGCGCCTAGCGCCGCGCCGACGGCCGTCTGCGCCCCGATCGAGGCGAGCAAGGCGAAGCGCACCGCCTTGATGGTCTCCGGCGGGTAGCGCGTTGCCATCGCTACTCCCGGAGGAGGCCCAGGCGGGCGAAGCTCTTGTCCACCTCACGCGTGAAGTAGGCATAGTCGAACAGCGCGTCCAGCTCCGATTCGGAAAGCCTTTCGCGGACGCCGGGCTGCTCCGCTATCGTCTCCCGGAACGGGCGCCCTTCGTCCAGCGCGACGTGGCCGGCCCGTTGCACGAGCGGGTAGGCGTCCTGTCGCGACGCCCCCTTTTCGACCAGGGCCAGCAGCACCCGCTGCGAAAAGACGACGCCGTGCGTCAGCTCCATGTTGCGGCGCATCCGCTCCGGATAAACAACCAACCCGCGCACGATCTCCGTGAACAAGGCCAGCATGTAGTCGAGCGCCAGGCAGGAGTCCGGCAGGATCACGCGTTCCACGGACGACTGGCTGATGTCGCGCTCGTGCCAGAGGGCGACGTCCTCGAGCGCGGCGATCGAGTTCGCGCGCAGGACGCGGGCCAGGCCGCATACGCGCTCGCATTTCTCCGGATTGCGCTTGTGGGGCATGGAGCTGGACCCCTGCTGGTGACGGTCCGCCTGCTCCTCCAGGGGCCGCAGGTGCAGGTCCACCTGCCCGGTGCTGAAGGGCTCCTCCGCCTCGCCGACCTCCGTGCGCTGCAGGTGCCGGACCTCGGTGGCGAAGCGCTCCAGCGACGCCCCGATGAGCGCCAGCGTTTGCACGAAGTGGGCGTGGCGGTCGCGGGAGACGACTTGCGTGCTGGCGGCATCGACGCCGAGGCCGAGGCGCGCGCAGACGCGCTCCTCCAGCTCCGGCGGCACCGTGGCGTGGCTGCCGACGGGCCCGCTCAGCTTGCCGACGGCGATGTCCTCGCGCGCGGCTTGGAGGCGCTTGCGGGCGCGGCGGACTTCGTCCAGCCAGTTGAGGAGCTTGAGGCCGAAGGTAATCGGCTCCGCGTGCATGCCGTGGGTGCGGCCCATGCAGAGCGTGTCCTTGTGCTCGATGGCGCGGGCGGCGATGGCGTCCTCCAGCTGCCGCAGGTCATCCGCCAGGATATCGGCCGCCTCCACCAGACGCAGGGCCGTCGCCGGGTCTTCGGTGTCGTATGACGTCAGGCCCAGATGCACCCAGCGCGACTCCTCGCCCAAGCTGTCCGCGACCGAGCGCAGGAAGGCGTTCATGTCGTGGTGCATTTCGCGCTCGTAGCGCTCGATGTCTTCGATGCGGAAGCGGGCGTTGGCCGCGATCCGGTCCGCGTCCTCCCGGGGGACGGCGCCGAGGTCCGCCCACGCCTGCACGGCGGCGACCTCCACCTTGAGCCAGGAGGCGAACTTGTTCTCCTCCGACCAGACGCGGGCCATTTCCGGGCGGGAGTATCTGGGGATCACGGCTCAGTTTAGCCCCGCGTCTCGCTGCCCTTCAATCGGCCGTCCTCTCCGCGCCGCCGCGGCATACCGGACCGTCCCGGCGGTTGAGGCCCTACTCGCCGGACCGTAGGGCGATGTCGCGCCGGAAGTGCATGCCTTCGAAGCGAATGCGCTCCAGGTTCTCGTAGGCGCGCCTGCGGGCGTCTTCGAGGTCGGAGCCGGTCGCGACGACGTTGAGGACGCGGCCGCCGGAGGTCACGAGCGAGCCGTCTTCGAGACGGCGGGTGCCGGCATGGAAGACGCGCACCTCCGGGTCGACGTCTTCGATACCGGTTATCGGCAGCCCGGTGCGGTAGGAGTCCGGATAGCCGCCGGATGCAAGGACGACGCAGACGGAGGGGCGCGCCGTCCAGCGCAGTTCGGCCTCGTGCAGGCGGGCGTTGACCGCCGCCCAAACGACGTCCAGGAGGTCGCTCTCCAGGCGCACGAGCAGCGCCTGGGCTTCCGGGTCGCCGAAGCGGGCGTTGCACTCGAAGACCTGGATGCCGTTCTCGTTGACGAAGACGCCAGGATAGATGATGCCTCGGAACGGCCGCCCCTCCGCGGCCATCGCCCGGGCGAGGGGTTCCAGGATTCTCGCCGCGATCTCGTCCTGGAGGTTTTCGGAGGCCCACCAGGGCGGGCTGTAGACGCCCATGCCGCCCGTGTTCGGGCCGCGGTTGCCGTCGAAAACGGCCTTGTGGTCGCAGGAGAGCGGCATCGGCCGCACGGTCTTGCCGTCGCTGAAGGCGTGGCCGGAGACCTCGCGCGCGAACACGCGCTCCTCGACCGTCAGGCGCCGCCCGGACCGGCCCAGCTTCGCAAGCTCGTCGATCGCGGCCAGCGCCTCCTCCGTCGAGGACGTGACGATGGCGCCTTTGCCGACGGCGGGCCCGTCCGCCTTGACGACGAGCTGCGCTTTTGCCGCGCGCACGTACTCGCGCGCCGCTTCGTGGTCGTCGAAGACGAGGGTGGGCGTGTGGGGGATGCCGTGCCGCCGCATGAGGTCCTTGGCCCAGGACTTGCTCGCCTCCAGCTGGGCCGCTGCCTGGTTGGGGCCGAAAGCTGCGATGCCTGCCGCCTCGAGACGGTCGACCAGCCCCCAGGCGAGGGGGTCGTCCGGCGCGACGAAGACGAGGTCGGCGCGGAGTTCCTTGGCTTTCGCGACGGCCGCGTCAAGGTAGCGATCGACCTCGGCCTCGGGCGCCGTCGTGCGGGGGACGGGCAGGTCGACGTTCGTTGCCAGGGCCGCGGTGCCGCCGTTGCCGGGGGCGACGAAGAGGTCGGTCAGGCGAGGCGATTGCCTGAGCTTCCAGGCGATGGCGTGCTCCCGGCCTCCGGAGCCGATGAGCAGGACGTTCACCGCAGGAACCTCACCGCCACGCCCTGCTCCAGGGCCGCCTGGCGCACGCCTCCGTCCAGCGTAACGATCTCAGCGCCCGAAATCTGAGCGACCACGACGTACTGAAGGTCATTCATCCTTCGGCGCCGGGTCCGGATGGCCCAGTCCAGGGACCTGCGAAATTGCTCGGCGGACGTCTCTATCCTAATAGGCAGCGCGAGCAACTCGTCGATGAGTTCCAAGCCTTCAGCTTCCGAAACGCTGCCGTCGAGAACTTTGCGGCGCAGGGCAGAAGTGCACTCGGGGAGCAACACATAGGGCCCCACGACCTCATCCGCCTGGGTTAGGCCGGCCCAAAAACGACGGGCAGCATCGCTTGCCGGTTCGTTCAGCAGAATAGCGATAACCACGTTGGCGTCTACGCACCAGGTAGTCAATCGCCGTCTTCCTGTTCACCAAAGTCCTTCTCGCGTACCTCGCGGATTATGGCAACAGCATCAAACACACTCCCCGTGCGTCTGAATATCCGCTCCCGGGTCTCATCTATCCTGCGCAGGAGCTGGGGCGGGACCAGATGAGCGCCGCTCTTCAATGCGCTCAGGTCCCTCTCCTCAACAAACCACTGGTTGCCGATGCGCCGCCCCTTCAGCTTCCCCTGCCGCAGCCTGCGCCGCACCTGCCCGGTGGAGAGGCGAAGGCGCTTCGCCGCCTCCGCGGCCGTGATCAGACCGCCCGCGTCGATCATGCTTGCAGCCTAGCCGACACCGTCACGCTCAACAACACCGCCGTTCAACCTTTGCAAAACTTCGGCATGCAGCGCCGGCGACGTCGTCGCGATCGTGGACGAGGCGCCGGCCGCGTCCCGCCCTTGCCAGTCCGTGATCACGCCTCCCGCCCCCTGCACCACGGGCACCAGCGCCGCGATGTCCCAGGGGTTCATCACCGGGTCGCACATCACGTCGGCGTGGCCGGTGGCGAGCAGCAAATAGCCGTAGCAGTCGCCCCACGTCCGCACCAGCTTCACTTCCCGCATCAAGGCGGCGAAGGCCGGGCCGTCCTGCCGGCGGGCGACCTCGCCGATGTCCGTCACGAGCAGAGTGGCCGCCGAAAGCGATTGCGCCGGCCGGACGCGCGCCGGCGTCCCGTTCAAGGTCGCGCTGGCGCCGTCGCCGAGGCATAGCTGGCGGAGGATCGGCTGGTGGATGACGCCGAGGACCGGCCGGCCCTCGTGCTCGAGCGCGATCAAGGTGCCGAAGAGGGGGCTTCCCGAAGCGAAAGAAATCGTCCCGTCGATGGGGTCGAGCACCCACACGAACTCGGCGTCACGCCGCTCCTCCCCGAACTCCTCGCCGATGATGCCGTGCTCGGGGAAACGGGCGGCGATCATCTCCCGCATCAGCGCTTCCGCATCGCGGTCCGCCTTCGTGACGATGGTGTCGTCCGGCTTCAGCTCCACGTAGAGGTCCGGGCGGCCGAAATAGGGGCGGATGATGTCGCCGCTGCGCTCCGCGAGCTCGATGGCGAACTGTTTGTACGGCTCCAGGTCCACGGACCCGGCCTACTCCCACTCGATGGTGCCGGGGGGTTTGGAGGTGATGTCGTAGACGACGCGGTTCACGTCCCGCACTTCATTCACGATGCGGTTCGCTATCCGCGCCAGCACGTCGTAGGGCAGGCGCGCCCAGTCGGCGGTCATGGCGTCGTCCGCGGTGACGGCGCGCAGGGCGACGGCGTAACCATAGGTGCGGTAGTCTCCCTGGACGCCGACCGTGCGCGTATCGGTGAGGACGGCGAAGGCCTGCCAGAGCTTGCCGTACAGCCCGGCGGCCCGCACCTCCTCGAGGACGATTGCGTCCGCCTCCTGCAGGATGGCGACCTTCTCCGGCGTCACCTCGCCGATGATCCGGATCGCCAGCCCGGGCCCCGGGAAGGGATGCCGGTCCACGATCTCGGCCGGGAGGCCCAGCTCGCGTCCCACCTGACGGACCTCGTCCTTGAAGAGGTAGCGCAACGGCTCGACGACCTGGAGCGCCATGTCCTCCGGCAGGCCGCCGACGTTGTGGTGCGTCTTGATCACGCGCGCCGCGGTGCCGTTGGAGGCCGTCTGCCCGCTCTCCACCACGTCCGGGTAGGTCGTGCCTTGGACCATGAAGTCGATGTGGCCGAATTCCGCGGCCGTGTCCTCGAAGACCCGGACGAACGTCTCGCCGATGCGCTTGCGCTTCTCCTCCGGCTCGCTGACGCCCTTCAGCCGCTCCAGGAAGCGGCCGGCCGCATCGACGTAATGGAGCCGGATGCCGAGGTGCTTCCGGAACGTCTCCTGAACCTGGTCGATCTCCCCCTTGCGCATGACGCCGTTGTTCACGAAGACGCAGATCAGGCGATCGCCGATGGCGGCGTGCGTGATCGCGGCGGCGACCGCGGAATCGACGCCGCCGGAGAGGGCGCAGATCGCCCGTCCCTCGCCGACCTGGCCCCGCACCTGCTCGACCGCGCGGTCGAGGATGGAGCGCGGCGTCCAGCCGCCGCGGCAGCGGCAGACGTCGAACAGGAAGTTGCGCAGGATGTCCGCGCCCTGCGGCGTATGGACGACTTCGGGATGGAACTGGATACCGAAGCGGTCGCGCCCGTCGCTGATGACCGCGTTCGGCGAGTTGCCCGAATGGGCGACGGAGTGGAAGCCCGGCGGCAGCTTCGTGACGCTATCGCCGTGGCTCATCCACACCTGCAGAGACGACGGGAGGTCCCGGAACAGGGCCGACGGCTCGTCGACTTCCAGCACGGCCGGCCCGAATTCCCGCCGCGACGATGGGCTGACCTCGCCGCCGAGCTGATGGGCCATGAGCTGCATGCCGTAGCAGATGCCGAGCACCGGCAGCTCCGATTCGAAGACGTAGGCCGGAGCCTTGGGTGCGTCAGGCTCGTAAACGCTGGCCGGCCCGCCGGAGAGGATGAAGCCGCGCGGGTTCAGTTCCGCGACTTTGTCCAGCGGGGCGTCGTAGGGAAGGAGCTCGCAGTAGACGCCGCACTCCCGCACCCGGCGGGCGATCAGGAGGCTGTATTGCGCCCCGAAATCGAGGACCACCACCGATTCGCGCACCCGGCTGCCATCAGCGGCGCGCCTCGCCGCGGCAGCGGCGCGCCAGCTGTCCTCTCCGGGATCGATAACGGGGGGTCCGTGCGACTGAACCTGGCTCAAATGATTAAGCTCTTACTCAATGCTTGGGCTTTGCACCATGCTACTATACGGAGGCCGGACCCGACGAGAGTTTTATGACAATGGCTGCCAAAACAGGCCACGTGGCTGAAGCCGTGCGCGTACTCCGCGGGGGCGGCGTCATTGCCATGCCCACGGATACATTGTACGCGTTGGCTGCTCCCGCCCTGCACGACGCGGCGGTGGCACGCGTCTACGCGATCAAGTCGCGCGAGGCGGGCAAACCGCTGCCGCTCTTCGTAAACGGCATCGAGGCCGCGGAGCGGGTGGGCGAGTTCACGCCCCTGGCCCGCGAGCTGGCGCGCCGCTTCTGGCCGGGGCCCCTGACGCTGGTCGTCCGCCGCAAACCCGGGTTCGAATCCGCGGCGCTGGCTGGCTCCGAAACCGTTGCCCTGCGGCAGCCCGGCCATCCCATCGCCCAGGCCGTGCTCGATGCCTTCGGCGGCCCCCTCACCGGCACCAGCGCCAACCGCAGCGGCGGCCCCGACCCCGTCTCCGCGGAAGAGGTCGTGCGCCAGCTAGGCGGCGACGTGGACTTCGTCATCGACGCGGGCCCCTGCCCCGTCGGCGTTTCCTCGACGGTCCTCGACTGCACCGGCGCCGCACCCGTGGTCCTCCGCGAGGGAGCGATTTCCGAGGAGCAGGTCCGCGGTGCCGGGCGGGCCGGCCGGGGACGCGTCTCCGCGCCGGACGGGCGGGTTTCGGCAGGAAGGGCCCGGCCATGCGCATAGCCATCGGGTCCGACCACGCGGGCTTCGTCTACAAAGGCATCCTCATCGAGATGCTGCGCGACCTCGGCCACGAGGTGAAGGACTTCGGGACCGATTCCGAGGCGCCCGTCGACTACCCGGACTTCATCCGTCCTGTCGCCGAGGCGGTGGCGCGGGGCGAATTCGACCGCGGCATCGTCCTCGGCGGGTCCGGCAACGGCGAGGCCATCGTCGCCAACAAGGTGCGCGGCATCCGCTGCGCCTTGTGCTGGGACGTCACCACGGCAAGGCTCGCCCGCCAGCACAACGATGCCAACATGCTATCGCTCGGCCAACGGGTGGTCGCTCTCGAGGAGGCGAAGGACCTCGTAAAAGTCTTCCTAACAACCGAGTTCGAAGGCGGCCGTCACATCGCCCGGATCGCTAAAATCGAGTCGCCGTGATCCGGGAGTCGTTGGCTTCGGACCTGACGCGTCTGGCGGAGTCCCTGGGACGGATCGCTGAAGGCGTCACGGCTACGCACGGCGCCCTCCTTCGCCACCAGCTGGCCGCCAGGAGCCCGAGCGAGGCCGAATACGCTCCCGCCCTGTTCTGCCTGCGCCTCGCAGAGGCGATCTCGGGAAAGCGGGACGCGGGCCTGGCAGGCGCCGAGTCCCTGGCCCTCCTCGCGGAGATGGGCCGGGTACTGCAAGGCCTTGAAGACGGACGCGCTTCGTCGCCGGCTCAGGCCTGGGGGATGCCGCGGGCGCTGAACGCCGGCGACGCGTTCTTCGGCCTGGCGCAGGAATGTCTCGCGAGCGGGACGGAAGGGCTGCCGCCCCGGCGCCGCCTGCTGGCCCTGGCCTCGCTGGACGCAGGCGCTCGCGCCTTCAGCGAAGCCCTGGGCGCCGGCGCCCGCCTGGAAGACGCCGTCAGGGCCCTGTTCCCGGCGGGCGCCGTCCTCGCCGCCGTGCTGGCCGGCGCGAACGAGGAGCAAACCAGGCGCCTGACCGCCTACGCAGAAGCACTGTCGCGCGCGCCGGAGCGTCCGCTCCAGGAAGTCCTCAGCGGGGCAACGGCCGCCGTCCAGGCCGCATGATTCGAGTGCGCCACGCCGGCCTCCCCGGGCCGGCCGATCACTGACCAGGGGGAGACCGGTGGCAAAGAAGTCAGTCCGAGATATCGACGTTTCCGGCAAGCGCGTCCTCGTACGCGTGGACTTCAACGTCCCTTTCGACCGCAACGGCGGCATCGCCGACGACAGCCGCATCCGCGGCGCCCTGCCGACCATCCGCTACCTTCAGGACCAGGGGGCGCGCACGATCCTCTGCTCCCACCTCGGACGGCCGGACGGCAAGGTCGTGGAATCGCTGCGCCTGAAACGGGTCGCGGAGCGGCTCTCCCGCCTCATCGGCCGGCCCGTCGAGACGGCGAACGACTGCGTCGGCGCGGAGGCCGAAGCGGCCGTCGCCGCCCTGCGGCCGGGCGGCGTCCTCCTCCTCGAAAACCTCCGCTTCCATGAGGAGGAGGAGAAGAATGACCCGGCCTTCGCGCGGGCGCTCGCGTCCCTCGCCGATGTTTATGTCAATGATGCCTTCGGCACGGCCCACCGCGCCCACGCCTCCACGGCGGGCGTTGCGGCCTACCTGCCCGCGGTCGCAGGCTTCCTGATGCTCAAGGAGATCGAGGAGCTGGGCAACGTCCTCACGAACCCCGAACGGCCGATGTCCGCCATCCTCGGCGGCGCCAAGATCAGCTCCAAGCTGGGCGTCCTCCAGAACCTCCTGCCGCGCGTCGATTGCCTGCTGCTCGGCGGCGGCATGGCGAACACGTTCCTCAAGGCCCGCGGCATGAATGCCGGCGACTCCCTCGTCGAGGAGGACATGGTAGAGACGGCGCGTCAGGTCATGCGCGACGCCGAGAGCCGCGGCGTCCCCCTGCTTCTGCCGACGGACGTGGTCGTCGCCGACCAGTTTGCGGCCAACGCCAACAAGCAGACGGTGCCGGTGAGCGGCGTGCCCGCCGGCTGGCGGATCATGGACGTGGGGCCGGACACGCTCAACACCTATCGGGACGCGCTCGACGACTGCAAGACGATCTTCTGGAACGGACCCCTGGGCGTGGCCGAGTTTCCGGCCTTCGCGGAGGGCTCGCTCGCCCTGGCGCTGGCGCTGGCTGACCTCGACGCGCGGGTGGTCATCGGCGGCGGCGAGACGTCGGCGCTCGTCGAGCAGGCCGGACTTCACGACCGCTACACGCACGTCTCCACCGGCGGCGGCGCGTCTTTGGAGTTCATCGAGGGCAAGACCCTGCCGGGAGTGGCAGCGCTGCTGGACAAGTAGGGGCGTCTTCGGCCCGCGACGCCTGGAGCCAGGCCCCGTTAGCCCTTAGAATCGTGCCATGGACACCGAACTGCTGCGTCAGCTGGCTGCCCCCAACGACACGAAGATCCTCCTCTGTGTCGTCGACGGCCTCGGCGGCATGCCCGACCCCGTCACCCGCCGCAGCGAGCTCGAAAGCGCCGATATCCCCAACCTCGACCACCTCGCCGGCGACTCCGTCTGCGGCCTCACGATCCCCGTCGCCTACGGCGTCACCCCGGGCAGCGGGCCCGGCCACCTGGCCCTCTTCGGCTACGACCCCCTGAAGCACGAGGTCGGCCGCGGCGTGCTCGAGGCCCTCGGCATCGACTTCGACCTCCAGCCTGCCGACGTCGCCGCGCGCGGCAACTTCTGCACGCTGGACGCCGAAGGCCGCATCGCCGACCGCCGCGCCGGGCGCGTCGCGACCGAGGTCAACGTGGCCATCTGCGAACGCCTGCGCCAGATCGAGCTCCCCGGGGTCCAGGTCTTCGTGGAGCCGGTGCGGGAGCACCGCTTCGTCCTGGTGCTGCGCGGCGAAGGGCTGGACGGCCGCCTCGCCCAGACGGACCCGGAGCGTGAGGGCGTACCGCCGCTGCCGGTCCGGGCCACGGACCCCGCCGCTCAGGCGACCGCCGACCTCGCCAACCAGTTCGTGAAGCAGGCGCGGGAACTGATCGCCACGGAGCCCCAGGCCAACGGCCTCCTCCTGCGCGGCTTCGCCAGGTACCCCCAGATGCCGCCCCTGCCGGAAGTGACGCGGATGCGGGCCGGCGCCTTCGCCGTATACCCCATGTACCGCGGCCTCGCCAAGCTCGTCGGCATGGAGGTCGCGCCCGGCGGCGGCACGCCGAAGTCGCAACTGGACGCCCTTCGCGCCCGCTGGAGCGACTTCGATTTCTTCTTCTACCACTACAAGAAGGCCGATACGGCGGGGGAAGACGGCAACTTCCGCGCCAAGGTCGAGGCCCTGGAGGAGTTCGACGCCCTCGTCCCCCACCTGCGCGAGTTGGGGGCGGACGTCCTCATGGTCGCCGGCGACCACTCCACGCCCTCGCAGATCGGGGGCCACAGCTGGCATCCCGTCCCGTTCCTGCTCTGGTCGCGCCTCGGCTCGGCCGACCAGGTGGACGCCTTCAACGAAGCAGCCTGCCGCAACGGGAGCCTGGGCACCTTCCCGGCGAAGGAAGTCCTGTCCCTGGCCATGGCCCACGCCGGGCGCCTCATGAAGTTCGGGGCCTAGACCGCGGTCGTCAGTGGCGCGCACTCCGATCATCGCCGGCAACTGGAAAATGAACACGGACGCGGCCTCCGCCCGCGACCTGGTCGAAGGGATCAAGGCCGCGCGCGTGGACGCGCTCGCGGGCGTCGAGAAGGTGCTCTGCCCGCCGTTCGTCTACCTGCAGCTGGTGCGGGACCTGACGCGCGGCACCTCGCTCAAGGTCGGCGCCCAGGACATGCACTGGGAGGAGAAGGGCGCCTTCACCGGCGAAATCAGCGCCGCGATGGTCAAGGACTTCGCCGAGTACGTGATCATCGGCCACTCGGAGCGCAGGCAGCTCTTCGGCGAGACGGACGAAGGCGTGCGGCGCAAGCTGCTTGCCGCCATCGGCCACGGCCTGACGCCCATCGTCTGCGTCGGCGAGACCGGCGACGAGCGCAGCGCGGGCCGCACGAACGACGTCCTCCTGCGCCAGGTGCGCGGCGCCTTCGCGGACGTCGACCTGCCCGCGACCGCCGTCGTGGCCTACGAGCCCGTCTGGGCCATCGGCACCGGCGTGGCCGCTACCGCGCAGGACGCCAACGACGCCATCGGCTTCATCCGCGCCGAGCTGGCCAAGCTGGCCGGAGCGGAGACGGCGCAGGCGATCCGCATCCTCTACGGCGGCAGCGTCACGCCCGCCAACGTGGCCGAGATCGTGTCGCAGCCGGAGGTGGACGGCGGCCTCGTCGGGGGCGCGTCGCTGGTTGCATCGTCTTTTGCGGACCTCGTCCGGGCCGCCGCCTCTCTGTAGACCCGCGCCGAGCCTGATTCCGGCCGCCGCCCGCCTGCTATAACGAGAGTGTGACGGAGCGAAAACGTCCCCTGATCGCGATCGTGGGCGCCACGGGCGCCGGCAAGAGCGAGGCCGCCATCGTCCTCGCGGAGGCGCTCGGGGGCGAGGTCGTCAATGCCGACGCCTACCAGGTCTACCGCGGGCTCGATATCGGCACCGCCAAGCCGGCGCCGGAGGCGCGCGCCCGCGCCCCCCATCACCTGTTCGACGTGGCCGGCCCCGATGACCAGCTGACGCTGGGCCGCTACCTGGACCTCGCCCACGGCGCCCTGGATAGCGTCTGGTCTCGGGGGAATCTGCCCGTCGTCTGCGGCGGCAGCGGCCAATACGTCTGGGCGCTGCTCGAAGGCTGGCAGGTGCCGCGCGTGCCCCCGGATGCCTCCCTGCGCGCCGAACTGGAAGGCCTCGCAGCGAGGGAGGGCGCGGCGGCGCTGCGCGACCGCCTTGCGCGCTCGGACCCGGAAGCGGCAGCCCGTCTCGACCCGGCGAACGGCCGCCGCCTCATCCGCGCCATCGAGGTCGTCGAACGGACGGGCAGGCCGCTCGCGGCCTGTCAGGGCCGCAGGCCGATCGACGCCGAGGTCCTCATCCTCGGCCTGCGCCTGCCGCGCCGCGAGCTTTACGAGCTCGTGGACCGGCGGACCGATTCCATGTACGCGGCGGGCTTCGTGGACGAGGTCGTGCGCCTGCGCGCGAGCGGCTTGGGCGGGGCCGGGCGGGTGCGGAACGGCGTTGGCTACAA
>Ga0073934_10004742_pt1 | contig 22059 bp, 19 predicted proteins | sample LarsenN4metaG_FD_76834 | JGI IMG/M metagenome (GOLD analysis project Ga0073934, IMG submission 76834) | Hot spring sediment bacterial and archeal communities from British Columbia, Canada, to study Microbial Dark Matter (Phase II) - Larsen... ...
CCGTCGGCGCCGAGCATCCAGTAGCCGTTGCCGGTGGCGGTGCGCTGCATCGACACGACGGGCGCCGACAGCGGCTGCCCGCCGAGCGAACCGAAGAACTTGGCGTCGCCGAACGAGAAGATTCCGCCGTCGCGCGCGAACAGCCAGTACCCGTTGCCCGAGGCGGTTCGCTCCATGCCGAGGACCGGTTGGTTGAGGCGCATGCCGCCCATCGAGCCGTGGAACTGGGCGTTGCCGAAGCTGAAGATGCCGCCGTCGAACGCGACGAGCCAGTAGCCGCCGTTGTCGTTGGTGCGCTCCATGCCGTTGACCGGCTGGTTGAGCCGCATCCCGCCGGTCGACCCGTGGAACTGCGCGGCGCCGAACGAGAAGACGCCACCGTCCTCGGCGAGCAGCCAGTACCCGGCGCCGTTGGAGAGCGCCTCACCGTTGATGAGCGGCTTGTTGAGGTTGAACGGCACCGGGTTGCCGTGGAACTGCGCGCTGCCGAACGAGTACAGCGACTTGTCGGTGAGCGCGACCCAGTAGCCGTTGCCGGACTTCGTGTCGTTGCTGCCCGGGAAGTACGGAAGGCACGCGGCACGCGCGCCGTTGAGCACGAGTGCCTCCGAGTACAGGGCGATGATGCGAAGCCCGTAGTCGTGCGCCGATGCCCAGATCAGCTTGCCGCTCGCGCTGTTGCCACCGAAGAGTTCCCAGGTCGGGGCCAGACCGATGCGATCCGACGGCGGCATGCGGAGCCGGTCGGTCATCCCGCGCGTCAACGGGTCGGCATAGCCGCGCAGGAGGTGAATGTGGTTGCGCACACCGAGTTGCGGGGTCGCGAAGCATCGGCTCGGCGCCGTCTCCGCCTCGCACGTCGTCCCCTTGGGACGCCCGTCGAACGCGTTGATACCCCCGTAGTTGTTGAACTCGGGACGGATCTGCCCGCTGTCGGCGTAGAAGAATCCGCCCGTCTCGAGCACCGCCTGCACGAACGCCATGTCACCGCGCACACCTTCGAACGCGCCTTCGTCGATGAAGAGCTGCGCGAGCGCGCGGACGTCGTTCCCGAGCGCGGGGAGCCGGGGCGTGAAGCCCTTGGTGTTGTACCAGCGGACGAGCTGATCGGCCGTCAGGAGGCTCGGGCCCATCACGGGTGTCTCGGAAGTCGGCGTCTGGCCCGCCGCAGGTCGTGGGGGGAGCCCGAGCACGGCGGACGCGACGAACGCGGCGCACAGCGCGGCGAGAGGGCGGCGAAGGTTCATGGCAGGTCTCAGATCGGAATCGGATGCGTCGTCTCGAGTTGCCTCCGCCCGGCGGCGACCCTAGCCGCGTGCGGTGAGCGAGTGCGCGCGTTCCCTGGCCACTCGGTAGTCGGGCTTGCCGTTCGGCAGCCGCGGGACTTCGTCGACGATGAGCAATTCGCGCGGGATCTTGTAGCCCGCGATCAACGCTCGGCAGTGGTCCTGGAGCGCCTCGAGGGTCGGGGCGCGGCCGGGTCGGGGCTGGAGCAGCGCCGCCACCCGCTCGCCCCACCGTTCGTCCGGAACGCCGACCACGAGGACGTCGAAGACGTCGGGATGCGACTTCAGGGCGCCTTCGACCTCCTCGGGGAAGATCTTCTCGCCGCCCGAGTTGATCGACACCGAGCCGCGCCCGAGCAGCGTGATCCGCCCGTCCGCCTCCACCGTCGCGTAGTCACCGGGGATCGACCAGCGACGCCCGTGACGGTCGGTCACGAACACCTCGGCGGTCTTCGCCGGGTCGTTGTAGTACCCGAGCGGGATATTGCCGCCTCGCGCAACGCGTCCGATCGTTCCCGAGCCGGGCTCCACCGGTTCGAGATCGTCGTCGAGCACCGCGGTGTCGGCGCCTGCTTGCACGCTGGTGATGCCTTCCTTCGGCGCGTCACCGGCCTGCACGATGCGAATGCCGTTCATGCCGCTCTCGGTCGACCCGATCGCGTCCGTCATCAGCACGTGCGCGGGCAGTAGGCGTTGGAGCTGCTCCTTGACGGTCTGCGAGAAGATCGCGGCAGTGCTGCTGAACGAGACGAGCGACGACACGTCGACGCTGCCGTCGAGCCGTTCGAGCGCGTCGGCGAGCGGCCGCGCCATCGCGTCTCCGGTGACCGCCAACACGTTCACGCGCTCGCGTTCGATCGTGCGCCAGGTGTCCTCGGCGTCGAATCGGTCCGTGAGGACGACGGTGTTGCCTTCGAACAGCCCCCGGAGCGTGCCCATCTGGCCGGCGCCGTGCATGAGCGGCGGGACTGGCATGAGCACGAGCGGGACGCCCGACGGGTCGATCTTCTCGCTCGCCGCTTCGGGTGACGCGACGCGTGCTCCGGTGAACACGTCGATGCCACCCGCGAGCGCGAAGTACACGTCCTCCTGGCGCCACATGACACCCTTCGGCATCCCGGTAGTGCCGCCCGTGTACAGCAGGTAGACGTCGTCGCCGGAGCGCTCGCCGAAGTCGCGGTCGGACGCCTGCGCCGCGATGCTCGCCTCGAAGTCGAGGGGACCGAGCGCGGCATCGTCGACCCCGGAACCGTCCTCGATGCGGATGAAGGTCGTGAGCTCGGGCTGCGCCGAACGGGCCGCCGCGACCTTCGTCGCGTACTCGCGCTGGTAGACGAGCGCGACGGCATCGGAGTTCTCGAAGAGGTATCGGAGCTCCTCTTCGACGTAGCGGAAGTTGACGTTCACGACGCTCGCTCGCATCTTGTAGGCAGCGATCATCGCCTCGACCCACTCGATGCAGTTGGTGCCGAGGATGCCGATGTGGTCGCCCGCTCGCACGCCGGCGGCGAGGTACGCGTGCGCGAGCGCATTGGTGCGCTGCTCGAGGTCCCGGTACGTCACGCGCCGGCGGCGGTCGACGACGGCCACCCGGTCGGGAACCTTGTCGGCGGCGAGCTCGAACAGGTCGGCGAAGTTGAAGTGCCGGTGCATGGTTCTCCGCTGTCGGATCGAACGCTATTGCAGGAGGAGGCGCGCGGAGGCATCGAGGTCCTCGGTGACGCGCTCGGGGCCGTCGACGCCACCGACCCAGCCGTTGAGGGACGACAGCCACACCTGCATCAGGACGCGCGCAACACGCACCTCGCGCTCGGTCGGCGGGTGCCGTTGACTGCCCTGGATCGCCCCGGTGATGATCGCGGTCATGATCTCGGTGACCCGCCGGACGATGTCGGCGTTGTCCGGCTGCGCGGAGCCGAACGCGCGCACCATCGCGGCCGTCACGTCGGGATGGCGGCGCAGCGACTCGTTCGCACGCCGCAGCACCGCCACGACGCGCTCGGCCGGCGTGTCGCCCGGCGGCGGGTGCGCGTCGAGGTACGCACGCAGGTCGGCTTGCTGCTCCGCCATCGCTTCGAGGAGCAGACGTTCCTTCGAGGAGAAGTAGCGGTACACCGTTCCGAGCGCGACGTCGGCGGCCGCCGCGACGTCGCGCATCTGCACCGCGTCAAACCCGCCGTCGGCAGCAAGCCGCAGCGTCGCGTCGAGGACGCGGCGGCGGCGCGCCGCCTGGCTGCGCGCGAGGGCGCCGGGGTGCTCGGCAGCAGCCGTCATCCGCGAAATTGAAACACGTTCCCATTTTGCGGGCAACCACGGGCTCGCGAGACTCCGCCCATGGACCTCCTCGAACTGGCCGATCGCCTGTTCCGCGGCGAGCAACGCTCCGAACGCCGCCACCCGTGGGCGGCGAGCGGCGAGCTGGTGGAGGTGCGCCCGCGGCTCGCGTTCGTCGACGCGTTCGCCAACTCGGCCGCGGTCGACACCGACGACGGACTCGTGGTCGTCGACACGAGCGGTCACCTCTATGCCCGGCAGGCGCACGATCGGATCCGCGCGTGGTCGCCGCGCCGGCTCGACACCGCCGTGTTCACGCACGGCCACATCGACCACGTCTTCGGTGTCGAGCTGTACGAGGACGAGGCGCGCGCCAACGGGTGGGCACCGCCGCAGGTCGTCGCGCACGAGCTGACACCGCCGCGCTTCGACCGATACAAGAGGACGGCCGGCTACAACGCCGTGATCAACCGCCGGCAGTTCCGCGCACCGAACCTGGAGTGGCCGGTCGAGTACCGCTACCCCGACGTCACGTACCGCGACGCGATGACGATCACCGTCGGTGGCGAGACGTTCGAGCTACACCACTCGCGCGGCGAGACCGACGACGGGACGTGGGTGTGGTGGCCTGCCGGCCGCACGCTGTTCGCGGGTGATCTGTTCATCTGGGCTTCGCCCAACTGCGGCAATCCCCAGAAGGTGCAGCGCTACCCGCGCGACTGGGCGATCGCGTTGCGGACGATGGCCGCACTCGACGCCGAGGTCATGCTTCCGGGCCACGGCCTTCCGGTCGTCGGCACCCAGCGCGTGCGGCAGGCGCTCACCGAGGGCGCCGAGCTCCTCGAATCCTTGCTCGAGCAGACGCTCACGATGATGAACGAGGGGGCGCGACTCGACGACATCGTGCACACGGTGCGGCCCCCGCAGCATCTGCTCGAACGCCCCTACCTGCGGCCCGTCTACGACGAGCCGGAGTTCGTCGTGCGCAACATCTGGCGGCTGTACGGCGGCTGGTACGACGGCGACCCGGCCCACCTGAAGCCCGCGCCCGCCCGCGCGCTCGCCGAAGAGCTCGCGTCACTGGCAGGCGGTGCCGCGCGCCTCGCCGAGCGCGCGCTCGAGGTTGCCGAAGCGGGCGACCTGCGCCTCGCCGGCCATCTCGCCGAGCTGGCTGCGCAAGCCGCTCCCGACGACAAGGGCGTTCACGCCGCCCGCGCCGACGTGTTCGGTCGCCGCGCCGACGCCGAGCGTTCGACGATGTCGAAGGGCGTCTTCCAGTGGGCGGCCGATGAGAGCCGGCAGCGAAGCGACCCGTCCACGCCGGCCGAGCGGCAGGCCACGTGAGCGAGCGCTGGCGCTACGTCGATCTCGGCGCGGTCGACGCCTTCGAGAACAACGCGCAGATGGCCGTGCTGTCGCGGTCGACCGTCGACGGCGGCATGCCGACCCTGCAGACGAGCGTGTGGGGCCGCACGCATCTGAACGTCGGCTGGTTCGACGACGTCGACGCGACGCTCGACCTCGCCGCCTGTGAACGGCTCGGCATCCAGGTGATCCGCCGGCCCTTCGCAGGAGGTGGCACCGCGTTCTACGACGCCGGCTGTGCGCTCATGTTCGGTGTGATGTTCCCCAAGGGCACCGGTCACGACCATCTCGACGCGCAGATCGAGCACATGAAGCCGATCGTGCTCGACGCCCTCGATCGCATCGGCCTCGGCGAGGTCGCCTTCAAGGGCTCCGCCGACCTGCGCTGGGAACGCGACCGCAAGCTCGGCGGCATCTCGGCCGGCGACTTCGGCCGTGTCGTCAGCATCGGCGGCTTCCTCAACATCAAGCCACCCGACATGGAGCTGTACCTGCAGGTCGTGCGGGTTCCCGACGAGAAGTTCAAGGACAAGCTGGTCGATGACATGGCGGAATACGTGTGCACCGCGGAGGAAGTGGCCGGCCGACCCGTCTCGTACGAGGACTTCCGCGACGCGTTCCTCGCCGCGCTCGCCGACGCGGACGTCGAGCTGGACCGGGTTCCGCTGAGCGACGTGGAGCAGGCGGCACTGGCCAAGATCTCGAGCCGCATCGCGACCGACGACTCGGTGCGGCGCATCTCGTCCGATCGATTCCGCGCCGCCGCGCCGCAGGGCGCCCGCGTCGGGTTCGGGAACCACAAGGGCAAGAAGCTCGCGCGCGCGGGTGTCGCGATCGACGACCACGGCACGATCGTTGCGGCGATGATGGCGGGCGACATGCACGTCGCGCCGCCGGACACGCTCGACAACGTGGCAACGGCCCTCGTGGGCGCCGACGCACGCGACCTCGGTGAGGTGCGGCGGCGCATCGCGAAGGTATGGGAGGCGGGCGACGTGCACCAGGCAGACGCGACGATGGGCGTGACGACCGACGACCTGCTCGCGGCGGTGACCAAGGCAGTGGGAGCAGCATCATGAACCTGCAGGGAGCGAAGGTGCTCGTGACCGGGGCGTCGTCGGGGATCGGCGCCGCGCTGGCGCCGATCCTCGCCGAGCGGGGCGCGACGGTCGGGATCGTGGCGCGGCGCGAGCAACGGTTGCGCGAGGTCCTCGACCGTTGCCGTGAGCACGCTCCGGACTCGCAGATGTGGGTCGCCGACCTCGGCGACCTCGCGCGGGCCGAACAGGTCGCCCTCGATGCGTGGGAGACGTTCGGCGGCCTCGACGCGCTCGTCAACAACGCCGCGATCCCGAAGCGCACGCACGTCGCGAAGCTGACACCCGGCGACGTCGAGCACGTCATGGCGGTCGACTTCCATTCCCCCGTCCGCATGAGTCTCGCGGTGCTTCCGAAGATGCTGGAGCGCGACCGCGGCGTGATCGTCTTCGTGTCGAGTACCGGCGGGCGCATCCCCATCGCGAACGAGAGCGCGTACAACGCCGCGAAGTTCGCGATGTGTGGCTTCGCGGAGGCGATGTACATCGACCTCGGTGGCACCGGCGTCGGCGTGAAGCTGGTGTTGCCCGGTCCGATCGACACCGAGATCTGGGACCAGCCGGGCAACGACCCGTCGCCGTTCGAGATCGAGAAGGTCCCCGCCGAAGAGTGCGCGGCCGGGATCGCCGACGCGCTCGCCGGCGACGGCTTCGAGTACTACGTGCCGCCCGTGTTCCCCGGCGGCGTCGATGCGAAGGCGCTCGCCGTCACCAAGGCACAGATGTGCGACGACTACCTCCGCGGGATGGCCGAGTTCGCAAAGTCACTCCGGCACTGACAGTGCGAGCTCGACGGGGATGCCGTTGAGGACGGCATTGCCCGACAACGGGTCGAACAGGTCGGAGCGCGCGAGCACGTTGCTGTTCGCACCCGCGTGCCGGGCGGCGACACCGAGCCGCACTCCGGGCCGGTCGTGACCCCACCCGTGCGGCACGCTGACGACCCCGGGTCGCACTGCGTCCGTCACCTCCGCAGGCAGCACGATCTCGCCCGCACTCGACCGCACGCGCACCTCGGCCCCGTCGACGATGCCGTGACGCCCGGCATCCTCGGGGTGGACGTGCACGGTGCAGCGCGGCCTGCCCTTCACGAGCACGTCGAGGTTGTGCATCCACGAGTTGTTCGAACGCAGGTCGCGGCGACCGACGAGCACGAGCTCGCCCTCGGGCACCGGCCGGTCCAGGAAGGCACGCAGCCGGCTGACGTCGGCGACGCACTCGGCGGGTGCCAGCTCGATCATGCCGGACGGCGTGCGCAGCACCTCCGGCACGCGCGGCTCGAGCGGCCCGACGTCGAGGCCGTGCGGGTTGGCTTCGAGCACGGCGAGGGACAGCCCGCCGGGGTTGGCGCCGAAGGCGTCGCCGTACGGCCCGGTTCGCAGCATCAGGTCGAGGACGCGTTCGGGACCGCGCCGGCTCGCCAGCTCCTTGCTCACCTCTTCGGCGGTGCGCCCACCCGTGGTGCCGTGCTTCACCGCCCGCTCGACGAGCCCGTTCACGACGAACTCGTCGAGGGCGTCGACATCGACATCGGCACCCTGCCCGGCGAGGATCCCACCGAGCCGCAGCAGCGTCTGCCACTCGGGCATCTCGCCCGGGCGCAGCTCGACCAGCGGCGGTGAGTAGTTCGCGACGTTGCGAATCGCGAGGCTGTACAAGGCGAGGTCGTAATGCCCGCGCGCGAGCTCGGGCTCCGCAGGAAGGATCACGTCGGCATGGCGCGTCGTCTCGTTGACGTAGATGTCGACGCTGACCATGAAGTCGAGCGTGCCGAGCGCGCGGTCGAGCCGCTCGGCATCGGGCGTCGACGCCACGGGATTCCCCGAGATGGTGATGAGCGCTCGCACCTGCCCCTCGCCCGCCGTCTCGATCTCCTCCGCCAGGCAGACGACCGGCAGCTCGCCGTAGTACTCCGGCAACCCACGCACGCGGGAACGACGCCGGCCGAACCGCACCCCACGCCCCTTGCCGGGCGTACCTGCGATGTTCGCACCCCCGGTCGCCGGCTTGGCGAACATCGCGCCTCCGGGCCGGTCGAGGTTGCCGGTGCACACGTTCACCACGTCGACGAGCCACGATGCGAGCGTCCCGAACTCCTGGGTGCACGTTCCGATGCGCCCGTAGACCGCGGCCGCCGGCGCGCCCGCGAGCTCGTGCGCGATGCGGTGGATCGTCGCGGCGTCGATGCCGCACCGGGGCGCGACGCGCTCGGGTGTGAAGTCGACCGCGACGTCCCGCACGGTGTCGACGCCGGCAACGTACGCCGCGACCGTCCCGAGGTCGGTGAGGCCGTCGGCGAACAAGACGTTGACGACCGCCATGAGGAACAGTGCGTCGGTGCCCGGCCGGATCGCGAGGTGCTCGTCGGCCTCGTCGGCGGTCTTCGTGCGGCGCGGGTCGACGACGACCAGCTTGCCACCGCGCCCGCGCAACGCGCGCAGGCGTCCGGGCATGTCCGGCGCAGTCATCAAGCTCCCGTTCGAGGCGAACGGGTTCGCGCCGAGCATCAGGAGGTAGTCGGTCCGGTCGACGTCGGGCACGGGGACCGTCAACGCCGCGCCGAACATGAGCCCGGCCGACACCTGCTTCGGCATCTGGTCGACCGTGCTCGCGCTATAGACGTTGTTGGTGTGCGCGGCCTGGAGGAGAACCCGGTTGTACACCATCGCGCCCAGGTTGTGGGCGCTCGGATTGCCGAGGTATACGGCCAGCGCGTCGTTGCCGTGCGCCGCGCGGATTGCGCCCAGCCGGTGCGCGATCAGCCCGAACGCCTCCTCCCACGTCGCCTCGCGCCAGCCGGCACCGTCGCGTATCAACGGTGCGCGCACACGGTCGGGGTCACGCTCCAGGTGCTTGAGCGCGGTTCCCTTGGGGCACAGATAGCCGCGGCTGAACACATCGTCTCGATCGCCGCGCACGAGCGTGATGTCGCGCCCGTCGAGGTGCAGCTCGAGCCCGCACGTCGCCTCGCACAGGTGGCAGGTGCGGTACGCGATGGTCGTCATGCCCGGGAGAATACGGCCCGCTCGGCAAGGCTGTCCCTTACGTCCGAGGTAGTGATGTGGCTGAGGGCCGGCTCGCACCGCGGATCACAGCGGTGGAGAATCGCTCGATGACGCGCGGGCGTACCGTGTTGCTCGACGTCGCCATCGCCGTGACGATCGGCGTCTTCGGCGTCGCCTTCCTCGAGGCGCGGAGCGACCAGACGCGCGATCACGCCCAGGCGCGCGAAATCGCTCGTTGGGCTCGGGAGCACGCCGCATCGAGGGTCGCCTGGCCCGAGTCACGACGCGAGGCGGTACCTGCGCTCCTCGACGCCGGGGTGACGCCGGTGCTCGTCGACGACACGGCCGTCGTCCCGGCCGAGTTGGCGTTGAACCGGACGCCGGTGGTCGTGACACGCACGGCTACGGGCCCGCCGGCGGTGGCCGCGCGCGAGACCTACCGCACCGACGACTTCGTTGCCCACGTCGTCGATCTCGCGGCGGCGGCCGCAACTCCGCTCGCCGTCGGCGAGTCGGCCGGCGAGGAGTACGCGAGGCCGTACGTGTACGCGCCGTTGCGTGACAGCCGTCGCATCGTCCGCGACGAGCCGTTCGCGGCCGACGTCCGGCTCGTCCCGGGGTCGTACCGCGTCGAGGTCGCGGCGTTCGATCCCGACGGGCGAACGCGTCTCAGGATCGCCGTGCGCAGCGGCGACACCCTCGCTGCCGATCACCGCGAACGGCTGCGGTCGGTCGTGTACGAGCCGGTGACGGCAGCGTTCGAGATCGCCGGAACGGCTGCCCGACCCGTCACGATCCGCGTGTGGGCCCTCGGACCCGAAGGTGCCAGTGCGCTCGTGCACGCGTGGTCGGTGACCCGGTTGCCATGACCCGACGAGGAAGCGGCAGAAGCATCTGGCTGGGCGTCGCGGTCCTCGTCGCGATCTCGCTCGCGTTGGCGTGGCTGCTCGACTACGCGGCCGACGTGTCGAGCCATCTCACTGTCGTACGCCACTACGCGCGCACGTGGAGGTGGATGACACCCGAGCAATGGGAGCTGGGGCCGGAGCGCGGACACGGCTATCACCTCTTCTCGCCCGTGCCGTACGCACCGTACGTACCCTTCGAGTTCCTCCAGCAGCACGTCGGGTGGTTGCACGGTGGCGAACGTGGACGGTTCGTCGTGCGGCTCGGCGGCGTTGCGATCCTCGTTGCACAGCTCGCCGCGACGATCGCGATCGTTCGCCGGATGTGCCCGGCATGCTCACGGAGCGAGGGAGTCCTCGTCGCCGTCGCCTCGAACCTCGTTCCCCAGCTTCGCTACCTGCACGCGTATCCGAACGCCGACGCGGTGACGATCCTCGCGGGGACACTGGCGTTCGCGGTGGCGCTTCGTGTTCTGCAGCGAAGCGCGCTGACGCTGCGCGACGCGATCCTCGTCGGCGGCACGCTCGGTCTTGCCGCACACGGCCGCTACACGGTGTTCGTGGTCGCGGGCCTGCTGCTCACACTCTTCGTCGGACGCGTCGTGCTCGGCCGCCTCGGACCCCGGACGACCTACCGGTTCGTCGGGACCGCCGTGGCGATCCCCCTCCTCGTCGCGGCCCCGATGCACCTGCACGTGTACAACGAGCTCGACAACGGTCACCTGCTCGCGACGGTCGACAACGAGCAGCTCGCGCTGTCGACCTTCGAGGGAGACGTACGCGACGTGTCGATGACGGCCGAGTTCGTTCGTTCCCGTGTTCGCCTGGTTCCGACCGTGTGGCAGTCGACGTGGTTGAGCTTCGAGGACTACGCCGAGCTGCGGGGTGCATGGCTCGGTGTGCTCCTGGGTGGTGTGCTCGCCGGCGTCGTGGGGTGCTTCGTGCGACGCTCGACCATCTTCGCCCGGCACGGACGGGTGATCGCGATCTGCGCCGTGGCGGCCGTGGGCATCACCTGGGCGGTCGGAATGTTCCAGCGCGTCTCCTTGCTCCCTGGACGGTTCCTGCTCGCGGCCGGGGTGACCGCTCTCACCGGCGTGATACTCGGCAATGCAGTGCTCGTCGAGCGCCTGACGGGCGTGCGCCGGCCCGTGCTCGTGTCCGCGACCGCGTGGGCCGTGTTCCTGGCCGGCTTGAACGTGTGGGGGATCGCGCGCGTCGCCGCAGCATGAGGCGCGGCAGCCGCACGCACGCGTGCGGGAACACCCGGGCGGATGTTGCGCCGGGCGGCTCGCGAACGGCGCGCTGTAGCCTCCGCACCCATGCGAGCACTCGTGTTCGGCGTCGCGCCCGAGGAGATCGCCGACCCACTCCCCGCCGACGCGAACGTTCTCGAACAGCACCTCAGGGTCAGCCGATGGGACTGCAGACCGTCGACGATCCCCGCCCGGTCGGACCCGACTGGGTCGTGCTGAAGACGCGCCTGTGCGGCATCTGCGGCTCCGACTCGAAGCAGGTGTTCATGGACACCGGCGGCGACTGGCACGACGCCTCGATGACGGCGTTCATCTCCTTCCCGCAGGTGCTCGGCCACGAGGTGGTCGCCGACGTCGTCGAGGTCGGACCGGAGGCGCACGGCGTCGAACCCGGCCAGCGCGTCGTGCTCCAGTGCTGGCTGTCGTGCGGGCCGCGCGGGATCTCACCCGTGTGCCCGGCGTGCGCCCAGGGTGACCTCTCCCTCTGCTGGAACTTCCTCGACGGCCGGCTCGCGCCCGGCATCCACGTCGGCAACTCCGCCGACGCGCCCGGCGGCTTCGGCGAGCTGATGCCCGCGCACGCGTCGATGGCGATCCCCGTACCCGACGACGTCGCCGACGAGATCGCCGTGCTCGCCGACCCGTTCGCCGTGTCGCTGCACTCCGTCACCCGCACTCCCCCGCCGCCCGGCGGCAAGGCGGTCGTGTGGGGCGCGGGCGCGCTCGGGACGGCCGCGATCGCGATCCTGCGCGCGCTCTACCCGAGCGTCGAAGTCGCGGTGGTCGCGCGCACGCCGGCCCAGCAGGAGCTCGCGGCGAAGCTCGGTGCGCACGAAATCGTGCCCTCCGACCAGGATGCCGCGGCAATCGTCGAATCGCTCGCCCGTTGGTCGGGTGGCGTGCTGCGCCAGCCGTGGGACGGGCTCCCGGTCGCCCATCCCGGATTCGTCGACAACGTCTACGACACGATCGGCACGCCCGCGACGCTCGAGTCGGCGTTGCGGGTGATGAAGCCACGCGGGTCGATCTCGGTGACGGGCGTCAACGCGCCGGGCCGGTTCGAGTGGTCACCGTGGTACTTCAAGGAGGTCCGCATCGTCGGTTCGAACGCGTTCGGTGTCGAAGAGGTCGACGGAGTCCGCAAGCATGCCATCGAGCATTACCTCGACATGGCGCGCGACGGCCGGATCGACATCGCGCCGATGCTCACGCATACGTTTCCGCTCGACGCGTGGCGCGACGCCTTCACGACGATCGCCCGGCAGGATCGCACAGGTGCGATCAAGGTGGCATTCGACTACCGATGAGTGAACGCCTCTATTTCCGGCAGCTACTGGCCGGCCGCGACTTCGCGCGTGACGACCAGCTCGCGCAGCAGATGGTCAACTTCGTCTACCTCGTCGGAGACCGTGAGACCGGTGATGCCGTCGCGATCGACCCTGCGTACGGCGTCGCGGAGCTGGTCGAGATCCTCGGCGCCGACGGCATGCGCCTCTCGCATGTCCTGGTGACGCACTACCACCCCGATCACGTCGGTGGGAGCTTCGGGCCCTACCGGGTCGAGGGGATCTCCGAGCTCTTGTCGCTACCGGGAGTGGCGGCGAAAGTGCACGTGCAGTCGGAAGAGGCACGAGGGATGAAGTACGTCACGGGCTGCTCCGACTCCGACCTCGCGCTGCACTCGTCGGGTGACGTGATCGACGTCGGCGACGTCCGCATCACGCTGATCCACACGCCCGGTCACACGCCCGGCTCGCAGTGCTTCTTCGTCGACGGCCGGCTGGTATCCGGCGATACGCTGTTCCTCGACGGCTGCGGCCGCACCGACCTCCCCGGCGGCGACCCGGCCGCGCTCTACGAGAGCATCACGCAGAGGCTGGCCGTCGTTCCCGACGATGCGCTGCTGTTCCCCGGTCACCTGTACTCGCCCGAGCCGTTCCTCCCCATGGGCACGGTACGCCGCCGCAATTACGTGTTCCAGTAGGGCGGCTTCCGAACTCACGCAAATCCCGAGGTGGACCGTCGGATGATGGACATCGGCGGATACGTCGAGACCGAGTTCGAGCCCGTGCTCGACGCGTTCGCGGCGAACTTCGACGAGCGGGGGGAGCTCGCCGCCCAGGTGTGCGTCTACGTCGCAGGCCGGCCCGTCGTCGACCTGTGGGGCGGCTGCGCGCCGGACTCGCTGATGCTCGTCTTCTCCGCGACGAAGGGCGTCACGGCCGTGTGCGCCAACCTGCTGATCGAGCGCGGCGCGCTCGATCCCGACGCGCCGGTGCAGCGCTACTGGCCCGAGTTTCGGGACAAGCGCGTGACGGTGCGTCACGTCCTGAGTCACCAGGCCGGGCTGCCCCTGGTCGAAGGCCCGATCACGCTCGACGAAGCGCTGCGCTGGGAGCCGGTCGTGCAACGACTCGCGCGCCAGCAACCGCTCTGGGAGCCGGGGACCAAGCACGGGTACCACATGCGGACGTTCGGCTGGCTCGTCGGGGAGCTGATCCGCCGCGTCGACGGCCGGACGGTCGGCCGGTTCTTCCGTGACGAGATCGCGTACCGGCTGTCGCTCGACTTCTGGATCGGGCTGCCCGATGAGCACGAATCTCGGGTCGTCCCACTGGTGCCACCCGATGCCGACATGCGCGCTGCGCTCGAACCGCTGAAGGACCGGCTGTTGCTCGCGCGCGTCTTCGCGAACCCCGGCGACCACTTCAACTACGACACGATGTGGAACCGCCGCGAGCTCCACGCGTGCGAGCTGCCGTCGTCGAACGGGATCGGCGACGCGCGCTCGCTCGCCCGGCTGTACGCGGCGGTCGGCGGCGAGGTCGACGGCGTCCGCGTGCTCCAGGCCGATTCCGTCGAGGCGGCGCGGGCGATCCAGGCGAAGGGCCCGGACGCCGTGATCCTCGTCGAGAGCGCGTTCGGCCTCGGGTTCATGCTCGGAGCCGCGTTCGGTGCCGCCAACCCGCCGAGCGTGTTCGGGCACGCGGGCGCTGGTGGCTCGCTCGCGTTCGCCGATCCCGAACGCGGTGTCGCGTTCGCGTACGTGATGAACCACCTGCGCTTCGATCCTGCCGGCGACCCGCGCAGCGAGACCCTCGTGCGCGCGCTCTACCGCTCGCTCGGCTGACGCGCGGCTTACGACGGGTCGAACAGCACCGGAAGCGAACGCGGCCCGCGGAACGCGGTGCCTTCGATGATCGCGCCCTCGCCCTCGGGATCGAAGCGCAGGTTCGGCAACCGGTCGAGGATGACGTCGAGCCCCACGCGCAACTCGAGGCGGGCGAGGTGCATGCCGAGGCACTGGTGCGGGCCGGTGCCGAACGCGAGGTGGTGTTGCGGCGGCCGGCCGAGCCGCCACTCGTCCGGATCGTCGTACCGGCTCTCGTCGCGGTTGGCGGAGCCGGTGATCACCCCGACGGGTGAACCGGCGGCGATGGGACAGCCGGCGATCTCGGTGTCGCGCGTCGCGACGCGGCTCACCATCGTCACCGACGTCTCCCAACGCAGCGTCTCCTCGATGACGTCCGGGATGAGATCCCGGTTCGTGGACACCTCCTTGAGCACGTCGGGATGCGCGAGCAACGCGTACAGGCAGTTGCCCATCACCCGGAAGGTCGTCTCGGCACCGGCCGGCAGGAGCAACCGCAGGAAGCCGTAGATCTTCCCGTCGGTCAAGCGCTCCCCGTCGATCTCGGCGTGCACGAGGTCGGAGAGGAAGTCGTCGGTCCGCGGGTTCGCGCGCCGGTCCTCGATCAGCGGACGCAGGTAGTCGACCATCGCCTGGCTGGCGGCGTGCCCGCGCGGCGGGTTCAGCGGGCCGGTGTTGATCTCCTCCGCCCACTGGTGGAACTGGAGCGCATCCTCGAGAGGGACTCCGACGATCCCGCAGATGACCTGCACCGGGTACTTCGACGTGATCGCATCGACGAGGTCGGCTCGCCCGGCCGGTGCGATCGCGTCGCACAGGCGCATGATCGTCGGGCGCACCAGCGTCTCGTCCCACTTCTCGAGTTGCGACGCGCGGAACGCCTTCGCGATGAGGTTGCGGTACTGCCGGTGCTCGATGCCGTCCATGGCGACGATGAGCTCGCCCATGAACTGCCCGATGTGCTCGCTGTTGATCCTCGACGAGAACGTCTCGGCGTCCCGGAGCACCTGCTCGGCTTCCTTGTGGGCGAGCACCTGGTACGTCGCCCCCGGGCCCATCGACATGTCGGTCGTCGCCCGGACCGGGCAACCGCTGCGGCGGGCCTCCGCCCAGTCGTCGTAGGGCTGTGCCCGTAGCCACTCGAGCGGGAGACCACTGTCCTCGTAGCCCATCCCTGACACGGTAGTCAGGTTTCAAGGAGCCGGCTCGGCGTGCCGATGGCAGGTCATGGCCGCGCCGGCAAAAGCCGCGAATGACAAGGGCAAGCAGGGCCGCCGCTACGGCCCCGCGACCGTGATCAAGCCGGTCGTGATCGGAGGCTTCGTGCTGCTGTTGCTGAACGGCGTCCTCGGTTTCGTGCTCGGCGGCTGAGACGAGCGCGGCGCCGCCCGTAACCTCGCACCTCATGGCATCGCACGCGCGTGGGGAGAACCCGTTCGCCGACACCGAGGACCAGGCTGCGCTCCGCCAGCTCGCCCGGGACCTCGCCGACCGGGAGCTCGCTCCGATGGCACGCCACGGCGACGAGACGGAGGAGTTCCCGCAGTGGGCCTGGGACGCCATGCGCAAGGCGGAGCTGTTCGGCATCACGATCGGCGAGCGCTGGGGCGGCGCCGGCCTCGGCGACGTCGAAGCGGCCATCGTGCTCGAGGAGCTCGCCCGCGCCGACGTGTCGGCCGCGATCCTCGCCCAGCTGATCTTCAACGGGCCGCCGCGCGCGATCGAGCATCTCGGCAGCGACGAGCTCAAGGACCGCTGGCTGCCGATCGCGGCGAGCGGGGAAGGGCTCTTTTGCATCGGCATCAGCGAGACCGAAGCGGGCAGCGCCGTCGGCAACATGCGAGCGCGACTCACTCCTGAAGGCGACGGCTTCCGGCTGAACGCGTACAAGAACTACGTGACCGGCGGGCACAAGGCACGTGCGTGCCTCGTGTGGTGCCGGTTCCCGGGCAGCGAGGGCATCAAGGGGATCGGCGCAGTGGTGGTCGACCTCGATGCCCCCGGCGTCACCGTCGCGGGCACCCACGTGAAGATGGGGCTGCGCGCGACGAGCGAAGCCGAGCTGGCGTTCGACGACGTGCGCGTCGAACCCGGCGACGTTCTCGTGTGGGGCGACGCGGGCAGCACCGAGTCGTTCAAGACGCTGATCGGCCACATCAACCACGAACGTTGCGGCAACGCGGCGATGTGCATCGGCGCAGCCCAGGGGGCGCTCGAATACGCCGTCGAGTACATGAACGAGCGCAAGCTGGGACCCAACACGCTCGCCGACTTCCAGGGACTCCAGTGGAAAGTCGCCGACATGGCGACCCAGCTTGAGGGTGCGCGGCTGCTGCTCCAGCGCGCCGTGCGCATGGCCGGGCCCGGCGGCACTCCCCCGGCGCTGGAGACTGCGATGGCGAAGACGGCGGCCAACCTCGCTGCGAAGTTCGTGTGCGACGAGGCGATCCAGCTTCTCGGCGGGTACGGGTTCAGCCGCGAGTACCCCGTCGAGCGCGTGTACCGCGACATCCGCGGCCTGTGCATCGGCGCGGGAACGATCGAGATCCAGCGCAACTTCATCGGATCGACCGTGCTCCGCGGTGCCACGCCCGCGAGCGACGGCTGGAAGCGCCGCCGCTGAGCGTCCGCCGCGTGCTCGCCCCGACGTTCCGGACTCCACTGGCGGAGCACTACCTGCGCGCCGGCGGCGCCTGGGACGGGCCCTCCCTCGACGAGCTCCTGACACGCGCCGCCGCGGCGCCGCTCGCTGCGCGTGTCGCTCGCGTCGCCGGAGGGCTTCGGGAACTCGGCGTACGAGCGGGCGACGTCGTCGCGTGGCAGAGCCCGAACCGCGACGAGGTGGGCGTCTGCTACCGCGCGTGCTGGCGGCTCGGCGCCGTGGCCGCCCCCGTGCACCACCAGGCCGGGCCGGCCGACGTGCAGCGCATGCTCGAACCGCTCGCGCCCGCGGTCGTGCTCGACGACCTCGACGCGCTCCCCGACGGGCAACCCGTCACCGAGTACTGGCCCGACGGGCAACGACTCGCGGCCGTCCTCCACACGTCGGGGTCGAGCGGCGCGCCGAAGGGCGTGCTGCACACCCAGGCGACGCTCGCGTACAAGGCGGTCTCGATGGTGCGTACGCACGGCCTGGGGCCGGACGACTGCGTGCTGATGCCTGCTCCTGCCGCGCACATCTCGGGCCTGCTCAACGGCGTGACGCTCCCCGGCGTCACCCCGTTCCGCACGGTGTTCATGGCGCGATGGGACCCGCAGCACGCGCTCGAGCTGATCGAACGCGAGCGGGTCACGTTCATGGTCGGGCCGCCGACGTTCTTCGTGTCGCTCATGGACGCGCCCGACTTCGCGCCGGAGCGCGTCGCCAGCCTGCGGCTGATCTCCAGCGGCGGCGCCGGCGTGAGCGAGGCCTTCGTGGCGGAGGCGCAAGCGCGCCTGGGCGCGCGCGTCAAGCGCACCTACGGGTCGACCGAGGCCCCCACGATCGTCACCGACGGCGCGCCGATCGGCCAGGTCGAGCTGCGCGTCGATCCGAACGGCGAGTTGCAGGTGCGCGGGCCGGAGGTGTGCGTTGGTTACGTCGATGCTGCGCAGACCGCGGAAGCGTTCACGGACGACGGCTGGTTCCGCACGGGCGATCTCGCCACGTTGGATCCTGTCGAGATCGTCGGCCGGATCAAGGACGTCATCATCCGCGGCGGCGAGAACATCAGCGTCACCGAGGTCGAGGAGATCCTCGAGGCGCACCCCGCGGTGCGCCAGGCAGTCGTCGTCGGTTACCCCGACGACCTGATGGGCGAGCGGGTCGCGGCATTCGTCGTCACCGACGGGCCGTTCGACCTCGACACCGTCCGAGCGTGGTTCACCGAGCGCGGGGTCGCGAAGTACAAGACGCCCGAGCGGGTCGAGGTCGTCGACCGCATCCCCCTGTTGCCGACCGGCAAGCCCGACCGTCGAAAGCTGCGTCGCTGACGCACACGACGTGCGGGTCAGCGACGCCTCATTCGCCCCACGGGGTCGTGTCGACGCCCATCATCTGAAAGCCCTTGATCACGGCCTTCGGGTTCAGGATCCCGGGCTTCCAGTGATAGTTCCACATGCGCTCGTTCGCGACGCCCGACACGAACATCTTTGCCTGGTCGAGGTTCACGAGCACGCCACGCGACGACGTCTGGCGCTCGTAGCGCTCGGCGTGCTCCGCGTCGATCACGTAGTTCATCGAGTCGCACATCCGGATCATGTCGACGTTGTTCCATTCGTATGGGCTGAGCGAGATGTGGAGCATGACCCCCGGCGGATCGACGGACTGCAATTCGAAGTCGCGCGACACGAGCGTCACGGGGGCGAGACAGCACGCGCAGTGCGACTCGAGCCGGACCGTCTTGCCTTTGAAGGGCGGCATGTGCGAGAACGCGATCGCTTCGCTCGCGCAACCGACGAACGAATGGAACTCGTCGTCGATGTACGCGCGCACCTGCGACGGGAACGACGAGAAGGGCGGCGCCTTCAGGAGGTTGCCGTTCTGGGTGTCCTCGTCGACGGTGATGACGATGCCGAGCTGGAGCTCCTTGTAGCCCTCGAGGATGCGGCGCCGGTCCAACCCGGTCGCCTCGTTGACCTCGCGCAGCGTCGGCGCGCGCCCATGCGTGCACCAGTGCTCGAAGATGAGCGCGCGAAGCTGCTTCGCGTCGTCGGAGAACTCGAACGCGGGAACGTTGTGCGGCATGGCCCGGAGACTACGAGTCGGCGGACCGGGGCTGCGAAACGCCGTCGTCGATGACGCGCGAGGAGCCCGCGAGCCGCCACGTGATTACTCGACGCGGCCGTCGAGCACGACGGCGTCGTCGGCGTCGGTGACCCAGACGCGGCGCGTCTCGCCGAACATGAGTCCGGCAGTCGTCGTCACGCGCAGCGTGCCGGGCGTCCCCCGGAACGTACCGGCACCGACCCGGCGCCCGTCCTCGCCTGTCACCCAGAGCCAGTACCACTCGGACTGGTCGAGCCCCGTGGCGACGAGTCGCACCTCGGTCCCGTGCGCGAGGTCGCGCAAGCTCGCCTCGCCGTCGGCACGCGGCCCGTCGAGCGCCACCACTGCCTGCGCACGAGCCCGCTCGCCGTCGACGACGAGCGCGGCGACCCCGAGGGCCACCACCACCGCTGCCGCGAGCGCGAGGGCCGCGCGCGTTGCGCGGCGGCGACGGCGCGACGTACGCGCCGCTCCGACGCGGGCGACCACCTCCGCTGCGAGACTCCCCGGCGGGTCAGCGGGCGCGTCGAGCGCGCGTTCGACGTCGGCGAGCGGAAGTGCCCGCGCCACGGTGCGCAACTCGGCGAGCTCGGCGACGCACGCCGCGCAACCTTCGAGATGCGCGTCGAGCGCCGCGCGCTCCGCCGGTTCCGCGCGCCCGAGCGCGACGGCGCCGAGCACACCCCGCCAGTCGCGGCAGGCGTCAGGCGTCATCGTCCCACCCGAGCTCGTCGAGCGCGAGTCGCATCGCCTTCAACGCGTAGAACACGCGGCTCTTGACCGTTCCCGGCGGGACCCCGAGGTCGACGGCGACGTCGGCATACGACCGGCCGCGGTAGTGCACTTCGACGAGTGCGATGCGGTGCTCGTCGCTCAGCATCCGCAACGCCTCCTCGACCTGCCAGGCCGCAAGCATCCGTTCGAACGCATCGTCGCTGAGATCGATGACGTCGGGTGCATCGGTTGCAGCCTGGAGCGGTGGCCGCACCGCTCGCGCACGCGACATGTCGATCACGACGTTGCGGACGATCGCGAAGAGCCACGTGCGCAGCGAGCCGAGCCGGTCGTCGAACCGGTCGGCCGCCTGCCACGCGCGCACGAAAGTCTCCTGCACCGCTTCCTCGGCGAGCCCCCGGTCGCCGAGCGAGCGGTGGGCGAACCGGTAGAGCTCGGCGCCGTGCGCCGCGTACACGGCGCGCACGCCCGCGTCGGTGCCGAGCGGCACGTCCACGTCCGACATCGCGATCGAGGATACGGTCGGGTCATCCGGGAGGTTCACTGAACCGTCCCGGTTGCGTCCCCGTACCCTTCGGTGAACCGACCCTTGGAGGACTCGATGCGACCGACGCTGCGCATGATCGTCGCCGGCCTGGCCGCGGCCTCGCTCGTGGTCGCCGCGTGCGGTGGCGACGATGACGACGACGGCAACGCCGCGCCGAGCGCCGAGACGACGGTGCCCGGCGGGGAGTCGCCGGACACGACGGTCGCCGACGAGACTCCCACCTCCCTCGCGGACGAGGGCGGCAGCGACGAGCCTGCCACCGTCGTGGTCGGCGAGACCGACCTGGGTCCCACGCTCGTCGACGGTGAAGGGCTGACGCTCTACGTCTTCGACAACGACACCGCGGGGACGAGCAATTGCTCCGACGCGTGCGCGACTGCCTGGCCGCCGCTCACGGTCGACGGTGACCCGGTGATCGGCGACGACGTCGATGCCGAGGCCATCGGCACGATCACCCGCGCCGACGGAGCCACGCAGGTGACGTACGACGGCATGCCGCTCTACCGGTGGTCGGGCGACTCGCAGCCTGGTGACGCCACCGGCCTCGGTGTCGGTGGCGTGTGGTGGCCGCTCGGTGCCGACGGGCAGAAGCTCACCGGCAACGAACAGGCGAGCACGGGCGGCGGGTTCGACTACTGACGAGGTCTCGATCCCGTCAGCGGTCGGTCGCGTCGAGCGCCCACGCGAGCCCTTCCGCGGGGTCCTCGACGGCCACCCGCAGCACCCAGCCGGTGTGCGCGTCGGGCGCCTGCCACGCGTACCACCGCAGCTCGTCGAGGGCCGCGCCCAGCGTGCGAGCGTCGGGGAGCTCGCCGGGCGGGTAGCCCGCGAGGGCAGCGACCGCAGCCCAGGCGGCATCACGTCCTGCCGCCGCACCGCGCCGCCGGCCGTGCCGGCCACCGCTCGCACCGGCCCACGCGAGCACCGCGAGCGCTTCGGGGACGTCGAGCCACGCCGCGCGCACGTCGCGCACCCCGAGCGCCGCGATCGCGGCGGCCGCGTCACCGCGCACGCTCGCGACGCGCGCCGTGCCCTCCGACGCGGCAGTCCATCCGCGCACGAGGTCACGCAGCGCCGGCTCGACGTCGGGATCGGGAAACCGAAGCGGCGGATCCTCGGGAAGCGACAGCGGTCGCCCGCGCCGGATGGCGGGCGCGGGCTCCTCGACCCGGTCGGGCCGGTACTCGGCGACCGCGTAGTCGGGCTCCCACGGCGCCAGCGTCAGCGGCACCGCGAGCACCTCGGCGTGCGCGACACCGGCCGCGTCGACGCGCTCACCCCGCACGACCCGTTCGTGCGCGGCGAGCGCGGCGGCGGGCCCGGGTACGACGTGCGGCGCGAGCTCCCCCCAGGTGTGCGTCGACGCGGCGACCTCGGCGAGCGGTCCCGGCGCGAAGCGACCCGCGCCCTCGACGAGCACGATTGCGGCGTAGCGCGCGGGCGCGTCGAGCGCGAGCCGGTACTCGGCGAGGCTCGCGACCGGCCAGAGCTGCCGGCCGCGTTCGAGGGCGAGCCGCGCGCGGTCTCGCAGCTCCACGAGCAACTCCCACTCCCCCGCTTCGACGAGGCCGTCGACGACGCGCACGAACTCGTCGAGGTCGTTGGCCTCGATCGCTTCCGTGATGCGGTCGCGCGCGCTCACCCGTCGGGGAAGTACAGCGACACGATCTGTTCGTCGACGACGGGAGCTC
>Ga0073934_10004743_pt1 | contig 22056 bp, 14 predicted proteins | sample LarsenN4metaG_FD_76834 | JGI IMG/M metagenome (GOLD analysis project Ga0073934, IMG submission 76834) | Hot spring sediment bacterial and archeal communities from British Columbia, Canada, to study Microbial Dark Matter (Phase II) - Larsen... ...
CGCTGATCGCCGCTTTACTGGGCTGGTTGTTCGACGGCTTCGAAATGGGCCTGTTTCCGGTCATCTCCCGGCCGGCATTGATGGATTTGCTTGGAATCAGCGGCTCTCCGAGTCAAGAGCAGAACGACCTGATCGCGATGTGGAACGGACTTGCGATTGCCGGCTTCCTGATCGGCGCTGCGACGGGCGGGGTCCTTTTCGGCTGGTTGGGGGATCGTATCGGACGTGTACGGGCCATGTCGCTGAGCATTCTCACGTATGCCTTGTGTAGTGGATTGGGCGCATTTGCAACGCATCCGTGGCAAATCGTCGCCGTTCGCTTTATCGCCGCGCTGGGAATGGGCGGCGAATGGTCGCTCGGCGTGGCCCTGGTAATGGAAGTGTGGGGCGGAAGGTCTCGAGCGCTTTTGGCCGGACTCATCGGCGCCGCCGCAAATCTCGGCTTCGCGCTCGTCGCGCTCTTGAGTTTTGTAATCGTCAGCATCAAAGTGCCCCCATCCGTCGAACGTTTCGCAGGAAGCTCGGCATGGCGATTGTTGATGCTCGCCGGCATGCTCCCAGCCCTGATCACCTTTTTCATTCGTCTGTTCGTGCCCGAGTCGGAAAAATGGCAGCATGAGCGGAAAACCGGTTCGACTTCCGCCTGGGCGACTCGCGACATGTTCGGTGTTCTCGTTGGCGCATTCGGCGCAGGTTTCGTTTTGATGTTGTGGACGCCGATGTTCACGGTCTCGTTGCCAGTTCGAATCGTCGGCACGATCGTGGCCCTGATTGTTGTCACCGGTGGCTTCCTGTACCCCATCACGAGTTATCTCAGAAGATCTGCGGCCACGCCCGACTTCACTCGACAAACACTTTACCTATTGGCCATCGGCGCCGGGTTGAGCGGGATTGCACTATTGGGAACGTGGGGATCGATCCAGTGGGCCACCACATGGGTGGATGAACTACCGGGCCGGCCGAACACGGCGAAGCAATGGACGCAGTTCTTCTCGGCAATGGGTGCTGTCTGCAGCACCATCGTCGCGCCATTCGTATGTGAACTGCTTGGCAGGCGAGTGACTTATGTCTTTCTCTGCCTGGCGGCACTTGGGTTTACTTGGCTCTTTTATCAAGGCGGTTCAACATACAATGCGTGGTTTTTGGTGAGAGTGTTTCTGGCCGGCGCCTTTACTGCAACGTTCTATGGATGGCTGCCGATGTACCTGCCGGAACTATTCCCAACTCGAGTCCGCGCAACGGGCCAGGGATTCAGTTACAACTTTGGCCGAGTCATTGCCGCCATCGGCGCCTTGCAGACCGGTGCAGTCACGGGTTGGTTGAAAGGCGTGGAGATCGCTCCCGGCATGGCGAAAGGAATTCCCGCTGCTTGCTCGATGCTCAGTCTTGTTTACCTCGCCGGCGTCGCGATCATTTGGCTTGCGCCCGAAACGAAGGGTAAGCCGCTCCCGGAATAAGGGCGAATTCTCAATACAGGCAGGTTGTCATGCGGAATTCCGATCCTCCGATCAATCCCGCCATTTGGCGCTCGCGCTACATTCGAGTAATCACAGCGCTGATCACGTTGCTGTTTTTAGCACTGATTCTGGATTTTCGCTCCGACGTTCAAGCACAGGATGAAATTCCCCTTCCCGAAGAAGCGTTGCTCCTTCCAGGTACAGGCGGCCGAGGAACTCGTTCGGCCATCAGCGCCGATCCGATTCAGGCCCAGCGCCTGGATGGCATTCCATCGGTCAAGGCAGGCGACATTGTCAAAAGCGGCGATGGGGCCGAGCGCAAATGGGAAACCCTGAAGCGTACCGACGCTAACGTCTGGAAGCATGATCGCCTCCCCGGCGGCTACCTGCGGCTTGAGGTAAAGTCGGGAAAAGATCGTGTGGCCATGCTCGAGGTCGCCGGCCATTTGCACACGCTTGTCAACGGCGAGCCGCGTGTGGCCGACCCATACGGCAACGGCATGGTGAAAGTGCCGGTGTTGCTACGAAATGGAACGAATGAGCTTTTGCTGCAAGCCCGCAATCGTGAACTCGCCGTTCGCCTGAGATTGCCGCCGAGCGAGATGTTCTTCAACACGTCCGACCCGACGGTCCCGGATCTCATCGTCGGCGACGATCGGGAATACTGGGCGGCGCTGCCCGTCGTTAACGCCACAATGGAACATTCCAATTCAAGCATCACCCACTGGAGTGTTCGCGCCCGTGTCGGCGATGGAAAGGCTGTTGAAACGCCAATTGCATCGATCGTGCCGCTGGGCATATTCAAAGCGCCGTTTCGCTTTCATGCGAAAGCGGATGCCGGCTCGGAAAAAGCCCAGCTGAATCTCGAACTGATCCGATCGAGCGGCGACAGCATGAAAGTCGTCGCCACAGCCGAACTGTCGTTGCGCGTTCGTCAACCCGCTCAGGAACACATGCGGACGTTGATCAGCAATGTCGACGGCAGCGTTCAGTATTACTCGGTCGTGCCGGCAAATCCCGGCAAGGATGATCCGAGGCCGGGGCTTACGCTGACGTTGCACGGCGCCGGAGTCGAGGCGCGCGGCCAAGCTGCCTGCTATGCCCCCAAATCCTGGACGCATGTCGTGGCGGCGACCAATCGCCGCCCGTTTGGCTTCGATTGGGAAGACTGGGGCAGGCTCGATGCTCTCGAAGTGTTGGAGGCAGCAGAGCGAGAATTGAAACCGGATCCTCGGCGTCGCTGGCTCACCGGTCATTCCATGGGCGGACACGGCACATGGCATTTGGGGGTGACGTTTCCCGACAAATTCGCAGCCATTGGCCCCAGCGCCGGCTGGATCAGCATGTTCACGTATGCCGGAATGAGACGACCAGACAACCCAGATCCGATCGCACAACTTTTGCAGCGCTGTTCGTCGGCCAGCGAGACTTTGGCTCTCGTTCAAAATACGCGGATGCAGGGTATTTACGTGCTTCATGGCGACAAGGACGACAACGTGCCTGTGCAACAGGCGCGGACGATGAAGCAAGTGCTCGAAAAATTTCACACGAACATGACGTATCACGAGCAGCCCGGCGCGGGCCACTGGTGGGGCAACGACTGCGTGGACTGGAAGCCGATGTTTGAGTTTTTTCACAAGCACACGTTGCCTGACCCCGCGGCTGTGACCGTCGTCGATTTCACGACTGCAAGTCCTGCTGTCTCCGCGGATTGTCATTGGGCGCGAATCGAGGCGCAGAGCAAATTCCTGGAGACCAGCCACGTGAAGATCGACCACGATCCGATCAAGCGCAGCTACCGTGGCACGACGCAGAATGTCGCGCGCCTGTCGTTGTCCGTCGCGCACTTGCCGGCCGGCGAGCCGATCGCCGTCGAGTTGGATGGTCGAAAACTTACGGTGGCGTGGCCTCAGGGACAACACCGCGTCTGGCTGAATCGCAACGACGACGGATGGGCAGCCGGCGGTCCGACGCAAGCGATTCAAAAAGGTCCTGCACGATACGGCCCGTTCAAAGAGGCATTCCGCAATCGCATGATCTTTGTCCATGGCACGAAAGGCACGCCGGCAGAAACGGCGGCACTGCTTGCGAAGGCTCGATTCGACGCAGAAACGTTCTGGTATCGCGGCAATGGCGCCGTCGAAGTAATCCCGGACGTGCAATTTGATGCCGGCAAGACCAAAGACCGAAACGTCATTCTCTACGGCAATACAGATACAAACTCGGCTTGGGGTCCACTCTTCGGCGACAGCCCCGTGCAGGTGCAGAACGGCGCCATTCGCATCGGCCAGCGCGAAGTGAAAGGCGACGACCTGGCATGCCTGTTCATTCGCCCCAGACCGGGGAGCGACATCGCCAGCGTCGGCGCAGTGGCTGCCACCGGCATCAAGGGAATCCGTGCGACGCATCGCTTACCGGTTTTCGTCTCGGGCGTCGCATATCCCGACTGCTTTCTGTTCTCGTCCGAGGCGCTCGCGACGGGGGCGAAAGGCATTCGCGCAGCCGGCTTTTTCGGCCCTGACTGGTCCGTCGAACGCGGTGAATTCATTTGGAGAGAGTAAAAGCCTGAAAAGGAGTCGGAATTCCGACCGTCCTTGATGACCGGCGCCCTATTTGGCCAGCGGCGAGAAACTCGATCCGTCGCGTCCAATTCTACTCGCGGATGATGCAATGCGGTCGTCGATTCCGCACTCCGAAATCCGCACTTCGCACTCGAACGGTTCGCCTTGTCCGACCTGGGAAACTTCCTAAAATCTGCTTTTTCAGGCAATTACGTTGATTGATCGAACAACCTGAGGCAACTTCTCATGAATTTGTGGTCCTTGATGACGCTGCTTGCCCAAGATCCAGCGCCGGCTCAACCGCCGGGCGGCGGGGGCGGCGGCTCGATATTCGGAAGCTTGCCCATGATCCTGCTGATCATGCTTGCCGGCTTCTTTATTTTGATCCTGCCGATGCGGCGGCAGAAGAAGCAACAAGAACAAATGCTCGCGGGTTTGAAGCGCAATGACAAAGTAATCACCCAGAGCGGGATCATTGGCGTTGTGGTCGATGTGGACAAGAAAGACGACGACATCAAGGAGGACGAACTCGTCATCCGCGTGGACAACAGCTCGAACACGCGGATGCGCATCCTGAAATCAGCAGTCGCTCGCGTGTTCCCGGTCGGCCAGCCACAGGCCGCCGCCACTACGGAGAAGAAGTAAGAGAAACACCAAGGAGGCATCAAGAGCACAAGGAATGAATCTGAGAATTTGATCATCTTTGTGATCTTTGTGTCTAATTCGTCGAAAGGCCCTGCCGAGAGGACGTGGCAGGGCGGTTTTTTCGGATTCGTCCTGGCAAGAAAGCGCCTTTCTTATGCAGCAGTTTTACTTTTGGCTGTGGATCGCGTTCGGGTTGGCCACCGCTGCCGCAGTGGTCTATGGGTTCGTGCGCAACGTCGGCAAGCTTTACTGGAAGGTCGTCATCTGCCTTGTGCCCGTTTTCCTTTCGGGCATCATCGTGGCCAAGGCGATCACCAAGTACAACGCCGGCGAAGGCGGGTTCAAGCTCGGCGCCGACCTGGTCGGCGGCACGAAACTCGTCTACGAAATCGACCCGGAAAAGAAGCCGAAGGATTTCAAGAAGGAGGAACTGGCCGCCGCGCTCAAACGCCGCATCGACCCGGCCGACCTTTACAACATCGAAATCCGCACGCTCGGCGAGACGCACGTCGAAATCATCCTGCCAACCGGCAGCGCCTATCAGACGCAGGTTGCCGAAGAAGCATGGCGCAAGGTGCTCGAGTCCGTTCAGGATCAATACAAGGCAAAACTGGGCGACGAAGAGCTCGACGTCAATCGCGGCCAATCGCGCGATCTGATCATGCTGGTCTTTCAGAAAATCGAAGCGAGGCAGTGGGCGAATCTGAAGCAGAAACTGCAGGAAAAGTACGGCGATAAGATCAAGGCGGCTGCCGATTTGAACCTCGACTCGATCGGCGTCGGCCGCACGGGCGAGCTCGTCGACAAACTCAAAACTGCCAAGGTCGCCGAGGAAGCCGAACTCAAAGCTTTGGTCGAAGCCAATTTCCAGCCGGAAAAAATCACCGACATCGAGGCCTACGTCAACCAGGTTTACCCGCCCAGCAAACAGCGCAAGGATCTGACGGCCGAAGAAGTCGAATCGATCAAGCAGCGCATCAAAGCCGTCGGTTCGATGGAGTTTTTGATCCTGGCCAACCAGGAAGACGATACAGAGATCGTCAAAGCGCTGGAGGAGTATTACGACGCGACGAAGAATCCGAGCCTTGCAGAAGGCCTGGAACGCAGGGCGTTACAGGGGCTCCTGCCGCCCTTGCCGCCGCTTCCTGAGGGTGAAACCGGTTGGGGCGCCGCCCGCGAAGAGCTTGGTAAAGTGAATTACCGCTGGGTGGAACTGGGTAAACAAGAGCGCAAAACGCTGGGTCTGGATAACGCATCGGAGAAAACCGCGACAGCGGGAACGACTTGGCATGCGGTCGCGGCCGATCGTGAAGCGAAGAAAGTCAGTATTCTGTCCGGGTTTGGCCGCACGGTTTTGTTCAGCCGGCGTTGTCAGCGAACCGACCTGACGGAAGCCGAACGCCAACGGAAGAAATACGAGTATTACCTGCTCTGCCGCGAGCCGGAAATCGTTAACGGCGAACGTCAAAGCATTACCGGCCAGGATCTTGTCGCCGTCTCTCCGACGCAGGACCAAAAGGCCGATCCCGCCGTGGGTTTCAACTTCAACTCGCGCGGCGGCGATCGCTTCTACAACGTCACGAGCAAAAACCGTCCCTCGCAACAAGGTTTCAAGCGTCATCTCGCGATCTTGTTGGATGACCAGATTATTTCGGCGCCGACTTTGAACGAAGCGATTCGCACGTCGGGCCAGATATCCGGCAATTTCACAGCCAAGGACGTTGACCAAATGGTCAGCATCCTTCGCTCCGGCGCGTTGCCGGCAACGTTGAAGCCGGAGCCGACCGGCCAGAACCAGATCAGCCCCGGCCTCGGCGCCGATACGACGCGCAGCGGCCTCTTGGCGGTCGCGATCTCGTTCATTGCCGTGCTCATATTCATGTGCGTCTATTACCGCTTTTCCGGACTCGTGGCGAGTGTGGCGCTGCTGGCCAACCTGCTGCTGACGGTCGCCTTCATGGTCTTCGTCAATGCGACGTTTACGCTGCAGGCAATGGCTGGGCTGGTGCTGATGCTCGGCATGGCGGTGGACGCGAACGTGCTGATTTACGAAAGGCTTCGCGAAGAGCGCGATCGCGGCGCCAACCTGCTGGTGGCCTTGCGCAACGCCTACGATCGCGCTTTGCCGACGATTCTGGACACGCACCTGACCAGCATCTTTACGTCGATCGTGCTTTATGCGGTCGGCGATAGCCGGCTCAAAGGTTTCGGTGTATCGCTCTTTGCCGGGTTGGTGATTTCGCTGTTCACGTCGCTGTTCATGACGCGAACCATTTTCGATTTGTGGAACCGCTTCAATCTGTTGAAGAAGCTCGGAATGTTCCGCTTCTTCTCAAAGCCGAACTTCGACTTCATGCGGATTCGCCATTACTGGTTTGCGGCGACCATCCTCTTTTCGGTGTTCGGCATCGCCGTCTTCCTGTGGCGCGGTTCGGATGCACTCGACATCGATTTCATCGGCGGCACCGAGTTCGGCGGGCAATTGAAGTCGCCGGCCAGCATCGTGCAGCTTCGCGACCTGTTGTCCAAAGAAAAACAGGACCAACGTCTGAAAATCGAAAACGTGACGCAGACGGACAATGACGGACGCATCTTTGCGATCAAGTACGCGGGGGTGCCGTCGCCGAGCATCGTCGAACTGGCGACGCGGCCACCCGGCAGCACGCCCGAAGATCGCGCCAAAAATGTGCAGCAGCGGGCCTCTCACTTGGAAACCGACACGCCCAAGCTCGACTTGTCGCGCGGCGAGGGCGGCGCCGGCATGAGCCGGTATTTCACAATTAGTACGCGCGAAAAAGAGCAAGACTTAGTGCTTGTCGCCATCAACCGCTTGCTCGTGGACGAGCAAGGGCAGTCCCTGTTGGTGAAAAACCCGATTGAAAAGATCGAGATCAAGCCGAAACAGGCGATCATCTACTTTGCCGATTACGCGTCGCCTGGCGTTTTGACCGGTTTTGTGACTCGCGAGTTGGTTTCCGCCGGCGTCAAGGAGCCGGTCGTCAAGGTTTCCGGCGTGGATCGCTCCAAGCAGAGCCGGCACAAGATCATGGCGGTCGATCTGACCACGACCGGGCTCAATACGCTTTCGCCCGAGCAATTGAGCAAAATCTTCGAACAGACACAGAAGGACTACAACGAACGGCCGCCGTACGATTCGCTTAGCACCATCGACGCCGTGATGGCACAGGATGCGCTTACCAAGGCGATGTGGGCGATTCTTTTGAGCTGGGCGGCGATTCTGATTTATCTCTGGTTCCGTTTCGGCACCTGGAAGTTTGGCGCCGCTGCGGTGTTGTGCCTGATCCACGATCTCACGTTCACGATTGGCATCATCGCTTTCTGCCATTACATCGTGAACTGGGTTCCATGGCTGGCGAGCATCCTGCAGATCAACGACTTCAAGATCAACCTGCCGGCAATTGCCGCGTTACTCACATTAGCCGGCTATTCGGTGAACGACACGATCGTCGTGTTCGACCGCATCCGCGAGGTTCGCGGCAAAAACCCGCTTCTGACCGCGCAGATGATCAACGATTCAGTCAATCAGACGCTGAGCCGAACCATATTGGCGTCCGTGACGGTCTGGCTGGTTGTCGTCGTGCTCTACTGGTTCGGGGGCGAAGGCGTGCATCTGTTCTCGTTCGTCATGATCGTCGGCGTGATCATCGGCACCTATAGCTCGATCTATATTGCCAGCCCGTTGTTGTTGATATTCGGCGAAGGCTCGTCGCCCAAGGATGGCACGACCGCACCTGCGCCGGCAACGACTCCCGAAGGCGCGGCAGTTTGATCGGAAAGACAACCAAGAATCGATCTCGAAAATTAGCGGCCATGCTCGGTCGCTAATTTTCGGTTTTCAGTTTCCCGGCTGGTCCCTTGTCTTACAAAGTTCGCTTCCAAATCGCGATGAAGTCGTTGGTTTGATGAGCCGCAAGACAATTGCATGGCTTCCGTGAGGGCAGGGTACGATTATTAGCAAATTTCCGACAAAATCGAGTTTGACACCTCAGAATTCGCGTTCTACGGTTCATCAGATGGCTAATTAGCAGATGCTGCGCGAATCGGGTTCGCGCGGATCGTGCGCCATTGAACTGATTCATCGTTTTGGAACGGGACGCCGCCTCCTTGCGCTGTTCCGTTCGTAGTGACAGGCCCCGCTGCAGCGCCTCCTTTTTTTTGGCAGGGAAAGGAAGCGGTCGAAAGCCGTTGCGCTCGTCGAGGCCGACTTACTTCAAGGTGCTACATGCCTCGCCATGCATCCCGTCCTACGTGCGCTTCCGAGCGAAGCGTAACGTACTGCTTTCCCTCACCGAAAACAGATCGCCAAGCAAAGTCCAACGTTCGAACTGCGGCTGCGGCCGTCGAGTTCGCCATTGTCGCACCGTTGTTGTTCATGCTAGTGCTCGGCATGATCGAATTCGGCCGCATGCTGATGGTCCAACAAATCATGACCAATGCCGCCCGCGAAGGCGCTCGCAAGGCCGTGCTTCCGGGAGCCACCGAAACTCAGGTTCACCAGACCATCGATACCTACGTGAACAACTCCGGAATCAAAGGGCACACGCGCTCCGTGACCCCGAGCCCTACCGCAGCAAGTCCTAATAGCCCAATTACCGTGACTGTCAGCGTCACTTACGACAAAGTGACCTGGCTGCCCATTGGCGCAGTGAAATGGCTCAAAGAAAAGCGTCTGACTGCCACCGTTGATATGCGCAAAGAAGATTATTAATCCACGTGGCTTAACCGCCGACCATCCCCTGAACATTCAAGCACAAGCCGACATCGTTGGGGTCCCGTCATGATCCGTCGAATTCATCACCAGAAACGCCGCGGCGCTGTAGCGCCGCTGACCGCCATCGTCATGATCGTACTGCTCGCCATGGTGGCGTTTGCCGTAGACATCGGTTATCTCAATGTCGTTCGCGGCCAGGCGCAGAACTGCGCGGATTCGGCGGCGTTGGCCGGCGCCGGGAAACTCGCTGAGCGACTCAAGAACGCACCCATTGTGAAAGGCGTACCGGTCCAGACGGTCGACGACCTGCGAGCAGCGGTGCAGGAGGCCAAGGACTACGCCAAACGCAACAATGTCGGCGGCGTTTACATGGAACTGAACGACGGCGACATCGAGATCGGCTATATGGCCGATCCGTTCAATCACAGCAATAACACGCTCGATAAGAGCGGCTGGCCAGCACGACCCTACAATGCGGTTCGCGTCAACGTTGCCCGCGATGCCAATCACAACGGCGGCAAGCTGAAACTCTTTTTTGCCCCAGTGATCGGCGTCGATGATGCCGATGTCCGGACAACGGCGACCGCGTGCCTGCCCATGGGCGATCCGGTGCCCAGCGCCAAGGGCCTTTTGCCGTTTGCCTACCAGGTCGATGAGTGGAGAGCCGTCCTCAGTGCGCCAGGCGCGGGGACGTACAAGGCGGCGAATGGGAATAACGTCACCGTGACCGACTGCTTCACGGTGGACGGAAACAGCACGAATGCATTGGGCGTCAAACTTGGTTCGGATGGGAAGGTGGAAACTCGGATGTATCCGGGGAACACTACATCGGGGAACTATGGCACGATTAATTTTTCCAATTCGAAGTGCGGCAACAGCACTAGTGATTTGCGGGACGTCATCATCAATGGTCCTACGGAAAAGAATTGGCCCGATTTGCCGGAGATTCTGACGGCATCACCCACCAAGCCGGTGGCGGTCAACGGCGATCCCGGCATCAGCGCGGGCATGGAACCGGCAGTTCGGGCGATCATCGGTCAGCCGCGCTTCTTGCCGCTGTTTACAACCGTTTACGGCGTCGGGAACAATACCTATTACAAGATCGTCGGTTTTGCGCCGGTCACGATCGTCGACGTGCAGCTTCGCAACGGAACGAAGTACGTCGCGGTTCAGCCGAGAACGATTTACAACAAGAGCATCATTACCGGAGATGATCGCATCGATTTTACGATCATCCCATCCGCGAATCCGAACCCGTTGGTGATTGGCCGCTGCGTCTTAGTGCGTTGATGTTACCCTCGCTTACGCTTGGGGCTCAACGTCAAGGCGTTCAAGTTTTTCGTTCCGGGATTTGAGTTCCGTCCGGGATCGAGGCGCCGCGAGGGATGCAGACGATGCCGTCGCGGATGTAATAGAGTTTGTGATCCTGTTTCTCGATCCCGTCTTTGTTGTCGATGACGACACGTTTGCCGATCCGGGCGTCTTTGTCGATGATCGCGCCGCGAATCATTGATTCTTCGCCGATGCCCAAATTCAGTTTGTTGTCGATCCGATTCTTGGCGCGCTCGGCATCCGATTCGATGCGGTCGGCCCCAATTAGCACGGTATCCGACATGTGCACGCCGCGGCAAATCCGGCTGCGCAGTCCAACGATGCTGCGGCGAATTTGTGCTCCGTCCTGGATCACGCAGCCCTCAGCGACCCGTACTTTCTCCAGCACGGCCCCGCTGATCCGCGAGGGCGGCAGGTTTCGCACGCGGGTGTAGACGCTTGCCTTCGGACTGAAAAACTCGAACGGCGGATCATCATTCGTCAATGCCAGGCTGACCTCGTGATAAGAGCGAATGGTGCCGAGGTCTTCCCAGAAGCCGTCAAAGAGGTGTGCCTGCAAAAGATGGGAATCGACGATGCGCGGGAAAATATCTTTGCCGAAATCCGTGGCGCCGGCCAGCGTGCGTTCGAGCAATGTCACGAGCACGTCGCGGCGAAAGAGATAAATGCCCATGTTGGCCAGGTACTCGCGGCCGTTCTCGGGCACGCCCTGGTGTTGCAGCCAGCCGGGCGGAATCTTGAACGAGGATAAATCGACGTCGGCTTTCGGCTTCTCGTAAAAGCCGCGGATGCGGCCCGATTCATCGACGCGGGCAATGCCCAGCCCCTCGGCCTGGTTGCGCGTGATCGGCAGCACAGCCATGGTCGCAACGGCCTCCGTCTCGCGGTGCGTGCGCAGCAGTTCTCCATAGTCCATGCGGTACAGCTGGTCGCCCGAGAGAATCAGCACATCGCTGAAGTCGTCGGTGATGTAGCGCAGGTTTTGGCGGATCGCGTCGGCGGTGCCCTGGTACCAATCCATGCGCTCGTTGGTCTGCTGGGCAGCCAGGATTTCGACGAAGCCGCGATCGAACATGTCGAACTTGTACGTGTTCGAAATATGCTGGTGCAGGCTGACGCTCAAAAACTGAGTCAACACGTAAATACGGTTAAAGCCGCTGTTGATGCAGTTACTGATCGGCACGTCGATGAGGCGGTAACGCCCTGCGAGCGGCATGGCCGGCTTGCTGCGCAGCATGGTCAAAGGGAATAACCGGGTGCCGCGACCGCCGCCCAGAATCAAACTCAGCACATCACGCATGAGAGACCCTCGTTTTGCCGAAGCCTTGCTATCCGAGATTTCGCAGATTCCACCAATAATGCAATTGAAAAACGTGTGAAACAATCTTTTTCAACGATTGCTGGAGATTCGCGCCGCGATTTTTTCCGCCTGTTCGATGCAATCATTGATGGCGACTCCGTGAAACGCATTGCCGGTCAGGATCAACCCGGGATGGCGCGCCGCCAGGGTCTCGATCCGTTCGACCCGTTTTTGATGTCCGACGAAGTACTGCGGAATCGCCCGCCGCCAGCGGGTAATGCGCCGCCGAACCGGCGAGGCGCGAACGCCCAGCGCCGCCGCAAGTTCGTCGTCCACGGCTTGGGCCAGTCGTTCGTCCGGCCAATCCAGGATGTCTCGGCGATGCCAACCGCCGCAAAGGGCGCGCCAGTTGACGAAACCGGGCGGCGCTCGCTCAGGAAAAATGGACGAGCACCATTGCACGCCAAGCACGTCGCGCCGTTGCCGCTGCGGGGCGATGTAGCCGAAGCCGGCCGGCGCTCCCGTCACGTCCTGCTGCCGATAGACGACTGAAACGACCGCGATGGCGGTGTAGGCAATGCCAGCCAGCTCCGTGGCGAGTTCACGATCGAACGGCGCCAAAATCTCGGCCTGCCTGTATGCGGGACAAGAAAGTACGAGCGTATCGGCAACTTCGACGCGACCGTCGGCGAAGTGCAATCGATACAAATCGCCGGAGCGTTCGATGCGTGAGACGGCACGATTACATGCGAGGATGTTTCCGAGATGCTCAAAAAGCATTTCCGGGAGCCGGCCCAGTCCCTGGCGGAATGACCACATCTGTTGCGGGCGGTATGCTTCGCCCCGGCTCTTCGCTTCGCGTTTTCGCAGCTCGGCCGCTTTCAGGAAGCCGCGAATGACGCTGCCGTGTTCCTGTTCCATTTGCCGGATGCGTGGAAACGCCGCGCGCATGCTGAGCAGTTCCGGGTCGCCGCCATGGATGCCGGTGACGAGCGCGTCGATAAAGACCTGTGTGGCTTCGTTGCCGATGCGGCGACGAAAGAATTCGGCGACGCTTTCATCTTTTTCATCGGCGCCGCGAGCGCGAAAAAGCTCTCCGATAAGGGCGACTTTTCCGCGAAAACTGAGCAATGGCGTTTTCAGGAGACTCAATGGTCCCGAAGGAAGCGCCTGCAGCTTGCCGTTGAGGAACAAAAAGCGATGCCGCCGCGACGACTCGCTGCCGGGGACCAGTTCGTCGCCGAGACCCAGATCGCGGCATAGCTGCATTGCGAACGGTTTGTTGTCGAGGAAACCGTTCGGCCCAGTGTCGAATTGAAAGCCATCTTCACGAATCGTGCCGATATTTCCGCCGGCCCGCGACGCGGCTTCAAAAAGAGCAAGATCGATGTCCGGACGTTTTTCGCGCAGTCGATACGCCAGTGCAAGACCCGTAATGCCGGCGCCGACAATCGCCACGCGTGCCATGGAGGGAATTGTATGGGCGAACGAAGAGGTTTCGGATTACACTGGAAGCCATGCGTCGACATAGCGTGATTGCGTTGCTCATCCTGGCCTGCGCCGCCTTCGCCGAGGAGCCATCCTGGACCGGCCGGCAGGTGATGTTGCGCGAGTCGGGTTCGGAAATGGAAGTAATCGTCGGCGGGCAGCGGGCGGGTGAGATGCCGCTGAACACCTGGGAGGTCTTCACTGTCCTGCGGGAACAAGACGGCCGGCTGTGGATTCGCAATCGCGAGGCCGAGGGCTGGCTCGACAAGAAATCCGCCGTGCCAATCGAAGATGCCGTCGAGTGGTTCTCGCAGCGAATCGAGCGTTCGCCTACCGACGAATCCGCCTTGGCCCATCGAGCCCGTGCCTATCACTTCCTGGGCGAATACGACAAGGCAATCGCCGACTTTTCTCAGGCGCTGAAGATTTCGCCGGCGGGCGCCTGGATCTGGAACAACCGGGCCATTGTCTGGTCGGACATGAAGGAGTACGACAAGTCGATCGCCGACTATACCAAGGCGCTCGAGCTGAACCCGTCCTATTATCTGCCGCTCAGCAATCGCGGTTTGATCTGGTTGCGAAAGAAGAAGCACGACCAGGCGCTCGCGGATTTCGCCAACTCGATACGGCACAACCCGCAGTATGCGATCGCGTTCAGCAATCGAGCACTGCTTTGGATCGAAAAACGCAATTTCGACGAAGCAAAAAAGGACTGCGATCAGGCGATTCAGCTTTATCCCGGATCGACCGCTACTCGCACCGTTCGCGGACAGATGTACTTGGCGATGAATCGCCTGGATGAGGCGCTGCGCGAACTGAACACGGCGATCGACTTGGAACCAAAGAATGCCTCGGCATATGTGCATCGGGCCCGGACTCGCGCCCGACTGGGCAACTTCCGCGAAGCGAAGGGCGACTTCGAAGAAGCGATTCGTCAGCGTCCGATGGTGGACTGGTTCTACCGCGACTATGCCTATTTCCTGGCGACATGCAAGGACGATTCGATTCGCGACGGCAGGAAGGCGAATGAAATGATTGCCAAGGCGCTGGAGCGAAAGATCGAGCAGGACGGCAGATACCAGTCCGCGCTCGCGGCCGTGCAAGCCGAACTTGGCAAGTTCGACGAAGCGGTTAAGCAGCAGGAAGAAGCACTGAAGGATCAATACCTGGCGGCCGACGAGGTCGCCGAGTGCAAATCCCGCCTGGCGCACTATCGAAAGCGCGAACCGTGGCGGGAGTGATTTCACATTGACTCAGGTCCGAATCGATCGCCAGGTTGAACCGGATGCCCGCGAAGGAATTCCGCCGCCGTCATCGATTTTTTGCCGCTCGGTTGGAGTCGGAGCACTTCCACTGCTTCCCGTGAATCGGAAATCTCGACAAACAACCGATCCATGGTCTTCGGAAATGCCGTCAACGCGCCGGCTGATGCCGGCGGGCCTTCGCGAGCCACTGCCTTCGACTTTTGAATCATGATTCGAACCGGCAGCTTAGCGGCGCGGTGCAAAAACGTGTACGCCGTCGGCCAGGGCTGCATCGCCCGCACGTGCCGGCAGATTTGTTCCGCCGATCGCGTCCAATCGATGAGACCGTCCTCTTTCTTCAACTTTGGCGCCTTGGTCACTTGCGATTGGTCTTGCGGTGTGCCGGCGACCGGCCCGAGTTGCAGGCGTTCGACGGTTTCCAGCGCCAGCTTGGCGCCGATGGGCGCCAGTCGCGTTTCCAGTTCGCCGGCCGTTTCGTCGGGCAGGACGTCGACGGCCTCTTGAGACAGGATATCGCCGGCGTCGAGACCTGCTGACATGCGGATGATGGTCACACCGGTCCGAGTCTCACCATGATAAATCGCCCAGGCAATCGGCGCCGCCCCGCGATACTTCGGCAAGAGCGACGCATGCACGTTGATGCCGCCCAGCGTTGCAGCGGCCAAAACATCACGCGACAAAATCTGACCATAGGCGGCGACCACCAGAAGATCAGCCTTCAGATTACGCAAAAGTTCCAACCCGTCCGGAGAGTTGATGCTCTCCGGTTGAAAGACCGGTACGTTTGCTGCGGACGCAAGTTCCTTCATTCCCTGGCCGGCAAGGCGCGTCGAACTTCGCTGCGCTCCGCTGGCGCGATCGGGCTGGGTGATCAGTGCAACGACCAGTCCGGGTCGCGTCAGAAGCGCTTCGAACGTCGGCTGAGCGAACGTGCCAGTCCCCATCATGACCACACGCATCGAATCGTCCCTTCTTACTTTCTTGCCCATCGCAATTTAGCGGAGCGCGAGCGCGGGTTGGATTGCCGTTCCTGTTCCCCCGCACGGATCGGGTCTTCTGCAATCGAGGAATAGACGCCTTCACGCAGTCCATCGCGGAACGCCTGCTTGACCCGCCGGTCCTCGCCGGAGTGAAAACTGATGATCGCGGCCCGTCCTCCGGCTTTCAAACACTCGGGCAACGTGCGCAAAAGTTGCTCGAGGTTCGCCATCTCGCGATTCACCAGGATGCGCAGCGCCTGAAACACCCGGGCAACCGGTCGCAGCCGCTGCTGGCGGGGCGTCGCCGCCCCCGGACCGTGTTCGATCTTCACCGGCGCTGCCGACTGAACCAGTTCGGTCAGTTCGATCGTGCGCGACAAAGGCCGGCGAGAACGCTGCTCAACGATCGAGGCGGCGATCTTCTCGGCTTCCGGCTCGTCGCCGAAGTCGCGAAACGCCGCCGCGAGTTCGGACGCGGGCAAAGTCGCCAGAAGTTCCGCGGCACTGCGTCCGCGAGTCAAGTCCATGCGCATGTCGAGCGGTCCGTCGCGCAACAGCGAAAAGCCGCGTTCCGGTTGATCGACCTGCATGCTGGACATGCCGAGGTCGGCAATCAGCATGTCCGCCTGTATGCCTCGCGACTGCAAGAGCGGCAATAAGCCGGCAAAGTTCAAATGATGCAGTTCGAAATTGTCGGCGACCGTCGATAGGGTCTGGCGGGCAGGTTCGAGATTGCCGGGGTCCAGGTCGAGAGCGATCAAAAAGCCCGTCGGCCCGACCGCGCGGAGTAACTCCACCGCATGCCCGGCCCGTCCCAGCGTGCAATCGACGGCCACCTCGCCCGGCTTCGGCGCAAGCGCCTCCATGACCTCGCTCAACAAGACGGGCCGATGCTCGCCCTGCGGCGTGCTGCGTTGGCCGAAGCGTCTGGAACTTCTCTTCATCCCATCATGCCTTGAAGTATGCTGCTACCAACAGATTCTAGTCGAATGGAAACCGAGGCACATCGATTTGACAGTCGCCCAACGAGATCCTGAGGCCGGTGGATGATAACTCACTCAAACTGCTCGTTGCTCGCCCGAATGATATGCGGCAACGCCAATCACCCCCCTGGCGGGCCCTGCCGTGCATCGAATTGCATCGTATTCCTCATTTTTCTCGCTAACTATCAGCCATTTCATGGGTTCTGGCAATCGCGGCGGATCGTGGTCTTTGTTGGATTGTCAGCGAAATGCTCAGTTCGGCACGCAACTTGCGCCCCATGGCGCACGTTGCGGCAGAACTCTTGTTGATCCGGCTGCGTCCAAAAGAAGGCGGTTGGTGAAGGATCGCGCCAACCGTGGCAAAGTTTGCCGGTTGTACGTATGGCAGGACGTGTTCATTTGGTGAGATTTGGAGCAAGCGAGACTTAACTTCGAGTACAACAACTAGGGGTAGCTCGGCGTGCCTTGACCCCTTCGCCCAGGGGTTTTATGATCCATGCAATGGTGCGCTTATCGTTTTGGAGGTGGTTCATGCGGCGATTTCTATTGTCGGCCCTGACAATTCTCGTCCTGGCCGGCGCCGCGACGGCACAAGACAAACCCAACAAGGAACCAGTTTCCTTTAAGACTTTCGACGGTGTATTAATCAAGGGATCGTTTTACCCCAGTGCCAAGGGAGGCAACGCGCCTGTCGTGATGTTTTTGCACCGGTGGGGGCAGGACCGGTCGAAAGGCGACTGGGAAGGTTTGGCGAAGCGGCTTCAAGACGCAGGTTACGCCGTGCTGAGTTTCGATTTTCGCGGCCACGGCGAAAGCAAGACGATCGACCCGGAAAAGTTCTGGTCGTATCCGCCGAACGTTGATTTTTACAAAAAGAAACCAAATCTCAAGCAGCGAACCATCGACATCAAGGAGTTTCGCGAGACGTATCTTCCTTACTTGATCGCCGATATCGTTGCCGCCCGGCAGGACGTCGACAATCGTAACGACAACGGCGGCTGCAACAGTTCGAACATCGTGCTCATTGGCGCCGAAGAAGGCGCTGCCGTGGGCATGCTCTGGATCGCGACCGAGTACTTCCGCGAATCGATTTACCCGGTCAACCTGGGTCGGCTGCCAAACGCGCCGCCTCTGCCGCTGATCATTCAGGAAGGATTGCGCTTCGACCGAGCCGCGGGCGAGGACATCGCCGGCGCCATTTGGCTATCCTACACGCGAACGCCGAACAAGATTTCGTTCCCGTATCCGTGGATCGCCAAGTTAGTCCCGAAGATGCGGGAGCAGATTCCGATGTGGTTCGCCCATGGCGCCGAAGATACACAAGGCGCCTCGGATGCGAAGTACATGTTCGAGAGTTTCCTCCGGGCCGACAGACTGAAGGAAAAACAGGACTTCACGTCGAAATATGCGATCCCGAAAACGAAACTTCGCGGCGTGACCATGCTTGGCAAGCAGGAACTCAACGTTGAAGAAACGATTGAAAAATTCCTGAAGAGGATGGTGGAACGCCGGCCGAACGAAGCGAAAAAGAATCGCAATGCCAACTCGGCCGCACCGTATTACATCCCCTTGCAACTGCTGGGATTCGATGCAAACCGGTTTCCGTAGCGAGCCGCGCTCCGAAGGTCCCGCGGTCGCGGCGAATCTCATCCGGCGCGCGGATGGTAACGGCGGTGGATTGCTTTGAGCCGTTCGCTATCGACATGCGTGTAATGTTGCGTGGTCTGGATGCTGGCGTGCCCGAGCAGTTCCTGCACGGTGCGCAGATCCGCGCCGCCGGACAGCAAGTGCGTGGCGAAACTGTGCCGCAGCGTGTGCGGGCTTACTTTGGCATTGAGGCCCAGCCGGCGGACGTATTTCTTGACGATGACCCAAAGCATTTCGCGAGTGAGCTTCTTGCCGCCCCGGCTGACGAAGACCCAGGGTGACTCCTTGGCTGCGTCCGGCCGGCCTTCCCCCAGGTAGGCTCGCAACGCCGATAAGGCATGTTTGCCCAGCGGCACGATGCGCTGCTTGCTGCCCTTGCCGGTGCATTTCAAAAACGCGGAGTTCAAGTTCAGGTCGCTCAGTCGCAGGTTGACCACTTCGGAAGCACGGCAACCGGTCGCATAGAGCGTTTCCAGAATTGCCCGGTCTCGCAGAAAGAAACGGTCAAGCGCTTGCGGGCCGCGAAGCAGTTTCTCCACCTGCGCGGGCGAGAGCACTTGCGGGATGCGTTCCCACAGGGCCGGCGTCGCCAGCAGGTCCGCCGTATTGGCGGTCACGCGCTCTTCCAGTCGAAGGAAGCGGTAGAACATTTTCAGCGCCACCAGATGCCGTGCCACGCTGGCGGGGTGCAGTCCCTCGTCGCGCAGCCAGCCCAAGTAGCGGCTGAGGTCGGCCAGGGTTGGATTCAGATGATCTCGAAGCGAACCGTCGGCCGCCCAGAGGGCGAATCGATCCAGGTCCCGGCCATACGCGAGGAGCGTGTTCGCCGCCATGCCGCGTTCGGCTTGCAGGTAGTGGCGGAAAGCCTGAATATCCGAGTGCAGTTCGGCCAGCATGCGCGAGCCCTCCCGGATCGAATATCGGCAGGAAGCGTCGCTGCGGTTTAGAGTCAGACCGGTTGTGTGGTCGCAATTTTTCGCAGGACCGGCCGCAACTGCGCCAAAGCCCGGCCGCGATGCGACAGCGCATGCTTGACATGGGCGCTCAGTTCGCCAAACGTGCGATGATACTCCGGGATCTCGAAAAGCGGATCGTAACCGAAACCGCCGCTGCCGCGAGGCTTGTCGATCATCCGGCCCCAGCAACGGCCCTCGACGACGGCGTGAATCTCGCCGGCTGGGTCCGCCAGGGCGGCCGTGCATACGTAATACGCATCGCGCTGGTCCGGCGGGAACTTCGCCAGTTCGGCGAGAAGCTTGGCGTTGTTGGCGGCATCGTCTCCCTGTTTACCGGCATAACGTGCGGAATACACCCCCGGCGCTCCGCCTAGCACCGGCACGACCAGGCCGCTATCCTCGCCCAGCGCCCAGCTGTTGGTCCCGCGAGCGACGGCGATCGCCTTAATCCTGGCATTTTCGGCAAAGGTAGTGCCGGTTTCTTCGATTTCCGGAAAGTCCGGCCAGGAGGAAAGATCGCATAGCTCGATCCCGAGGTCGCCGAGAATCTCGACGATTTCGGCGCGCTTTTTTCGATTGCGAGTACCCAGCACGAGGCGCATGGTGGCTCCGCCTTAGCCATGTCGGTCCAATTCGCCAAACAACATCGCGAGGTCAAGAGTGAAGCCCGGTAGAACAGGGTCGCCGGAGATGATTTCGCTGGAATGACGCATGGTGTGCATATCAGGATCGACGTAGATGGAAAGAGTGCGGGGAATGGGATCAACGATCCAAACGCGCTCAACCCCCGCGGAGAAGTAATCGCGCAATTTGCGAGACATCTCCGCCGCGGTATTGCTTGGGCTGAGAATCTCGATCGACAGGTTTGGAACCAGTGCCGGGATCTGTCCCGTCGGCCGGCGCCGGCCGGGGCAGCGGTCCCAGGATGTGAATGCGACATCCGGAACTCGCACCAAGCCGGGAAACAATTCGCGCGTTCCATCCGGGGCGGTGACCATGCCCAAGTTTCGCGGTCGCACGAAAGCGTTCAGCAATTCGATTATGAACGACGCCAGCAACGACTTCGGATAGCCTATCGGTTTCTCCACCAGAGTGCCGTCGATGAGTTCACAAATGCGTTTCCGGGGCGATTCCAGCGCTGCGATGACATCGCCTTCCGTCGCCATTCCGGGAAATGGCCGGAAGCGGATGCGCCAGAGGGGAATACCGCCCAGGCTTTCCACGAATTCTTCGAGGTTTTCAAAATGCGCCGGTGGCGCTGTAATCGTCGTCATGTTTTGTTACCGCATTGGAACGATGCAATTACGATATTCGGTGCAATTGGCGAACTCAAGCAATATGCGAGTCGTTATTTGAACGGCGTCGGAAAGTATCGCGGCAACAGCGCGAAGGCCCGTTCGCGTGCGGCGTGGGTAAGATGCAACCGCGGCAAGAGATCGCGGATCTCGGTTTCCGTCTTCTTTTGCTCGATCAAAGCGTCGAGTATGGCCATTGCTTCCCGTTCGAGTGCGACCTCGTTCGACCATGGCCGAGCGTGGCGGATGACGAGGTAGCCGTCGGTGCCGCCGCTGGCAATGCTGTGTCCATCGGGCGACATCGCTAGGCAGTATGGCCGCGGCGTATCGTAATCAGTCACTCGCAAACGGGCGACATGTTCTTCGAGCGATTGGACTTCCTGCCACGTCGAGAGATCCCAGAGTTTGATCAAGTCGTCGCCGCTGGAGGTGACCAGCCGCCGACCATCGGGACTAAAGGCGAGGCCCCAGACCCACTCCTGGTGGCCGCGAAGGACGGTAAATACGGTTGCACTTTCCACATTCCAGATTCGAATCGTTCGATCGTGACCGGTCGATGCCAGGAGTTTGCCGTCCGGGCTGAAGGCAACACCGTAGACCCAGTCCGTGTGGCCCCGCAGCACGGCACGCGGTTGGCGGCCCGAAAGGTCCCAAAGGCGAACGGTGTGGTCATCGGAGGCGGAGGCGAGCAATGAGCCGTCGGGAGATACTGCCAGGGAGTGGACGCGCTGGGTGTGTCCGAAAAGTTCGCCGAGTTTTTCTCCGGTGGATGGATCCCAAAAGCGGATGGCCCCGTCCATGCCGGCCGACGCCAGCAACGAACCGTCGCGCAGAAAGAGAGTTGCATCCGCACTGCCTTTGTGAGCGGTGATCGTGCGGAGCAGCGTGCCCGTGGCGACGTCCCAGATTCGCACGACGCCGCCGCGATCGCCGGTCGCAATTCTTTTGCCTGCCGAATCAAACCCCAGTCCGAACACCGTGGGCCGATGTCCGGGCAATCGACGCATCGTGCGTCCCGTTAATGAGTCCACCAGTACGACATCGGAGCTGACGCCGGCGACCGCCAGCAATGGTCCGTTTCGCTGGTAAGTCATGGAATAGAGGCCAAAACCGCATTCGACTTGCCGCACGTCAGGCACGCCGGCACGCGGCCACAGATTGATCGTTCCCACCTGACAGATGCTGATAATCCGCAATCCATCGGGCGCCCAAAGGAGCTGGGCAATCTGTTCGACATGCCCTCGAAACTGCTGCACTTCACGCTGCGATTTCACATTCCAGATTCGCACGCGCATGTCGCCGCCTGCCGTGAGGAGCCATTGTCCATCCGCGCTAAAAGCAATTGCCGGCACCGATTTCTGAGTACCAATAAAGCGAAGGACATTGTCCGGCTCGGATAGGTGACGCATTGCCAC
>Ga0073934_10004744_pt1 | contig 22050 bp, 22 predicted proteins | sample LarsenN4metaG_FD_76834 | JGI IMG/M metagenome (GOLD analysis project Ga0073934, IMG submission 76834) | Hot spring sediment bacterial and archeal communities from British Columbia, Canada, to study Microbial Dark Matter (Phase II) - Larsen... ...
CTTCGCGCTGCACCACCACCTGCTGACGCAGATGGGCATCCACCACATCGAGAACGCGAAGCTCGACGAGCTGGCGCACGACCGGGTGTGGACCTCGTGCACGATGGTGCTCGCGCTGCGCGAAAAAGGCGCCGCCGGCTCTGCGATCCGGCCGGTCGCGATCGGCGTGCCGGGCCAGTAGGCCGCTGAATGAGCGAGTGGCGGCCGTCCATGAGGAACGTGTCGCCGGCGGGGTAGCGGCTCGCGTCGCTTGCGAGGTGCACGGCGATCGCGCCGAAGTCCTCCGGGCGGCCCGGCGGCATATCGGCACGCGCGGCGGCACCTTGCCGCGAAACCGCTACCGGTCGAGCGTCTTGCTGCCTCCGGTGATGACGGCGGCCTTGTCCGCGAGATCGAAAGCCTTGTAGGCCATCGCGCGCCTCCCCTCTTAGAATCCGCCGCACCATGAATGAAAAGTTCGGCATCGGCCAGCCTGTCACGCGCTTCGAGGACCCGCGGCTGCTGCGCGGCGAGGGGAATTTCATCGCCGACATGGATCTGCCGCGCCAGGCGCACATGGCGCTCGTGCGCTCGCCGCACGCGCACGCCCGGATCGTCTCGGTGGACGCCTCCGCCGCGCTCGCCCTGCCCGGCGTGCTCGGCGTCTTTACCGCCGAAGACCTCGCGCGCGACGGCCTTCGCACCACCGCGCCGACGCTGAAGCGCAGCCGCCCGGACGGCTCGCCGATGTTCTGGCGCGCGCATCCGGGCCTTGCGCGGGGCAAGGTGCAGCACGTCGGCGATCCGGTGGCGGCGGTGCTCGCCGAGACGGCGGCCCTGGCGAAGGACGCTGCGGAACTGGTCTCGGTCGAGTACGAGGAACTTCCCGCCGCCGCGCCGGTGTGGGACGAATGCCCGGACGACATCTGCTGCGTCTTCGAGCTGGGCGACCGCGCGCGCACCGAGGCGGCATTCGCGCGCGCGGCGCACGTGGTCAGCCGCCGCTACACGGTTTCGCGCGTTCACGCCCAGTTCATGGAGCCGCGCGGCGCGCTCGGCCTGTGGGATGCGGGCGAGGGCCGCTACACGCTGTACTGCGACGCGCAGTATCCGCACCGCATCCGCGAGGTGCTCGCCGTGGTGCTCGCGGTGCCCGAGCACCGCATCCGCGTCGTCTGCCGCGACGTCGGCGGCGCCTTCGGCGCGAAGGGCTGGACGAGCCTGGAGCACCGGCTCGTGCTCTGGCTCGCGCGCCGCCTCGGCCGGCCGGTGAAGTGGGTCTGCGAGCGGAGCGAGGCGCCGCTCGCCGACGAGCACGGCCGCGACTGCGCTTTCGAGATCGCGCTCGCGCTCGATGCCGAACACCGGTTTCTAGCGCTGCGCGCGGACAAGACCGACGACGTCGGCGCCTATGTGTCCTCGGACCGCAACCTCATGCCCGGCTTCGCCAACCTGGGGTCGCTGGTCGGCGTGTACGCGATACCGGCCGCGCACGTGCGCGTGACGAGCCGCTTTTCGCACCGCAACTCGATCGCGCCCTACCGCGGCAGCGGCCGGCCGGAAGCGATCTACGCGATCGAGCGCCTGATTGACGATTGCGCGCGCGAACTGGGCGTGGATCGCGTCGAACTGCGACGCAGGAACCTCATCGCCCCGCAGCAGATGCCGTACAGGACGGCGCTCACCTTCACCTACGACTGCGGCGAGTTCGAGCGCGGCATGGACAAGGCGCTCGCGCTCGCCGACTGGAAGGGGTTCCCCGCGCGGCGCGACGAAGCGCGCTCGCGCGGAAAGCTGCGCGGCATCGGACTTGCGAACGCCATCGAGCGCGCCGGGGCGCCCAGCGTCGAGACCGCCGAGATCCGCTTCGATCCCGACGGCGGCGCGACGGTGCTGGTCGGAACCAAGAACCACGGTCAGGGACACGAGACGATGTACCGCCAGATCGCCGCCGCGCGGCTCGGCCTCGACCCGGCGGAGGTTCGCGTCGCCGACGGCGACACCGACGCGATCGCCTACGGCTACGGCACCTTCGGCTCGCGCTCGGCGGTGATCGGCGGCACCGCCCTGTGGCTCGCCGCCGACAAGGTGATCGCCAAGGCAAGGCGCATCGCCGCGCACATGCTGGAGGCGAACGAGGCCGACATCGCGTTCGAGCGCGGGCGCTTTTCCATCGCCGGCACCGACCGGGGCGTGACGCTCAAGGAGGTCGCGCGCGCCGCGTTCGTTCCCTCGCGCCTTCCGCCCGGAACGGAGCCGGGACTCTTCGAGCGCGCCGCGTTTTCCCCCGCCGCCGAGACCTTCCCGAACGGCACGCATGTGTGCGAAGTCGAGATTGATCCGGAAACGGGCAGCGTCGCGCCGGTCGCCTACACCGTCGTGGACGACGTCGGCACCGAGATCAATCCGCTCACGCTCGCGGGACAGGTCGTGGGCGGCGTGGTGCAGGGACTCGGCCAGGTGCTGATGGAGCAGATCGTGTACGACCGCGACGCCGGCCAGCTCCTCACCGCCTCGTTCATGGATTACGCCATGCCGCGCGCTTCCGACCTGTGCGACTTCCGCATCGGGCACAACCCGGTGCCGACGAAGCTCAACCCGCTCGGCGTGAAGGGCGCCGGCGAGGCGGGCACCGTCGGCGCGCTCGCCGCCGTGATGAACGCGATCGTGGACGCGCTCGGCGCGGAGGACGTGCAGATGCCGGTGACCGCCGAGGCGGTCTGGCGCGCGCTGCGGCGCTCGTAGAAAAGCGAAACCCCGCCGCGGCGGGGTTTTGTCGCTCAGACCGGAACGGCGTCCGGCTGTCCTTGCGGCTTCGTCTCGGGTTTGCGCTCGGGGCGGGGCTCGGCGCCTGGGGTGAGCTTCTCCACCATCCGCTTGACCCGCTCGGCTTCCTCTCTCGCCTGCCGATAGCGCTCCTCGAGCAGCCGCTCTTCCCACCAGTCGCACATGGCTGCACTCCTTTCCGTCGGCTGCCAGCGAACCCATGCTACGCCGGCCGCCGCCGCGGTTCAAGGCGTTCAGTTCACCGTGATTCCCGCCGCCTTCACCACCCGGCCCCAGATCGCGTACTCGCGCTCGATGTAACGCGCGAGCTCCTCCGGCCCGCCGGAGGCGGCGTCCATGCCGTGCGACGCGAGCTGCTCGCGGACCCCCGGCTCGCCGATGACCGCGACCAAGTCGCGACGCAGGCGATCGAGCGCGTCCTTCGGCGTCTTGGCCGGCGCGACGAAGCAGTACCAGTTGACCGCCTCGAAGCCCGGATAGCCCGACTCGGCCACCGTCGGCACATCCGGCATGGACGACGCGCGCGTCGCGCCGGTGGTGGCGAGCGCCCGGATCCTGCCCGCCTTGACGTGAGGACCGGCCGTGATCGGCGTGGCGAAGATGGAGGCGATCTGTCCGCTCAGCAGATCGGTCATCGCCGGCGCCCCGCCCTTGTACGGCACGTGCACCAGGTCCACCTTCGCCACCATCTTCAGCAGCTCGCACGACAGGTGCCCGATGCCGCCGATCCCCGAGCTGCCGCAGGTAATCGTGCCCGGCCGCGAGTTCGCGAGCCGCACGAATTCCGCGAGGTTTTGCGCCGGCACCCCGGCGTTCACCACCAGCACGTTCGGGAACGTCACCGCCATCGTGAGCGGCGCGAAATCCCGGAGCGGATCGTAGGGAAGCTTCGCGACCATGTGCGGCGCGACCGTGAGGGGGCCGGGCGAGACGAGGCCGATCGTGTGGCCGTCGGGCGCCGCCTTCGCGAGCAGATCGGCGGCGATGTTGCCGCCCGCGCCCGGGCGGTTTTCCACCACCACCGGCTGGCCGATCACCTCGGCGAGCGGCTTGGCGATGATGCGCGCGGCGGTATCGGTGCCGCCGCCGGCCGCGAAGCCGACGATCATCGTGATCTGGCGAGACGGAAAAGGCTGCGCGAGAACGGCCGGCGCCGCCAGCCCGAACGCGAGCAGACCCGCGATGACGTATCTTTTCATGGCCCCTCCCCTGGCCGCGGCGCGGCGCCGCCACGGAGGCGGCGCCGTCCGGACGCCTACAGCGCGATGATGAGCAGCAGGATCGCGATGATGACGAGCAGCCACTCCTGCGTGCTCAGGCCGCCCGCCGGAGCCGCCTCGATGCGCGCGGCAAGGGCGCTCACCTCGGCGTCGGTGAGCGCGTCAATGCGCGAGCGCGCCTCCTCCGGCGCCACACCGAGCGCTTCGAGCTTGCGGGCGACCTCCGGCCGCGCGACGAGCGCTTTCAGGCGCTCGCGCTCGGACTGCTCGGCGGCGACGCGATCGGTCGAGATCGGCCCCGGCAGAGAGCCGCCTTCGCCCCCCCAGGCCGGCGCAAGTCCCGCGGCAAGCGCGAGAAACACGAGAAAACGGCGCACCGTCATGAACATGCTTCGTTCCTCCTCATCGGGTTGACCGGTGAAGTATGCGCCGCAGCCGCCTCCGGCGGCAAATGTCGCCGGATGAGAACAGGAAAGGGCATAATGCGCGCAGGCAGGCGTCCGCAATGCCCGTCCTCGGCGAAATCGTCGCTCATCCCGTCGTCGCCGCCATCGCGGCGGTGATCGGCGCGCAGCAGGCGGCGGAAAAGCCGGCAGATCCGTGCCGGCCGCCCGCGATCCGCACGGAGTCGGTCAACCTCGCCGCGCTGCCGGGTCCGGATTCGCCTGCCTGCCGCGCGGCGCGGGTGAAACCGCCCGCCGGGGCGGCGGTCGCGCCGCCGGCCGGGGCGGCCGCGCCTGAGCGCTAGCGCGCGAGGCGCGCGTTCGCCACGGCGAGCCGGTCCACCAGATTGCGCACCAGCGCCCGCGTAAGGTGCAGCTGCGCCCCGGGCGAGAGCCGTGCCAGCGCCTCCGGGTCGAACTCGGCCACCAGCACGTCGGTCATCGTGTCCACCGTCGCCTGGCGCGGCATCGCCCCGCCGTAGATCCACGACATCTCGCCGAAGAACTCGCGTCCGCTGACCAGATTGAGCAGCCGTCCCTTCTGGGTCACCTTCACCTCGCCGGTTGCGAGGAAGAAAAAACTCGCTCCCGCCTCGCCCTCGCGCAGCAGCGTGGTGCGCGCCGGCACGCGCGACCAGCGCCCCGCGCCGGCCAGCTCCAGCAGCTCGACGTCGGACAGCCCGGCGAGCATCTCGACGCTCTTCAACGCGACGAACTTCTCGCTGTCGGGAATCGCCCCCGGCGGCTGCACCAGTGCGCCGGCGCGCGAGAGCTCCAGCGCGAACTCGGTCCAGGTCGCGTAGCGGTGCTCGGGCTTCTTGCCGAGCGCGCGCAGGATGACGAGATCCACTTCCTTCGGCAGGCCCGGCCGCACCGCCGACGGCGGCGCCGGCATGCGACGGCGTATGTTGTCGAGCAGCTCCTCGATGCTCCCGCCGCCGAACGGACGCTGCCCGGTGAGCAGCTCGTAGAGCACCACGCCGACCGAATACATGTCGCTGTGGAAGGTCAGCTCGGCGCCCCCGATCTGCTCGGGCGACATGTAGAAGGGCGAACCCATCGCCACGGTCTGCACCGCCTGGCTCTTCTTCAGGTACGCGGCGCCGAAATCGGCGATCTTCACGTCGGTTCCCTGCGCCACCATAATGTTGGCCGGCTTCAGGTCGCGGTGCACGATCCCCTCGCGGTGCGCGTAGTCGAGCGCGCTGCACAGCTTGAAGCCGATCTGCAGCACGTCCGCGGGCGGAAGCAGCCGGTCCGGATGCGCGTACTGCGACAGATCGCCCCCGGTCACCAGCTCCATCGCGATGTGGCCGGAATGCTCCTCAACCACCGCATCCAGGATCTGCACGATGTAGGGGTGGCGCAGTTTTCCCGCGAGCGAGGCCTCGTTGAGGAACTGCGAGCGGTACACGGTGCCGAACTCCGGGTCGCGGAACACTTCCGGCTCGATCGTCTTCAGCGCCACCTCGCGCCCGGTGAAGGTGTCGCGGGCGAGATACACGGTGCCGGTCGCGCCCTTGCCGAGCAGCTTCTGGATGTCGTACTTGCCGACCTGCAGGCTCAGGTCGAGGCTGAATTCGGGCGCGGCTTCGGACATGCGCGGATGTTACGCCTCAGGCCGCGGGCGCGTCCGCATCGAGCGGATAAATCGGCCGGCGCACGCGCCGGAATCCGAGCTGCGAGTAGTCGGAGGTGCAGACCCCGGTGCCGGCGCATTCGACGACGGCGCGCGCGAGCTGCCCCAGGCCGGCGCGCCAGTGCACGCGGCTCTTCAGCATCACGTAACGCTTACGCGCCGGATCGAGCCCGAGCGCGCGGAACGCGGCGATGTCGTGGGGCTCGACGTGGCGCGAGATCACCGCGATCTCGATGCGACCGGTGTCGAGAACGGCGCTTCGTCCCATGTCCATTCGTTCGCCGCGCGACATCGGCCCCTCGTTGCGATAGCGTCCGTCGCGGATGCGCTTCACGGTACCGGTCACTTCCAGCGGCGCACCCTTCAGCCCGAGCGCCGGCATGTCGCACTTGCCGCCGAGGGCGAGCGTCACGCGTGCGCCCTCGCCCGCGCCGGCCATCTGCTCGACCGCCTGCGGGTCGCAGATCGCGAACGCGCAGGCATCCTCCAGCCCCGCCTCGATCATCGCGGCGAGCACCGTCATCGTGTCCATCGTCCCGCCGGAGGCGCAGTTGTCGTAATGGTCAAGGAGCACCACCGGCCCGTCGCGCATCGCGCGCGCCCGCGCGATGGATTCGGCGAGCCGCTCGGGCCGATACACGAACCGCTCGCGCGCACGCCACGCCATGTCGGCGAGTTCTCCGGCGAGCGCCTGCGCGGGCGCCGCGTCGCGCTCGGTCACCACCACCGCCGAGCTGCCCGCGATCGGGGTGTCGGCGTGCGGGAAGCCGACGAAAAAGCTCGCCGCGAGCGCCGCTTCCTGCGCTTCCATCTGACGGGCGCGCGCCTGGATGTCGCGGTTCGGCGCGTCGAGGCTCGACTGGCGCATCACGTGCGGCAGCATGCGGCGCGGGGCGAACGCCATCGCCGGCCGCGACCTTCCCTCCAGCAACGCGAGCACCGGGCGCGCGGCGCGCAGGCCCGTCTCGTACATGTCCACGTGCGGATACGTCTGGTAGCCGGCGATCACGGTCGCGTGGCGCACCATCGCTTCCGAGACGTTGGCGTGCATATCGAGCGCCACGGCGATCGGCACCTGCGGCGCCACCGCGCGGATGCGCCGCAGCAGCTCGCCCTCGCCGTCGTCCGAGGTTTCGGTGACCATCGCCCCATGCAGGTCGAGCAACACCGCGTCGCAGCCCCGCGCCACGGCCTCCACGATGCGCTCGGCCATGTGCTCGAAGGCGCGCGCCTCGACCGGGCCGCTGGGCGCAGCGTTGCCCGCCACCGGGAAGGTCACGCGCGCGCCGGCCCGCTCGGCAAGGTCAATGAAGGCGCCGAGCGCGGTACCGGTACCCTTGAACGCCTCCCGGACCGCATCACCCTCCGGTGGCTCGGGCTGCCCGAGCGCGAAGCGCGCAAGCGGCGTCGGTACCGGCGAGAACGTGTTCGTTTCGTGCTTCATCTGGGCGATGACGAGTTGCATGGGGGGCGATTATCGGCGCAAACGAAGAAGACCGCCTCGCGGCGGCAAGGGCAAATAAAAGGGCCGCCTCGCGGCGGCGAAGGAAAAGAAAGGGCCGCCTCGCGGCGGCCCTTGGGGACGGGGCAGGCGCCTCTGTAGGGGGGACAAGGCGCGCGCCCCGTTGACGCGTCGAACTCCTTGAACTGCAAGAATACGTCAGCGTTCCGCGGCCGCAACCGGTTTTCGACAGAAAATGAGCAACGCGTCACGGCCGAGGTCACGACGGGTTCGCGAAACCCGGCCGCGGCGTCGGCCGCGGGCGACGGGCGCGCCCCCGAAGCGAACGGAGAGCCGTGCCGGCCGCCTGCCTGTCGCCGATTGACGTCGCCCGGCCGGTAGAGTGAAATCGGCCCATGCGGCGGGGCGATCGCGAAACGGAGTGGTCCGGATGCTCGATCTCAAGGACTTGCGCTGCTTCGTAGCGGTGTATGAATTGCGCGGATTCGGGCGCGCGGCCCGCGCCCTGAACACCGTGCAGTCCAGCGTCTCGACACGCGTGCGGCGCCTCGAGACGTTCATAGGCGCGCCGCTGTTTCACCGCGTCCACCGCACCGTCACGCCGACGGCGAAAGGCGAGCAGCTCTACAAGCACGCGCGCAAGGTCTTCGAGCAGCTCGGCGAGCTGGAGAACGTCGTCAAGATCGAGAAACCCGCCGCGTAGGCGCGCGGCGGCCCTCTAGCCGGTGCCGCCGCGCGGCGGCACCGAAAGCCAGAAGGTCACCGGCCCGTCGTTCACCAGCCGGACCTGCATGTGCGCACCGAAACGGCCGGTGGCGACGTGCGTTCCGCTCGCACGCGCGCAGGCGACGAAGCGCTCGAACAGCCGCGCGCCTTGCGCGGGATCGGCGGCGCGCGAAAGGCTCGGCCGCGTACCGCTTGCGGTGTCGGCGGCGAGCGTGAACTGCGGTACGGCAAGGAGCGCCCCACCGGTCGCGCGCAGCGAGAGGTTCATCCGGCCCTGCGGATCCGCGAACATGCGGTAACCGAGCACGCGCTCGGCAAGGCGCGCCGCCTGCGCTTCGCCGTCGCCGCGCTCGACCGCGACGAGGGCGAGCAGCCCCGGACCGATCGCGGCCACCGTCTCGCCCTCGACGAGCACGCTCGCCTCGGCGACTCGCTGCAGCAGCGCGATCACGGCGAGCCGCGGCTCCCGACTTCGGTTAGCATGGCGGCTTCGGCGCGCAAGGAATCACGGCTCATGAGCGAAGATGGTATCCCGGCGCAATCGGCCGCCGCGGTCAAGGGCGACGATCCGGTCACGGCGCTCGCCAAGGACATTTTCGCGCGTCTGGCGGCGGCGACCTACGCCAGCGCGGGCGGCGCCGCGGCGGGTCCCGACGCCAAGGAACTCGGCAAGCTGAGCCTCAGGCTCGCCGCCGCGTTCATGCAGGCGTATGAGGAAGTCAACGCCGAAGCGCTCGCCGCCGAGCGCAAGCGCCAGAGCTTCAGCGCCGACGACCTCGACATCGAGAGCCTGCTGAAGAAATAGCCGGCCGCGACGGCGCGCCCGGCCCCTCTGCGGCCGCGTTCCCCCCGGACGCTGTGGCACACTCGGCGCGTGCGACGCGTCTTCTACGGCTGGAAGATCGTCGGCGCGGGTGCAAGCCTGCAGTTGCTGCAGGCGGCGCTGATGGGCCACGCCTTCGGCGCCTACGTCGCGGTGCTCGCCGCGGACATGGGATGGAGCAAGACGAGCCTGTCGGGTGCGGCGGCGCTGCAGCAGATGGAAGCGGCGCTGCTCGGGCCGGTGCTCGGCTGGCTGCTCGATCGCTTCGGCCCGCGCCGCTTCATCCGCGCCGGCATCCTGCTGTTCGGTCTCGGGCTGATCGCGATGAGCCAGGCGAGCTCGCTCGCGGGCTTCTATGGCGCGTTCGTCGTGATCGCGCTCGGCACCAGCCTCGCCGGCTTCTTTCCGCTCAACGTCGCGATCATCCACTGGTTCGAGAAAAAGCGCGCCCGCGCGATCTCGGCGCTCTCGTTCGGCCTCGCGGTGGGCGGGATGCTCGTGCCCATCGTCGCCGCGGCGCTGGAGACCCTCGGCTGGCGACTCACCGCGCTCGCCTCCGGCGCGATCGCGATCGCGATCGGATACCCGCTCGCGCGCGTGTTCCGCGACCGACCCGCGGAAGTCGGCGAGGTGATGGACGGCGAGCGCGCGGCGCCGGCCGCGGCGCCGTCGCCGGCGCGCGCGAGCGCGGGCGAGGCGACGCGCGACTTCACCTGGCGCGAGGCGCTCGCCACGCGCGCGTTCTGGCTGCTTTCCTTCGGCCATGCGTTCGCGCTGTTCGCCGTCCACGCGGTGCTGGTGCACGCGATCACCCATCTCAGGGACAGCCTGGGGTACGCGCTCGCGGCGGCCGCGCTCGTGATCACGCTGGTGACGGTGGCGCAGCTCGGGGGCATCGCCCTCGGCTGGCTGATCGGCGATCGCTTCGACAAGCGGCTGCTGTGCGCCGCGTGCATGCTCGCGCACGCAACCGGGCTGCTGCTGCTCGCGTTCGCGCAGAACGCCGCGATGGTGGCGGCCTTCGCGGTGTTGCACGGCGTCGCCTGGGGCCTGCGCGGGCCGTTCATGCAGGCGATCCGCGCCGACTATTTCGGCGCGAGCAGCATCGGCATGATCCTCGGGCTGTCGTTCCTCGTGATCCTCATCGGCCAGCTGGGCGGACCGATGATCCCGGGCCTGCTCGCCGACGTGACCGGCGATTACCGCGCCGGCTTCACGGCGCTCGGCGCGCTCGCCGCGCTCGGTTCGGTTTTCTTCCTGCTCGCGAAAAAACCGGCGCGGCCGCGGCGCGAGGCCTGAGCCGGATCAGCGCGCAGGCCTCTCGCGCCCTTCCGGTGCGCCGAGCCGCCCCGACCGGTAATCGGCGATCGCCTGCTCGATCTCCTCGCGGGTGTTCATCACGAACGGGCCGTACTGCACCACCGGCTCCCCGATCGGCCGGCCCGCAAGCAGCAGCACGCGCGCGCCGGACGGGCCCGCGGCGATGCGCACCCACTCGCCCCCGGAGAGGATCCCCGCCGCGTGCAGCGCAAGCGCGCCCTCCGAGCCGACCCGCGCCTCGCCCTCGTAGGCGTACAGGAACGCATTGTGACCGGCGGGCAGCGGGACATCGAACGAGGCCCCGGGCGCGAGCCCCAGGTCGAAGTAGTAAGGATCCGTCGCACCGCCGCAGACCGGTCCGGCCGCCTCGCCCAGCCGGCCGGCGATCAGCTTCACGGTGACGCCTTTCGCCGGATGCAGGACCGGTATCTCGCGCGAGGGGATGTCGCGCCAGGCCGCCGGCTTCATCTTCTCCGCCGCGGGCAGATTCAGCCAGAGCTGAAAACCGCGCATTCTTCCCTCGGTCTGCTGCGGCATCTCCGAGTGGATGATGCCGCGCGCCGCGGTCATCCACTGCACGTCGCCAGGCCCGAGGTCGCCGCGATTTCCGACGCTGTCCTCGTGGCGCATGCGCCCCTCCAGCATGTACGTCACGGTCTCGAAGCCGCGATGCGGATGCGCCGGGAAGCCGGCAAGATAATCGCGCGGATCGTCCGAATAGAACTCGTCCAGCATCAGGAAGGGATCGAGGCGCGCGTAAGGACTGGCGCCGAGGCTGCGGCGCAGGCGCACACCGGCCCCGTCGGAAGTCGGCACGGAGGGGATGACGCGTATCAGTGTTCGGGCGGACATGGCGAGTCTCCGGCGATTCGGGCGACGATGCGCAGGGCGGCACCGCAGCGGTGCCGCCCCGCGAACGATGGCCGCGGCGCGGCTATTCTCCGCTCACCTCGATGCGCCGGGGCCTCGCCTGCTCGGCCTTCGGGATGCGCAGCTTCAGCACGCCGTGCCTGAACTCGGCGACCATGTTTTCGGTGTCCAGGTCGCGCGAGAGCGCGAAGACGCGCCGATAGCGCGGCACGCTCACCTCGACGTGGGTCGCCTCCATGTCGCGGGGTATCTCCAGGGCCATCTCGCCCTCGATGATAAGGGTTTCGCCGTCCACGCGGACGTCGAGCTTTTCCTTCGGCACGCCCGGCAGGTCGGCGTAGAGGGTGATTCCGGTGCTGTCCTCGACGACATCCACCGCCGGTACCCGCGCCGGCGAATCCACTTCCGCGCCGTGCCGCGCGCTCAACCTCGGCTCGGTGTTGGCAATCATGGCGTTCTCCTTTACTCGACGCTGATGCGGCGCGGCCTGGCCGCTGCCTTCCTCTGGATGCTCACGTGCAGCACGCCGTCGCGATAGCGCGCCCGGACCGCGTCGGGATCCAGGTCATCGGCGAGCGTGATCACGCGGTGAAACCGTCCGGCGAAGCGCTCGTTGAGATGCACGCTCGTTTTCTCGTCCCCTTCGGGCAGCTCCGATCGGCGTTCGCCCGATATCGAGAGCACACCCCTTTCCACCTGCACGTCAATGCTCGCCGGATCCAGACCCGGCGCAAAGGCGTAGATTTCGGCGGAATCGGGCGTGCTGCCCACGTTGAGCGCCGGGTAGCCCTGCGAAGACCCCCGGATGCTGGGGGAGAATTCGAACGCCTGCATCAGCCGGCGCTGCAGCCGGTCCATTTCGGCGAGCAGGTCGCGCGGGAAAAGCGAAAGGCCGTTCATGGGACCCCCTGTATATTCGGTTGCGATGCCAGGCAGTTGGGGGGCCGGCCGGCGATTTCAAGCGCTCCGGCGGCTTGAAATCCCCGCCCCGGGCCGGATATAGGTCCGGTCCGGCCATCAACCGGCGGAGGTTGCGTGAAATTCAGGGATTACTACGAGACGCTGGGGGTAGCGCGAAACGCGACGGCGGAGGAAATCAAGCGCGCCTACCGCAAGCTCGCGCGCAAGTACCACCCGGACGTTTCCAAGGAAGCGGACGCAACCGAGCGCATGAAGGAGATCAACGAAGCCTACGCCGTGCTCTCGGACCCCGAGAAGCGCGCCGCCTACGACCGGCTCGCGAGCGGCCACCATGCCGGGGAGGAATTTCAGCCGCCGCCGGGCTGGGACGCCGGCTTCGAGTTCAGCGCCCGGGATTTCGGTCCCGAGGCGTTCGAATTCAGCGACTTCTTCTCCGAGCTTTTCGGGCGCATGGGCGCGCGCGCGGGCATGCACCGCGGCGACCACTACGCGAAGATCCTGCTCGACCTGGAAGACAGCTACCGCGGCGCGACGCGCCAGGTGACGTTGCGCGTGCCGCGACTTGACGAGCTCGGGCGACTGGTCTCCGAGACGCGCACGCTGGAGGTGAGAATCCCGCAGGGCGTGCGCGAAGGGCAGATCCTGCGGCTCGCCGGGCAGGCGCATCCGGGCGACTTGCTGCTGGAGGTGCAGTTCCGGCCGCATCCGCGCTATCGTGTCGAGGGACGCGACGTGTACCTCACGCTGCCGGTCGCTCCCTGGGAAGCGGCCCTCGGGGCGGTCGTGCCGGTGGATTATCCAGGCGGGCGGCTGAACGTGCGCATCCCCGCGGGCGCGCAGAGCGGGCGCCAGCTCAGGGTGCGCGGCAAGGGCATCCCGTCGCAGCCGCCCGGCGATTTGTATCTCGACATTCAGGTGGTCGTGCCGCCGACCTCGAGCCCGCGCGTGCGTGAACTGTACGAGGCGCTCGCGCGCGAAACGGCGTTCGATCCGCGCAAGGAAGGGAGCCTCGACCGATGACGGAACAAGGCGACTGGGTGACGCTGGAAGAGCTTTGCGCGGTCTGTGCGGTGGATCGCGAGTGGGTCGTCGAACGGGTGCGCGCGGGACTCTTTCCGGTTGTCGGCGCGACGGTCGAGGAGTGGCGTTTCAGCGCCGCCGCGCTCAGGCGTGCGCGGCGCATGCGCGGTCTGGAGCGCGACTTCGAAGCGGTGCCGGAGCTCGCGGCCCTGGTCGCCGACGCGCTGGAAGAAATGGACGCGCTGCGCGCCCGCTTGCGCCGAGCGGGGCTCGAATAGCGCGGCCGGTGCTTCAGTCCGGGTACACGCGCCAGGCCGCGTGCAGCGGGAAGTAAAGCCCGCGCCGCGCTCCGCCCAGCGCGCGCGCGTAGGCGTCGAGCTGCGCCGCATAGCGCTGCATCTCGCGCTCCAGAAAGCTCTCGAGGTCGGCGCCTTCGTGCCGGCCGGTCTTGTAGTCCACCACCCAGAGGGTTCCGTCGGCGTCGCGGAACACGCGGTCAATGGCGTACCGGCCCGAAGGCGTCGAGACGCGGTATTCGCTCCACGCCTGCGGATGCGGGCCGAGCAGCCAGCGCCCGCGCGGGTCGGCGAGCGTGTTCCTGAGCGCCGCGACGGCGAGCGCCGCCGCCTCCCGCGGCGCGGCAACGCCGCGCCGCGCGAGATCGCGCTCGATCGCACCGCGCAGGCCCGAAATGCGCCGCGCGCTCCAGCCGCGCAACCCGTCCTCGGCGATGCGCAGCAGCCAGCGGTGCACCACCGTGCCGACGTGGCGCATCGCCTCGCCCGCCCAGCTGAATTCGATTTCCTCCTGTGCGGCGCGCCGCTCGGGCGGCGGCGACCAGCGCACAGAAGCCGGCGGCTCAGGTGCCCGCCAGTGCGCCGGCAATCGCCTGAGGACGGACGGCGCATGCTTCGCCGGGCCGGCAGCGTCGTCGCGTTCGGGCGGCGACCGCCCGGCGTAGTGCGCCTGCGCCGCCGGCCAGGCGCAGGCGAGCAGGCTGCGCCGCGGCGGCATCGTCCTTCGCGGACAGGCGAGCAGGTGCAGCCGGCGACGGGCGCGCGTCGCTGCGACGTAAAGCAGCCGGCCCGCCTCGGCCTCTTCGGCCGCGCGTTCCAGTTTCTTCAGGTACTCGTACGCCGGCTCGGGTTCGGCGCCGGTCTGCCTGATCGGTGCCAGAAGCAGCGACTTGTCCGGCAGCTCGCGCCAGAGCATGAGGGGCGGATCGCCCGTGCCCGGCCCCCGGTCCAATCCCGGCACGATCACGGTGTCGAACTCCAGTCCCTTCGCCTTGTGGATGGTCATGATCTGCAGGTCGCGTTCGCCGGCGGCGGCGTCGGGCAGCGCATACAGCGCCTCGAGCAGGTCGGCCAGCCGCGCGAAATCCACTTCGCCCGCCTGTTCCAGCCGCTCCAGCGCATCGAGATAGACCTCGGCGTCCTCCAGCTCGGTCGGCTCGGCGACGCACGCCGGACCACCGAGCGCGAGCCATGCGCCCTCGACGCGGCTGCGCAGCGTGCCGCGCCCGCGGCCGGCGAGCGCCGGCTCGAGCGCCTGGCGCAGCCGCCCGGCCTCAGGCGCCCCGCGAAGGAGCTCCCAGACGGTCTCGCTGCGTCCCTCGAAGCGCCGCGCAAGCTGCGCCAGCGTCATGCCGCACCAGGGCGCGCGCGCGAGCGCGAGCCAGGCGACGCGGTCCGCGGGGTGGGTGAGCGCGCGGGTGAGGGCGAACAGGTCCTGCACCACCTGCTTTTCGCCCAGGTGCTCGATCTCGATCGCGCGAAAGCGCACGCCCGCGTCCTTGAGCGCCGGAACGATCTCGGCCAGCGCGCTGCGGTTGCGCACGAGGATCGCGCAACTGCCCTCGGCCTCGCGCGCGAGCTTCACCACGAGCGCCGCCTCCTCGCTTTCGTCGGCCGGTGCGTGCCAGAGCGCGGCGGGGCCGGGAAGCGCCGCGTTCGCCGGATGCGGCGTCGCCTCCGAATACGGCACCGCGCCGCTCGCCTCGTCCTCGCGCTCGGGCAGCACGCAGCGGAAGGTTTCGTTCACCCACGCGACCAGCGCCGCCTGCGAGCGGAAGTTGGTTCGCAGGCGGATCGGCTCCAGCGCGACGTTCGGCAGGCCCTTGTGCCAGGCGCGGAGAAAAATGGTCACGTCGGCGTCGCGGAACCGGTAGATGCTCTGCATCGGGTCACCGACGACGAAGACGGTGCGACCGTCGCCCGGCTCCCAGCCGGCGGTGAGGCGCTCGAGCAGCTCCCACTGGCTGAGCGAGGTGTCCTGGAACTCGTCCACCAGCACGTGGCGGATGCGGTAGTCGAGCGAGAGCAGCAGGTCGGTCGGCTCCTCGGGTGAGCCGAGCGCGCGCACCGCGCCCTGGGCGATCTCGGTGAAATCGCATTCGCCGGCCTCGGCGAAGACCAGCTTGAGCTGCGCCACCGCGCGCGGCAGCACCGCGAGCAGCGCCTCCAGCGCTTCCCACTGGTGGTCTTCGTAGCGCTCCGGCGGCGGTTCGAGCAGCGCGGCGAGCGCCTTGCGCAGCCGTTCGTTTCCGACGAGCGCCTGCGCCTCGCGCGAACGCTTGCGCCATTCGCCCCTGGCGGTGAGGACCTCGCGCGCAAACTCGACCGAGGCGCGGGGATCGAGCGCGCGCGCCTCCTCGAGCAGCCGCGCGCGCTCGCGCGCAAGCGCCGCCTCGAGCTCGGCGCGCGTGGGCGGGGCCCCCGCGTGTCGCAGCCACTGATCGCGGCGCGCGAGCATCGCCGCGAGGAGCCCGGCTGCGGTGGCCACGTTGTTGTCCAGGTGCGCCAGCAGCCGCGCCACCGCCGGGTTGCCGAGCTCGGCCAGCGTGCGCTGCGCCGCGTCGCGATACAGCGGCTGCGGGTCGTCGGCCACGCCCGGAGCGACGCCGAACCGGGCCGGCACCGGAAGCCGGCGCGCGAGCGCGAGGCAGAACGCGTCAATGGTCTCGATTCGCAGCCGGTGCGCGACGCTCCCGGGCGCAGGCAGGCGCTCCAGCACGCGCCGGCGCATCTCCGCGGCGGCCTTGCGCGTGAAGGTGATCGCGAGCACCTCCTCCGGCCGCCGCGAGATCTCCAGCAGCTTCAGGTAGCGGTCCACCAGGAGCGAGGTCTTGCCGGATCCCGCCGGCGCCTGAACGATGAACGAGCGCGTCGGGTCGAGCGCCCGCGCGCGTTCCTCGGCGTCGGCTATCATCGGCTCCAGGCCGCTCAAGAGAGGTCCCGATGCGAGTGATCCCCGGCGACACGATGCCCGCCATAGACGCCCGGCTCGCCGGCGGCGGACGCTGGGCGCTCGCGCGCGAAAAGCCCGAAAAGCTCGCGCTGCTCGCGTTCTACCGCGGCATCTTCTGTCCGATCTGCCGCAACTGGGTGGCCGATCTCGACCGGCTCGCGCCGGAGTTCGAAAAGCGCGGCGTCTCCGTCATCGCCCTCTCGTGCGACCGCAAGGATGCCGCCGAGCGCGCCGTCGCCGAGTGGAACCTGCGCAACCTGCGCGTCGGCTACGGCGTGGATCCGGAGGATGCGCGCAAGGCGGGTCTGTACATTTCCGAAGGCCGCGGCCTCAACCCGGAAACGGGGCTCAAGGAGCCGATGCTGTTCACCGAGCCGGGGTTGCTGCTGGTGCGGCCCGAGGGCGAGCTCTACGCGGCGTGGATCCAATCCACGCCGTACGCGCGCCCGCACCTGGCGGAAGTGCTCACCGCGGTGGACAACTTCGTCGCGCGCAACCTCCCGGAGCCGAGAGGCTCGGCGTAGGCGCGCGCCGCACGGCTGCCTTCTCACTCCGGCGGCTCCGTTTCGCCGGCGAATGCCGCCCGCTTTTCATGCACGCGGCACAGCGGCTGCAAATCGCAGTCGCGGCACGTGGCGAGACCGTGCTTCGGATCCACCGCCGCCCATCCGGAGGCGAATTCGCGCGCGAGCGCGTCGAGCCGCGTGCGCCAGGTTTGCATCAGCGCGCTCCAGTCCTCGGCGCGCCGCACGCCCGGAATGCCGCATTCGCCGGCCGCAAAGCCGGAGAACTTCATCTCGCCGGCGCGAATCCGGGCGATCACGAGCGCCGCGACCGCTTCGCCCGCGGCCAGCGCGTAGAGCGGCAGTTGCGGATCGTCCGGCCGTTCGTCCAGCCAGCCTCCGGGGCCGGCGCGATTGCCGGTCTTGTAGTCAATCACCGCGTGCGTGCCGTCGGCAAGGCGATCCAGGCGGTCCAGGCGCCCGGCGAGCGACAGGCCGCCGATCTCGATCGCGATGCGGTCCTCGATCCGCACCACCTCGAAATCACCGCGCTCGCGCTCGCGTTCCAGCCATTCGCGCGCGAGGCGCTCCAGGCGCTCGACCTCCAGTTGCGCGAGCGCGCCTTCGAGCCGCGCCTCCCGCACCGCGGCCCGGGCGGCCGCCGCGATGAGCGGCGCCAGCTCGCGCGTGCGAAGCGCCGTGCTCGACCCCAGCTCGCGCCAGAGGTGCGCCATCAGCGCATGCACGAGCAGGCCGCGGGTGCGCGCGTCCGGCACCGGCTGCGGCGATTCCAGCGCCTCGGCGTCCAGCCGGTGCCGGGCGAAGGCGCGAAACGGACAGGCCGCCTGGTCGGCGACGAGGCGCGTGCCCCCGTGTACGCCGGGCGCGGTGACCGGCGGCGCCCGGTCGTCGGTCGTCGCCTCCAGCGTGCGCTGCGCGTAGATCGCGTCCCGGTAGCGAACGCCGCGCGCGAAATCGGGGACGCACTCCTCGAATTGCGCGATCAGCGGGCTGGGGGCCAGATCGCGGTCCTCTTCCCGGCGCGGCCACGAGAACACCACTTCGTCGGCCGCCGCCGCCCAGCCGGCGGTGATGCGCGCATCCAGCGCGAGGGAGGTTTCGGCGCAAGCCTCGGGAATCCCGGCGCGCTTTTGCAGGGCGATCGGAAGAAAGGGATTCGGGCGCGCATGCAGCGGCCAGGCCTCGTCGGTGAGGCCGCTCACCCATAGCGCGTCGAACCGCTGTCCGGCCGCCTCCAGCAGCCCCAGCACCTGCACGGGCGCCTCCCCCGCTTCGGGCTGGAACGGCGTCTCGGCGGCAAGGCGCCGCAGGCGCGCGAGCGCCTCCTGCGCCGAGAGCCTGCCGCGCACGCTGCCCAGGCGCGCCAGTTCCGCGAGCGCTTCGTGCCACTTGCCCCGTACCTGGTACTCGACCGAGTCGAGCGCGCGCTCGCCCGGAAATCCCGCCGCGTCCAGCAACGCGCCGAAATGCCGCGCCCAGTCGTGCGGCGAGGCGCCGCGCGGCCGCACGGCGAACATCGCCTCCAGATGCGCGCGCAGGCGCGGGCAGTCGCCGCTGCGCGCGATCAGCTCGGCGAGGCCGATCCGCGGCCCGCATTCGCGCCGCAGCCGCGCGTCGAGTCGCGCGCGCGCCGCGCACTCGGTTTCGGCGCCGCCGAGAAAGGGCGAGCGCAGCAACCGGCTCGCGGCCTCGAACGCGACGTCCCCTTGCGCAAGCTCGAGCAGCCCGAGCGCGGTCGCGGCGAGCGGCCAGGCGGCGAGCGGCTCCGCGGCGGAAACGTTGAACGGCATCGGCGCCGCGGCCGCGCCGGCGAGCTCGCTCTCGGGCCGCAGGACGCGCGCGAAGATGCGCGCGACCGCGCGGCGCCGTTCGGCGAGATCCGGCACGACGACACCGATTCGCCGCACGCCGGACTCCAGTTTCGCGCGCGCCCACCACGCCGCGCTCTCCAGCTCCTCGGCGACCGACGCAAAGGAGATTCGCAGCGCGCGCGATCGCCGGGGCGGCGGCGCGCAGAAGGCGTGCGGGTATCGCCGCAGCAGCGCCTGCGCCTGTGGCGGAAGAATGTCGAACGCGTAGGCGACCAGGAGCTTCGTACCGCTCGCCACCAGTTCGAGGTCCGGGAGGGTGGCCGCGTCGGTCAATCCCTCCTTTTTCGCGCGCCGCGCGTAGGCGGACGCCCAGGTCGCGAATGCGCGCACGTCCTCCGTCGCGGCCGATCCGCCCTCCTGTGGCGAAATGCGCCAGGCGTGCGCAAGGCGCCAGGCCTCCATCGCCTGCGCCGCGGTCCGGGGAACGTCGAGCAGCGCGCCGGCCCAGCGCGAGGCGGCGATCGCCTCCACCCACAACTCGCGCTCCTGCGCCGGCGTCAGCAGCATCGGCAGGCGGGCGCCGCCCGGCGCATACAGGGCCTCTTCCCAGGTGCGCTCGACGAACGCCGCGAGCGGCAGGATGTCGGCGCTCTCCCAGCACCGGCGCCCGGCCGCCGCCTGACGGTCGTCGAATTCGCGCGCCAGCTCGCGCGCAAGCCGCGCGTTCGGCGTCACCACCGTGACGCCGGCGGCACGGCCTTCGCCGAGGCGGGCGAAAAGTTCCTCGATCGTCAGCGTGGGCGCGGACATGACGCCAGTGTAGAGGCGGCCGGGCTCCGCACGTGAGCCCGGCCCAAGACCGGACAGCTATGTGCCTGCCGGCCGGAGCACGCGCAGGTGCGACTTGACGCCCCTCACCGCCTCGAGGCCGCGAATCCGCTCGACCGCCGCGGCCGCCTCTTCGGCCGATTGGGGCGCGGCGCCCAACGGAACGACGCCGCCGCCGTGGCTGCTAGCGCTCAAGCAGGTGCTTCTTGTCCTTTACTTTCGCCCACTCGTCGGCATCCGGCAGCGGCGGCTTGCGCTCGATGATCGGCTTCCACAGCGCCGCCAGCTCCCGGTTGAGCGCGATCCATTCGCGCTGGCCGTCCGGAACGTCGTCCTCGGCGTAGATCGCCTCGACCGGGCATTCCGGTACGCACAGCGTGCAGTCAATGCACTCGTCGGGGTCTATCACCAGCATGTTCGGGCCCTCGCGGAAGCAGTCCACCGGGCAGACGTCCACGCAGTCGGTGTACTTGCACTTGATGCATGCTTCGGTGACGACGTAGGCCATGAAGGGACGACGGATCCGTTGGAAGGGTTTTGCAATCAACAGCTTAGCACGAAGCCTTGGGTTCGCGCCGTCCTGACCCCATAATATGGGCTGTCGTTCCACCCCCGTCTCATTCCCCATCGCCGAATTCGAGGAGCCATGGCCAGTTCGACCATTCTCCAGGTCACCGACGACACTTTTGAACCCGAGGTCCTGAAAAGCGACGTCCCCGTGCTGGTGGACTATTGGGCCGAATGGTGCGGTCCGTGCAAGGCGATCGCCCCCCTGCTGGAGGAGGTGGCGAAGGAGTACAACGGCCGCCTGAAGGTGGCCAAGATGAACGTGGACGAGAACCAGAGCATCCCCGCGCGCTTCGGCATCCGCGGCATCCCGACCCTGATGCTGTTCAAGAACGGCAACGTCGAGGCGACCCGGGTCGGCGCGCTCACCAAGTCCCAGCTCACCGCGTTTCTTGACAGCAACATCTGACCTCGACTAGTCTTTGCTGCGTACCGCGCCGGGTTCCGGCGCGGCGAAGTTGCAGCACTTCCGGCGCCGGTTTCCGGCGCGCCTCCAGATCGCAACCGCGCCCGCGCCGGGTATCCGACGGCCATTTCTTTCACTGACTCATGCACCTGTCCGAACTGAAGAGCTTGCACGTATCCGAGCTGATGGAGCGCGCGGCGCAAAACGGCGTCGAGGGCGCCAACCGCATGCGCAAGCAGGACCTGATCTTCGCCATGCTGAAGAACCAGGCGAAGAAGGGCGAATCCATCTACGGCGACGGCACGCTCGAAGTCCTGCCCGACGGCTTCGGGTTCCTGCGCTCGCCCGATACCTCGTACCTCGCCTCGACCGACGACATCTACGTGTCGCCGTCGCAGATCCGGCGCTTCAACCTGCACACCGGCGACACCATCGAGGGCGAGATCCGCACGCCGAAGGACGGCGAGCGCTATTTCGCGCTGGTCAAGGTGGACAAGATCAACGGCGAGCCGCCGGAGGCGACCAAGCACAAGATCCTGTTCGAGAACCTGACGCCGCTGCACCCGGACGAGCACCTCAAGCTCGAGCGCGACATCAAGGCCGAGGAGAACATCACCGGACGCATCATTGACATCATCGCCCCGATCGGCAAGGGGCAGAGGGGCCTGATCGTGTCGCCGCCGAAGGCGGGCAAGACGGTGATGCTGCAGCACATCGCGCATGCGCTCACCGCCAACTATCCGGACATCGTGCTGATCGTGCTGCTGATTGACGAGCGGCCCGAGGAGGTGACCGAGATGAGCCGCTCGGTGAGGGGCGAGGTGGTCGCTTCCACCTTCGACGAGCCGGCCTCGCGGCACGTGCAGGTCGCCGAGATGGTGATCGAGAAGGCGAAGCGCCTGGTCGAGCACAAGAAGGACGTGGTGATCCTGCTCGACTCGATCACGCGGCTGGCGCGCGCCTACAACACCGTGCAGCCGGCCTCGGGCAAGGTGCTCACCGGCGGCGTGGACGCGAACGCCCTGCAGAAGCCCAAGCGCTTCTTCGGCGCGGCGCGGAACATCGAGGAAGGGGGCTCGCTCACCATCATCGCCACCGCCCTCATCGACACCGGCAGCCGCATGGACGACGTGATCTACGAGGAGTTCAAGGGCACCGGCAACCTCGAGATCCACCTCGACCGGCGCATGCATGAGAAGCGCATCTTCCCGGCGATCAACGTCAACCGCTCGGGCACGCGGCGCGAGGAGCTGCTCATTCCGCGCGAGGTGCTGCAGAAGATCTGGGTGCTGAGAAAGCTGCTGTACCCGATGGACGAGCTGGAGGCGGCGGAATTCCTCATTGACAAGATCCGCGCCACCAAGACCAACGCCGAGTTCTTCGACTCGATGCGGCGGGGCTAGCGGCGCGCCGTTGCAACAAGTCCCTGATTTCCGTATAGTTCGCCCCTCTTCA
>Ga0073934_10004745_pt1 | contig 22040 bp, 20 predicted proteins | sample LarsenN4metaG_FD_76834 | JGI IMG/M metagenome (GOLD analysis project Ga0073934, IMG submission 76834) | Hot spring sediment bacterial and archeal communities from British Columbia, Canada, to study Microbial Dark Matter (Phase II) - Larsen... ...
CACGGGGTCAGGTCCCGATCGTTGCGCCCCGGGGTGCAACACGGGGTCAGGTCCCGATCGTTGCGCCGCGGCGCAACGATCGGGACCTGACCCCGTGTTGCATGACCCCGTGTTGCCGGCACGCGACTGCGCGTTGCGCAGGATCCCGGCGATGCGGGCGTGCGCGTACTGGACGTAGTAGACGGGGTTCTTCTGCGTCCGCTCACGGGCCAGATCCACGTCCAGCTCGATCGTCTGGTCGTGCCCCCGCGAGACGAGGAACCAGCGGGCGGCGTCGACGCCGATCGTGTCCAGGAGCTCCTCGAGGAAGACGACGTCCCCGCGGCGCTTCGACATCCGCCTGGCCTCGCCCGACTCGACGAGGTGGACGAGCTGGTAGATCAGGACCTCGACCGAGTCGCGCGGACGGCCGAGCATCTCCGCGAGCGCCTGCAGGCGCGCGACGTACCCGTGATGGTCGGCGCCGAGGACGTAGATGAGCCGATCGAACCCGCCCGCGTACTTGCGACGCAGGTAGGCGGCGTCGGCCGCGAAGTACGTCGGCGTCCCGTCCGAGCGGACGAGGACGCGATCCTTGTCGTCGCCGTGCGCGCTCGTCCGCGCCCAGAGCGCCCCCTCGGCCTCGTAGGTGTCGAGCAGGGCCAGCACCTCGGGGAGGTCGCGCTCGACCTCGCTCTGGCGCGCCCAGGTGTCGATGTGGACGCGGAAGCGCTCGAGCGAGGCCTCGATGCGCTCGAGCATCGCCGGGACGGGGTCGCCCGGAAGCGCAGCCAGCTCGCGCAGGTACTCCCCCCGGTACCCGTCCTCGGGAGGCTCCTCCCCCCGCCGCAGCGCCTCGACGGAGGCGTAGAAGCGCTCCATCTGCGAGCCCGAGTCGTTGTAGTAGTACTCCCGCTCGACCGTGTGCCCGGCGAAGGAGAGAAGCCGGGCGACCGAATCGCCGTAGGCGCCGTTCCGCGCGTGCGCAACCGTGAGCGGCCCGGTCGGGTTGGCCGAGACGAGCTCCACCTGGATCCGCTCCGGACGCTCCGCCGAGCCCGCCCCGAACGCCTCGCCCGCGTCCAGGACCTCTCTGAGCGCGCCTGCGAGCCAGGCGTCGGAGACGCGCAGGTTGACGAACCCGGGGCCCGCCGCCTCGGCGGCCTCGACCACGCCGCCCCGGACGAGCTCCGCCGCCAGCTCGGCTGCCAGCTCCCGAGGAGGCCGCCGGCGCTCGGGCCCGAGCCGGAGCGCGACGTTCGTCGCGTAGTCGCCGTGGGCCGGGTCGGCCGGCCGCTCCAGCCCGGCGGGCGCCCCCGCGGCCGAGGAGACGGCCGCGGCGAGGCGCGAGACCGGATCAGCCAACTGCCGCCTCGCGCGGGGAGAAGAGCTGCTCCAGGCGCTCGATCTCGTCCACCGTCCCCGCGCCGATGAGGACGTCGCCCTCCTGGAAGACGGCGTCGGCGCCCGGCGTCACGTCGAAGGTGCCGTCGACCCGCCGGATCGCGATCACGAGCGCCCCTGTCCGCTCCCGGATGCGCAGCTCGCCGATCGAGCGCCCGCAGGGCAGGCAGCCGGCGGTGACCTCGATCTCCTCGAAGCGGAGATCGGGCATCGGCCCGCCCGCCGTCGAGACGATGTCCAGGAACTCCGCGACCTGCGGCTTGAGGACGAGGTTGGCCATGTGCAAGCCGGCGGTGGCGTACGGCTGGACGATGCGGTCGGCGCCCGCCAGGCGGAGCTTCTCGGCTGCATCCGCAGTCGACGCCCGAGCGACGATGGTCAGGTCGGGCCGTTTCGAGCGGGCCGAGAGGGTGATGTAGAGGTTGTCCACGTCGGAGTCGGACGAGGCGATCAGCCCTCGGGCGACGGCGATGCGGGCCCGTTCCAGGTCCTCGTCCTGCGTGCCCCTCCCCTCGACGTACAGGTCGCCGAGGCGGCGTGCGTGGTCGAGCGACTCGGGGTTGAAGTCGAGCACGACGAAGGGGACGCCGACCTCGCGGAACTCGCGCGCCGCCCGGCGCCCGACCCGCCCGTACCCGCAGATGATCACGTGGTCTCTGAGCTGCTCCACCCGCCGTGCCAACCTCCGCGCCTCCCAGACTCCGCCCACGGTCCCGCTGACCGTCAGCTCGATGATCAGGCCGAAGACGTAGAGGAAGATTGCCACACCCCAGACGACGAGCACGATCGTGAACGCCTTCGCCGCCACCGTCTCCGGCGCCGCCACGAGCCCCGCGGTGTAGACCGTGATGATGGTGCGGTAGAAGGCGTCGAAGACCGACTCATCGGCGATCAGCACGAAGCCTGCCGTGCCCACCACGCAGAGGGCTGCGAACGCCGCCGTCGCGATCAGGACTTGGCGGAGGCTGACCGGCGACCGTTCCATGGCCGCCATCCTAGGGCCGACGGCCGTGCTGCTAGTCGTCGTCCGGTTCGCGCTCGGAGTCGTCGCCCGGCTCGTCGTCACCCGAACCGTGCCCGGACGAGCCGGACTTCCCCTCGTCGCCGCTTCCTGAGCCCGAGCCGGAGGAGCCCGAGGAGCCCGAGGAGCCCGACGAGCCCGACGAGCCGGAAGAGCCGGAAGAACCGGACGAACCGGACGAGCCGGAGGAGTCCGACGAGCCCGAGGAGTCCGACGAGCCCGAGGAGCCCGACGAGCCGGAGGACTCGAGCTCGTCCGAGAGGCCGTCGCCCGGTTCGGGGCCGGACGACGAGCGTGACCCGCCGTCTGCCTCGTGGTCGGCGGCGGCGGACCCCGTCTCAGCAGGGCCCTCGCCGCGGTCGTCGGCTTCGCCGCGGCGCGGGCCGGAGCGCTCGCCCCGCCCATCCTCGCCGCGCCTCCCCTCGCTTCGGGCCCGGTCCGGACGCGAGCGCACGGCGGTGGACGCGGTCCCCCCGGCGGCGATGCGCAGGGGACGGCCGGGGCGGGCCTCGCCTTCGCGCGCGTCGAGCGCCGCGACCAGCGCCGGCCGCTCGGCCGGCGCCCGCAGCAGGCCCCGCTCGGACTCGACCGCTCCCACCGCGCCGACTGCTCCGATCGCGACCGCCGCGGTCGCCACCTTCGCGCCCGCGGGCGTGGCGACGAGCTTCGCGAGCAGCCCGCCCGCAGCCGCAGCCGCCCCCGCCCCGGCGCCGGCCGTGGCGGTGAACCCCGGAATGACGTCGGCGAGGCTGTCGCGAACGGCCAGCGGGAGCGCGAGCGTGGAACCTGCTGCCGACCGGAGCCGCAGCCTGAGCGCGCGGCGCGCGCGGAAGAGCAGGGCCTCGGTCGCGGGCCGCGAGAGCCCGAGGGCGGTCGCGACCTCGCCGTAGCGCAGCCCGTACAGGTAGCGCAGCACCACGGCCTGACGCTGCCGCTCGGGGAGCTCGGCGAGCGCGCGCTGCAGTGCCTCCGCGAGCGCGCGCCGGGCTGCCTCGTCGACCTGCGCGGCGAGGGCCGCGAGATCCTCGCCGGCGACGGGGAGAGGAGAGCGCATCCCGGCTGCGATCCGGGCCCGGCACTCGTTCCGCGCGATCGCCGCCAGCCAGGCCCCGGCCTCACGCACGTTCGCGCCGGCCAAGAGGGCGCGGTAGGCGGCGAGGAACGCCTGCTGCGTGGCGTCCTCGGCCTCGTGCACGTCCCGGAGCAGGGCACGGCAGAGCCCGTAGACCATGCGCCCGTGCCGCTCGAACAGCTCGGCGACGTGGGCGGCGGCGTCCCCGCCGGGAGCGCCGCTCGGATCGGGGATCGGCGCGGAGCCCACCGCGCTCAGCTTAGCCCTCGTCGCCCTCGCGGTCGTCCCCCCTTCCGGGGCCGCTCCGGTCGTCGTCGTCATCGCCGCTTCCGGGGCCGCTCCGGTCGTCGTCGTCGTCGTCATCGCCGCGTCCGGGGCCGCTCCGGTCGTCGTCGCCCCGCACCGCGTCCGCGTCGTCTTCGAGCTCGAGCTCGCGCAGCACCCAGGTCCCGGCGCGCAGGTCGCACGTGATCTCGACGAAGTCGCCGACCGCGAAGCCCGCCAGAGAGAAGCCGGCCGGAACGGAGCAGGTCGCGGACCGCACGCCGTCGCTCACAGTGAGCGGCGCCAGGGAGGTGAGCGTGCCCTTCAGCTCGATCTCGTCGTCGTCGAGATCCTGGCCTGCCTGCACGCGCGGCTCGGAGCGGACGAGGACGACGTCGCGCGCAAGGATCCTCGTCGGCCCGCGGCCGCGGGTGCGGAGCAGCGACCCGCGCAGCTCGACGCGGAGGCCCACGCGGATGCGGTCGAGCGCCGAGGACGGCACGCGCAGGATCGCGTCACGGCGCACCGAGGAGACGGTCACGACGCTGCGGGCCACGTCCTTCGCGCTCACGACCCCGCGCAGGCGAGTCGCGGAGCTGCCCTCGGCGCTGACCGGGAGGAGGAGCAGGACGGCCGCGCAGGCGGCCAGGAGGAGGCGCAGCATGGGGAGTCCTTTCGTCGGGGGTTCACCCGTCCAGAGCCTCCCCGGGGCGAAAAACGTGCGCACGGCTGCGCCGGCGCGGGACCGGCTCAGCCCTGCCGGCCGGGGACGGGCTCGCGTGCGAGGGAACCGGCCTCGATCCCCTCCCGGGCGAGAGCGAGCTGTACCTCTTCCCGCGCCTTGTAGATCCGCCACTTGACCGTGGCCAGGGTGATCTCGAGCGTCTCCGCGATCTCCGTGTAGGAGAGGCCGACCACGTCCCGCAGCAGGAGCGCCATCTTCAGGTCCGGGTTGAGCGACTCGACCGCGCGCCAGACCGCGTCGATCGCCTCGGCACGCTCGAGGGGGGCGTCCACGACCTCGAGCGGAGGGACGTCCTCGAGGGCGACCACCGCCCGTGGCCGCCGCTCCCGGGCGCGCAGCTCGTCCAGCACGCGGTTCTTCGTCACCTGGAAGAGCCAGGTCGTGAAGCGCGAGCGCAGGGAGAAGCTCGGTAGTCCCTGGTAGACGCGGAGGAAGACCTCCTGGGTCAGGTCCTCCGCAAGCACGCGGTCGCCCGTCAGACGCAGGACGTAGTTGTAGACCGGCTGCTCGTACGCGCGCACGAGGATGGAGAAGGCGCGCTCGTCACCGCGTTGAGCCTTGCGCAGGACGCCGGGATCGGGCTGCGGCAGGGACACGACGCGGCGAGTATAGGGCACCCGTGTATGGAGACCGTGTGGGGCTCAGACGGGCGTCGCGAGCGGCCGGCCGGTCATCGCCGCGGGCACCGGCAGGCCCAGGAGGGAGAGCACCGTCGGCGCCAGATCGGCGAGCTCACCCCCGTCGCGGAGCGCAAGCCCCCCGTCCGTGGCGATCAGCGGGACCGGATTGGCGGTATGCGCCGTGTGCGGGCTGACCCCGTCTGCCTCCAGGAGCACCTCCGCGTTGCCGTGGTCGGCGGTGACGAGGGAGATCCCGCCCGCGTCCCGCACGCACTCGACGACCTGGCCGAGGCACCGGTCGACCGTCTCGACGGCGGCCACGACGGCCGGGATCGAGCCCGTGTGCCCGACCATGTCCGGGTTGGCGAAGTTGACGACGGCGAAGCGGTAGCCGTCGCCGATCTCGGCGCAGAAGCGCGCCGCGACCTCCGCGGCCGCCATCTCCGGCTTCAGGTCGTAGCTCGGCACGTCGCGCGGCGAAGGGACGAGGATGCGTGTCTCCCCCTCCCACTCGCGCTCCTCGCCGCCGTTGAAGAAGTAGGTCACGTGCGCGTACTTCTCCGTCTCGGCGACGTGGAGCTGGCGCGCGCCGGCGCGGGAGAGGACCTCGGCGAGCGTGTCGCGCACCTCCTGCTCCTCCAGCACGACCGGGCAGGGGAAGTCGTCGCGGTAGCGGGTCATCGTGGTCAGGTCGACGCCCGCCTCGAGCAGCCGTTGCGAGAGCTGCCGCGCGCGGTCGGGGCGGAAGTTGAAGAAGATCGCGGCATCGCGGTCCGGGTCGAGCCGGGGCCGTCCCCGGATGACGGTGGGCTCGACGAACTCGTCCGTGATCCCGCGCCCGTAGCTCTCCAGGACGGCCTCGACGGGGTCGGCGGCCTCGCGCCCCTCGCCGCGGCAGATGGCGGCGAAGGCGCGGTCGGTCCGCTCCCAGCGCCCGTCGCGGTCCATCGCGTAGTAGCGGCCGCAGACGGTGGCGATGCGGTCGGCGGGCAGCTCGGCCAAGTCGGCGCGGGCTGCGTGCGGCGAGACGTCGCGCCCATCGGTGAAGGCGTGGATCCAGGTCCGGTCGCCCATCCCTTCCTGCCCGGCGAGCTGGAGCAGGGCGAGCAGGTGGTCGAGGTGCGAGTGCACGCCGCCCTTGGAGACGAGGCCGAGCAGGTGCACGCCGCCCCCGCGCTCGCGCGCGCGCGCGAAGGCCGAGCGAAGCGCAGCGCTCGTGAAGAAGGAGCCGTCGCGGATGGCCGCGTTCACGCGCATCAGGTCTTGGTAGAGCACGCGACCCGAGCCGATCGTGAGGTGGCCGACCTCCGAGTTCCCCATCTGCCCGGGCGGGAGCCCGACCGCCTCCCCGGAGGCGGCCAGCGTCGTGTGCGGGCAGCGCTCCCAGAGCCGGTCGAAGACCGGAGTCGCGGCCAGGGCGATCGCGTTCCCGGGGCCGGGAGGCGCCAGCCCCCAGCCGTCGAGGACGACGAGCACTACGAGCGGGAAAGGCGGGCGGCCGTCTCGCAAATCTCGATGAAGGAGGTGATGTCGAGGGAGGCTCCGCCGACGAGCGCGCCGTCGACGTCCGGCTGGGCGAGGAGAGCAGCAGCGTTCCCGGGAGTGACCGAGCCGCCGTACAGCACGCGCGCGATCCCGGTCTCCGCCTTGAGGAAGGCGTGCGCCGCCTGCGCCGTCTCCGGCGTCGCCGTCCGTCCGGTCCCGATCGCCCACACGGGCTCGTAGGCGAGCACGAGCCGCTCGTGCCGGGGAAGGACCGACGCCTGGCGGGCGAGCACCTCCTCGGTTCGGCCCTCCTCACGCTCTGCCTCCGTCTCGCCGACGCAGGCGATCACGGCCAGCCCGGCGGCGAGCGCCGCCTCGGCGCGCCGGCGGGTGGTCTCGTCGGTCTCGCCGAAGTACCGCCGGCGCTCCGAGTGGCCGACGATCGAGCCCGCCACCCCCAGCTCGAGCAGCATCGGCGCCGACACCTCGCCCGTGAAGGCGCCCTCCAGCTCCCAGTGGACGTTCTGGGCGTAGACGCGGACGGCGCTGCCGGCGCCGAGCCCCTCGAGCGCCGCCTGCAGCGAGACGTAGGGCGGGCAGACGACGACCTCCACCCCCTGCAGGCGTTCGGGGAGGTGGCGGAGCCGGGCCGCGAAGGCGCGGGCCTGGTGCGGCCCCATGAACATCTTCCAGTTGCCGGCGACGAGCATCGCTCAGGCCTCCGGGATCGCGATCACCCCGGGGAGCTCCTTCCCCTCGAGCAGCTCGAGCGCGGCGCCCCCGCCGGTCGAGAGCCAGGAGACCCGCTCGGCCAGCCCCAGCTCCTGCAGCGCCCGGGCCGAGTCCCCGCCGCCCACGACGCTGAAGCCCTCGACCGCGGCCACGGCCTCCGCGACCGCCCTCGTCCCCTCCGCGAAGCGGGGCCACTCGAACACCCCCAAGGGCCCGTTCCAGAAGACCGTTCGAGCGCCTCGGATCGCCTCCACGAAGCGAGCCCGCGTCGCGGGACCGATGTCGAGCGCGAACCAGCCCTCGGGGACGGCGCCGGCTGGAACGACCCGGGTCTCGGCGTCGGGAGCGAAGGCCGACGCCGCGACCACGTCCTCCGGGAGCACGAGCCGCACCCCGGAGAGCGGCGGGCGCTCGGCCAGCTCCGCGGCCATCTTCCCCCCGACGAGGACGAGGTCGGCTCGGCGCCCGAGGGTGGCGAGGACGCCCAGCTTGTCCTCGACCTTGGCCCCGCCGGCCACGAGCACGAACGGACGCTCCACCTCCCCGAGCAGCCGCCCGAGCATCTCCAGCTCGCGCTCGAGCAGGAGGCCGGCGTAGGCCGGAAGCAGCCGGGCCACGCCGACGGTGGAGGCGTGCGCGCGGTGGCAGGAGCCGAAGGCGTCGTTCACGAACAGGTCCATCCCCTCGGCGAGCCGCCGCGCCGTCGCGGGGTCGTTCGTCGTCTCCCCGGGGTCGAAGCGGGTGTTCTCGAGCACGCGCAGGCGGGGATCGGGGAGGAGCTCCCGCAGGCGCGCGGCCACCGGCGCCATCGCGTAGGCCGGGTCGGGCCCCCGCGGCCGCCCGAGGTGGGAGCAGACGGCGACCTCCGCCGCGCCTTTGTCGAGCAGGTAGCGCAGGGTCGGCAGCGAAGCCACGACCCGCGTGTCGTCGGCGACCCGGCCCTCCTCGAGGGGGACGTTGAGGTCGGCGCGGACGAGGACGCGCTTCCCCGCGACCTCCGCCTGGCGTACGGAGCGGGGCCGGTGCACGGTCTAGGGAAGCAGCTTCCCGATCAGGTCGACCAGGCGGCACGAGTAGCCCCACTCGTTGTCGTACCACCCGAAGACCTTGACCGTGCGCCCGTGCACCATCGTCAGCTTGCTGTCGAAGACGCACGAGTAGGGGCTCCCGTTGACGTCGGTCGAGACGAGCGGATCCTCCGAGTACTGGAGGATGCCCTGCAGCGGCCCCTCGGCGGCGGCGCGGTAGGCGGCGTTGACCTCCTCCACGCTCGTCTCCCGCCCGAGCTCGACGACGAGGTCGGTCAGGGAGCCGGTCGCGACCGGGGCGCGCACGGCGATCCCGTCCACCTTGCCCTGGAGCTCCGGCAGGACGAGCCCGATCGCCCGCGCGGCTCCGGTCGAGGTCGGGATCAGGTTGATCGCGGCCGCACGCGCCCGACGCAGGTCCTTGTGCGGGAAATCGAGGATGACCTGGTCGTTCGTGTACGCGTGGATCGTGGTCATGAACCCGCTCCGGATCTCCCCCAGCTCGTGCAGCACCTTCGCCAGCGGGGCGACGCAGTTCGTCGTGCAGGAGGCGTTCGAGATGATGTGGTGCCGCTCGGGGTCGTACGTCTCGTCGTTGACGCCGAGGACGACCGTCAGGTCGGGGTCGGTCGCCGGCGCGGAGACGACGACCTTGCGCGCGCCGGCGTCGAGGTGCTTCTGCGCGCCCGCTCGGTCGGTGAAGTACCCCGTCGACTCGAGCACGACGTCCACCCCCAGCTCGCGCCAGGGGAGCGCCGCCGGGTCGCGCTCGGACAGCATGCGCACCTCCTCGCCGGCGGCCCGCAGGACGCCGTCCGCCAGCTCGACCTCGCCCGGGAACGGGCCCAGGTTGGAGTCGTAGCGGAGCAGGTGCGCCATGGTGGCCGCATCGCCGAGGTCGTTCAGCGCCACGACGTCGATGTCGGCGCCGAGCGCGTGCTGGGCGCGGAAGAAGTTCCGCCCGATGCGGCCGAACCCGTTGATCCCGACCCGAATGCCCATTCTCGCCTCCGTCGCTCGCTCGTCCGTCCGGGGCGAGTCTAGTCGGCGCCCGGCGCCTCGCGAGCTCCTCTCGCCGCCGAGCGGGCAGGCGCCTGCGCTCTCGCGGAGCCGCCGCGACGCTCGCGGCCCAGCGGGCCGTGACCCCTTCGCGCGGGCTCGTCCCCGGTCAGAGCAGGACGCCCTCGAGCGCGAGCAGGCGGCGCTTGACGGCGACCCCGCTCGCGCCGTAGCTTCCGATCCCGTCCGCGGCGACGACGCGGTGGCAGGGGAGCAGGAAGGCGAAGCGGTTGCGGGCGCAGAAGGTGCCTACCGCGCGGGCCGCCCCCGGGTAGCCGGCGAGCGCCGCCAGCTCCCCGTAGCTGACCACCTCTCCCCACGCCACGTCCCGCAGCGCGAGCGCCACGGCGTGCTGGAACGGGCTGCACCAGGCGAGGTCGAGCGCGACGTCGCCGAACGCGACCCTCTCCCCGGCCAAGAGCGCGCGGAAGCGACCCACGAGTGCTGCCTCCGGCGCCTCCGCTGCCCCCGGCGTCGCTACCCCCGGTGTCAGACACCGGGGGCTGTCAAGCCTTGAGTGTGCCAATAGTGCGCCAATCTCTCCACAGGCCGGATCGGCTCCAGGTACGGAGATCCCAGCCCCCGACGGGCCCGTGCTGGACGGGGCCCGCTTGACCAGGGGGGCCCGGCGCTTCGACCCGGTGTCTGACACCGGGTCGAACGCGAAGTCGTGGGCGAGGACGACGTCGCTGGCGGTCCAGAGCACGCCCCGGCCCCAGCCGGCGATCGCGTAGCACGTCCTTCGTGCCCTCACCGCGCCCGACTCTACAATCGCCCCATGAGCGCCCCCGGGATCTTCACGCCGCCGCCCGCCGTCAACGAGCCCGTCAGGTCGTACGCCCCCGGCTCACCCGAGCGGGAGGAGCTGAAGCGCCGCCTGCGCGAGCTCGAGTCCGAGCGCATCCGCATCCCGCTCGTCATCGGCGGCCGGGACGTCCACACGGAGGAGACGTTCGAGGCGGTGATGCCGCACCGGCGCCGTCACGTCCTCGCCGACGTCAGCAAGGGGGGCCCCGAGCACGTCGAGCAGGCGATCGCCGCGGCCCGCGCCGCGCACGCGGAGTGGTCGCGCACGCCGTGGCACGAGCGCGTGGCCGTTTTCCTCCGCGCCGCCGAGCTTCTGGCCGGGCCTTGGCGCTCGACGCTGAACGCCGCGACGATGCTGAACCAGTCGAAGACCGTCCACCAGGCCGAGATCGACGCCGTCTGCGAGATGGTCGACTTCTGGCGCTACAACGCAGAGTTCCTCGTCCGCATCTACTCCGAGCAGCCCTACTCGCCAACCGGGACCTGGAACCGGATGGAGTACCGGCCGCTCGAGGGCTTCGTCTTCGCCGTCAGCCCCTTCAACTTCACCTGCATCGGGGGGAACCTCTCCACCTCCCCCGCGCTGATGGGGAACACGGTCGTGTGGAAGCCTGCCTCCACGGCCGCCGTCTCGGCCTACTACCTGATGCGCCTCCTGCAGGAGGCCGGCCTGCCGGACGGAGTCGTCAACCTCGTCTACGGCTCCGGAGCGACGATCGGCGACGCCGCGCTCGCCAGCCCGGAGCTGGCGGGGATCCACTTCACCGGCTCGACCGCGGTCTTCAACGGCATGTGGCAGACGGTGGGCGCCAACATCGGTCGCTACCGGAACTACCCGCGCATCGTCGGCGAGACCGGTGGCAAGGACTTCATCCTCGCCCACCCCTCGGCCGACACGGAGGCGCTGGCGACCGCGATCGTTCGTGGGTCGTTCGAGTACCAGGGCCAGAAGTGCTCGGCCGCCTCCCGGCTCTACATCCCCTCCAACCTCTGGCCCGAGCTGCGCGAGCGGCTGGCGGCCGACGTCTCCAGCCTCAAGATGGGCGATGTGGCCGACTTCGAGAACTTCCTCGGTGCAGTCATCGACGCCTCCGCCCTCGCCACGCACCGCCAAGCGATCGAGGAGGCGCGCGCGGCGGGCGCGGAGATCGTCGCCGGCGGCGAGGTGGACGACTCCGAGGGCTACTTCGTCTCCCCGACCGTGATCACGACCGACGACCCGGGCTTCCGCCTCCTCCGGGACGAGCTCTTCGGGCCGATCGTCACCGCCTACGTGTACGACGAGCGCCGCTGGCAGGACACCCTGCGGCTCGTGGACGAGACCGCCCCCTACGGGCTGACCGGGGCGATCTTCGCCACCGACCGCGAGGCGATCGAGGAGGCCGAGGAGGCGCTCCTCTACGCCGCCGGCAACCTGTACGTCAACGACAAGCCGACCGGCGCCGTCGTCGGGCAGCAGCCGTTCGGCGGCTCGCGGGCGAGCGGCACGAACGACAAGGCGGGCTCGATGTGGAACCTGATCCGCTGGGTGTCGCCGCGGACGATCAAGGAGACCTTCGTCCCGCCCACGGACTACCGCTACCCCTTCCTCGCGCCCGACGGCGACCGGCCGAGCTAGCGGGCGCGAGGCGGCGTGGTCCGCGTCCTCGACGGGCTGGACGCCTTCCTCGACCGCTTGGGCTCGGTCGACGCCCGCCCGCTGGCGCTCGCCATCGCCTGCCACCTCCTGAAGATGGCGTGCACGAGCATGGCCTGGCGGAACGTGCTCGCCGCCGCCTACCCGGAGGAGCGCGTCCGCTGGCGCTCGATCTACGGCGCCTACCTCGCCGGGGTGGGGGTCAACGCGATCGTGCCCGCGCGCGCCGGAGACGCCGTCCGCATCGTCCTCGCCCACCGTGCCGTCCCCGGCAGCACCTATACGACGGTCATCTCGAGCACGGTCGTGCTCACCCTCTTCGACTTCACCGCCGCGAGCGCCCTCTTCATCTGGGCGCTGAGCGCAGGCGCGCTGCCCGGGATCGACGTGCTGGCGACGCTGGAGAGCTTCGACTTCGCCTGGCTCTTCGCGCGGCCGCTCGCCTTCGAGCTGACCCTGGCGGCGGCGCTGCTCGCGCTCGTGCTGCTCGGCGTCTGGATCCACGGGCACGTCGCCAACTTCGGAGCGCGGGTCGCGCAGGCCTTCAGCGTCTTCCGCCCCCCGGGGCGCTACCTGGGCCGGGTCGCCGTCTGGCAGGCCTGCGACTGGGGGCTGCGGCTCGTCACCATCTGGCTCCTGCTCGATGCCTTCGACATCCCGCAGTCGCTGCGCACAGCCACCCTCGTCCAGGTCTCCCAGAGCGCCGCCACGCTCCTTCCGGTCACGCCTGCGGGGATCGGGACGGAGCAGGCCTTCCTCGTCTACGCCTTGACCGGCGCTGCCCCGGCCTCCGTCCTGCTCGCCTTCAGCGTCGGGGCCAAGCTCACCCTGACCCTGACCAACGTGGTCGCCGGCTTCGCCTCCCTCGCTCTGACCCTGCGCACGCTCCGCTACTCGCACGCGGTCCGCATGGCGGAAGACGCCCGCGGCTAGGAGGGCCCGGCCTTGTGCAGCCGCGCGTAGACGGTACGGGCCGTCTTCTGCGGCAGCCCCGGAACGCCCTCCAGCTCCTCCTGCGTCGCCTCCAGAAAGCGCTCGACCGAGCCGAAGTGGCGCAGGATCGCCCGGCGGCGGGCGGGCCCGATACCCGGGAGCCCGGCGAAGATCGACTCCATCGCCCCCGCGTCGCGGCGGCGCCGGTGGTAGCCGAGCGCGACCCGGTGCGCCTCGTCGCGGATCCGCTGCAGGAGCTGCAGGCCAGGGCCGTGCGGGTCGAGGACGACCGGGCGCTCGGCGCCCGGGACGAACACCTCCTCCTCCCGCTTGGCCAGGGCGATGACGGCGATCCGGGGCAGGCCGGCCCGCTCGATCGCCGCGCGCGCGGCCGCGAGCTGGCCCTTGCCTCCGTCCACGACGACGAGGTTGGGCACGCGGGAGAAGCTCTCGTCCGGCTCGCCCTCCCGCAGCCGGGCGAAGCGGCGCGAGAGCACCTCGCGGAGCGCGCCGACGTCGTCCTGCCCGCTGAGGCCGCGGACGGCGAACGTGCGGTAGTGGGCGTTCTTCGGCCGCCCGTCCTCGAAGACGGTCATCGACGCGACGATCGCCTGGTCCTGGAGGTTGGAGACGTCGAAGCACTCGATCCGGACCGGCAGGCTCTCGAGGTTGAGCGACTCGCGCAGCTCCTCGAGCGCCGCCACCCGCCGAAGGCGCCGCTCCTCCTGCCCGGCCCGCTCCGAGACGAGGGCGAGGCGTGCGTTCTCGACCGCCAGCTCGACCAGCCGCCGCTTCTCCCCGCGGGCAGGCGCGCGCACGACGACCCGCGAGCCGCGCCGCTGGGAGAGCAGCTCCCGAAGCGGCTCCAGGTCGCCCGCGCCCGCCGGAACGAGCACCTCCGGCGGGACGCTCGGCGCAGCCGCGTAGTACTCCCCGAGGAAGGCCTCCAGGATCGACCGCAAGTCCTCGCCGCCGACGTTCTCGAGGTGGAAGCCGTAGCGGTCGATCATCTTCCCGTCCCGCAGCGGGAAGACCTGGACGGCGGCACGGTCGCCCTCCACGGCGAGGCCGATCACGTCCACGCTGCCGACCGCGCGCCGGTCGGCGGCTTGGCGCTCGGCCAGGTGCCTGATCGCGAACAGCCGGTTCCGGTAGCGCGCGGCCTCCTCGAACCGCTCGGCGGCGGCCGCCTCGCGCATCCTCGCCTCCAGCTCCCGCTGGATCGTCTCCGTGTCGCCGGAGAGGAAGGCGATCACGCCCTCGATCACGCGGCCGTACTCCTCCCGCGAGACCGCCCCGATGCACGGCGCCAGGCACCGGTCGAGGTGGTAGTCGAGGCAGGGGATGCCCGAGTGGCGACCAGGCTTCGGCCCTTCGCAGGGCCGGAAGCGGAAGACGCGGTTGAGCACGTCGAGCGTCCCCCGCACCTTCTTCGCGCTCGCGTACGGCCCGAAGTACACCGTGCCCCGGCGATGGCGCTCGCGGGTGAACATCACGCGTGGGTACTCGTCCTCGAGCGTGACCGCGATGTAGGGGAACGACTTGTCGTCCCGCAGGCGGATGTTGAAGGGGGGCCGGTGGCGCTTGACCAGGTTCTGCTCGAGCACGAGCGCCTCGGCCTCGGTGCGCGTGACGATCACCTCCAGGTCGGCGATGCGCTCGGCGAGCTGGAGGGCCCCGGGCCGGCCGTCGCCGCGCTGGAAGTAGCTGCGCACGCGCGCGCGTAGCGACTTCGCCTTCCCCACGTAGAGCACGTCGCCGAAGGCGTCGCGGAAGAGGTAGACCCCGGGGCTCCGCGGGAGCCCGGCCAGGCGGTCTTCAAGGTTCGCTCGCATTCCCCGGCTAGCGTATCCCCGTGCCCCGTTCCCGCCCGGCCGCCGCCGGAGCAGCGCTCGCGCTCGCCGTGCTCACGGCGCTCGTGGCCGCGCCCCGCGCGCCCGCCGCCCCGGGGCTCGCCGTGGGGGCGGTCGAGGACGACCTCCGCGCCTCCACCTTGGTCGAGGCGGAAGCACGGATGCGGCTCTTCCGGCTCGCCGGCTTCCGCGCCCTGCGGGTGACGAGCCTCTGGCTCCCGGGGCAGACGCGGCCGTCGGCGGGCGAGCTGGCCGTCCTCGAGAACGTCGCCGCGGCGGGCGCCCGCAACGGCGTCCGCGTCTTCGTCACCGTCATGCACCCGGGCTCGCGCACGACGCCCCTGAGCGAGGAAGCGCAGGCGGAGTTCGCCGCCAACGCAGCCGCCCTCGCCGGCGCCGTGCCGGGCCTGCGCGACCTGATCGTCGGCAACGAGCCCAACCTGAACCGGTTCTGGCTGCCCCAGTTCAACCTCGACGGGACGAGCGCCGCGCCCGCCGCCTACCTCGCCCTCCTCGCCCGGACCTACGATGCCGTCAAGGCCGTCTCCCCGGCGGTCCGGATCTGGGGCGGCGCCCTCTCCCCCGGGGGGGCGGATCGCCCCGCCGGCGCGCGCCCCACGCACTCGCCGACGCGCTTCCTCCAGGAGCTGGGGGTGGCCTACCGGGCTTCCGGCCGGAGCGCACCGGTGATGGACGGCTTCGTCCTCCACCCCTACCCAGACAACTCGAGCCAGCCGCCGACGACCGCCCACCCGAACACGACCACGATCGGGATCGCCGACTACGACAAGCTCGTCGCCCTCCTCGGCCAGGCCTTCGACGGCACCTCCCAGCCCGGCTCCAGCCTGCCGGTCCTGTACGGGGAGTTCGGCGTCGAGACGCAGATCCCGGCCGCGAAGGCGGCGCTCTACACCGGCTCGGAGCCCGCCGCGACGAAGCCGGTCAGCGAGGAGGTCCAGGCGCAGTACTACGAGCAGGCGCTCGCGCTCGCCTTCTGCCAGCCGACCGTCGCCGGGCTCCTGCTCTTCCTCACCCGCGACGAGCGCTCGCTGGCGGGCTGGCAGTCGGGCGTCTACTACGCGGACGGGTCGCCGAAGGCGAGCCTCCCGCGCGTGACCGAGGCGCTCGACCGGGCGGCCGGCGGCTCGATCGTCCGCTGCCCCGGCCTCGAGCTGGTCGTGCAGCCGACGCTCCTCCGTTTCGGGACGGCCGCCGCGGCCCGGCGCGGCGAGTTCGCGGTCGAGCTGCGCTGCAACCTCGACTGCCTGTACCGCGTCCGTCTGGAGCGGCTTCCGACCCACTCGACCAAGCTCGCCGCCCGCGGCCGGGCCAAGGCGGGCGAGCTGGTGCGAGTCGACCTCGGCTCGCGCCGCCTTCCGCCGGGGACGTACCGCTACACGCTCCGCCTCGTGCACCCCGTCAACCCGGCCCCGCCGACCCTGCGCCAGAGCCGGCCCTTCCGGCTCCCGTAGCGCCGCCTGCTCAGAGGCGGTGCTCGGAGCGCCACACCCGCACGAGCGCGTAGGCGCAGGCGGCGAGCACGAGGACGAGCGCGAACGCGTCCCGGCTCGCCGGGAGCCCGTACCCGATCGCGAGCCCGACCGCGGCCACCGCGAGGAGGAGCGCGGCGTAGAAGATCCGCCGGCTCCGTTCCGCCCAGGCCTCGAGATCGCCCCGCCGCTCGCGCCAGAGCAGGAAGCAGAAGAACGCGATGGCGAGGAAGAAGGCGATCTGCAGGAGTCCGCCGATCGCCGCCAGGACCGGCTCGAGGGAGAGCACGACCACCACGACCGCGATCAGCGCGACGATCCCGAGCCCGCGGGCGAGCGGCGGGATCCGCGCCCAGAGCCCCCTCACGACCCGGTCAGGAACGCCCGCACGGCGAGCGCGCCCGCGAGGAGGGTGGTGAGCGCGAACCAGAGGAGCCGCCTCGGACCCGCCTCGGGCGCGTAGAACCAGGGCGAGAGCACGACGCCGAGCGCGAGCGCGCCGTACGCGTAGTGGAGGCGGTCGGGCGCCCGCTTGCCCTCGGAGAGGAGGAGCAGACCCAGCAGCGCCTGCCCGATGAGCACGGTCTGGGCGAGCGCGAGGGCGTGCGCGACCGCCCGTCCGGCGCCTCCGCGCCGGTAGGCGGCGAGGCCGAGCAGAGCGGACGCGAGGCAGACTGCGATCGCCGCTGCCCCGAGCACAGCGTGCACCGAGACCATCGCGCGCACCCTAGCGCGCGCCGCAGCACCGGCCGGCACCGATGCCGCTCTCGTCGTCGCGAACCGCGAGTTCACAGACCAGGCACGCGTCCTCGCACGCGCGAACAACGTCGATCCGTGAGGCAGAGAGGCCCTCGTCTCGAAGCTTCTCGACGCCGAAAGGTAGCTGCCGCGGGGCGATGCGACGCCCGGCGGCGCCGACGAGGCGACCAGCGCCTCCCAGTGGCCCAGACGCCGGGTGCCTCCGCCATCACAGCCGGTGGCATCCAGGCAGAAACCGCGTGTCCCGTGTCGACGCTACGCCCTCTCGTCGAAGGGTCGACACGTCATGAGCCTACGGGGATCGCAGACCTCGGGAACTTGCCCACTGAGGATGTCCCGCTCGCCGTGGAATTTCGGCGGCGGCCCCCTGACTGCTACGCGGCCCGAACGATAGTCACCTCCTCGGTCGGATGCAGTTCGCGCTGGAGCGCGGCAATGAGGGAGGGGAGCTGCCGGTAGCCCTTCACGCGGCGGAACTGCTTCTCGGCTTCGAGCATGCCCGCTGCCGTCCAGCGCTGGCGCATGTCGCCGTCGCGCCAGCGTTTCACGTTGCGCTGCGTGCGGCGGACGATCTCGATCATCGACTCGATCGGATTGGTGGAGTGGAGGGTGCGCTTGAGCGTGCCGGTCACGCCGAGCCGGGTGACGGTCAGCGTCTCCTCCAGCCCCTCCCGGAGCGAAGCCCCGGCGGAGGGGTGCGTCTTGTCGAGCTGGCAGGCGAGCGCCTTCAGCGAGGCGAGCGCGCGGGCGTGATCCTCGTCGGCCCAGGCCGCGCGTAGCTTCGCCCGGACGAAGGGCCGCTCCCGCTCGGGCAGATGATCGAGCACGTTACGCTCCTTGTGCCGAACGCAGCGCTGAACGGGCGTCGCCTCGCCGAGCACGGTGCGCACCGCCTTGCGCAGCGCCTTCGCCCCGTCGATCACGACCAAAAGCGGCCGGCTTGTGTCGAGACCGCGCTCCCTCAGAGGTCGGAGAGCAGGGCCGTCGCCACGGTCGCGTTCTCGGTCGAGCCCTCCCAGAGCCCCAGCGGCAGCTTCTGCCCATCGCTCGTGATGCCGAGGCAGACGACGTGGTTGCGCTCGTCGAGCTCGATCCCGTCGATCATCAGCACCGCCAGCTCGAGCTCATCCAAGCGCCGGCCGAGCAGCTCGCAGAGCGCCGTCCGCGTGCGCGCCACGAACTGGCGCGAGAGTGCCGAGCGCGAGGTCGAGCGGGCCTGCTCCTCGATCTCGCTGCCGACCGGCTCCTGCGTGCGCCGGAAGCGGCGACAGGAGACGCCGGCCAGCATCCGCTCCAGCACCACCTGGCCGAGCGGGTCGCGGTCGGCGAAGTGCCGGTAGGTCGCAAGCTCGACCTCGCCCGCAGCGTCGACGCGCCGCGCCCGCGGCCGGCGCACCGCGACACGGCGGCCGCCGAGCGTCACTGCGCCCGCCTCCCGACCATGCCGGTAGGCGAAGCGGTCGGCGTCATGCCTGCCCCTCGGGCCCACCACCTGGTCGACCTCCTCCTCCATCAGCTCGTCGAGGACGGCCAAGCCCACGCCGACCGAGAGCGCGAGCAGCCCCTCCTTCGCCGCACCCGCGATCTCCCTCAGCGCCACTTCCACCCGCTCGGGCAGCGGCAAGCGCAACCCCTGCTCGCTCGTAACGACCTGGCGAGCCTGTAGCTTCTGCTTCACAGCGGTCCTCCTTTCGATCTTCGACGGGTCAGCCCCGAAGACTCCCAACAGGAGCGGACGGGGCAGGAGGACCGCCACCTCAATTTCTACGAGCTACGGGACAACCTCTGCCCACTGCTCGTAGAGGGCGAGAGCGGTCTCGGCGTCTCCTCGCTGCCTCGCGACGGCCGCAAGGCCGAGAAGCGCATCGCAATCTGCTGACGCGGCGCGGAACGCCTGCTCCGCTTCGTCGGCCAGTCCGGCTCGCAGAAGCCCCCACCCAGCCTCCATGGGGCTGTCCGTTGCGACCTCGCGATACAAGGCAACTGCCTCTTCCCCACGTCCGAGCCACTCCATGAACTTCGCAGCTTGTAGAGGATCCACCTTGGAAAGCTCTCCAAGCAGCTCTACTGCCCTCGCTTTCCGTCCCATCCTGAGAGCGAGCTCCACCCGCAGCTCGACTGATACAGCGTTGTCGGCGAGATCGCGCTCGAGAAGTTCGCTACCGCGGGGACTCTTCTTGGCGAGTGGAAGGAGGGCGCCCGCGCAGTTCTCGAGCTCGGCCTCGTGAACCGTGTCTCCTTGGCGCCAGGTCGCTCGGACGCGAACGGAGTGCGACTCTCCTTCGTTCCCGATCGCGCGAACGGCCTCGAGCGAGAAGCCATCGAGACCAGCCCGGTACCGCATCCAGAGTTCGACAGCATCGCGGTCGATCTCGTCCAGCGGCTGCATGGGATGCCTTCGACGACAGAAGATCGGCTTGTCCGGCCTGTACCTCGCCGGCGGAACGGGACGCGGCAGCCGGACAAACGGGGTGGTGTCCGGGTACCACTCCAGTTCCTCGTCGAGTCGTTCGAGAGCGATTGAGCGGCACCAGTGCTCGGCTCGCTCGTCGAAGTACGCCTCGAGCTGCGGGTAGAACGCGGACGTGACCCGGACGAAGCGACGGAGTGACTCCGCCTCCTCTCCGCTCGCGTAGTTGTACTCGCGGACCGACTCGACGAGCCCGACGTTGTACTCGTCTTCCGCGTAGGCGTTCGTTCCCACTGAACGAGTTAGGTCGATCAGGTCGATGAGCTGCCCGAACGTCAGGGGCTTCGACGACGACTTCGGCACGGTCTCGTACTCGCTTCCTTCGTCCATGTACTCGTCGACGACGCGGTAGCGGATCCTGGGGCGCTTCGCAGTCGGCCGACTCGGGTGCGCCAGAACCTGGATCACGTCGCCCGTCGTCGACGCGAGCTCGATCCGGGCGATCTCAACCTCATGCTCCGCAGGATCGGGGAGGTACTCACCCCCCATGAGCGCCGGGTGAATCGCACCCCACTCCCGCCGGTCGGGCTCTGTCAGGGACTCTGCGAGGGCGAACTCGACGTCGATGGCACCGAGTGGCGTGTCCTTGCCCTGCTCGATCGCCTGGCGCGCAAGGTCGCGACGTGCCGTCCCCTTCACCGTCGCGAGTACCGTCTCCTCACTCGGCGTTTCGGGCCAGTAGGTCTCGGGCCGGTACGAGAAGTCGTACTTCGCGTCGAAGGGGTAGCGCCTCGTCGGGTATCTCACGGTTTCAAATCATCAATCATCCTACGACCAAGTCTTTCTTACACCAGAGGCCGAAGCAACGTCCCCTGAGGGCGAAGCCCCGGTCGGGGCTGCCGCGGCCGCTCGGCCCGGAAGAAGCCGGGCCGCTTGTTCCGGCCCTCCGGCCCGTTCAGGGAGGGGCCCGCTCCAACCCAACGTTGAAGCGGGTGAGATGAACGAGAATGAGATGAACGACAAGGAGCGCGAGGAGCTCATCGCTCGAATGATGGCCGCGCTCGAGCCGCTGGCGAAGAGGCTACGCGAGCAGCCGCGGCAGCACTGGTGCTTCACCTGCCGGTATGGGGAGCAGCTGCGGCTGCCGGCCGACCCCTTCAGGGACCCACCGAGGCCCTCGGATTAACCTGCAAGCAGAGTTCTTCAGGCTGGGCCAGTTGCCCGGCGTCCTTCCCGAAGCCCAGGTCTTCGGACGAGGGCGACCTGATCGGCTTGCCTCGGCAGCGGGGACTGCCGCACTGGCGCCAACCCGAGAGACCGCCTTGCCTAGCCCGAAGCGGTTCGGCGCGATTGGAGCCGGGCGATCCACGCCTCAGCGGATGCGAGAACACGTACGAACCGCTGGAGATCGGCGTGATCGTTCACAAAGCCGCTGGCGTGGGCGACCTTGTTCCGCAGGTCTTCGATTCGCCGAAGCTCATCGCGTGCTTTGCGGGCCCCGATCTCCAAGTCGCCTATCGGGCCGGCAACGAGCAGCTCCTTCTTGTCCGCGAACTCGGTGAGCTCGATGAGCGGCGGGTCGAGCTCGTCCTTCCTCAGCGTCGCGATCTTCTCGTTCACCTTCTCGCGACGCTTCGGCTTCAGCGCTCCGAGCCATCCGTCTTCGCCGTAGTGCTCAACGATCGCCTCGGCCATCAGCATCTCGAGGTGCGTGATCAGCGTGAACACGAGGAGCCGCACCGGCAGCTTGTGGACGTCGCTCCAGGTGACGATCCCATCGATCTGGGCTCCTCTGACGACGAGGCGGTAGGGCGTCTCCTGGAGCTTGGGGATGAACCCCTTGATGGGCTCGTCGAACGCGACGAGCAGCGAGTCGTCGAGTGGGCGCATCGCCTCGCCGACCCGGCCCCTGGCCGTCCTCGAACGCTCGAGCACGCCGACGATCGCGCCGTGACCGCGTACCGGGATAGCCGAGAAGGGCTCGAGGTCATCCCTCTCCAGCACCTCGTCCACGTCGTCATCCAAGTTGCAGGTGCGGAGGTCGAAGGTGGCGATGTCGCCGACCTTGAGGCCTGCCTCGAGCCCCCGAATCGTCCGTTCGAAGATGTCCACCGCTACTGCGTCAGATGCGGAGGCGGCCGGAGCACGTTGTCCGCGATCAGCGCTTCCAGGTGCGCCTGCACCCGCGCTGGCACCTCTCCTCCTTCGACGAGCAGCCCGAGCTCCATGTTCTTCGTGAACGCGTACTCGGTCAGGTTGGCGCTCGAGACGAGAAGTCGCTCACGGTCTGCCACTGCGCACTTCGCATGCAGCGACGCTCGCCTGCCGACCCCCACGTCCGGACGCAGCTCCGCTGGCCACGTGTACAGCGCCACGTGCTCGGCAACCTCGCTGCCCAGAGCCTCCGACATCTCGTACGTGACCTTGTCGCCGCTCTCAGCCTCCGACTCGAGGACGACGGCGACGTCGCATCCGCGCCTCGCACACGCGACGAGAGCGGCCGCGATCTCGGGCACCTTGTACACGGCGAAGCTCACGACGATGAGCCGCGTGCGCGTCATCGCGATCAGCTCCAGGAGCGCCTGATCCGTTCGCCGCATCGCGACGGCCTCGGTCTCCGGGCCCGTCCACACGATGCTGATGCGTTCGGCGCGTGCCGTTCGCTCGCGCTCCCGCGCAGCGGCGATCGCAAGCCCCACCGCGCGTTCGTCGACCTCGGCATCGTCGATTGCGTTCAAGAGCA
>Ga0073934_10004746_pt1 | contig 22038 bp, 20 predicted proteins | sample LarsenN4metaG_FD_76834 | JGI IMG/M metagenome (GOLD analysis project Ga0073934, IMG submission 76834) | Hot spring sediment bacterial and archeal communities from British Columbia, Canada, to study Microbial Dark Matter (Phase II) - Larsen... ...
CTGGCTTGCGGTTGTCAATACGGCAGTGGCTTTTACATTGTGGAACAACACCTTGAAAACACTTACCGCTGTTGAGTCGAGCATAATAAACAGTACGATGTTGCCGCAGATTGCAATACTAGCGTGGCTATTCTTAGATGAGCCTTTAAACCAAAGACAAATCCTTGGTATAGTTCTTGTCGGAGTTGGCACATTAATTGTCCAACTATGGCGGCATTTGCCAAGTGTTGTAAAATCTATGGCAGTCAAACCTGAATAGAGCGGCGGGCTAACAAAGCCCCGCTTAGCGGGGCAAACAGCCTGACGCTGGGGATTGCCGCTGCGCGGCGTGCGGCACATCTCAAGCAGTTTCCTACAAGAGTTGAGGAGCTTTTAGCAATGAATAACAAATCGAATGAACGGATTTTTGGAATGAAATTTGCAGATGTATATCCGCTGTACATTCAAAAAGCAGAACGGAAAAATCGCACGAAAAAAGAGGTCGACCAGATCATCTGCTGGTTGACCGGCTACAACCAAACAGGTTTGCAACAGCAAATAAAACAGGGAAGTGATTTTGAATCCTTTTTCGCTCAAGCGCCAGCGATGAACCCGAATCGTTCGCTGATCAAAGGCGTCGTGTGCGGCGTTCGCGTGGAGGAAATCGAGAATCCGCTGATGCAAAAAATCCGCTATTTGGATAAATTGATCGATGAACTCGCAAAGGGAAAAACGATGGAAAAGATATTGCGGTCATCCAACCCCTGAGCTGTACTGGCTGGGGGCAACGTGGCCGTCCCTGCCTAGTACGCTCGGAAAGGCAAATCGCAAACCGTTGGGCTTTTACAAACTCACCTTCAATTCCTTCAACCCTCTGAAAATTGGATGCTCCTGCCATTCCAATACACCCGATTTCAATTGCAAATTCGGGAAACGGCGCAGGATGGTCTCAAAGGCGATCTCCGCTTCGAGCTTGACGAGCGGCGCGCCGATGCAGTAGTGAATCCCCAAGCCGAAACTGAGATGACGACCTTCGCTGCGTGTGATGTCGAAGCGATGAGGTTCCGTGAAACGTTCGGGGTCGCGGTTGGCAGAGCCGATGACCGTGTTGACCAGATCCCCTCTTCGAATCAATTTGCCATTCAAGTCAGCGTCATCAAGCGCAGAACGATAGGTAATTTGCACAGGGTTATCGTATCGCAGGATTTCGTCCACGGCTGAAGCCATCAACGCAGGTTTTTCCTTCAACAGTTTCATCTGGTCGGGGTGTTGAAGCAGAGCCAGAATCCCATTGCCGATCAGGTGAGTAGTGGTCTCGTGGCCCGTGCTGAGCAAAATGTTGACGTTGGCGACCAGCTCTTCCGCTGTCAGCGAGGATGCGGTATGGGATTCACGAGTCAGCCCACCCTGAGAATGATGCGGAACGGGACATTTCCTCTCATCTGAAACACCAAGTAAAACACTCAGAAGGTCATCACCCAGGTTATCACGTCGCGCATCCGCCAGAGCCTTGATATAGTCGGTCATCTCAGCCAGACTTTGCGCGGCGCGTTCCAACAAGTGCCGCGGCTTGTCTTTCACCGTGCCGAGGATCGCAAACAGGTCATCGGACCAGGCTTTGAATTTCGCGCGGTCGCCAGCGGGTAAACCGATCAGTTCGGCAATGACCATGACCGGCAGAGGATACGCAAGATCCTCAATGATGTCCATCCCGCCGTGATGCCCATCGAGCAATTTGTCCACGGTCCGTTGGATGAATGGACGCAGCCTCTCCACATAACGCGGCGTAAAAGCATGATTTAGCAAGCCGCGCAGGTTCGTGTGGTATGGCGGGTCTGCATAAAAAACTGTTTTCGAGAATGATTCGTAAACGGGTTGCACGACCTGTTTTTCGATTTCAGTCAGGCGCTCGAAATTTCGCATCAATCCTTCGGCGCGTGAAAAACGGTCATCGTAATACAGCGCCGCGATGTCATCGTAACGGGTGAGAACCCAAAACCCAAACTCGTCATCCCAGTGAATCGGGTCTTGCTCGCGGAGTTGTTCGTAAAACGGATACGGGTTGGCGCGCACATCCTCTCGATGCAAGTGCGAGAGACTGAGCGCGTCGCGAATCGCCGATAGCATTCTGAATTCCTTTAAGCCCGGCGAAATTATACTACTTGTTTGTGAAATTGGATACAAACGGTCTGCTTTTGCACTACACAGACGATTTCCCCGCGTCTTTCAACGGGGAGACTGGGAGCGTGAAATAGAACGTGGCTCCCTCCCCCACCGCGCTCTCCACCCAGATCCGGCCGCCGTGAATCTCGATGATCCGCTTTGCCAGCGCAAGCCCCACTCCTGTCCCATCGATACTGGGCGAGAGACGGTTGAACAAGCCGAAGATCTTATCGTGAAATTGAGGGGCGACTCCAATGCCGTTGTCGCTGACATACAGGGTAACGTTTCCCCTGCGCTTCGAAAACACCTGCCCGACTTCGATCCGAGGGTTTTGCTGACCGCCCATGAACTTTGCGGCGTTATCCATCAGGTTTTGCACCACCTCCAATAAACGCTGGCGGTCACCATACACTGTAGGGAGCGGGTCCTTGACCACCAGTTGTACGCCGCGCTCCTCGAAACGCCCCTGCAGGATGTCGCGCGCGGCATGCACCAATTCTCCAAAATCGATCTCCTCCGGCTCGTTCATCACCCGCCCGATGCGGGAAAGTTCAAGCAGGTCGTTCAACAATTTATGCATCCGATCGGTGGCTTCGCTGATGCGTTGGAGGTCACGCTCCAACCGCTCTACATTCCCAGAACGGGCATCCTGTAACAGAAAACCGAGAAATCCCTTGATGGTGATGAGCGGCGCTTTGAGGTCGTGAGAAACCGTGTATGTAAACTGTTCCAGTTCGGCGTTCTTCGCTTCCAATTCGCGGATGAGATTCTCGCGCTCGTGTTCGATGCGTTTTTGTTCGGTGATATCCTGCACTGCGCCGTAGATGCCAACCAACTCGTTCCTGGTTGAATCCCATACAGGATAGGCGTAATTTCTCACCCAGCGGATCGAACCATCCTTATGAATGGTCCGCAATTCAGAGACGACCGTCTCATTCCTGCGCAACTGCTCCATGTCTTGTGCGTCCTTTTCGAGATCGTCCGGGTACACCGTGGACAGCCATCCGCCGCGCGCATTGAATTCCTCGACCGTGTAACCGGAGATCTGCTCGAACGCCCCTGCCACCCAATTGAGCACGATCTCGCCCTTTTCATTCTGCACATTGGAAAAAACGTAGTCAGACGTCACCGAGGAGATCAACCGGTATCGTTCCTCGCTTAATTGGCGCGCCTGTTCCATCTGCCGCTTGTCGGTGATGTCTTCGACTGTCCCTTCGAAATACGCTACGCTTCCCAATGCATCCTTCACCACGCGGGTGCTGGATGAAACCCAAATGATCGAACCGTCTTTTCTCTTATTCCTTGCAATAAATCCCGTGGTAAATCCATCCGAGTTCATGAGCAATAAAAACCGCTCGCGGTCTGCTGGATCCAAATATATCTGTGAGGCGATACTCGTGACCGTATCCACCATTTCCTGAGGCGAATCGTATCCGTAGATCCGCGCCATGGAAGAATTGACACGGAGATACCTGCCCTCCGGCGTGCTCTGAAAGATTCCAAACACGGCATTCTCGACGATCGCGCGATATTTTTCCTCCGCATGTATGCGCTCGTTCAGCTCGCGCTTGGCGACCTGCTCGCTTTCACGGGCGCGCAGTAATGCCGCCCGCGTCGTCCGCGCGGACAACCCTTGCAAGAGTGCAACCAGTGCAAAAATGGCAACATTGGAAATCCACAATGTGACGGATGTCTGTTGGACGCTTACATCGCTTAAGAATCCGCGCTGTTCTGCAAAAACCAGACCCAGACCAAAGAGAGCGGAAAGGACGGCAAATAGAATCCCGACACGTGCACCGAGCAACAAGCCTGCAGCGAATACGATCAACATGAAATTGGTGAATGCAGGTGCATGAATGCCTCCCGCTGTCCATGCAGAGACACCCACCGACACCGAGAACAAAACCAGCAACAACCAGCTCGCCAGCTTCACTTTTCCAGAGCGAATCAAGCGGAAAAGGACAGCGGATATGATCAGAGCGCAAACGCCTTGAATGGCAACGATCGCATTGCCAGAAGGCATGAGAACAGCTAACGGGAAAGTGACGAAAAACGTCACACCCACAACGGCAACGACAATATACTGCAACAGCAATGCAGCGATATTCGAATCGTCATCGTCAAAAACAGGAACGGAAAAGAGGCGTTTCAAATCCATAAGCAACTTATCGAGGATCGGGCGGCAATCCGATCGTAAAATAGAACGTCGAACCCTTTCCCAATTCACTTTCAACCCACAACCGGCCTCCGTGGAATTCAACGATCCGTTTGGCAAGCGCCAGCCCAACACCGGTCCCTTCGGTGTTTGGATCGAGTTTGTTGAACAGACCGAAAATAGTTTCATGATATTCGGGCGCGATTCCCATTCCGTTATCGCGGATGTAAAAGACAGGCTTTTCATACCCGATCTCGATAAGAGGATCGCTTTGATCGCCCATGTATTTCGCGGCATTGTCGATGAGATTCTGCAACAACTCGAGGAGTCGTTTCCGGTCGCCTCGAACGACGGGAAGGTCTGGATTCACCAGCGTACGCACACCACGCTCGTGCAGCCTTCCCTCCGTCAGCTCGATCGCCTCTCTTGCGAGTTCTTCGAAAGGGATCTCCACCGGAGGATTCATGGCGCGCCCAACACGCGAGAGCTCCAACAGGTCCTGCAACAGATCCTGCATCCGATACGCGGCAAGATAGATCCGTTTCATGTCTTTCTGCAGGTTTTCCATGTTACCCCGATTCAGATCCTCCTCCAGATAGCCCAAAAAACCGACGATGGTCACAAGAGGCGATTTCAAGTCGTGCGACACAGTGTAGACAAAACGTTCCAACTCGGCATTCTTCGACTCGAGTTCCAGGATCAATTTTTCGCGTTCCGAGAACGCCCATTTCAGCAGAGTCACATCCCTCACGATTGCAACTACCGTATCGGTCCCTGTCGCAACGAGACGGGCTTCAAAGGTCTTCTTCTCGCCGCCCTGCTCCAACTGGTATTCAAAGGCTTGCATCTGCCCTGACTCCAACGCACGCCTGGTGGCAAAAGCTGTCTGATCGGCAATGGAAGGAATGACCTCTTTGACCGTCTTCCCAACAAATTCTTCCGGGGGCGCGATCGGACGCATGGACGCGGAGGGAATAAATTGCAGGATGGCGCCGTCCCGATTCAATTCAAACATCATATCGGGTGTCGCCGTGAGCATGGCGCGCATGCGCGCCTCGCTTCGGAAAAGCGCGTTCTGAGCCTGGGTTTGTGCCGTGACATCATGGAAGAGGGAGAGAATTGCCGGCCTGCCCTCGATATCGACCAACTCATAATACGCGATGGCTGTACGCTTGCCGCCATGCCCACCGGGGAATTCATATGCGGGATTGTGAAGCGTTTTTTGTTTGAGTAGTTTTTCCACAAATTTCCCCCGGAGGGTTTCATTATCCCAGATCCCCAACTCGAGGGTCGTGCGCCCCAACCCCTGTTCAGGAGTAATGCCCATCAGATTCCAGTACGCATCATTGGCATCGAGCAGGCGACCTTCATCAAGGCTCGATATCGAAATCGCTATCGGGCTGGCTTGAAAGATTCGCCGAAACCTTTGTTCACCGGCTCGCAACGCCTGCTCTATTTGCAGCCTCCCCGAATACTCATCCTGCACTTTTTTCAGCGCATGACGAATCACCCGTACCAGTATGATGACAAGGACAGCCAGCAGGAGGAAGACCGCCGTCGAATCCCTCGCCATTTCAAACGAGGAAAGCGGCTGTGGAACAAGAATGCCTCGGGCTTCCGCGACTGCCATCGCCCAGATGGATGCAAGACTTATGACTAATACTGCAAGTGCGAGTCGCCAACTGGTGACCAGTGCGGCAATGAACGGAAGCACCAGATAGACCAGGATTCCCGAGTCATGCACACCCCCAAAACTCCACGCGTGATACGTCACCACTCCCCAAAACGAAACCACCATAAACACACCAGCGGCATTGACAAGGTTCAACCGTAGAATACCAAACATCACGAACTGGCATACGATAAGAACCAGCAATGCGATCTTTCTTGGGTTGAGAGACCACTCCCCGGCAAGATCCAGGAATACAAGGACGGACGCGAGAGCGATCAATGCCCACGCAATCCAACGGAGCATTCGCGCAATCTCCTCCGTCCGATCGACGCCGAACAGAGGCTTGAATATCGTGCGGAGCGAGTTCAATATCACGCGATACATTCCTCATCGAGGAGTATAACACGTGGGACACTGAGAGTTTATCCCGCCGAAGTCTATGGAAATGCACGCTCGAACGCAGAGAGTATCCCGTCCCACATTTGATTCGCCGCGTGATCGATCGTTTGAAATTCAGGATGAGCGCCAAACCATGCGAGCGAACGGCGGACACCCTCCGCCCAATCAACTTCGCAAATAAAGTCAGGAACAAGGCGTTTGATTTTCGAATTGTCAAAAACAACACTATTCGACTTGTCACCGACCAGCGTGCCCGATTTTTCAGGATCATGTGCGACGATCAGATCGCTGGGGATGTGAACCACGTTCGGACTCACCCCCAACGCTTGATACACCTCCAGGTAGATTTGATCCCATGTGAGCGCTTCATCCGACGTGATTTGGAATGCCTCGCCAATAGCAGACGGATTCCCCAACAAACCGACGAGTCCTTTGGCAAAATCAGCGTTCCAGGTTACCACCCACAGAGAGGTGCCATCACCGGGCACAATGATCTTTTGCCCGCGCTTCATGCGGTCGATGACGGTCCATGGATGCTCCCAGCTGGCGACCGCCAGCGGAATCTGTGTGGGTCCATAGGTGAGCGAGGGACGGATAATCGTCACCGGAAAATCTTCATTCTGATACGCATCCATCAGGCGCTTTTCGCAGGCGATCTTGTTCCGCGAATATTCCCAGAACGGATTCTCCAGCGGTGTTTCCTCGGTGATCAGATAATTCTTGACCGGCTTCTGATATGCTGAAGCTGAACTGATAAATACGAATTGACTTGTCCTGCCGCGAAACAGGCGAACATCACGTTCGACATCGCTGGCGGTGAATGCAATGAAGTCCGCGACCGCGTCGAAGCGGTGACCAGCCAAAAGCGCGGAAAGATGCGCTTCGTCCCCGTGAATATCCCCTTGAAGTAGCGTCGCTCCTTTTGGAAAGGTGTACTTCGTCGAAGTGGAGCGATTCAATATGAATAGTTCATGCTCTCGTGCAACTGCAAGTTCCGAACAGGCAGAACTGATCAAGCCTGTGCCGCCGATAAAAAGGACTTTCATCAGCCCTCTCCAAGTTCGGGGATCGGCTCAATGGGCACACGTCGACCAAAATAATTTTCCACCCAGAAGATGATCAGAGCCAGCCACACAATACCAAAACCGATCAACCGCGAGTGGTCGAATTCCTCTTTGAATATAAAGACACCGATTAGAAACTGGATCGTCGGTGCAAGATATTGCAAGATGCCAATGGTGGACAATGGAATTTGTCTCGCGGCGGAAGCAAACAACAAAAGCGGAATGGTCGTCACAACTCCGGCGCCGATCATCAATAAATTTGCCGTGACGCTTGAATGGAGGAACGCGCCAGTGTTATCCGCTTCTGCCCAACCAAGATATGCAAGCGCGGGCAAAAAGAGGATACCAGTTTCGAGCGTGAGCCCATAGAGCGAACCGAGCGGAGCCAGTTTTTTCACCAATCCGTAAAATCCAAAAGAGAATGCCAGCGACAGCGCGATCCAGGGCAAACGCCCGTACGCAATAGTTAGATAGGTAACGCCGATCGCGGCAAGAACGACGGGCAGCCATTGCATGGCACGCAAACGTTCTCGCAAAAAGAACACACCCATCAGCACGCTCAACAATGGGTTGATGAAATAGCCCAGGCTCGTCTCAACGATAAAACCCGCGTTGACTGACCAGACATAGATCAGCCAGTTGACGCCGATGAGGATCGCCGCGACTGAGTAAATGCGGAACACACGCGGATTCAATGTGGATCGAAAATCAGCCCATTGCCTTGTAACCCATATCACCGCAAGCAACAAGAGAAACGACCAGCCGATACGATGCCCCAACAACTGCAAGGCAGGAACATCATGAAGAAGTTTCCAATAGATCGGGAAAAATCCCCACAGCGCGTACGCGGCAACACCTTGTAAAATGCCTTTTCTGTTCATTTATCTCCAAGAGGGAGGTTTTATTCGCTTTGTACGATCACCGACTTCAAGCGTTCGAGTGCCATCTGGCGCGCGGCGCGTACTTCTGAAATTCCATTGTCACGGGCAAGTGCGAGCATCCGTTTGATGGTATGGTAGATTTGCCCGGCTTGCGCCATGGCTTTTTGCTCGTTATACCCCTGCAATTCATGCGCCACATTGATCAGCCCACCGGCGTTGATAACATAATCCACGCCGTAGACCACGCCGCTTTCATGAAGCGCCTCACCATGCCGCGATTCTTCCAATTGATTGTTGGCACTGCCTGCAACGATCTTGCATTTAAGACGCGGGAGAGTTCGATCGTTGATCACACCTCCCAGCGCGCAGGGAGCAAAGATATCGCATTCTAAATCATAGATGCTTTCGGGTTGCACGATTTCAACTCCCCACTGTTCAGCCGCTTGGCGGCAAATTTCGGGTCGGATATCGGTCGCTGCAACCTTTGCGCCTGCCGAGACCAACCTCGAGGCAAGACTCATCCCCACTTTTCCCAAACCTTGTATGTTCACGCGTACGCCTTTGAAATGGTCGACCTTAAGGACTTCCTCCACCAATGCACGCAACCCTTCCATTACACCATACGCGGTCACCGGCGAAGGATCGCCGCTTCCGCCAACTTCTGTTGGCAATCCTGCCACATGCTTGGTAATTCTCCTGACAGTTAAAATATCGTCTGTGGTCGTCCCCACATCCTCTGCCGCGATATAGCGACCGCCCAAGCGTTCCACCATACGACCAAATGCCTCCAGCCGCGCGGAGCGGATTTGCGAATCCTGCTCTTTCCCATCTGCCATGATAACGGATTTGCCGCCTCCAAGCGGCAACGCTGCAACAGCCGCTTTGTACGTCATGCCCTCCGATAATCGGAGCACATCCAGGATCGCGGCTTCACTATTGTCATACTGCCAGAGGCGGGTCCCTCCCAAACTCGGACCAAGGGTTGTATTATGAATGGCGATGAGTGCACGAAGTCCGCTCGTCCGGTCGTAGCACGTAACCAACTCCTCGTGTTCATGCTCCATCATGTAATTCGTAATATCGAGCATTGGGACTCCTATTCGGTAGATGTCAATTGATCAAAATAGAGCAATGGGCTGGCGACCGACGTACCCCGCATCTACTTCATGCCAGAAAGCAATATCGTGTTCCCCATATTTCCAGCATAGATAGACCTCTCGTCCATCTTTGAGGGCGGAGAAATCCAGCAAACCGATGTTTATATCTTTGATCTGAGCCCCTGTATCTTGAATCTTGTGAATTAATGCGTCGAGCTTTTCAAAGTCCACCACCATTTTGCTCAACACGGGATTGCCGCCATTTCCAGCAGATTTTTCCACGGCGGACCAGATATCGGGCTGGTTGGCAAGAATCCGCTGGCGAATCAACATCACTTCATCCATGAGCGGACGGACAATCTCCAGAGCCTTGTTGGCTTCTTGCAGGGTGAAAAATTCTGGCATGAAAGAAGTATACACGGAAACAGGCAGGAATTATCGAATATTCTCCCGCTGGGAGTGGCGAAAAGGATGAGCTCAATCTTTCTTGCCACGGAGAACACAGAGTTCTCGGAGAAAAAGCTCAAAATCTCTGGGTGCTTTGTGGCTAAGCCCACGACAATAGCCACTCCCTCTCCCGCTTCTTCTTGTTGTTGGAGAGAAACCCAAATGCCACAGCTCTAGCAGGCGGCCGGCAGTCAACCTTTACCAAATCTTTATACCCGCTTTATATCCTCTTCAAGCAAACATCCTATACTGACGGCATACACAACTCACAAATATGTGTAAGTATAAATAGGAGATCAATATGAACAAAACACTTAGCACAACCCTGACCGTGCTCGCGATCCTCGCACTGGCTGGTGTCATCTTTTTCGCAGGGAGTATGTATGCGCGCCGCAACACCTTTGGACCTTCCATGATGTTCGGCAATGGCTGGAACAACAATAGCGCGTACGGTCCATCCATGATGAATGGACGCGGACCCTCCATGATGGGCGATAATGGCATGGGACCTTACATGATGGGCGGGTACAACAACCCGAACACCATTCCTCTCACCGTTGACCAGGTGAAAGCCGCCGCCGATAAATATCTGACGAACCTTGATAATTCCGATCTTGAGATCGCAGAGATCATGATCTTCGATAACAATGGATATGTGGTCGTCACCGAAACCAGCACCGGGATCGGTGCCTTCGAACTTCTCGTTGACCCTGTTTCCCAGGTTGCCTATCCCGAGCATGGTCCTAACATGATGTGGAACCTGAAATACAGCGGTCGCAACCACGACAGCATGATGGGTGGCTTCGGCGGGATGATGAACATGATGGGCGGGTACGGTAATATGATGAATAATTGGGACACCACCTCCCCTATCGCTGTCTCCACCGCAATGACTGTCACACCTGAGCAAGCACGTGAATTTGCACAACAGTATCTCGATGAGAACATTGTGGGCGCAACAGCCCAACAGCCCATGCAGTTCTACGGCTACTACACCCTCGACTTCGAGAAAGACGGCAAGATCGCCGGCATGTTGAGCGTCAACGGCTACAGTGGACAGGTCTTCCTCCATACATGGCACGGCACATTCATCGAAGAAACCGAATACGAGTAAGCATCAATGTGCGACTAGGCTTATCAGGTGACGGTTACCCTTGAAGTGACCGTCACCCGCCTCGTTCTATAAAGTACAATCACACTATGGTAAAAATTTTGGTCATCGATGACGAACCTTCCATCACCAAGCTGGTGAGTGCCTACCTCAAACCCGAGGGATATGAGGTGTTCGTTGCGTCCGATGGAATTACAGGTCTGAAAGCCGCGCGCGCCTTCAAGCCTGATCTCGTGATTCTGGATGTGATGCTCCCCGCCATGGATGGCATCGAGTTGCTCTCACGCCTGCGCCGCGAGTCGGAGGTGTACGTGATCATGCTCACGGCAAAGACCGAAGAGACTGATAAGATTGTCGGGCTTTCCGTCGGAGCGGACGATTATGTGACCAAGCCGTTCAGCCCGCGCGAGTTGGTGGCTCGAGTCAAATCGGCGCTGAGGCGTATCGAAGCGAGATCAGGCTCAGGCGGGGAGAGAAGCGTATTGTCCTTCAAACACGTCCGCATGGATGTTGGCGCGCGAAAAGTCAGCGTGGATGAACATCCGATCGAATTTACGACCGTCGAGTTCGATCTGCTCAAAGTGTTGGCTGAAAATCACGGGCGCGTGTTAACGCGCGAGCAATTGCTCGAAAAAGTGTGGGGTGGTGAATACTTCGGTGAAATCCGTGTAGTGGATGTGCATCTTGGGCACGTCCGCCAGAAACTTGGGCGCGATGAACTGATCGCCACCGTGCGCGGCGTGGGTTATCGCTTTGAGGACGAACCGTTGTAAGCGAGGAATTATGATCGAATACTTCCGCCGTCATTTGGGCGTAAAAATTTTTTTCTCGTATCTGGTGATCATTTTGCTTGGCGTGCTGGTGTTGGTCATTGCCAGCCAGTTCATTTTGCCGTCTGCCTTCAACCGCCATATGGCGGGCATGGGGACAATGATGAACGGCGGGATGATGGGCGGTTCGGTTTCAATGCCGCAGTTGTATGGCGACTTTCGCGCAAGTTTCAACGAGGCGTTACTGTACGCCACGTTGACGGCGATGATCGCGGCGCTCGCACTGAGTTTTTTATTCACCAAAAGTGTTGTCGCGCCAGTGGTGGGGATGTCTCACGCCACACAGCGGATCGCAGATGGACACTACGACGAACGCCTGCCGGTGAACGGAAAAGACGAACTCGCACAACTCGCGATGCGTTTCAATCAAATGGCTGAAAAACTCGATCAGGTGGAAGCCATGCGCCGTCGTTTGATCGGCGATGTCAGCCACGAACTGCGAACGCCGCTTACCGCCATCAAGGGTTCAATGGAAGGATTGATGGACGGCGTTCTGCCCGCAAATGATGAAACCTTCGGGCAAATCCACGCGGAGGCGGATCGTCTCAATCGCCTTGTAGATGACCTGCAGGAACTCAGCCGCGTCGAGTCCCGCGCCTATCAACTGATCATCCGACCTGTGGAAATTTCTTCCATTGTACGGACTGTGACTAAACGCCTCGCGCCGCAAGCCGAGTCAAAACGCATCTCGCTGGACTTCGAACTGGCACCCGATCTTCCGCCTGTTCTCGCCGACGAAGACCGCGCCATCCAGGTGTTGACTAATCTCACAGGCAATGCGTTGCAATATACGCCTGAGGGCGGCAAAGTCAGTATCACTGCAAAACAATTAAACGACGAGGTTCAAGTCTCTGTTCGTGATACGGGCATTGGAATCCCCGCGGAGCACATACCGAGGATCTTCGACCGTTTCTACCGCGTGGAAAAATCGCGCTCGCGTCAGGCTGGCGGCGGTAGCGGGATCGGCTTGACCATCGCACGCTCCCTCGTGGAAGCGCAAGGGGGGCGCATTTGGGTCAAACCGGCAGGCGAGGGGGAGGGAAGCGAATTTATATTTACCCTGCCAATCGCAAAATAACAAAGCGGCGGACTTTCCAGTCTCGCCGCTGAATTCGTGTGTCTACCGCAACCAACTTTAAGCAGGTACAGCCGAATATCCCTTTTTCTTGACAGCCGCGATGATTTGCTCCACAGTTAATTTTGACTCGTCGAATTCCACCGTCATTTGAAGTTTGTGGTAGCTCGCGTTGATCTCACGAACGCCATCCAAATCATCCTCGAGGCTTTCGAGTTTCATTGCGCAGTTGGTACACGACATATCGGGAACAGAGAAGGTTTGTTTTTTCATGATTACTCGAAAATGATCATCCCCGTGTACATGCCCATCGAGCAGGTAAAGAACATTCGCGTCCCGGAGGGCTGGGCGGGGATTTTCACCTGCACGGTTCCAGTATCGGGAAGGAGTTGATAGAAACCCAGCGCGGGGATGACGAAATCGCGCGCACAGGAATACGTCGCATCGGTGATGAGGCTCAGGGTTATCGGAGAGTTTGCTGCGAGCCGAAGAGTCTGTGGAAAGTAACCGTCGTTTTCCACATAGAGCGTCGCCGCGCCCTGAGAATTGGGTAGTGACGAAGATATCTGGACGGAGGCAGGGCTTTCAGGCGGTAATAGGCTCCGACTGAGGTTTTGAAACGAAAGCGGGGAACCCATTAAGTTGAGTCCGCCATCCAGGGTCACTAATCCTAAAATCAAAACAGCGACGGCAACGAAGCGCATAAAAAATTTTTCGGTCCGTGCGCCGAGTTCTGTGGTGAGATAGGCAACGATGAAGAAGACCGGGCTCGTGCCCAGCGTAAAGGCGAGCATCAGCAAACCACCGGAGAGCGAATTGCCCGTGGCAAGCGCCGCCGCCATCATGGCTTGGGTTACGCCGCAGGGGATGAAAACGGTCAACGCGCCGAGGAAAAGCGGCGTGAAGGTATCGGTCCCTTTGGCGGTGCGACGAATGTAACGCGTGATGAACTTGGGCGGTTCAATCGAAAAATAGCGAAAGATCGGATGCACATTGAACATACGGAGGGCGTTACCCACCATGAAAATGCCAATGGCGATCATCAGCAGCGCGCGTGTCAGCGGGCTGAGGGTGAGGAAGGAACCCGCCCAGCCAAGCAGGAATCCCAGCAATGTGTATGCAACAAGTTTTGCCAAAAGGAATAGACCGATCGGCAAGGCGGTGTTCGTGTGTTGAGGGTGGACGAGTTTATCTTTTTTACCGCGCTTATGTCTCACCGGCCCTGCGTAATCCTGTTCAATTTGGTGAGCAAGGGAACTTGCCAGCAAACCGCCCTGAACAGCTAGGCAACTCAGTCCGCCGGTGGTAAGCCCCGTGATGAACGCGACAGACAGGCGACCTCCAAAACCGCTCCCCGCACTAAAGGCAAAACCTTCACCGCCCTGATTTTGCGCGGCGAGCATGATGACCGACATTGCAATTAATCCGACGCCAAGGGCTAGGAGAATGGCTGGACCAAAGGCAGGTTTATTTTGACGATTCATGAAACCTCAGGTTTTACTCCATCAAAAGTCATTGCAGATTATAGATTTCACGGCTGTCATTCAGCAGTGACTTTGAACACGTGTAACCCGTACAATTTGACCGAATTCATCGGGTTTACCAAAAACAGACACTACCCTCGAGCGCTTGCGTGCCATTCAAAGTTTGACATTCTTCAACCGCAGACTGTTCGTCACCACGAACACACTGCTGAATGCCATCGCGCCTGCGGCGAGCATGGGGTTCAACCACCCCAGCGCGGCCGCGGGGATCAGAATCACGTTGTAGAAGAACGCCCAGAATAGATTTTGTTTGATCGTGGAAAGCGTCTTGCGCGACAGGGAGATCGCGCGCGCCACACCGCGCAGGTCGCCGCTTATCAACGTCACGGGCGCGGCGGCAATGGCAACATCGGTACCGGTGCCAATGGCAATACCCACGTCCGCTTGCGCGAGCGCGGGTGCATCGTTGATTCCATCCCCCACCATGGCGATTACATTTACGATTCCAGATTTTCGATTGACAGTTGACGATTGCTGGAGTTTTTTGACCTCGCTTGATTTCCCTTCGGGCAATATCTCAGCGAGCACTTCATCAATTCCAACCAGCTTCGCAATTGCCTCGGCAGTCTTCTGGTTATCGCCTGTGATCATCGCAACTTTCAAACCCATGCGATGCAGTTCGGCGATCGCCTCTTTCGAATTCTCCTTCAGCGTATCAGCCACCGCGATCACACCCGCTACTTCTCCATCCAACGCGACCAACATCGCCGTCTTGGCTTCGGATTGCAATCGTGCAACCTCAGCTTCAAGTCCATTCAAGGGATAGCTTCGGGCGGTCATCATGCGGAGATTACCCACGGCAACGCTTCTTCCCTCCACTTCTGCCTGTACGCCCTGCCCAGCCTCTGCCGCAAACCCGGCCGGTTCAGCCAAACTCAAACCCCGCGCGGTCGCCTCCGCCCAGATCGCCTCTCCCAGCGGATGTTCGCTCCCCTTTTCAACGCTTGCCGCAAGGCGCAGCAACTCCTCCCCCTTCCACTTTCCATTGACGACAATATCGGTTACTGCGGGTTGTCCCTTTGTGATGGTTCCGGTCTTATCAAGCACGACCACATTGACTTTGCCCGCCCGTTCGAGCGCCTCGCTATTTTTGAAGAGCACACCCAACTCCGCGCCTTTGCCTGTTCCGACCATCACAGCCGTCGGCGTGGCGAGACCCATCGCGCATGGACAGGCAATCACAAGCACGGCAACCATGTTGATCAACGCGCGGGTGAATTGATCGTCAACTTGAGGAGCAAGAAAATACCAACCTGCAAACGTGAGCAATGCAATGACGATCACCACCGGCACGAAGACAGCCGAGACCTGGTCTGCAAGCTTTTGGATAGGAGCCTTGCTGCCCTGTGCATCTTCGACGAGTTTGATGATCTGTGCGAGCGCGGTCTCTTTTCCGACCTTCGTCGCCTCGAATTTCAACATGCCGAGTTTGTTCAACGTCGCGCCTACCACCGGGTCGCCTTGTTTCTTTTCGACGGGAAGCGATTCACCGGTCAGCATGGATTCGTCCACGGCACTGCGACCCTCGACAACCACGCCGTCCACCGGTATCGTTTCACCAGGCTTGACGAGCACCACATCTCCGACGCGGACCTCGTCCACGGGTAACTCAATCTCAAGTCCGTCGCGAACGACGCGCGCGGTCTTCGCGCGTAATCCCATCAACTTTTTGATTGCCTCGGAGGTGCGTCCTTTTGCGCGCGCTTCCAGATATTTGCCCAGCCGAATCAATGTGATGATCACCGCGGCTGTTTCAAAATAGACATGACCTGAGATCGCTCCAAATGTGATGAACACGGAATAAATATATGCCACCGAGGAACCCATTGCAATGAGCACATCCATATTGGCGGAACCGTTGCGAAGCGATTTGTACGCGCCGACGTAATACTGCCACCCCACATAAAATTGCACAGGCGTCGCAACCAGCATCATCGCGTAATGCACCCAGTCGGCGTGCGACCACATGCCCAGTAAGTTAAAATCGCGCAACATGGAAAAGACGAACAACGGGACCGTGAAGATCAAGCCGATGGTAAGCAAACGGAATTGTTCATTGATCTCATGCTCACGCGCTTTCGCCTCGGCATCTTCCGCCTCGCCGCCCAACTCAACCGCGTCGAAGCCAGCCTGCCGCACAGCCGCACGAATCTCAGCCTGGCTGACGATGGTCGGCACATATTTCACGCGCGCTTTTTCGTTGGCGTAGGTCACTTGCGCGTCGACCACACCTTCAAGCTTTAGCAATGCCTTTTCTAACCGTCGCGCGTCGTTATCGTCGGATAATCGTTTGATGACGAGTTCGGCATCGCCGGTGGCAACACCGTAACCCGCGCGTTGGACGCGCGCGATCATGTCGGGGAGACCGAGTTTGGCGGAATCAAAATCCACAGTGGCGCGCTCGGAGGAAAGATTTACGACAGCGGTGTTCACCCCGTCGAGCTTCTTCAGATTGCGCTCAACCGTCGCGACGCAATTCGCGCACGTCATGCCGGTGATCGGGAGAGTGAGTTGTTTACTCGCGGTCATACAAAGTCCTCACGAGTGCGGAGTACGGATTAAGTACTCCGCACTCCGTACATTTGTCAGAGGGCAATCAATCCCTCGACAGGATAGTTAATCTCAGCCAGCAACGCTTTGATCTTCGTCTCGTCGGCTGGCGCGTCGAAGGCGATCTGGACCTTCTTCGTGTCCAGATCCGCCTTGACCACTTGTACGCCCTGCAATTCGCCCACTTCCATTTCGATGGTGTGAGTGCAGTGCTCACAATGTATAGCTGGAACGGAATAGGTAACTGTAGTCATGGTTTTCTCCTTTTAAATTAGTATTATTCTTCGATCGGAATAACGATTAACTCGCCGATCATTCCGGCTTCTTTATGCCCTTCTACAGAACAAAAGAACTGATACGTGCCCGGCTCCGAAACTGTCAATTCAAGAATGGTAATCTCACCCACTTGTGCGGACGCATGCACATCGAAATTCGACTCCTCGCCATGGGCATGATGCGATTCTGAGCCGCTATCTTTTGTGACGGTTACCTTGGCATCGATCTTTTCGATGACAAAATCGTGCTCGACTTGACCCTTGTTCTCAAGGGTTATCACGACTGGCTGACCCGCCGCAACCGTCACAGCGAACGGGGAGTATGCAAAATCTGTTAAGTCCAAGGCGATCGCTGTCTTGGGGGCAGAGGTTCCTGCACATGCGGCAAGCAGGAAACTTACGATAAGAATGAGGAGTAATTTTCTCAACATGCGTTTCTCCACTCATCAGACCTTGGCAGACATTTCGAACACTTCGGTGATTTCCTTCAACACGCGCTGGCGTTCCTTTTTATCGTTTCCCTGAATCGCAGTGATCACGCACGAATTCAGATGGTTCTCCAAGATCTGCGTGCTGACCTTGTTCAACGCGGCATCCACCGCCTGAATCTGGCGGATCACGTCGATGCAGTACGCGTCCTCCTCCACCATGCGGATGACACCGCGCAAGTGGCCTTCGATGGTTTTCAAACGACGGAGTGTGATTTCGGTTTCCATGTTTCCTCTGAGTTTCGAGACGGTCGACTTCGCAAGGTCCTTACCCCTCCCAGGGGGGTGGGGATAATATAGCTCACCGATATATATTCGTCAAGCCCGGTGGGACGCGGTTCATCATCCTCTTTGATGACATCTGTCACTTACTCGCCACGTTGTTCCCACATAGACTATTTATCGAGGATTTTGAACATCCGAATTATCGGTTATGGATCACAAAGACACCCGTGGGCTGGGTCTGGCAATCCATCCGGCGGGCAAAGGAAGGTATCCATGCAAATCACACGTCAAGCTGACTACGCAACACGCGCCATTTTATATCTGGCGCGCACAGGGCGTGGTGAACGCATCTCCACCAGCCAGGTTGCAAAGGAACAACGAATTCCACCGTCGTTTCTGGCAAAGATCATTTCCCAACTCTCGGTCGCAGGTTTACTGCACACCTCGCGCGGCGCGCACGGCGGCATCTCCCTCGCTCGCAACCCGGACGAGATCACTCTTCTCGAAGTGGTCGAAGCCATAGATGGTCCGATACAACTCAACATGTGTGTCGAACAAAAGGGCGAATGCGTGTTCGAGGAGAATTGCCCCCTGCAACCGGTCTGGTCCAGCGCGCAGAATGAACTGGTAACGAAACTAAGAAACACGAATTTTGCACAACTTGCTGGATAATAAATAAATCGGACAATTCATGGTATAAAGGGCAGACTATGAACCTACCCATGTGGCGCAAGGCTCTTACAGTAATCCCCAGTGTGACCAAAGAGGAATGGAACCGCCTCGACACAGTCTCTCGCTGGCTGATCTCCACGCGTGCGGCTGTGCTAGTGATGACCTTCATGTCGGCGGCTCTCGCGGGTCTTTTTGCCTGGCGCGACAACTCTTTCGCAGTATTACCGTGGATCGCTTTGGTGCTCGGCCTGATACTCGCACACGCAAGCAATAACCTGCTGAACGATTATGTGGATTATGCACGCGGCGTGGATCAACAGAACTATTACCGTACCATGTACGGTCCCCATCCCCTCAACGATCAATTACTTGGCAAACGCCAGCATCTCACCTATTTTGGCGTAACGGTCCTGCTGGCTTTCGCTTGCGGATTGTATCTTATGCGCTATAACGACTACGACTCCCAAGCCTGGTTCCTGCTCGGCGCAGGCGCATTCCTGTTGTTGTTCTACACATGGCCACTCAAATACATTGCGTTGGGTGAAGTTGCGGTCTTTTTGGTTTGGGGTCCGTTGATGGTTGGCGGCGGATATTACGTGATCACTGGCAGTTGGAGCGCAGATGTCATGCTGATTGGCGCAATCTACGCCCTCGGTGTAACAACTGTCATCTTCGGCAAGCACATCGACAAGATCCTGGTAGACCGCGAGAAACGCATCCATACATTACCCGTGCTTCTCGGTGAAAAACTGTCCCGCTATATCGTCATCAGCATGATGGTTCTGCCCTACTTCCTTGTCCTGTACCTCATCATAGTGCGAGGATTTTCGCCGGTGCTACTTGTGACCTTCTTCGCTATTTCTCGCTTGCGACAGATCATGCCGTCACTTTTGAAGCCGAAACCATCCGAACGTCCTGCTGATTTTCCTGACGGTCAGGGTGGCTGGCCCCTCTACTTCGCTCCGATCGCCTTTGTCTATAACCGCACATTCGGTTCATACTTTATGCTGGGCATACTCGCAGATGCGGTCTTGAAAAAGTTTTTTATCTAACTTTCAAGGCTCATCAAACAAACCTACAGGGCGGACACAACGTAAAATTTGATCGCTTGAACAGCGGAGGTGTTATTGGAAAAACGCTCCCCCACAACCTTCTGGCAGGGCTTCTGGCGATTGGCTGATCCAAAAATTTCCCTCGCTTCCTTTGCATCTATGTTTTTAGGCGCATGTGCCGCGGCGGCGGATGGACCGCTTCATTTCGGGTGGCTGGCTGTCACCATCCTGGGAATCTTCGCCATCGAAATCGCCAAGAACGCCTCCGGCGAGATCTTCGATTGGAATACCGGAAATGACCAGGCTGTTCAGGAGAAAGACCGTTCTCCGTTTTCCGGGGGAAAACGCGTCTTGGTGGATGATCTACTCACGAAGAAACAGACTATGGGAATCGCGCTGGTTTGCTACGCGCTTGGAAGTTTGGCGGGGCTGGCAATCGTCTTTTGGCGAGAACCTGCGGTATTGTGGCTGGGTGTTATTGGCGTAGCGCTTGCTTTCTTTTATCATGCTCCACCCTTCAAACTTTCTTATCGCGGTTTGGGCGAGCTAGCAGTGACAATGGCTTACGGACCCATCATCTGCACCGGAACGTATCTTGTCCAGCGCGGCTCGGTTTCGTTGGACTTAATCCTTGTCTCAACCATGCTCGGCATTTTGATTGGGGCATTCCTGTTCATCAATGAATTTCCTGATTATCGGGCAGACCAAACTGCAAACAAGAACACCCTCGTGGTTCGGCTTGGCAGGAAACGCGCAAGCCGGGTTTTTGCCGGTATTCTCGCGCTGCCCTTTGCTGTACTACTGATACTGCCCTTTGTGAACCTCCCCTTCACGCTCTGGCTGGGCTTGATAGCAGCAGTCCCGGCATACAGTGCCATAAAACGTTTGCTTGAAAATCCCGAAACCACCAGCCAGATAATTCCAGCACAGGTTAACACCTTGCTGACGTTTGTGCTATTTGCCTTGGGCACTGGCATGGGCTTCCTAATAATGTAAACTGTCCGAAACATGAACAGGATCAGCCCGCATAACAAGGTGATCGGTTCTCTTCCAACTGGTCAGGGGGTGCCAGCAACGCAGCGTTGCCTTCCTCGAATAGTGCCAACAGCCTTTTGTGGTGTAGGGTGAAAAACATTTCAGGGACTTCTCGTTGGAGAAAATGGAGACTATCATCCAATAAATCCAATGGGGATCGCTCGAATGATCGGGAACGCCAGTTGTAATTGATGCTGTCCTAAACAACTGACGGGCGCCGCGTAGGCGCCCGTCAGTATAATTATTCCCACCCTCTGACCACTTAATCGAACTTTACGGTGTGTACGCCCTCATTGTTTCCAGGGCGGCCTCAAGCAAAGCCTTCGCATACGCAGAGTTGTGAACGCCATTGCTCTGGTCGTAAGTTACGAACTTGTAGTTCCACATTGCTTGCGCAACCGCTTCAGGAACTACCAGGGGAGCATCCGCCGAGGGATTCTTGAAGGTACTCGTCGCCGCGTCGAAAATGCCCCACAAATCGGTTTCGGGGTTCAGCATTTTCTTGTCTACAAAGAGGGTATGGAGTTCTTCGAGCATCTCCTTGACCTCAGTTTGCGCGCCATTGACGTCAAAGTTCTCGGCATCCGAATGGCAGTCCGTGCAGCGCGCCACATTGGGCAGGTAGGTATGATTGGCATCAGCGCCCATATGGCAGGCTACGCAAGTGTCATCCACGCCCTTGTAGTGAGAGCTGGGATTCCCGGTCAGACCAAGACCGCCTTCGCCAAGCAACATCTGGGCTTCGACACCGTAATGAGTGCCAAATCGCTGAGTCGTAATTGCGACGTTTCCGTCCTTGACTTCGGGCTTGGGGTTGCGGATCTGGTGGCAGTTGGCGCACAAATTCCCGGCACCACCGTCATAGGTTCCTTCGGAGTACTCCATCTTCACAGGTTGTGCAGCGCCAGTTAGAGCCCAATCCTCACCCGTGTAGGTCATGTGGATGTTGTGGCAGGTGCGGCAATCAAAGGGCGAGACGTTTGTCACACCCGTAACCGACGCATCATGAGGAGGCAGACCAGCGTTGATACGTGCCTTTGAGCCTTCGGTGCCGTGACAACCGGCACATGCAGACGGGGTGTCTGAAGCGCCTTCGCCTCGAATGAAGGATTCGCCCGTTCCATGCACAGAATTCTCCCTGAATTGCCCCTCCTTGGAAAGGATAACGGTCGTATCGTTATGGCATTCGGTGCAGGTTAGATCCGCGGCTGCTGGCGCAGGGCCGGGTTCCCCTTGTGGACCTGGAGGACCGGCAGGACCGACGGGGCCGGGTTCCCCCTGCGCTCCGCACGCTGCAAGAAACACAGAGGCGATAAGCAGGGTC
>Ga0073934_10004747_pt1 | contig 22032 bp, 19 predicted proteins | sample LarsenN4metaG_FD_76834 | JGI IMG/M metagenome (GOLD analysis project Ga0073934, IMG submission 76834) | Hot spring sediment bacterial and archeal communities from British Columbia, Canada, to study Microbial Dark Matter (Phase II) - Larsen... ...
ATTGCCTACGCGCTCGACGACGTCCGGCATGTGCTGGAGATCTACGACCGGCAGCGAAAATCGCTGCAGTCGCTGAAGCGGATGCACTGGGCGGAGGCGGAGTTCCAGCGGATGATCCGCGAAGTCGCCGCCGAACGCGGGCCGGAATCGTGGGCGCGGCTGCCGGGCCTGCAGCGGCTCCCCCCGCGCGACCTGGCGGTGATTCGGGCCGTGCATCGCTGGCGGGAAGCCGAAGCCCAGGCGAAGAATCGCCCGGCCCGCAAGATTCTCCGCGACGACCTGGTCATCGAGCTGGCCCGCCGCAAACCGACGACCGAACATGATCTGCTGGCCTGCCGCGATCTCAACCGGCCCGAATACCGCAAGGCCGCGCCGCAGCTGCTGGCGGCGATTGCCGAGGCGGTCGCCAGTGACTCATCCACCTGGCCGTCCCTGCCGAAGTCGCTGGACGACGACAAATCGCACGATGAACAGGTCGTCGGGCAGTTGCTGGGCCTGGCGCTGGCCAACCGGTGTGCGGAATTGAACGTGGCGATGGGGCTGGTGGGGAAGGTGGCCGACCTGCGGCATCTGGTCCGCTGGCACGTCTACGGCGACCAGGAGGGAGAGCCCCCCCGGCTGACCCAGGGCTGGCGGGCCGAAGTCTGCGGCGACCTGCTGACGGACGTTCTCGACGGCAAAATCGCGCTGCGGGTGGCCGACCCGCAATCGGACCATCCGCTGGTGTTCGAGCGGCGGGCGTGACGACTCCCACGGGTTGCAACCCGCGGGCTTCCTTCACCCGACCAGCAGTTCATTCTGGATGCGGCCGATGCCGGCCAGATGCCGGAACGCTTCCTGCGCCAATTGCTTCTGGTAATAGCTGGGGACGCGTCCGAACAGGCGCAGGTCACCGGCGTCGGTCAGGCGGGCCTCGACGTGGCGGCTCCACCAACTGCGGTGCCGGTCGATGATCCGGGCGACGAGGTCGTCGATGTTGTGCGGCGGGTCGAGGAAATACTGGGTCGCCATGGCAGACATCCGAGGGGCCGGACAGACGGGAAGACCAGGCACCGGCGACGGCCTCGCTGCCATCGTGGATCGGTCCTGTCAGCAACCTAGTTCCATGTCGAGCGTCGGGCCGGAAAAAAGCCGAAACAGGCGGCGATCAACCGGCGGAATGCGCCGATTTTGCCGGTCCACAGAGAGGTGTTTCCTGCAGGAAACCGGCCGCCGTCGGCAATTCCTGCCGCGGTCTTGACCGATTTTCGGCCTTTCACTACAACCCGCCCCGCTCGCTGACGCCGTGGGCCTGTGAACGGCGGCAGCAGTTCCTCTCCGTGCGATCTCCGCGTTCACGAACGATTCACGTCTCCCCCGTAGGAAGAGGCCCATGCTTCGTTTCCTGAATCTCCTTGCCCCCTGCCTGGCCGGACTCGCCGCACTCAGCGGCGGCGCCGCCTCGGCCCAATTCTTCGGCCTGGGAGGCGGCGGGTGCGATTGCGCCGCCGCGGCCCCGGTGGCGATGGTGTCCGCCCCCACCGTCACCGCCTGTTCGGTCTGCACGCCCGTGGTCCAGCAGGTCTGTGCGCCGGCGGTTCAGCCGGTCATGCAGACGGTCTACCGGCAGGTGCCGACCATCGAATACCAGCCGGTCAAGCAGACGGTGAAACGGCAGGTGTTCGAGACGCAACTGGTCAGCCAGGCGGTCACCGAGTACCGGCCGATCACCGAGACGAAGGTCGTCGAGGTCCCCACCGTCAGCTATCAGAACGTGACGGAATGCCAGACCTGCATCCGCAACGTCGGCTACTGGCGGACCCGGTACGAATGCAACAACAAAATGGCCCCCTGCGCGTACGACAGCCGCCCCGGCTTTGCCGGTTGGCTCAACCGCACCGGGTATGAAATCGCCTCGGCCGTCCAGCCCAACTATCGTCCGATTCGCGAGTACGTCCCCCAGACCATTGCCCAGGCCATTCCGGTCACGCGGCAGGTGGCGGTGCAGGGGACGCGGCAAGTGGCCTACAACATCACCCGGATGGAGCCGTACCAGACGACCCGCCAGGTGGCCGTGAGCGTGCCCAAGTGGGAAGACGCCGAGGTCACCGTGATGAAGCCGATCACCGTCGTCAAGACGATGGCCGTCGGGACGCAGGTGACGTTCGCCCCGATCGGTTCGGCGGGCACGGCGACGGCCATCCGCCCGCAGCCGGACAACATCGGCCGCGGACCCACGCCCCGCCGCACCGCAGAAGGAGACCCGCTCGACCGGGCCGACCCCGCCAAGGCGAATCCCAACCTGCGGTCCTCGCTGGAAACGCCGCAACCGCGCAAGGACCTGCGGCCCACGTCGCTGCCCACGGAAAACTTTGAAACCATCCGCCCGCGTCACACCGCCGCACTGGAACTGGAGGCCGTCCGTCCCTTCGAGGCCGATTTCGTCTCGCTTGGCGAAGCCCGGCCGCTGACGTTTGAACGGGGCGAGCTGCAGTTGACGGCCAAGCGGTTTACTGCGGTCCGGCCTTCCTTCGTGACTCCCACCGCCGCCCGCGTCAACCAGTGGGTCGCCCGGACCCCGGGTTCCTCTCAGCCGGCCAGCGTGCCTTCGGCGATCTCCGTCGCCGACACGGTCCGGCCGTAAGCGGCGTCTGTCCTGTCTGCCGATGTCTGATGCGCTCCCTCGCGGCCCCGGTTTCACACCGGGGCCCGTTTTTTTGCGCTACCGATGGATCGGGCGCAGCTTGCGGCGCGTCATGGGTGTGCCTTGGCGCCAAACAACGATCCCACAATACCGATCGCACAGTTGCCTGCGGTATTGGAAATGGGACATGATCTGCCGAATCCTGTCCACTGTCGTCTCCAGGCGTGATCGTTATGTCCCTGTCCGTCGCCTGTCCCGGTTGTGGCCGCGAGTACCGCGTCAAGGACGAACTTGCCGGCAAGAAGATCCGCTGCAAGGAGTGCGACGCCGTCATCGCCATTCCGCAGCCGGACGAAGATGAACTGGGCCTGGCGGACGACGAACTCGCGGAACTGCAGGCCGCACCGCCGCTGTCGTCGGCATCGCGTAAAAAAGCGTCCAGCAAATCCACCAAACCGGCGAAGAAACGGAGCAGTTCCGGCGGGATGAGCACGGCGATGAAGTGGACGCTGGGGCTGCTCGGGGGCGGGTTGCTGGTGGTGACGCTGTGCTGCGGCGGGCTGTTCCTCGCGGGCTGGAAGGCGGTGGGGCAGATTACATCGGGTGTGGAGGTCCCGGCCGGTCAGACGTTCGAGCAGTTCCGGTCGAGTTTTCGGACGAACCTGATCCAGCGGGGGCCGGCGCCACAGGATTTCGAAGTCGAAACGCCGCCGGCGAATGTCACCGAAATCCAATACCCGTCCGGGCCATTGTCGCTGAAGGCCTGGGTGTATCGGCCGCCCGGGGTCGAGGAGCCGCGGCCGGGGCTGGTGTACTTTCACGGCGGGTTCGCGTTCGGCGGGGAAGACCTGATGGAATCCTGCCGGCCGGCCATCGACGCCGGTTACGTGGTGATGGGGCCGATGCTCCGCGGGGAAAACGGCAACCCCGGCCACTTCGAGTTGTTTCTGGGGGAGATCGACGACGCCCGCGCGGCCTGCCAGTGGTTCGCGCAGCAGCCGTATGTCGATGCCAACCGGATCTACACGTTCGGCCACAGCATCGGCGGCGGTGTCTCGGCGGTGCTGTCGCTGCTGGACGACGTTCCCATCCGCCACGGCGGCAGCTCCGGCGGGCTGTACGATCACCTCACGTTTCTGGGCTGGAGCGACATCGTTCCCTTCGAGAACACGCCCCGCGAGCGCTCGGTGCGGCTGCTTGTGGGCAACGCCCACCTGATGCGCCGCCCGCATTACGGCTACATCGGCGACGAGGACGATCCGTTCCACGACACCGTGGACAAGCTGAAAAAGGAAGCCACGAACGGCCGGCTCGCGATCGAACTGGTCCCTGGCGACCACTTCACCAGCTTCGACGAATCGCTGCGGCGGTATCTGCAGGTGGTGGGAAGGGAGTGAGGCATCAGGCTTCAGGCGTCAGCTTTCAGGCGTCAGCCCAAGCAGGAGCAAACGTCCCTGTGCGGTGCTTTCCATTCTCTTGCCTGACGCCTGAAGCCTGATGCCTCTCAATGCTGCAGCACCTTGCGGAAGAAATAGCCGCTGGCGAGGAGCATCAGGCCATTGGCGGTCCACACGGCCCAGGTCGGGTCGAGCTGGCCGGTTTTCGACAGGTTCTGCGTCATCATCGTCACCGGGTAGTAGACCACCAGGATCGGCGTGAAGCAGAACAGGAAGCTCGTCAGAAACTGCTTGCGGGCCATCAGCATCGCGAACGGGCTGCCCAGCAGCACGAAGAAGAAGCAACTGCAGGACGCCGCGAACCGGCTGTGCAGCTCGGTCCGCAGGCGGGCATGCTGTTCGACGGCCGTTTCGTAATCCCGGTCATGCTGGCGAAAGCCGCTGTCCCGAAAGCGCGAAAACTGCCCGGTCGTCAGAATGAAGGCGGTTTCCAGCGCCGCGGATTGCCGGGCCTTGAGAGCGTCCGCTTCGGCGTCCGCCATCTGGTTCTGGATGTCCTCGATCCGCAGCGTGCGCGCCCGCAGGCGCTCCTTCTTGGACGGCAACGGAAACGGCCGCTGCTCTTCCTCGAACGACAGCCGCGTCTGCCCCGGCACGTCGAGGAAGCCGTGCTTCATGTGCAGCACGACCTCCTGCTTGACCAGGTCGAAGCTCAGCCGGGCCTCGCGGGCCTGCATGGTGATCGCGCTCTTGCCGTTCGGTGAGAACCGGAACGTCGGAAAAATCAGCGTGCGGTCGCGGACGTCCATCACCGTGATGGTGATGCCGTGCTCCTTGATGTAGATCTGGTTCTGCGTCCGCAGGAGGTCGAGGAAGATGTCCTCCATCGCCAGCGTGACCTGCCGCTCGATGTTCCCGAACGACCAGGGAATCACCTGGTCCAGGAGCAGTAGCGAACCGACGCTGAGCACGGCCCCCACGAAGTAGGACGGCCAGAGCAGGGCGAACACCGGCACGCCGGCGGCCTTGGCGGCGATGATCTCCCGATCCCCCGCCAGCCGGCCATACACGACGCACACGGTCAGCAGCAGCGTCGCGGGAATCGTATACGGCAGGAGACTCGGCACGACGAACGGCAGGATCTTCAGGACCTGCAACGGGCCGAGGCTGTTCTCCTTCGCCTGTCCGAACACGCCCACGAACAACAGCAGGCAGGTGGTCACCGCCAGCACGGCGGCGAACACGCGGAGGAGTTCGGCGAGGATGTACCGTTCCAGCAGTCTCATGCGGCGTCCAACGTCGGGCCGCGTGTTCTAGGCGAAACCGGCAAACCGGTCAATGTGCGTTGCCACTTGGAAACCGCCGTGAAGTAAAGAGCCGCGCACGAAGTCAGCGGTTTCCGCACATTCTCGTGCATCGGCCGCTGACTTCGTGCGCGGCTCTCGACAATTCCGGGGCGTGTGCACTCACCGCCGCCGCCAACGCCCGCGATACGTCGCCGCGCCGGCTTGCGTCCGGCGACGATGGAAACTGGTCAGGTAGTCCAGATCGTGCTCCGCCACGTGGCCAGCCGGCGGGGGGAGCCTCTCGAAGTCCGCGTGGTGATCCATCAACCCGGAAATGACTCCGAAGTACTCCTCCACGTCGGTCCAGGAATGCACCTCTCCGCCGAACTTCACCACGCGGGAGAGCAACTCCACGAACTCCTCGTTGAACAGCCGGCGTTTGCGGTGCTTCCGCTTCCACCAGGGATCGGGAAAGTAGACGTGCGCCACGGCAACGGACTGCGGCAGCACGTACTTCTGCAGGAAGATCTTGGCGTCCCCCCCGACCACGCGGGCGTTCGGCTGGGCCCGTTTGTGCAGGCGTTTCGCGCCGCGGCGGCCTTCGGTGTAATCCAGTTCGACGCCGCAGTAGTTCACGTCAGGATGGGCGATCGCCGAGTTGACGAGGAACATCCCGCGGCCGCAGCCGATGTCCAGTTCCACCGGCTGAACCGTGCCGAAAAACGTGGCCCAATCCACCGGAACGGGCAGGTCGTCGAGCGTCTGAAAGTGGGGACACAGGTCGCGGTTGGGGGCGGCGGGCATCGGGATTTCACGGCGTCCTCTGCGGGGGAACGACGGTTCTACCCGACGGCGGGAGAATGTCAACCCGCGGGCCGGCCGGCGTTATCGCTCGGGGGCCAGGATTTCGCCGATGCGGACGCAGAAGTTGTCGTTGAGGACCAGCACTTCGCCGCGGGCGATCAGCCGGCCGTTGACGAAGATGTCGACGGGATCGCCGGCCAGTTTGTCCAGCGGGACGACGGTCCCTTCGCGAAGCTGCAGCACCTCTTCGATCAGCAGTTCCGTCCGACCGAGTTCGATCCGCAGATCGAGCTCAACGTCCTCCAGGGCCGACAACGGGTGTCTCGGGCCGGGCTCGGCCGGCGTGTCGAGCAGATCCCCGAACGTGTAGGGTGCTGGCGCTCCCAACTCGGCCGGCAGGGGCTTGCGGCCGCCGAGATTCGGCGCCATTGCGGCCGCCAGGTGGCTTTCCGCCTCCTGCAGGATCTGCTCGGGGTTTCCGGCCGTCGGGGCTGCCGCGGGCCGACTGGCCGCCGGGGGCGTCGGAGCCGCCGGTCGCGGCGCAGCCTGTCCCCGCGCCGCCGACATCAGGGCTTCGATCTCTTCAGGCGTCAGCAGGTCGTCGGAGCCGGCCACAGTGCGATCCGATGGGAACTCGCCGGACGAATGGGAACAGCGGCGTCACTGTTCCATCATGCGGAAATCGTTGATGACCACCTCGGTGATGTAGCTCTTGCCGAGCAGCTTGTTGATCTCTTCGCGAATCAGCCGCTTGATGGTGTTCAGGTTGGGATCGTTGAGGTCTTCGAGGTTGGAGCTGCGGGCGATCCGTTCGATGGACTGTCGGACCCGGGTCTTGTGGGTCTTGTTGGCGTTTTCCTCGAAGGCCAGATGCTGCGAGCGGGGGACGACGCCGATCACCTTGAAGCTCAAGTGCACGACCGAGCCCGGTGCGATGTTGTTGTTGGTGCAGTTGAAAGAGTCGATCAGCACTTCCGAGGAGTCATCGGTGACCGTGCTGGCAACGAGGTCGTCCTCCGGGGCGGCGTCGGCGGCCTGCACGGCGCTGCGGGGAGGCATCACGAAGTAAATGATGGCGGCCTCGAGCACCATGGCGACCAGGACGATCCCGGCAATCAACAGGGATTTGGTGTTGAGTTTCATCCGCCAGTCTCCGCGGCAGGCCCCGTGTCGCAACAGGTTAGGAGTTCATAACAGATTCTATGTCAAATGGTTACGGTGTTTTCTGGGCGCTGGGCGCAGGCCGGGCCCCGGCCCCGGGTGGTGTGGTATACGCATCGATCACAAATACGTCAATCCGACGATTCAGTCGCTGCTGCTCGGGGTCCCGGGAGACGGTCCGGGGCTCGCTGTCCCCCGCCGAGGCCACGGCGATCCGCTCCGGGGCAATTCCCAGCTCGATCAGGTAATCGGCCCCGGAGCGGGCGCGGGCAAACGCCAGGTCCCAGGCATCCCGGAACGGCAAGCCCGGCGGCATTGGTTCGCGAGTCGCATGGCCCCGAACCACAACCCGATTCAGACGCGGGCCGATCACCTTCGCAATCACCTGCAAATCGGCCCGGGCGGCGTCATTTAACTCGGCGTCGAAGCTGGCAAACAGCGCCGGGCCTCCCAGCGTGATCTGCGACCCCTGGCCGATCCGTTTGACCGTCCGCGACGGCCCGGCCAGACCGGCGGAGTCGGTGCTGGCCCGCTTGGCGTCTCCCTCGGAAGTCTTGCCGGTCGATGCCAGTTCCGGCAGCGATCCCGAGTCCATGAAGGCCTGTCCGGGCGCCCCGAACTCGCCGGCGGTCGGCCCGAACTGCTCGCGGAGCGAGTCGAGCATCTTTCGCAGCCGGCCCTCTTGCTTCATTTCGGCCATCGACACCAGCATGATGAAGAACGTCAGGAGCAGCGACATCATGTCCCCGTAGGTCACGACCCACTCGGGAACGCCGGGCGGCGGATCGTCTTCGGGGAGCGCCATGAGGAGGAAGTGTCGGGAGAACGTGGAACAGTCGTGTGTTGGGCCAGTTTCGATCTAAGACTAACCCGCGGGTGTTACGCCGCCTCCTTCTTCCGAGCGGCAGCAGCCCGCTGTTTTGCCGGCAGGAACATCAGCAGCTTCTGTTCGAGCACGCGGGGATTGTCGCCGTTCTGAATCGACAGCAACCCCCGGATGGTGATCTCGCGAACCTCCAGCTCGCGCTTGCTGTAGTAGCCCAGCTTGTCGGCGAACGGGAGGCACATGGCGTTGGCGATATAGGCCCCGTACAGCGTGGTCAGCAGCGCCACCGCCATGCCCGGCCCGATCGCGTCCGGATTCGACATGTTCCCCAGCATGATGATCAGCCCGATCAGCGTGCCGATCATCCCGAACGCCGGGGCATACCGGGCCGTCGTCTCCATCAGGGCCTTGCCCTGCTTGTGGCGGCTGGCCATGGTCTCCATCTCGGTCCGCAGGACGGCCTCCATGACCTCGGCGTCGGTGCCGTCGATCGCCATCTGCACCCCCATCAGAATGAAGGGGTCCTTGATGTCCGCGGTCTTGTTTTCGAGTGCGAGAATCCCGTCGCGGCGGGCGATCTCGGAGAACTCCACCAGTTGCGTGATGACGGGGGTGACTTCCGGCACGTTGGGAAAGATCACCTTCCGCACCACGTTGACCGTGTTGAAGATCACACCGAACGGATAGGCGATGACCACGGCCGCCGCCCCGCCGAAGACCACCATGATGATCGACGGCAGGTCGTAAAACGCCTTGAAGCTGGCGCCGGCGACGATGATCGAGTAGGCCATGGCGCCGTTGGCGACCAGCAGCCCGATGATGGTGGCTTTTTCCATGGTTCCGGACTTTGCCGACGATGCTCCCAGAGGTCGTTCTGTGCTCAGGCCGCGTGGTCAACGGCCCAGTCCGGGGACAAAGCGGATCGCCCGCGCGTACTCGATCGTCCGATTCACGACGTCCTCCAGCGACTCCCGCACGATCAGCCGCTCGTCGGACGTCAGCGTAATGTAGGTGTCCGGCCGGCGCTCCACGAATCGGATCAGCTCGGCATTCAGGACAAACTCTTCGCCATTCAGCCTGGTCAGTTTGATCATCCCCCGGTCTCCCTGCGACCGTCCATTGCGCCCGGCTCACCGGTCTGGACGCCCGCGATCACCGTCCGAGCACCAGCAACTCGTCGACGAGCTGCTGCACGGACGAAATCACCCGGGCGTTCCCCTTGTAATTGGTGGACGCGACGATCAGGTCGACCAGGCTCTTGCCGATGTCGGTGTTCGACAGCTCGATCGCCCCCGACCGCAGCGTCCCCACGCCGAACGTGCCGGGCGTCACCAGCGCCGGCGTGCCGGAACTCACCCCTTCCTTGAAGGTCGTGTTGCCGTCCTCGATCAGGCCGTTGGGGTTGGCGAACCGGGCCAGGACCACCTGCCCCAGCGAGCGGATGATGCCGTTGTCGAAGATGCCGTTGATGATCCCGTCCTCCGAGATCACGAAGCTCTGCAGCGTTCCCGGAGGAGCGCCGTCCTGGTTGACGAGATTGACCGCGCTGCCGGCGGTTGCCGACGAAATGCCGGACACCAGCGAGAAGTCCACGTCAATCTGCATCGGGCTGATGGCGGCCACGCTGTCCCGCTGAATGGTGACCGTGGCGATCGGGTCGCCGGCGAGCTGACCCTCGTTGTTGAACAGGATGGTGCCGTTGCCGAGGGCAATGTCGTTGCGGCTGTCATCGGTGGACTCGAAGTAGTACCGCCAGATGGTGTTGTCGGTGGTCCGCGATTCGAGCGACGCCGTCATCCGCAGGCGGATGGGCTGGCCCAGCGAGTCGTACACGACGAACTCGGTCGATGTGCTTTCGCCGATGGCGGATTCCTGCTTGATGAACGTGAGCGGGATCACGCTCACGCCGGCCCGCAGGTCGCCCGCGGCGATGCTCAGATCGTTGACCGATCCGGCATTGCCCAGGATCAGGATCTGCCCCCCGCTGATGGAGACGCCCGGCTGCGTGCCGGTGATCCCATCGTTGGGGACCGTTCCGCCCGACTGAATGCCGATGGTCTCGTCCATGAAGTCCAGGAGGTCCTGCACCGTCGTGCCGGCGGTGACCGCCAGGGAGATGTCTTCGAGCGTGCGGCCCCCTTTTTTGGGCGTGAAGCTCAGGGTCTGGCCGGCGGTGAACAGGGGGTCGCCATCGGGGTTCACGAGATTCACCAGCAGCGAGGCCGCCGTCGCATTGGCGGCGGTGCTGGTGTCGGTCATGACATCGCTCGTGAGTTGAGCGCCATTGGTGCTCAGGTCGCCCGAGGGAAACAACGCTCCGCCCAGTTGGGCGTATTGTGTGCGCTGGGCGATGTTCAGATCCCCCAGCGGAATGCTGAGTGGCGACAGCGAGGTGGTCACCAGTTGGAAGTTGTCGTCGACGCCGTAGCCCTGAACGAAGTACCCCTGGTCGGTCACCAGTTGGCTGGCGGAGTTGAGGGAGAAGTTGCCGTTGCGGGTGTAAACCTGCCCGTTGGGTCCGTCGACCACGACAAAGCCGTTCCCCTGAATCGCCAGGTCGGACGGGCTGGTGCTGTTGCTGATGCTCCCCTGGTTGAAGTCCCGGGAGATGGTGGCGACCGAGGCCCCCAGGCCGATCTGGAGCGGATTGGTCCCCCCCAGGCCGTCCGTCGGCCGCGAGCCGACGCTCAGCGTCCGCGACAACTGCGTGGCGAACCGCACATTCGAGGCCTTGAAGCCGTTGGTTCCCGCGTTGGCAATGTTGTTGCCCAGGACGTCGATCATCGTCTCGTTCAGCGCGAGACCGTTGAGCGACGTATTCATGGCGGAGGTCAAACCCATCGGTGCTTCTCCATCGCCAACCCAGACAAGCGGGGTCGAGCGCCCTGGTCTGCGGCAACGACGCTCCCGAGGCGACCGGGCCCGGGGCACACGCCGCGTCCTGCGTCGACACGACGTAGAGTTCGTATCGGCAGGGGGGCCGCGCCACTCACCGCAGAGTTGCCCCCGGCACGACGGTGCGGATTGGTGTCCCCGACACGACCGCTACAGCCCGCAGGCTTTCACGGCCGCTCCGGCAGCAGCCCCCCCGGTTGCGGGTCCCCTGCGGCAACCTTGTCGCTCCCGGTCACCCCGGTATACTTCGGAAGTCCGTGCGGGCCGCAGAAAAGCCCGGGCGTCAGCAGGACGCGCGTGCCGTGAACCCGCACACTACTGTACACGCATACCAGGGGGATCTCAGTCCATGTCAATCCGTGTCGGCCAGCTCGCGCCCGATTTTTCCGTGCAGGCGTACGATCGCACCAAGGACGGCACCGATCAGCAGTTTCCGCAAGTGAACCTGTCGGATTACCGCGGGAAGTGGGTGTGCCTGTACTTCTATCCGCTCGATTTCACCTTCGTCTGCCCGACGGAGATTGTGTCGTTCAACAAGGCGCTGGGGGACTTTGCGGACCGCGACTGCGTGGTTCTGACCGCCAGCACCGACAGCGTCTACTCGCACAAGGGGTGGTGCGACAGCCACGGCGACCTGAAGAGCATGAAGCACCTGATGCTCGCCGACACCAATCACAAGCTGTCGGAGTCGTTCGGCGTGCTGAAGGAGGACCAGGGGATTGCTTACCGGGGGACGTTCCTGATTGACCCCAACGGCGTGGTCCGCTGGGCGTCGGTGAACGATCTGCCGGTCGGTCGCAACGTCGAGGAAGTCCTCCGCGTGCTGGACGCCCTGCAGACGGACAAGCTCTGTCCCTGCAACTGGCACAAGGGGGAAAAGACGCTGAACTAATGCGGCGTCGGCGAGTGAAGCGACCGAAGCCCACGGGTTGCAACCCGTGGGCTTCTTCGTCCCCGCGCGAGGAGGAGCCCGTCATGCCCCGCATCCAACCCGTTCCCGCATCCGAAGCGGCCGACAAGGTCGCCCAGACCTATGAGCGATTGCAGGAGCTGTTCGGGGACGCGCCGGTCCCGGAACCGTTTGCGTTCTACGCCCGGGTGCCGGCCTTCCTGCAGGACTTCTACATGAACTTCAAAAAGTTCTGCCTGGGGGAAGGGAAGCTGGAGGCCAGGACGAAGTCGCTGATCGGTCTCGCCGTCGCCGGCCATGCCGGTTGCGATCCCTGGGCCGATTATTTCGCGACCCGCGCGAAATCGCTGGGGGCCGACGACCAGACGATCGCCGACACCGCCGCCGTGGCCTCCGCCTGCGCGATGTACAACGTGTTCTTCAAATTCCGCGACCTGAGCGGCAGCGAGTTGTTCAGCGGCATGCCGGTCGGCCTGCGGGCCCACACCTTTGCCGGGACCACCCTCGATCACGCAACGGTTGAGCTGATCAACGTCGCCATCAGCGATCTCGGCGGCTGCAAGCCCTGCACGGAGGGGCACGTCGCCAAGGCCAGGCAGCTCGGCCTCTCTGACGAGGCCATCCTGGAAACGATTCAGATTGCGGCGACCGTTTCCGCCGGTGCGCATTTTCTCAAACACGTGGGTCCGTGAGCCGAGGTTTCTGGGAGCGATTCCACTGACAAAAAATCTCAAAAGATCGGCGGCGCAATCTCAGGGGAACGGGCTGTCTCATCGCAGATGCGTCGGTTACAATTCTCAATGTGCCGCCGTTGATGCCTGACCCCGCCTCCCTCCGACAAACCTCCCATGCGACGTTGTCTTTCCTGCGGATTGTGGTTGGTCCTGGTCTCGGCGCTCCCGCTGTCGGCCGAGGACGCTGCCCCGCCAACCCCCGAGCAGATCAAGCACTTCGAAAGCCAGGTCCGCCCGCTCCTGGCCGAGCGCTGTTTTGGCTGTCACGGCCAGGACAAGCAGAAGTCGGGACTGCGGCTCGATTCCCGGGAAGCGCTGCTTGCCGGCGGGGAATCGGGCCCGGCCTTCGACGCCGAACATCCCGAAAACAGCCTGCTGATCGAGGCGATTCGGTACGAGTCCCTGCAGATGCCGCCGGACCGCAAGCTGTCCGATGCGGAAATCGCGCTGCTGACCGACTGGTTCAAGCAGGGCGCCCCGTGGCCCGGCGCGCCGAGCGGCGCGGTCCCCGTCCGCAAGCGAGGCCTGGAGGTCACCGCCGAGGACCGGCAGTTCTGGTCGTTTCAACCGATCGCGCGACCCGCCGTGCCCGCGGTGAAACACGCCGACGCGATCCGCAATCCGGTTGATGCGTTTGTGGTTCGCCGGCTGGAGGAGCAGGGGCTTGCGCCGTCGTCGCCGGCCGGGCGTCGCGAACTGATTCGCCGATTGTCGTTCGATCTGCTGGGGTTGCCTCCCGCGCCGGAAGACGTGGACCGGTTCATGGCCGACGACTCGGCCGAGGCCTTCGAGCGGCTGGTGGACGACTATCTGTCGCGGCCGGAGTACGGCGAGCGGTGGGGCCGGCACTGGCTCGATCTGGTGCGGTTCTCGCAGACGAACGGCTACGAGCGGGATGACGAAAAGCTGCACGCCTGGCGGTACCGGGACTATGTCATTCAATCGTTGAACGAGGACAAGCCGTACGATCAATTCGTGCGCGAACAGCTGGCCGGGGATGAACTGGACCAGGTGACCGACGCCGGCCGCATCGCGCTCGGCTTCTACCGCCTGGGCGTGTGGGACGATGAGCCGGACGACCAGCGGCAGGCGGAGTTCGACGAGCTCGACGACATGTTGTCGACCACCGGCAGCGTGTTCCTGGGACTGACGATCGGCTGCGCCCGTTGCCACGATCACAAGTTCGACCCGATTCCGCAGGACGACTACTACAGCCTGCTGGCGTTCGTGCGGAACGTGAAGCCGTTCACCAAACCAGGCAAAGAGGCCGAAGGGGTGATCTTCGCCAGCCTCGAAGGGGGCGGTCAGGCGCTGACGGTGTTCGACCGCGCAGAACCGCTGCCCACGCAGGTGCTGGCCCGGGGGAGCGCGGCGACCCCCGGCAAGGAAGTGGAACCGCGGTTTCCGAAGGTGTTGAGCGCCGATCCCGCGGGGGATCTCTGGAAGACCGCGACGGTGGAGGAGAAGGGGACGGCTGCCGGCCGTCGACGGGCGCTCGCCGACTGGATCGCGTCCGAACGGAATCCGCTCACGGCGCGGGTGATCGTGAACCGGCTGTGGCATTACCACTTCGGACGGGGAATCGTCGACACGCCCAACGACTTCGGCCACACCGGCACGCCGCCGACGCATCCCGATCTGCTCGATTACCTGGCCGGCGAGTTGATCGCCCACGAATGGCGACTGAAGCCGCTGCACCGGTTGATCGTGCTGTCGGCAACGTATCGGCAATCCTCGGCGGCGGACAACACGATGGCCCTGGCCATCGACCCGGGCAACACGCTGCTGTGGCGACAGAACCTGCGGCGGCTCGAGGCGGAAGCCATTCGCGATGCGATCCTCGCGACCAGCGGGTCATTGAATCCGCAAATGACCGGCCGCGGCATCTTCCCCGCGTTGCCCCCGGAAGTGCTGGCGACGCAATCGCAACCGGGCCGCGGTTGGGACCAGTCGAGTCCCGCCGAACGGGCGCGTCGCAGCGTGTACATTTTCTCAAAGCGGACTCTGGGGGTGCCGATCCTGGAAACGTTCGACCAGGCCAGCGCGGATTCCTCGCAGGCCCGGCGGAACACGACGACGATCGCGCCGCAGGCGCTGATTCTGCTCAACAGCGCCTTTACCGACGGCGAGGCGCAGGCCTTTGCCCGCCGTCTGCAGCGTGAGGCCGGCGCTGACCCGGCCGCCCAGATCGAGCGGGCCTTCCGGATTGCCTTGGGTCGAAAGCCGACTCCCCGCGAACGACAGACGGCGCTGTCCTACCTTGACCGGCAGCGGGCGCATTTTCGAGACCAGCCGGTCGCGTCTCCGGCGGTTGCCGACCGGTCGAAGACTCCGGCTCCGCGGGGCTGGACGACGTTCCGGGGCGAATGGTCGCTCCGCGACGATGGCGGACTGCGGGTTGCGCCGCATCCCGGGGCCAAGGCGCTGTGGAACGACCTGGTCTTCACGGATGGCGAGATCAATGCCGAGGTTTGGGTCGGCGAGGGGTTGGACGCCGGCCTGCTGATTCGCGCCAGCGATCCGGCGGACGGCACCGATTCCGTCCGGGCCTACAACATCAACCTGTCCACCGGAGCCGGGCGGCTGCGGCTGGGCAAACACCTCAACAACTGGCGGTCGCTGGCGGAAGTCCGCGCCGGCTGGAAGCGCGGCGCCTGGCAGCAGGTCCGCGTGGTCGCCGAGGGGCCGCGGATCAAGGTTTATCTGAACGGCAGCGCCGAACCGTTGATCGACTACACCGATCCCGAACCATTGCTGAGCGGGCAGATCGGGTTCCGCACGTTCCAGGCCGATGCCGCCGTGCGCGGCATCAGCGTGCAGTCGGCCGAGGGGCGGATCGAGATCCCGCTGCAGCCGGCGGAGGCCACAAGCCCGCCCGAGACGAGCACGGCCGTCAGCGTCGAGCTTCGCGCGCTGGCCGAGTTCTGCAAGGTCGTGCTGAATCTGAACGAGTTTGTATACGTGGATTGAGGATCGCACGATGACGCAATCACCCTCGTGCACCGGCACGCGGCGCGAGTTCCTGTGGGAAGCCGGGGCCGGCTTCGCCGGGCTGGCACTGTTGTCGCAGCTTGATCAGGACGGATTCTTCGCCCGCCAGGCCCACGCCGCGGCTCCGTCGCTGCGCACCGCGACCAATCCGCTCGCGCCGCAGGAGTCGCATTTTCCCGGCAAGGCCAAGCGGGTGATCTTCCTGTTCATGTACGGCGGGCCGTCGTCCATGGACACGTTCGACTACAAGCCGGAACTGCAGAAGCGGGACGGCGAGCAGATCAACATCGAGATCCGCCGCCGCTCCATCCAGCAGCAGAAGCTGCTCGCCTCGAAGCGGACCTTCAGGCAGTACGGCGAATCGGGGCTGTGGTGCTCCGACGCCTTTCCGCACCTCGCGCAGCACATGGACAAGCTGTGCGTCATCAAGAGCCTGTACGCCGACACGTTCGCCCACGGCTCGGCGATGATCCAGCTCAACACTGGCCGGATCATCCAGGGCTTCCCGTCGATCGGTTCGTGGCTGAACTACGGCCTCGGCAGCCTCAATCAGAATCTGCCCGGTTACGTGGTGATGCTCGATCCCCGCGGAGGGCCGATCTCCGGTGCGGCGAACTGGTCCAGCGGCTTCATGCCGGCCGCCTACCAGGGGACGCATCTGCGGAACAAGGGGGAGCCGATCCTCGACCTGTCGCCGAAGGAGCAGCTCACCCGGGCGATGCAGCGCGAGCAGATCGACGCCATCAACGCGCTCAACGCCGAGCACCTGTCCTCACGGTCGGGCTATTCGGAGCTGCAGGCGCGGATCGCGACGTACGAGCTGGCATTCCAGTTGCAGTCGACCGCGCCGGAGGTGATGGACCTGTCCAGCGAGACCCAGGCCACGCTGGACGCCTACTGCATCGACGCGCCCAAGCACATCGACCACAAGCTGGCGGTCGGGCCGGGTTATTTCGGCCGGCAGTGCCTGATCGCCCGGCGGCTGATCGAGCGGGGCGTGCGGTTCGTGCAGATCTACTCCGGCGGCGGGCATCAGCAGGAGAACTGGGACGCCCATCACGGCATCGAGGAGAACCTGCAGATCCACGCGCCCGAAGTGGACCAGCCGATTGCCGCCTTGCTCGCCGACCTCGAACAGCGGGGCCTCCTGGATGAGACGCTGGTCGTCTGGGGGGGCGAGTTCGGCCGGCAGCCGGTCTCGCAGGGGGAGAACGGCGGCCGCGACCACAACCCCAAGGGGTTCCTGTACTGGATGGCCGGCGGCGGCGTGAAGGGGGGCACCAGCTACGGCGAGACCGACGACCTCGGCCACGAGGCGGTCATCAACCGCCGTCACATCCGCGACCTGCACGCCACGATCCTGCACCTGATGGGGCTGGACCACCACAAGCTGACGTACTTCTACGGCGGCCTGAATCACAAGCTGACCGGCGTGCAGGAAGCGCACGTCATCGACGAGGTCATTGCGTAAGCGCTGCGAATGTCGGCCCACTCAACGTCCGAAGCCCACGGGTTGCAACCCGTGGGCTTCGCGCGTGGGATGTCGATGAGTGGGAAGCGGTCACTCCTTCGGCGCGAGCTTCTCCAGCGCCTGCTGCAGTTCCCGCAACTGCTTCTGCTGCTGTTCCGCCAGCTTCGCCTGGGCGGCGGTCAGGTCTTGAATCTGCTTCTGCAGCACCTCCAACTGGTGCTGCTGCACCTTCCGCATCGCTTCCGGGGGCCGCATCGCTTCCGGGGGCAGCGGCGGGACGGGAGCCGTCGGCGCAACAGGCGGAACGGGCGGCGTGATCTGGATCTGGCCGCCGGCCCCGTGCGTGACGGCGACGTTGAAGTGCGGTCGCGACAGACCGGCCAGTGCGGACCGCGCCAGCTCCCGGGCTTCCTCCGGCAGCGTGTCGATCTCATCCTCGTTCGCTCCCCAGACCTGGCCCTCCCCCTTCTTCACTTCGATCCGCGCCGGTTTGTTGCCGGTCTTGGTGATCGTCAGTGTCATGCCGTCCGGCAGTCCCCGCTTCTCAATGCGGGTGATCATGTGCGGCGCGCCGTGCGGCGGCGCGGCCACCACGACCGGCGCGGCCATGTGCAGCCGCACCCCCTGCGGTCCGCCTCCCAGTTCCTCCTGCAGTTGCCGCAGCAGCGCCTGCACCCGCTCGGGATTGCTGGCATGCGGCGTCACCACGTCGACGTCAACGAACCGGGCCTCGAATCGGTTGTCCGCCGTCTCCGGCCGCTCGGCGGGGATGACCTCGATCGTCTGTCGCTTCCCCTTCCGGATCACAACCAGCGACAGCGGCTTCTTCTCGGTCTTCTGCAGTTGTTCGCTGAGGCCGGAAATGACCTTCAGCGGCCGCGCCTCCTCGTCTCCCTCACCCGCGGCGGCCACCGCAACCAGCACGTCGTAGGGCTGCAGGCCGGCCGCCTTCGCCGGGCTGTCGGCCATCACCTCGTTCACGACCAGTCCCACTCCCGCCTCGAGTTCGAGCTGGCTCCGCAGCGACTCGGAGACCGGCTCGCAACTGACGCCGATCCAATACTTGCCCGGCGATGGCCCCCCCTCGGTGTTGAGCCATGCCACCACCCGTTTCTGCTGACCAGGGGCGCCCGGCCACAGGAGAACGTCCTCCGCGTCGTTCTCCGCGTCGCTCTCCGCGTTGTCGACAGTACGAACGACGCGAACATCCCCCTGCGGGACGCTCTCCTCCTGGGCCCGCGCGACACTCGTCAATCCGAGCGCCACGCCTCCCAGCACGGCCGGCATCCACCATCGCTTCAACATGGACCTTCCTTTCGAAAGTTGGATCAAGTTCGTCGTCACTGGTAATCGCGCAAACTCGTCGGGGCCACGACGACGTCGGTCACCGGCACGACGCCAACCCGGCCGTCGGCCAACTCCACGGGCACCCACGTCTGCTGTTCGTGGACCTGCTGACCCTCGGCCGCCAGCCGCTCGCGAACGATGTCGGGAATCGTCGGCCGCATCGTCAACCACGCCTGCGCGGTGGGATTCGCCGCGTCGAGGACCGGCATCGTCACCGGGTCCGACCATCCGCCGTCCGCATTGGCGAAGGACATCTGCACCGCCGACACGGGCGTGACCGGATCGGCCGCAGGCCGCTCTGGCCTGTGGTCGGCAACCGGGTCGGATGCGGGCGCGGTCTTGCCAAGCGGCGGAAAGGCCCACCAGCCCGCGCCCAGCGTCACCAGAATCGCCGCCGCGACCGCCAACAGCTCCCGTTGGCCCGACCGACCGGCCGGGCCCGCCGAGGCTGGCGCACAGCTTGTGGTTGGCACGCTGGGGATGAGGACGTCGCGACAGGCTGATCGCAGGGCCTGCGCCTCCAACAGCACCAGTGCGGCGCGGCGCCAGCCGTCGTCGGTCCGATCGAGTCGGGTGAACAGGTCGCGCATCGCCGCCGGGCTGAGTTCCCCGTCGGCGAGGCGGTCGAGCTCGCGGTCGTCGATGTGTGTGTCGTTCATCGGGTCGCCTCGGTGATTTCCCTGCGGACCAGTTCGTTGCGGAGTCGGTTGCGGGCCCGATGCAGCCGGGCCTCGACGGCGGCGACCGTCAAACCCAGGTGATCGGCCAGGTCGCAATAGCTCCAATCCTCCGTGTATTTGAGCAGCAGCAGCTCCCGATCCTTGGGACTCAACGCCATCAGCGCCGTTTGGACAAGTTGTTGCCGCTCGGCGGAGAGCAGCCACGCCAATGGATCCACCGGCAGCGCCGCGTGCGCGTGGCCGTTCGCCTCCCACTGCGTCATCAACCGCCGCTGCCGTCCCTGTTTCCGGCGATGCAGCAGCGCCGTCTTGACCGCCACGGCATACAGCCATGCCGGCCGACGGGCCTCGGCGACCTGCAGCGGGGGTTTGCGCAGCACGGCGACGGTGACGTCCTGGAACAGCTCGTCGACCGCCGCCGGTTCGCCGGAACGGGCGATCAGCACCGTTCGCAGCCACCGGGCATGCCGGGTCAGCAGACCGGCCCAGTCGCCGTCGGCGGAATCCGCATCCAGGGATGTCGAGCGGCGGCTCATGTCGCCAGAATAGTTGCCGCCGCCGCAGAAATCTTGCGAAGAAAATCGGCGTCAGGTCAAGAAACCGCGGGACTGGCTTTACCTGACTCCTGACGCCTGACTCCTGACCGCTTCCGTCTCCTGCTTCATCTCATCGATCAGCGCCAGCGTCTCGTCGAGGCTGTCCTTGAACAGATCGCCGATCAGCAGGTCGGTCAGATCCCCCTTGCGGTCGGGGTGCTTCTTGACGAATCGGCCGAAGCTGAAACCGTTGTAGAACTCGACGACCAGCTTCCGCATCCGGGCCATCCCCTTGAGATACTCCGGCGCCCAGCCCCCGAGTTGAGCCGCACTGGTGTCTCCCCGGCGCAGCCCGTCCACCACGGCGTCCGCCGCCAGACTCCCCGACTTCAGCGCGAGCAGCACGCCCGACGAGTACAGCGGATCGAGGAAGCCGAATGCGTCGCCGACGAGCACCCAGCCGTCGCCGGCCGCCTGTCGCGACTTGTAGGTGTATTCCTTGGCGGCGAAGAAGTCGGTGGCGCGGGTGGCGTTCGCGATCCGCGGCTGCAAACCCGGACAGCGGGCGACCTCCTCCTGGTAGATCGCCTCGTGGTCCTTGCTGGCCCGGTCCCTGAAGAGATAGTCGACGTCGGCGACGACCCCCACGCTGACAATGTCGTCGTGCAGCGGGATGTACCAGAACCAGCCCTTCTTGCCTTCCGTCTGGATCACGACGGTGGTTCCCTCATCGCGGCCGGTGTCGCGGTAGGCCCCTTTCCAGTAGGTCCAGAGCGCCGCCTTCTTCAGTTCGGGGTCCCATTCGCGGAGGCCCAGCTTGCCCATGATCAGAGAGCTCTGGCCGCTGGCATCGACGACGACGCTGGCCGTCACGATCTCTTCCCGGCCGTCGTCATAACGGACCTGCACGCCGGTGGCGCGCTGGCCGTCGAACAGCACGTCCATCACGCGGACCCCCTGGTGGACCTCCACGCCGTGCTCCGCGGCGTTGTCGAGCATCAGCGTGTCGAATTCGCTGCGGCGGACCTGCCAGGTCTGCGAGCATTCATGCGGCTTGTGTTCGACGAAGTAGAACGGTTCGGACAGTTTCCCCTTCTGCGTCACGAACTGCACGCTGTACTTCTTGACGAAGTGGCTGGACTTCATCTTCGGCAGCATGTTCAGCCGCTGGAGCACCCAATACGTTTCCGGGATCAGCGATTCGCCGATGTGAAACCGCGGGAAGCGCTCGCGCTCGAACAGCGCGACCTTGTGCCCGTGCTGGGCGATGAGCGTGGAGGCCGTCGCCCCCGCCGGGCCGCCTCCGATGACCACAACGTCCACACTCCGGCTGGCAACCATTGGCGCGCTCCTGGGGGGGTTTCGCTGAACGACCTCTCCGGATTGTAGCGGCGTTCGTATTATCGTCAAGACAACTGTTGTTTCGACATGTATTTCGGCGGGCCCTCCTCGCTGTCAAATCACGCCATGCAACGGGCCCCCGCGGGCGGCGAGGGCGTCCACGCGGCGGGTGACGGCCGGATCTTCCACCAGCGGCGGGGCGTGGTGCGGCTTGATGCGGGCGTCAATCACCAGGCTTCCGCGGCAACCCCAGTGCTTGTCCTGCGTGAACGCGCCGACGCCGTGAATGTCCGCCGCAGGGTTCGACCGCGTGAACGTCACCCACAGCCAGTTGTTGAGCGTGCGGGCGGTGAACTCGGCGTCATCCACCACCAGCACCAGCGGAAACCGGTTGAGCGGATGCTCGAGCGGAAGATCACACACAGAAGCCCAGGGGTTGCAACCCCTGGGCGTCGCGCGGACCGCAACAATCCCCGGCGCACACAGGCACGGTTCTGACAACCCCTCCGGCAGCGACAACCCCTCCGGCAACGCCGTCGGCAGCTCGCGGCGCTTCGGCCCCGCGGCGGCGATCACCACCTTCGAGCCCGCATTGAACCCGTGCCCCGAATAGTCCAGCGTGTCGATCGTCGTCTGCGTCTGAAAGTGCAGATCGGTCCGCCAATCGACCCGCTCCAGCACGTGCTGAAAGAACCGGCCGATGTCGTGCAGATCCAGGTCCGGCGCGTCCTCCTGGGCGGCAATGACCAGGTACTTCGCCAGCGACAACTGCCCCTGTCCCAGAATCGCATTGGCGATCGTCAGCAACTCCTGCGGCCGGCGCTCGGTCGCGTAGGGGACATACCGCTCGCTGCCGATCGCCAGCAGCAGCGGATGCACTCCCGCGGCATCCACCGCATGGACTTCCTTCACGCCGGGGATCACCGTGGGGATGATCGGCCCGGTCAGCTCGTGGATGATCTGCCCGAACGAGGTGTCCTCCTGCGGCGGCCGGCCGACCACCGTGAACGGCCAGATGGCGTCCCGGCGG
>Ga0073934_10004748_pt1 | contig 22027 bp, 20 predicted proteins | sample LarsenN4metaG_FD_76834 | JGI IMG/M metagenome (GOLD analysis project Ga0073934, IMG submission 76834) | Hot spring sediment bacterial and archeal communities from British Columbia, Canada, to study Microbial Dark Matter (Phase II) - Larsen... ...
AGCTAGCTGCCGCCAGCACGGCTCCGTAGCACATCGTCAATCCATCCATCTGCCGCCTGCAACTAATGACTCCCTGAAACCCGAAAGCCGCACTCGGGGACCTTCCAGTCCCTCGACGCAAGAGAGCAACCGGATAGCTTGTGTCGTGGGTGAAAGGAAACCGAGGCGAGGAAGAATCCTCACCCCGGCGTCATCTGGTGGACCGGAGGGGACTCGAACCCCCGACCTCATGCGTGCCACGCATGCGCGCTCCCAACTGCGCCACCGGCCCGGCTATTGCCGCGCCACAGCCTCGCGCGGCCGAGCTAACGCCTCATTATATTGACGCTCCGCCGGAATGGTCAATAACACGCTCCGGATGAACACCTCCACCAGGGTGGGATCGAACTGGGTCCCCGCGTGCGCGCGCAGTTCGGCCACCGCCTCGGTAGGGTCGAGGGCGCGGCGGTAGGGCCGGTCGCTGGTCATCGCCGCATAGGCGTCCGCCACGGCCAGGATGCGGGAGCAGAGCGGGATGGCCTCTCCGGCCAGACCGGACGGATAGCCGGTGCCGTCCCACCGCTCGTGGTTGTGCCGCACCGCCAGCTTGACCGCTTCGGCCAGCGGCGCGTCCCGCAGGATCGCATAGCCGGCCTCGGCGTGACCGCGCATCGTCGTGAACTCCTCAGGCGTCAGGGGAGTCCGTTTCATGAGGATGGCGTCGGGCACGGCGATCTTGCCGAGGTCATGCAGGCGCGCCGCCACGTGCAGATCGGCCAGCGCCCCCTCATCCAACCCCAGGGCCCCGCCCAGCGCTTCAGCCAGGTCGGTCACCTTCAGGGAGTGGTCGCCGGTGTAGGAGTCCTTGGCGTCGATGGCGGTGGCCAGCGCGCGGAAGGTTCCCAGGTGGGCGTTGACCAGGTCGGCCTGTTGTTTCTGCAACTGGCGGGAGGTGCGTTGCACCAGCACGTACACCGAAGCGTACAGGATGAACAGGCCTGCCGGTACGACGAGCCAGATGATCCGGCGCACGTAGCCGAGGCGCTGGTTGAGGACTTGGAGGTCGTAGAAGATCTCGAAGGCGCCCAGCACCTGCCCGGCCCCGTCGGCCTGCACCGGGACGAAGACCCGGGCCTGAGCCGGCGACGCCTCCGCCACGCCGGGACGCGCCCCCACGAACCGCCGGTAGCCCTCCGGGGTGGTCAGATCTGCCGGGGCCGCCGCGAGGCTCTCCGGCTCGGGGGTGTTGCTGTAGAGCAACTCCCCGTCCGCGCGCCACAGACGGACGCGCAGGATGCGGTCGGAGATCCCATGGGCGCGGAGCAGGGCATCCAGGAGCCGTCCGCGCTCGGGCGGAAAGGTCTCCCGAAAGTCCTCCGGGTGCAACTGCGGGGCAAAGGTGCGCAGGACGAGCTCCGTCGCCACGTGCGCCTCGTCCTGGACGGCGAAGGCGGTGATCACCCGCACGGTGACGAGCGAGAGCGTCACGGCCAGCACCAGGGCAATGAGAGCACTGGCCAGCGTGAACCGCTGGAGGAGGGTGAGGCGGTTGGGCATTCCGGGCATCATGAGGTGCATGCCCTCGGCGCCCCGCGCCTATACCTGCGCGGTGTCTAGACGTAGCGGGAATCGTGCATAACTCGTAGTGATCCCCGAGGCAAGCCCGGCGGGGAGATCCTTCCGCCGGGCGATGGTCGGGTAGGCTGATGCGCCATACGATCGTGCGGATCATCGCGGTAGCCGTGCTGGGTCTGGCGGCCGGTCTGCTGGTCGGCGCCACGCTGTCGGCGTTCGCGCCCCTGCCCGCGGGGCGGATCCTGATCCGGTCTCCCATCGTCCTCCATCCGCAGCGCGAAACCGTCACGGCTAGGGAAACCGCACCCCCCACGGGCGCGACCGCCGTGGCCGATCCCATTTCCCCCATGGCGCCGTCCAGTCGTGTGACGGCACGTGCGGCAACCAATGTCCCGGCCTCACCCCGCCCGCGCGCCGCCCGCGTGCCGGTGCCGTTGACCACGGCCCGGACGCCGGCCCGGGTTCTGGTCAATCCGTTTGAGATCGGCGAACCCGGTCCCGCTTCCCTCCCGGTGATTCTGCCCACGGGCGGTAATCCGGTCGTGGCCCCGGTGCCGACGCCGGCCACGCCGAGCGACCCCGTCGTGAGAACGCAGGCCCTCGAAGCGAACCGCGCCGAGACGGACGGGCCCCGGCCCCCGGCTGTGACCGTGGCCGCCGGCGCGTCGGGCGCCGCGGGGAAATCGCGGACGGCGCGGACTACGTCCGTCGAGCGAAATGAATCCCGATAACCCCAGGCCAATCGCGCGCTACGCAGCGGGCAACGCGGTCAGCGAGGCGGTCGCGGCTACGGCGTATGCGGGGTTCCCCAGGCGGGCGAAGACTCCGCCAGAAGATCGAGCGCATGAGGGAGCACCGGCAGCAGGACCTCCAGCCACTCTCGGGCTCCCTTAGGACTGCCCGGGAGATTCACGATCAGCGTGCGCCCGCGCACGCCGGCCACGCCCCGCGACAGGACGGCGAGCGGCGTCGCCGCCTGGGTGCGCGCCCGCGCGGCCTCCGGGAGACCCGGGACCTGCCGGTCAATCACGACCAGCGTGGCCTCGGGCGTGACGTCGCGCGGCGCCACGCCGCTCCCGCCGGTGGTCAGGACCAGCTCGGCCCTCACCTCGTCGGCCAGCTCGCGCAGGCGGCTGGCGATCGCGTCACGGTCATCGGGGAGGATGTCGCGGGCGACCACCTCGGCCCCCTGATTCGCGAGTAGCGCGACGATGGTCTCGCCACTGTCGTCACTCCCCCGCCCTCGGGCGATGCTGTCGCTGATGGTCAGGATCGCCACGCGGCGCCCGGCCAGCGAACTCACCGGGCGGACTCCCCGGGCCGGCGAAACTCGCCGCTGCGCCCTCCGCGCTTCGCCACCAGCCGCACCCGCTCGACCGTCATCTCCCGGTCGACCGCCTTGCACATGTCATAGACCGTCAACCCGGCCACGGCCACCGCGACCAGCGCCTCCAGCTCGACCCCGGTGCGGGCCACCGTACGCGCGACCGCTTCGATCGTCACGCGGTCCGGCGGCGCGGGGGTGCAGGTCACCTGCACGTCAGTCAGGGGAAGGGGGTGCGCCAGCGGGATCAGCTCGTCCGTCCGCTTGGCTGCCATCACCCCGGCCACCTGCGCCAGGGTGAGCACATCCCCCTTGCCCACCTGGTTGGCGACGATCAGGCGCAGGGTGGCCGGACGCATCGTCACATCGCCGCGGGCTACCGCCTCGCGCACCGTCGCCGGCTTGGCGCCCACATCGACCATGCGGGCTCGTCCCCGGGCGTTGACGTGGGTCAGCCGCCGCCTACCCACCGGGGTGTACCGCCCTAGTCACCGAAGGGTATCGCTCTAGTCAAGGAGGCGCACCTCCACCTCGTCGCCGGCCTCGACCGTCGCGCCGGCCGGGACGACGACCACCCCGTCCGCGCGCACCATGGTGGTCAGCAGGCCGGACTTGGCCGGGAGCGGCTCGGCCCAGATCCCATCCGCGCGCTCCTCGAGCCGGACGCGGACGTGATCCTCGCGCTGGCCCGCCCCGCGCATCGCCTGCGCCGCGCGGGCGCGGAGCCGGCTCCCCGGCGGGCCGTCACCGGCCACCCCCAGCAACTCGGCGAGCAACGGTCGGGCGAAGAGGTCGAAGACGACCATGGCCGAGACGGGGTTGCCCGGCAGGCCGATCACCGGTGTGGCGCCGACCGCGCCCAGCACCGCCGGTTTGCCCGGCCGCAGCGCCACGCCGTGCACGACCACGCCCGGGGGACCGAGCGCGGCGACCGCCTGCGGGACCACGTCCCGTTCGCCCACCGAACTCCCCCCGGAGATCAGCACCATCTCGTGGGCGGCCGCCGCCCGCCGCAGCGCATCTGTGACCGTGGCCAGATCGTCGGGTACAACCGGGAGCGGGACGGGGATCCCCCCGGCCCGCTGGATCAGGCCGTGCAAAGTGAAGGTGTTCATGTCCCGCACCTGTCCCGGGCCGACGGGACGGCCGGCGGGGACGATCTCATCGCCGCTGCTCAGGACCGCCACGCGCGGGCGGATCCGCACTGCGACGGCGGCGTGGCCCAGGCCCGCCAGGATCCCCAGATCCTGAGGCCGGAGACGCCTCCCCGCCGGCAGGACTACCTCTCCCGTGTGCACATCTTCGCCGCGCCGCAGGATGTTCTGGCCCGGCGCCGCGGCCGCGCGCACCGTCACCTGCTCCTCGCTGCGCTCGGCGTCCTCCTGCATCACGACCGCGTCGGCCCCCCGGGGCAGCATCCCGCCGGTGGGGATCCGCGCGCATTCGCTCGGATGCAGGACGAGATCGGTGGGTGCGCCCATGCGGATCTCACCGAGCAGCCGGAGGGTGACCGGGGCCGCGCCCGCACCGGCGACATCGCTCGCCCGCACGGCATACCCATCCACGGTCGACCGGGAGAATGGCGGAAGATCCTCGCCCGCCACCAGGTCTTCCGCCAGAACGCGGTCCAGCGCCTCCCGGAGGGGCACCGTCTCCGTCCCCAGGGGCACAAGCCGCAGCGCGGCACGGTAGCGGGATAGGGCGTCGCCGGGGGCGAGCAGCGCGGTGAAGACGCGCATCGTCGGCGTCAGTATAGCACGCGCCCCGCGGATGCCCGGACGACCTGTCCGGACGGCTTAGGTGAAGAAGAGTTTGAACGCCGCGATTACCAGCACGGCGCCGAGGAGGTAGCGCAGCGTAGCCACGCTGAGCCGGCGGCTGCCCAGGCCCGTCCCGAGCACTCCGCCGACGACCGCCGCGGCGCCCCAGAGCGCCACCGGGGGAGGCAGCGCCCGCACCGCAACGAGGTGCCCGGCAAACCCGGCGAGCGAGTTCACCAGAATGAAGGCCGCGGAGACCCCGGCCGTCCGGCGGATTTCCGCCCAGCCCGTGAGCAGCAGGAGCGGGCTGAGGAAGATCCCTCCCCCCACGCCGGTCAGGCCGGCCAGCAGGCCGATCGCGGCTCCCAGGAACAGCGCCGGCAGCAGCGGAGGATCGCCGCGCACCGGCGCCCGCGCCCCGGCAGGCAGAAGCATGCGGTAGGCCGCAACCAGCAGCACCGCCCCGACGATCCACCGGTAGGTCAGGGTCGGAAGCGTCAGCGCTCCGCCGAGGAACGCGAACGGGATGGATGTGGCCGCGAACGGCGCGAAGATCCGCCAGGAGAAATATCCGGCGCGGGCAAAGCGGACCGTGCCGATGGCGCTGACCAGGATGTTCAGGGCCAGGGCGGTGGGCTTCATCACCCCGGGAGCAACGCCCGCCAGCGCCATGATCGCCAGGTAGGCGGACGCCCCGCCGTGACCCACCGACGAATAGAGGAGCGCGGCGACAAACATCGCCGGCGCCAGGAGCAGATCGTTCACGCGCGGAGCGACGGGGTGCGCGGCGACGGGGTGCGCGGCGACGGGGTGCGCGGCGACCGGCGCGGCCGGGAGGCCACCTCTAGATCAGCCGGAGGTCGCGCCCGGCCCGCGCGAACGCCGCCAGCGCCGCGCTCAGGTCGTCGCGCGAGTGCCCGGCGGTGACGATGGTGCGGACCCGCGCCTTGCCGCGGGGGACGGTGGGGAAGGCGATCCCCAGCGCGAAGACACCGTACTCGAAGAGCCGGTCGGAGAGGGCCATCGCCTTGGTCTCATCGCCCACGATCACCGGCGTGATCGGTGTCTCGCTGATCCCGGTGTCGAATCCGAGCTGTTTCAGTCCATCCTTGAAGAACCGGGTGTTTTCCCAAAGCCGGGCGATCAGGCCGTTCTCCTGCTGCACCAGGCGCACCGCCGCCAGGGCGGAGGCGGCCACCGAGGGCGGATGGGAGGTCGAGAAGAGAAGCGGCCGCGCGCGGTGGATCAGAAAGTCCACGAGCGTCTGGCTGCCGGCCACGTAGCCGCCCAGACCGGCGAAGGCCTTGGAGAGCGTCCCGACCTGAATGTGCACGCGGCCGTGGAGGTCGAAGTGGTCAATCGTCCCGCGGCCCTGCCGCCCCATCACCCCGCTGGCGTGCGCGTCATCCACCATCATCACGGCGCCAAACTCCTCCGCCGCGGCCACCAGGTCGGGAAGAGGCGCAATGTCCCCATCCATGCTGAACACCCCGTCGGTGATCAGCAGCAGGCGCCGCGCCCCGCGCGATTCGGCCAGCAGCCGGCGCGCCGCCTCGACGTCGCGGTGCGGATAGATCTTCTTCTCCGCCCCGGAGAGGCGTGCGCCGTCGATGATACTGGCGTGGTTCAGTTCGTCGCTGACGATCACGTCTTCTTTGCCGAGCACGGCGGCGACGGTCCCGGCGTTGGCCGTGAAGCCGGACTGGAAGAGGAGCGTCGCCGGGGTGCGCTTGAAGCGCGCCAGTTCCTCCTCCAGCTCGCGGTGGATCCATGTTGCCGGCGATGGTGCGCACCGCCCCCGGGCCGACCCCCAGGTCGGCGATGGCAGACGCCGCCGCCTCCTTCAGCCGCGGGTGGTTCGCCAGGTCCAGGTAGTTGTTGGAGCAGAGGTTGATGACGCGGCGACCGTCATAGGTGGCCACGGGAACCTGGGGACCGGATAACAGCCGCGGCCAGCGAAAGAGCCCCCGCGCCCGCAGGTCCGCCAGCTCCTCGTCCAGATACGCCAGCGGGTTCACCACGCTCTTCATGCCCGTCCCTCCTCCGGCGCCACCAGGAAGACCACCTTGCCGGCCGCGCCGGCCTCCAGCAGCGCGAACGCGTCGGCGAAGGCTTCCAGGGGGAGCCGGTGCGTGATGATCGGCGTGATGTCCAACCCGCGCCGCAGCAGCGCGGTGGCCTGCTCCCAGGTCTGCCAGAGGCGGCGGCCGAAGATGCCCTGCACGTGCACCATCCTGAAGATGATCTCGTTGGTCAGATCCAGTTCGACCGGTCCGGCGGGGAGTCCCAGCAGGGAGACCCATCCCCCGGTTCGCACAGCGCGCAGCGCGTCGTGCATGCCCCCGGGGTGGCCGGACATCTCCAGCGCGATGTCCACCCCCTCGCCGCCGGTCGCCGCGCGCAGCGCGGCCGGGACATCCTCCGTCCCCGGATCCAGCACCAGGCCCGCACCGACCTGGACCGCCAGGGCGCGGCGCTCGGGTCGAATGTCGCTGGCCGCCACGAACGCGGCACCGGAGAGGCGTAGGACCGCGATGGCCATCAACCCGATCGGCCCGCACCCGATCACGACCACGCGCTGCCCCGCCGGATCCTTCGCCAGCGCCGTGTGTACGGCGTTGCCCAGGGGATCCATCACCGCGGCGACTTCCAGCGGCACGCTCTCCCGGCGCAGGTGCCAGGCGTTGCGCGCGGGCATCGCCACGTAGTCGGCAAACGCCCCGCCCCGGTCGATCCCAATGATCTCCAGCCGCTCGCAGACGTGCGGGTCACCGCGCCGGCAGGCCGGGCAGACTCCGCAGGCCACATGGCCTTCCCCGGCCACGAAGTCTCCCACTGCCACCCCGGTCACATCCGGCGCGGCGGCCACCACCGTGCCGGCGAATTCGTGCCCGATGACGCGCGGTGGCCGAACGCGCGAGGCCGCCCAGGCATTCCACCGGAAGATGTGCAGGTCGGTCCCGCAGATGCCGCCGGCCTGGACCCGGACCAGGATCTCCCCGGCGCGCACCTGCGGCACCGGCACCGTCTGCAGGACCAGGCCCGGCGCTGCGGCCGTCTTGACCAGCGCGCGCATCCGGGTCGGCAGCTGCGGTGCGCGCTCCCGCCCGGGCGCGCGCTGTGGGGCGGTCGGGCGGGCCGTCACCGGGCCGGACCCGGCGCCGCGCCGACAAAAGCGCGATAGTCGGAGAGGTCGTGGTGGATCTCCGCCGGCAGGGTGTCCACCAGCCGGGCGATCACCCGCATGGTCATCAGGACGGCGGTCTTCTTGTCCTCGATCACGGAGTCGGCGGTGAGGATCGTATTCAGGTCGTAACAGCGGCAGGCCTGATGCATGACGCGGAAGAGCTCAAACTCCTCCGCCAGCGTCTCCGGCACATCGGGCCGCATGGTGAAGGTGCGGGCCAGCGCCTCGACCGGATAGCCCTCCCCTTCCCGCTCCTCCGTCTCGCGCTCCAGGGCCGCGACGTACGCCCGCTCGGCCTCGTCGTCCACGGCGCGGTAGGCATTGTAGGCGATCTCCCGCTTGCGCTCCGGCGTTTCCCCGACCAGAAGCCGCCCCAGAAATCGCGCCAGGGTCAGGTGTTCGAGCACGGTGGGGTCCCGCCGGTCCCGCTTGAGCAGGATCACGCTGGCCAGCCGGGTCGGCTCCATCGGGTTGGCGAAGACGCGGTCGGCCGGCAGCACCCGGGTGATGTCCAGCATCGCCCGCGCGTTGTCGAAGGCGATCATGCGCGCCAGCGCCTCGCGCAGATGCCCGACGTCCATCGCCGCCAGGGCTGCGCCGTCCCGGCTCGTGTCCCGGCGGATGGCGGTCTCCAGATCGTCCAGCAGCGGCCCGATCTCGCCCAGGTAGTTGGCGCTGACGTCGGGGACATTCTCCAGTTTCGACCGCAGCATCTCCCGCGCGGACAGCGGGAAATTCTCCACCAGGTTCGTGCGCAGGTAGTAGACCTTTTCGGAGGTGAAGGCGTAGGCGGCCGGCGGCGCGGCCAGGTCCAGGGCCGCCAGCGGCACCGTGACCTCCCGGTTCTCCAGATCCAGTCCCTCCACGCGCCCGGTGGCCCGGCGCCCGTGCTCCTCCAGCCAGCGGAAGACGCGATAGCCCCGCACCTCCTCGCCGCCGGCGGTCACGATGCGCATGGGGTGGATCCGGCGGCCGTCGGCCGTCGCGTGGGTGTAACGGACGTAGACCCAGTCGTCGGAGTGAAAGCGCGTGCGCGGATAGGCGACGAGCCCGTAGGAGGAGGTGGACTTGCCCGTCCCGGTGGGCGCGATGTAGAGGACCCCGCGCCCGTCCTTCTCCACACAGGCGCCGTGGATGGAGTGGATGCCGTACTCTTCCGCCAGGACCCGGCCCACGGCCCCCAACACCCAGGACTTCAGCTGGCCGTAGTAGGCGGTATTGAAGAAGACGATGGTGTCGGTGCGCCGGCTGTAGTACGCCGCCTCGGGCTGATCGGCCACCTCCCCCAGGGCATAGACGGTGACCTGAGGATCGGGCGGCGGAGCTATCCCGGTGACCGCGTGCCATTCTTCGGGGCTGAACCAGTTGTCCACCCAGAAGTCGTGGAGGTGCGCGGAGTTGGTGGTCGCGCGCACGCGGATGCCGTGGATGATGACATCATGGGTCATGACCGGCCGCCCCCCGGCGCGCTGGATCTGGGCGAGGGCGACGCCGACCAGTTCGTCCCGGCGCCCGGGGCGGCGATCAATGGCCTTGTCGTGGACCGCGGTACGGGTCTTCGTCCGGGTGATGGTATTCCCCGCGCCCAGCGGCGTTCCCGGCCACTCCATCGCGTCAGGGGTGGGCGCGGGCGGGAACGTATAGGCCGAGTGGCTCAGGCAGGCCTCCTGTGTTACCCTGGCGTTACACTGATGTGACGAATCCGCCACGGGCCCGCGGGATGCTCGTGACGGCGCCACCTGCACTATGGACGCTCGTCCGGAGAGTGTCAAGATGAGCACCGGAACGGAACCGGCGGGATCGGGACGGCGCGTTTTCCGGGCCAGCGCTCAACCTGGTCAACGAGGAGGCAGTCATGGCGTTCCTGTACCACCCGCTGATCGTCCACTTCCCCGTGGCCCTGTGGATGACGAGTGCCCTGTTCGAAGTTCTCTACCTCGTCCGCCGCGACGAGTTCTCGGCGGCCGCCGCCCGCTGGCTGATCGGGCTGGGACTGCTCGGCGCGGCGGTCTCGATTGTCTCGGGATGGGTGGATCTGCTGCGGCAGGTGGAATTGGGGGTCGGGACGGGCATCCTCATCCGGCACCGCCTCCACTCCCTGCTGGCCTACGCGGCCACGGCCGCCTACGTGGCTGTCTTCCTGGGGCGCTGGCGGCGCACGATACCGCCAAGGTGGACGATTCTGCTCTCCCTGCTCGGAGCCGCGTTCGTGGCGGCGACCGGCTACATCGGCGGGGAACTGCGGAAGGTGATGTAGAGTGGCCAAGACGAGTGAAGTGATGCGCCCGGAGGACCGGGCCAACCCGCGCGTGCTGGTCGTAGACGATGAGCCGCACATCGTCGAACTCGTGCGCTATAACCTGCAGCAGGAAGGGTTCGCCGTGGCGGTCGCCTACAACGGCCGCGAGGCCCTGCAGCGCGCCGCCAGCGATCACCCCGACCTGATCGTCCTGGACGTCATGCTGCCCGAGGTGGACGGGATCGAAGTCTGCCGGCAGCTCCGCGAGCACTCCCGGGTTCCGATCCTGATGCTGACGGCCCGGGACCGGGAACTGGACCGGGTCGTCGGCCTGGAACTCGGCGCCGACGACTACGTCACCAAGCCGTTCAGCCCCCGCGAACTCGTCGCCCGCATCCGCGCCATCCTGCGGCGCACCGGCGGGGGGACGCCCCTGCCCGAAGCCGAGCCGCTCAAGAGCGACGGGCTGGAGCTGGCCCCGGAAACGCACGAGGTCTGGCTGCGCGGCCGGCCGGTGGACCTGACGGCCAAGGAGTTCGAGTTGCTGAAACTGCTCATGCGCCACCCCAACCGCGTCTTCACCCGGGATTTCCTCCTGGAACACATCTGGGGGTATGACTATTTCGGGAGCACGCGCACGGTGGACATGCACATCAGCCGGCTGCGCGAGAAGATCGAGGATGACCCGGTGGCGCCGACGTACATCCAGACGGTGCGCGGCGTCGGCTACAAGTTCAAGCCGGGGCGGGGACGCGGGAAACGGTGATGCGTTCCATTCGCTTCAAGCTCATCAGCACCTACGTGGCCCTGGCCGCCGTGGTCCTCATCGTGGTCACCACGGTGATGCTCTGGAAGTTGCACCAGCGCTATCTCGACACCTATCAGTACGTCGTGGCCACGCAGGCCCGCCTGATCGCCGCCATGCTCACGGAGTACTCCAAGGAGGAACCCGTCCCGCGCGCCGAGATGGAGGCGATGGCCCAGCGCTTTCGCTGGCGGCCGGAGACGCGCATCGCCGTCCTGGACGCCCGGGGCCTGCATCCCGCGGCGCCCGGTGCGCCGGCGCCGCCGGAAGTGGTCGCGGCGCTGGCCGGCAAAAGCGGCAGCGGCGTCCGCTTCGATCCCGCGACCGCCCAGGAGCGGGTCTTCGCCGCGGCGCCGGTGGGAGAGCCGGGCGTCTACGTGGCCGTGGTCTACGCTTCGATGCCCGCGGTGTGGGCCTGGCGCCAGGTGCAGCGGGTCCTGCCCGCCTTTGGTGGCGCCCTGCTGCTCGGCCTGGCCGCGGCCGGGTTCGTCGGGGCGCGGCTGGCGCGCGGTGTCACGGATCCCGTCGAAGAACTCACCCGGGCGGCGGAGCAACTACGGGAGGGTCGGCTGGACGCGACCGTGCGCATCCGCACGCGCGACGAGATCGGCCGGCTGGGTGAAGCGTTTACCGCCATGGCCGAGCGCCTGCGCGAGACGATCCACGGGCTGACGGAGGAGCGGCACAAGCTGGAGGCCATTCTCACCAGCATGGTGGACGCGGTTGTCGCCATCGACCGGCGCGGCGCCGTGGTTATGGTGAACCTCGCCGCCGAGGATCTGCTCGGGGTGCGCCGGGAGGAGGTCATCGGCCGCCCCGCCGCCGAGGTTCTGCCCGACACGCTGCGCAGTCTGGTTCAGGAAGCGACCGCTCAGCGGCGCCTGGTCACCGCCGAGTTGCCCGGGGAGGGCGGGGAGCGCCTGGTGGAGATCCGCTGCGCCCCCATCCGGGGCAACGGCAAGGACGCCGGGACCGTGGTGGTGCTACGCGACGTCACGGAATTGCGGCGAAGCGAGCGGTTGCGCCGGGAACTGACCGCCAATGTCTCGCACGAGCTGCGCACGCCGCTCACGTCCATCAAGGGCTTCACTGAGACGCTGCTGGGCGGCGCCGCGCACGACGAGGCCACGGCGCGCCGCTTCCTGGAGATCATTAACGCCGAAGCGGACCGCCTGGTGAAACTGGTCGACGACCTGATGGACCTCAGCCGCCTGGAAGCCCGCGGCGTAGCCCTGGAACTGGCGCCGGTCACGCTGCCCCTGCTGATCGAGGAGATGGTCACGCACCTCCGGCCCCTCGCCGGTGGCCGGAATCTGGCGGTGTCTGCCGGCCCGGCGGACACGCAGGTCTTCGGCGACCGCAACCGTCTGGCCCAGGTGCTGACGAATCTGATCGACAATGCCATCAAGTTCACGACCGACGGCGGCCGCGTCGAGATCGGGTGGGAGGAGCGTAACGGCAGCGTGGCCATCACCGTGCGCGACAACGGCCGTGGGATTCCCGCCGGTGACCTCCCGCGGGTGTTCGAGCGCTTCTACAAGGCGGACCGCTCCCGCGGCGGAACCGGCGGCACCGGTCTGGGTCTGGCCATCACCAAACACATCGTCGAAGCCCACGGCGGCCGCATCCTGGTGGACAGCCGCGAAGGGCACGGCACGACCTTCACTGTGATCCTGCCGAAACCGGAGAACGGCAACGGCGAGGGGAGCGACGGGGGGAAGTAGGACGCCGGGCGTCTCCGCGCTCCCGGTCCGCGCGGCTGCCGCGGTCTTCCTGGCCCTCGCCCCGGCGGCCGCAACGGGGGCGTTCGCAGCGTCGCGGGATGGGCAGCTGGCCCTGGCCTGCCCGGACCGCGGGGCCCCCCAGATCTGCGTCATCAACGCGGACGGCACGGGCCGGCGCCGGCTGACCGAAATGCCCGGGCAGAGCACGACCCCGGCCTGGTCGCCGGACGGGGGCCGCATCGCCTTCGTCCGCCACCTGTCCGACGAACGACAGATCTTCACCGTGCGGCTGGACGGCCGCGACCGGCGCCGGCTGAGCCTGCTCCCGGGCCGCGCCTCCGCCCCCGCCTGGTCGCCGCAGGGCCGGTGGATTGTCTTCGTTCTATCGGACGGCGGATCGCAGATCGCCCTGGTGCGCGAGGACGGCAGAGCCCAACGCCTCTTGACCCGCCTCCCCGGTGAGCGGCGGACGCCGGCCTGGTCATCCGACGGGCAGTGGATCGCGTTTCTGTCCCGGGAAGGTACGGAGCCGTTTTCCCTGTACGTAGTGCGACCGGACGGCACGGGCCTCCGCCGCGTGCCGACCCGGGCGCCGGGGCTCCAGCCCGACGTCACCAGCTTTGTCTGGGTGCCCGACGGACGGCTCGCCTACACCAGCCGCTCCGGACCCGCCCAGGAGGCCGTCACGATGACGACCCGGGACGGGACGGACCAGGTCTACCTGGGCACCGCTTCTGCGCCGGCCTGGGCCCCGGACGGCCGGCGTTACGCATTCGTGGTGTCCCGCGTGGGAGGAGCGCAGATCTATGTGCGCGACCGGATCGGCGCACCACTGGTCCGGCTGACCGACCCGCGCGTAATCAGCGTGCGCCCGGCCTGGTCACCCGACGGCCGGCGCATCGCCTTCCTGATCATCGACCGCGGCCTCGTCAGTCTGGCAGTGATGAATGCCGATGGGAGCGACCAGCGACGGCTGACGATCCTCTACGGCGACCTGAGCACATCTCCGGTGTTCGCCTGGCGGCCGCGGTAGCGCCGCGGCGCGATCCCTACCCGCCCAGGTACGCGCGCCGTACCTGTTCGTTGGCCTGCAGGTCGGCGGCGCTGCCGCGCAGCGCAATCTCCCCAGTCTGCAGCACGTAGCCGCGGCTGGCGATGGTCAGGGCCATGTAGGCGTTCTGCTCGACGAGCAGGACGGTCGTGCCCTGGGCGTTGATGCTCTTGACGGTCTCGAAGATCTGCTCCACCAGCACCGGCGCGAGACCCATCGAGGGTTCGTCCAGCAGCAGGATGCGGGGGCGGGCCATCAGGGCCCGGCCGATCGCCAGCATCTGCTGCTCGCCGCCGGAGAGGGTGCCCGCGATTTGACCGATCCGCTCCTTCAGGCGCGGGAAGAGGGTGAAGACGCGATCCAGGTCCTCCTGGATCCCGGCCAGGTCGGTCCGGGCGTACGCGCCCATCCGCAGGTTCTCGTCCACGCTCAGGCGGGCGAAGATGCGGCGCCCTTCCGGGGCATGGCCGATCCCGCGAAAGACGATGACGTGCGGCGGGAGGGTGTCGATGGGCTCGCCGCGCAGGCGCACGCTGCCCTCCCGCGGCCGGAGCAGCCCGGAGATGGTGCGCAGCGTCGTCGTCTTGCCCGCGCCGTTCGCGCCCAGGATGGTGACGATCTCCCCCTCCTCCACCGCGAGGGAGATGCCCTTCAGGGCGTGGATGTTGCCATAGTAGACGTGGACGTTGTCCAGTTCCAGCAGCGCCATCCCTACGCCCCCACGCCGGCGATGCGGCGCGTGCCCAGGTAGGCCTCGATGACGCGCGGGTCGTTGCGCACCTGTTCGGGAGGCCCCTCGGCGATCTTCTCCCCGAAGTCCAGCACGGTGATGATCTCGGAGATGCCCATGACGACGCGCATGTTGTGCTCGATGAGCAAGATCGTGATGCCCAGGTCGTCCCGTAGCCGCCGGATGAACGCCATGGTGTCCATGGATTCCCGCGGGTTCATCCCGGCGGTCGGCTCGTCCAGTAACAGCAGCTTCGGCTTCGTGGCCAGCGCGCGGGCGATCTCCAGCCGGCGCTGTTCCCCGTAGGGCAGCGCCTTGGCCAGCAGGTCGCCCTTGCCCTTCAGGCCCACGTACTCCAGGAGCCGGCGCGCCTCCCGGTACGCCTCGGCCTCCTCGCGCCGCATCCGCGGCGACCGCAGCAGGGCATCCACCCACGTGGAGCGCAGGTGGACGTGCATCCCGACCAGCACGTTCTCCAGACAGGTCATGTTGGCGAAGAGCCGGATGTTCTGGTAGGTGCGCGCGATCCCGAGCTGGGTGATCTCGTCGGGGCGCAGACCCTCGAGCGGCAGGCCGTCGAAGGTCACCCGCCCCTCCTCGGCCCGGTAGAATCCCGTCACGCAGTTGAAGAACGTGGTCTTGCCCGCGCCGTTGGGCCCGATGATGCTGTGCAGCGACCGCTCTTCCACATCGAGGTCCAGGTCGCTCAGGGCCACGAGCCCGCCGAAGCGCTTGGTCACGTCCCGCGCGGTGAGGATCGCCACGCTAGGCCTCTCCGTCGCTGCCCACGGCCGCCAGGGCCTCTTCCGCCGCCGGGGCGGGGGCCTCCTCGGCATGCAGTTCGCGCGCGCGGGCAGCCTCCGGCCACAATCCCTCCGGCCGTACGATCATCATCAGGATGAGGACCGCGCCGTAGACCAGGTAGCGAAACTCGGCGAACTCCCGCAGCAACTCCGGGAGCCCCACCAGGAAGAGGGACCCCACGATCACGCCCGGGAGGCTGCCCATGCCGCCGACGATGATCAGGGCCAGGGTGTTAATGGACACGAGCAGGTTGAAGGAGTGGGGGAAAACCGAGCCGATCATGACTGCGAAGATCGCTCCGCCCATCCCGGCGAAGGCCCCGCCGATGCCGTAGGCCAGCAGCTTGGAGGTGACGGTGTTGATGCCCATCGCCTCGGCCACGTCCTCGTCTTCGCGGATGGCCATCCAGGACCGGCCCAACCGCGAGTCGCGGAGGCGGGCGGCGACGAAGGCAATGAAGGCGCTGGCCACGATTGTAATCCAGAACAACTGCCCGAATTCCTTGAATTCGTAGCCGAAAATGATGGGTTTGGGCAGATTGATGATCCCCCGCGAGCCGCCCAGCCAGGGCTTCAGGAAGTCGGAGAGGACGAGCAGGCGCATGATCTCACCGAAGCCCAGCGTGGCGATCGCCAGGTAGTCGCCGCGGATGCCCAGGATCGGCAGCCCGAAGAAGACCCCGGCGACGAGCGAGACCACGAGCGCCACCGGCACCGCGAGCCAGAAGGAGAACTGCGCGATCGCGTACTTCTCCGGCGTCGTCAGCAGGGCCACGGTGTACGCGCCGATGGCGAAGAAGGCCACGAACCCCAGGTCGAGGAGTCCGGCGAAGCCGACCTCCAGGTTGAGCCCGAGCCCCATCAGGGTGAAGAGGCCGACGAACACCAGGACCTGGGAGGGAAACTCGCCGACGATCCGGGGCAGGTAGAAGAGGATGATCACGGCCAGCAGCAATGCCGTGTACGCAGAAATGCGACGGCTCCGCGGAGGCATGCTGCGCGCCCGCCCGCGCACGGTGGCGCCCCAGCGCCAGGAGGCGATACTGCCCACCGCGGCCACCGCAAACCCCGTCAGCGCTCCGCGGGGCAGGAGCCCGTCGCCGGTAAAGAGGAAGCCGCGCAGGAGCGTTTGGACAGTCCCCTCCTGCAGCGTCAGTTGCAGCAGTTCCTGGAACAGGCCGAGGAAGATGACGGTGACGGCCCCGGCGAAGGCGGGCCGGCGGATGGTCGCCGGAAGCAGCGCGAGGCCCGCGCCCACGACGGAGACCAGCGTCCAGGCCAGGACGACCAGCGGCAGGCCCGCCCGCCCGCGCGCGAACGTGAGAATGTCATAGAGCCCGGGCGACGAGGCCACGAACATGTGGCGAAAGTCAACCGACGTGCCCAGAACGACGAACGCGGCCACAACGACTCCCGTCGCCGCTCCCGCGAGCACTCCCCCGCCCAGGGCGGCGGCCGGCCGGCCGGCCCGTCGCCCCGCCGCGTAGCCGGAGGCCAGACCGGTCAGCAGCAGCAGGGCGTGGCCCAGCGAGATGACACCCACGATGATCTGCCGCCGGGAGAACGTCTCGACCATCCCTACCAGAGCGAGGAAGACGGCCACACCGCCAGTGACCGCTCCGATGCCCAGGTAGCTGGTCCAGCGTGGTCTTCGCGTTATCATTGCGGGCCCTCTACGCCTTCTTCGTGGCCAACCGCTCGCCGAGGATGCCGGTCGGCCGGAAGATCAGCACCATCACGAGCATCACGAAGGCGATCACATCTTTGAGTTGGTTGGGCGAGGGAATCCCCAGCCCATCCAGGAAGAGGATTGGCCCGGCGGATTCAATCAGTCCCAGGAAGATGCCCCCCACCATGGCCCCCGGGATGTTGCCGATCCCACCCAGGACCGCAGCCGTAAAAGCTTTGATGCCGGGGACGAAGCCCATGAAGAACCAGACCTGGCGAAACACCAGCGCGTAGAGCACGCCCGCCGCCCCCGCCGCCGCCGCCCCGACCCCGAAGGTGATCACGATGATCCGGTCCACGTCGATCCCCATCATCGCCGCGACCTCCATGTCCTCGGAGACCGCGCGCATCGCCGTGCCGGTCTTGGTGCGCATGACGAAGAGGTACAGGACCGTCATCAGGAACAGGGCGCCCACGATCGCCACGGCCTGGGTCCGCAGCACGCCGATGCCCGCCAGGACCACTTCACCCTTGAGGACGTTCCAGTCCGGATAGGCCTGGAAGCCCGCGCCGAAGAATCCCCGGAAGGTGTACTGCAGGAAGAACGAGGCGCCGATGGCCGAGATCAGGGGGACCAGGCGCGGCGCCCGGCGCAGCGGCCGGTAGGCGATGCGCTCGACCAGCAGCGCGATGGCGGTGGAGGTGGCCATCGCCACCGCGATCACGACGAGCAGGCTGACGACCGGGTTGCGGTTCAGGAAGCCGGAACTGAGAAACGCCGCGGCGACGAAGTAGGCCGTGTAGGCCCCACTCATGAAGATCTCGCCGTGGGCGAAGTTGATCATGCGCAGGATGCCGTAGACCATCGTGTACCCCAGGGCGATCAGGGCATAGATGCTCCCCTGGGAGAGCCCGAAGACGATGACATCGATCCACTGGTCCCCGGCGTACTTCCCGGCGGTGAGGGTCCGGAAGCTGCCGACCAGGATGGCGAGAATGACCACGATGCGGAAGGCCCAGAGGAAGAGGGTGATCGGCGAGAAGAAGCGCTGCCAGAAACTCCGCCTCATGCTGCCTCCCCAACCCCTATGCGCAGGGGGATGAGCCGTGGGCCCATCCCCCTGCAGATTCGCGTCTGGAGCGGCTCGGACCTACTTGGCCGCAGGGCTCCAGATCTTCTTGGGGTTCGCCGTGCCCGGATCCCACTTGTTGGGGTCGCCGGAGGTGATCTGGTAGACGGCGATCTTGGGGTCAGCGCAGTCGCCGTACTGGTTGCAGGTCAGTGTCCCGGTGATGCCCTTGAATCCCTTGGTCGCGAAGAGCGCGTCGCGCAGCGCCTTCCGCCCGACATAGGTGTTCCCCTGGGCGTCCTTCTTGGCCACCTTCTCGATGGCCGCGAAGATGACGCTCGCCGCGTCGTAGGCGTGGGCGTGGAAGACCGAGAGCGGCTTGCCCCCGTACTTCTTCTGGTGCTTCTGGAGGAAGACCTGGTACCCCGGGCCGAACGCCCCGAAGTCCGGGCTGGACTGGTACATGCCGACCGCAGCATCCCCGGCCGCCTTCAGGAAGTTCGGGTCGAAGACGCCGTCCGCCGCCATCAGCTTGGTCTGTTCCAGCCCCGCGACCTCCTTGGCCTGCCGCGTGATGAACCCGGCCTCGGCCACGAAGATCGGATAGTAGATCAGCTGGGGCTTGGCCGCGGCGATCTTCGTCAGAACCGGCCGCATGTCCGTGTCCCCGACGTTGACCGCCTCCTGGGCCACGATCGTCCCGCCCTGCTTCTTAAAGACGTCCGCGAAGGCGTTGGCCAGCCCCTCAGCGTACGGGCTGCCGTCGTGGATCGTCGCCGCCCGGCTGAACTTCAACTGGGTGCGGACGAACTGCGCCGCCACCGCGCCCTGCACCAGGTCGTTGTGGGCGGTGCGCAGGTAGCCGTCGAACGTGGGACCGCGCTTGGGGTCGGTGAGGTCGGGAGCGGTGTTGGACGGCGAGACGGTGGAGATGCCGGCCTTCCACAGAATAGGAGCCCCCGGCCGCGCCTCGCTCGAGCAGGTGGACCCGATGGCCGCGACGATCTGCTTGTTGGCCGCGAGTTTGGTCGCCGCGGTCGTGCCGCCTTCAGCGCCGCACCCGGAGTCCTCGCCGATCAGCCGGATCGGATGCCCCAGGAGCGTTCCCTTCCTGTCGTCGATGGCGATTTCGATGCCGCGCCGGCTGTCGATCCCCAGGTTTCCGTTGGGCCCGGTGATGACCAGCCAGTAGGCGATAATGATCGGCTGGCCCTTGTTGATCTTGACCACGCCGATCGGGTCGGTCACTGGCCCGACGGTCGCCGCCGGCGCCTGCGCCACGAAATAGGGCGCGACCACCAGCAGCAGCGCGGTCATGAGGGCTATGGGTATTCGGACATACTTCATCCCACTCTCTCCCCCCTTCATCCCGATCTGGAAGATCGGCTCACAAAAACGCCTGTATTCTCCCTGCGGGTTAGCAGTAGCCTTCGGCACCCCCTACCGAAATCCTCCCCTCCCTCCGCGGGGGGCACCCGGGATCTCGCTTAGCGTACGGGCGGCGGCAGCCAAAGGGTTCTCGCCACCACGCGCTGCTCCCACGCCGCCGGGTTGGCGGAGGCCACCCGAATCACGAAGTAGGCGGCTTCCTTTGGGTCACCGTGTTCGTCGAAACTCAATGTCCCACCGAGGCCTCTGAAGGTGCGGATTCCCCGCAGGGCAGCGGTCACCTGGGCCCGGGAAGGAGGCCCTCCCGCCGCCCGCACGGCCGCCGCCAGGGCCTCCAGGCCCAGCGACGCCGCGTCAAATCCCTGCAGCGCAAACGGCGGGGGCGCAGCGCCGAAGCGCCGGAGGTAGTCATCCTCGAAGATCCCTACTCCATAGAAAGCGGCCGGGCCGGCAATCGTGACATAGTGGAGGCCGACCACGCCGGCGCCGGCGCTGCGTGCGAGCGCCGGGGAGTCCAGCCAGTCCGGCCCCAGGAAGACGGCGGTCAGCTTCCTGCCGGCGGCCTCGCGAAGCAGCGGACCGGCCTGCGCGAAGGTCATGCTCAGAAAGACGACGGCGGGGCGGGCCGCCGCCAGTGCGTCCACGGTGGCGGCGCTCGATGCCGTCAAGGCCGCCTCCCCCAGGATCCGCACGCCCCGCTCCTGGGCCTGCCGCCGAAACGCCGCCGCAACCACCTGCCCGGTGGCGCTGCCGTCGTGGAGAACATACGCGGTCTTCGCGCGCAGGTCGGTGGCGGCAAACTCGGCGGCTGCGGTCCCTTCCCCGTCATCCCGGCCGACCAGGCGGGTGACATTGCGATAGCCCTGCCCGGTCAGGGCAGGATCGGAGTTGGCCGGAGAGATCAACGCCAGGTCCGCCCCCTGGTAGATCTCCATCGCGGCCAGAGCCGCATTGGACGTCAGATGACCGATGACCAGCAGGATGTCGGGATCGGCGACGATCCGCTCCGCGTTGACGCGGGCAACATCGGCCGAGGCCCGGTCGTCGAAGGTGACTACCTCCACCCGGAACCCCAGGTCGCGGAGCGGGTCGCTCCGTTGCTCGACGGCCAGGCGGGCGCCGTCGCGGATCCCCGCGCCGAGCAGCGCCCGGTCGCCGGTGAGCGGCGAGTGCGTGGCAATCCTGATCACCGGCCCGGCCGGGGGTGAGACCGCGGGCTCCGGGCGCACGGGGCTACAGGCAAGAGAAGCGGCGGCCAGGCCGGCCGCAAGCAGCAAGCACTTCGCGGCGGGACGCACCGGGCTTAGAGGATCCCCGCGATCTGCCCGGCGCCCCGGGCCGCGGCCCGCGCCAGGGCCGCGCTGCCTACCGCCACGTCCAGCGCCGCCGTGCCGACAGACTTGAACAGCGTGATCTCGGAGGGCGTCCGGCGGCCGGGGCGTACGCCCGCGGCGATCTCGCCGATCTCGGCGTGGATGCGCTCCGGGGCGAACCGTCCTTCGCCGATGGCCAGCAGCAGGTCCCCGGCCTCCGCCAGGCACGCCGTCCGGGAGTCCACGACTACCGTAGCGCGCTCGACCAGGGCGCCGTCCACCTCGCGGGTCTGGGGTGTGAACGCGCCGATCGCGTTCACGTGCGCGCCCTCCGCAACGTCGCCTCCGGCGACGACGGGCGTGGAACTGGTCGTGGCGGTGATGATCACATCCGCGCCCCGCACGGCCAGAAGCGGCGGCGCCGCCACCACCGTGGCGCCTGCGATCCACGGCTGGCCGCCGGCCCACCGGGCGAACGTCGCCGCCTTCTCGGGATCTCGATCGACCACCCGGACCTGGGTGATCTCGCGCACGGCGCAGACCGCCTCCAGTTGCGTGCGTCCCTGCGCCCCGGCTCCGAAGAGGGCGCAGATGTGGGCATCCTCGCGAGCCAGCAGACGGGTGGCCAGGCCGGAGGCCGCGCCCGTGCGCAGCGCGGTCAGAGAGGCGCCCTCGATCAGGCCCAGCGGCGCACCGGTCCGGGGATCCTGAATGAGGGCGACCGCGGTGATCGTGGGGAGGCCGCGGGTGGGGTTGCCCGGGAAGACGCTGACGACTTTGGCGCCGAGCGCGGGCAGGGCCGGCAGGTAGGCCGGCATGTAGAGGGCGCTTCCCCCCTCTGCTTCGAGGTGAGTCCGCAGGGGAACCGTCGCCCGCCCGGCGGAGAGTTCCACGTACGCCCGCTCGACGATGCCGATGGCGTCCGCCATCGGGACCAGGCGACGCAGATCCCCGCCGGTGAGCAGCCGGAGGTCCCCTACCGCCATTCGGCCAGGACACCGCGCAGGAGGAAGAAGACGTTGGCCGGGCGCTCCCCCAGGCGGCGCATAAAGTACGGATACCACTGTTCGCCGAAGGGGACGTAGACGCGGACGTTGTAGCCCTGCTGCGCCAACGCCAGCTGCAGGTCCCGACGGACCCCGTAGATCATCTGGAACTCGAAGCGATCCAGAGGAATCCCCTCGGCCGTGGCGAAGGCGCGGGCGCGCGCGACCATCCGCTCGTCGTGGGTGGCGATCGCCGGATAGGTCCCCCGGCGGAGCAGGATCTCCATCAGGTGCCCGTACGCCGCGTCCACATCCGCCTTGCGCGGGAAGGCGACCTGGGGAGGTTCCAGGTAGGCGCCCTTGACCAGCCGGATGCGCACACCTTCACCGACCAGCGCTTCCAGGTCCGCCCGGCTCCGCCGCA
>Ga0073934_10004749_pt1 | contig 22027 bp, 17 predicted proteins | sample LarsenN4metaG_FD_76834 | JGI IMG/M metagenome (GOLD analysis project Ga0073934, IMG submission 76834) | Hot spring sediment bacterial and archeal communities from British Columbia, Canada, to study Microbial Dark Matter (Phase II) - Larsen... ...
CGGCGCCTGGTGCGGCGACTGCAGCGGCCAGTGCCCGATTTTCGAGCGCTTTGCCGAATTCGCGCCGGTCATCGAAGCCCGCTACCTGGATCGCGACGAACATGCCGACGTGCAGCGCCAGTTGCAGATCAACGGCGGCAACCGCGTGCCCGTCGTCGTCTTTTTCAGCGAAGATGGTTTCGAAGTCGCGCGCTACGGCGAACGCACGCTCAGCAAGTACCGGCAACTGATGCAGGAGTTCGGCGGCGCCAGCTGTCCCACCGGTATCGGCGATTCGCTGTTGGGGCAGGTGCAGCAAGACTGGTTGAACGAATTCGAACGCGTGCAATGGATCCTGCGCCTGTCGCCCCGGCTGCGGCAAAAGCACGGCGATTAAGTCGGTTCGAGGACCAGCGTCTCCTTCGTGGCCGCAGCGACTTGCGAGTCGCCCCATGCGATCGGAACACCCTCGCCGCGTTGCCACAACGGGAGCAGGTCCAGGAAATGGGTCGAGAACGGGTTGCCCGATTGCCCGCCGGCAATGACGAAACGACTTTCGTTCCAGTTGCCCACGTCGATCACGAGCCGCATGCCGGGGATGTTGTCGGTGTCGGCGTGCGGATCGACCGGATCGACGGCTGCTTGCATGATGGTGTCGCCGTCGCCGCCGATGGGGATGCCGCCCTCGTTGAAGATCGAGCACAAAAAAGGAACAGCTTGCAGCACCGGATGGCGCAGAGTGAGTTTGCGAAATTCGCCCCACGCCCAATACGTCGGATCGAGACCTTGTTCCTCGTACAAATAATGCGCTGCCTCGGATAAAGCCTTACAGATCCGATCCTCCCACGATTCAAACCAACCGACTGGCTGCTCGCGCAGCAGGCTGACGAGATGATGGAACCGCCGGCAATAAAACAGGTTGTTGCCCGGCATGCAGGCGCGCTCGCCGAGCTCCCAAGCGGCGCCCTTCGGCGCTTTGGCGAAGGCGATGCGCTCGGCCATCTCCGCGGCAAACAGCTCGAACACGGCCGCGCCCGCGGAGTCGGCCCGAACGTGGCCGTCCCAATCGCGGAGCACCTCCCAGGCGCGAATGCCCGCCTTGTCCTTTGGCACACAGCGCAGGACGGCTTCACGCATCTGCCGCCAGGGCAGCGACCGGACGTTGAGTTGCAGTTCCTGAACCGATTGGATGGACCAGTCGGTTCGCGCCGCCAGGTGTTCGACAATGGCGTCGCGCCGATAATCGTCGAGAAAATCGTTGCCCAAATAGGGGCCTCGGCCATCGGGGTCGGGGTGATTATTGGCGGTTGCCACGTAACCGCAATCGGGGTCGATCGAATGCGGCATCTGTTCGAACGGAACGTGATCCAACTCCCAACCGGCATTCGCATCCCAGGCCGGCCGCGGCGTCAATCCAGTGCCGCCGCCGCGCCGGATCGGCGTTTGCCCCACCAGTTGCCAGGCGATGCGGCCGGTGACATCGGCATAGACCATGTTCAGCGACAAACAGGGCCATTGGCGAAAGCTCTCGCGAAACTCGTCCAGGCTCCGGCAACGATGGATTCCAAGGAGGCCCTTGACCGGCAACGGATCGAGCCAAACGGCCCGGAGCGAGAGTGCCGGTCCTTCGCACGTCAACGCCGGGCTGACAATGGGGCCGCGCGGCGTTTCGAGGATCTCTTCGACGACCGGCGCCTGGCCTTTGACGACGATGGTCTCGCGGCGAATGGTGCATGGTTGGAAGCCGTTCGCTTCGCGAACGCTGCGGCCATCGGGGCCGATCTGTTCGATGAAAAAATCGGTGTTGTCGACCAGGCCCGCCGTCGCACACCATGCCGCGAATCCGTTGTGTCCGATCGCGATGGCCGGCGACCCCACCAACGTGGCGCCGGCTGCTTCCCATTCCGGCGTTTTCAAATGCGCCAGGTACCATTGCGACGGCAAAAATGGAAACAAGTGCGGGTCGTTGGCGATGATCGGCCGCCCCGTCGCGGTCCGGCTGGCGGCGACGGCCCAGTTGTTCGACCCGCCCTTCGAGCCGAGCAACTCCGCGAGCGCATACAGTTCCTTCTGCAATTGCTCCATCGCGGCGACCGGCACGCGGCGCGGCGTCGGCCGCGACAAGGGATCGAGTGCGAACGCCGCATCAGGCCCATCGGCCAGCGTGACCTGCAGGCGCACGAGTTCCGCGTCCCAGTTTGCAACGAGCAGAAACGAAAGCGTTTTGACGAAGGTCATGACATCCGGCGGCGTCCAGGGCGTCGGTTGGCCGCCGCGAAAGGCAAACTCGTGCGGTTTTTCCGGAAGTCCCAACGAGTGGCCGGCGTTGATGCCCGCAACGTATGCGGCCAAAACATCGCGTGTCGATTGATCGAGCACGGCGATTTGCCGAATTGCCGATTGATAGAAGCCGATGCGTCGCGAAATGCGATCGGCCGGCAGCGCTTTGGCGCCGAGCAGTTCGGCCAGCGTTCCCCGGCCGATGCGCAACAGCCCTTCCAATTCAAACGCCCGATCCTGGCCGTGGCAGAATCCCAGTCCGAACCAGGCGTCGAGGTCGGTCTGGGCGATGATGTGCGGAATGCCCCACGAATCGCGATGAATCTCGACCGGCGATTTCAGGCCAGGCGCTCGGATGCGGCCGGACGTCATCGGCAAACGCGGCCCGAGGACAAAGCGAGTCAGTCTCCGAAGAAATGTGGACCAACGCACTTCGCGATCCTCGTCCGCAACTTGACGCGACCCATCGCTGCCGTTAACGTGAGGCGATTGCCTCGACCGAGTGCCATCCGATGAAAAAAATCACCGCGACTTTTCTCTTGTGGCTGATTGTAGCCGCCGCCGTTCGCAGCGACGATCTGCCGAAGTATCCGCCGCCGGCGGAGGTCAAGGCGGCATTTCTGAAGCTATTGGACCGGCCGAAAGTGCCGCTGGACGCCCGGCTGCACGAAGCACGGCTCGGCACCGACGACCTGCTGACCGAGCGCCTCAGTTTTGCTTCGGAGAAGCGAGCCGACGGCGCTATCGAACGCGTGCCGGTGCTGATCGTCCGCCCGGGCAAGGGCGGAGGCCGGCGGCCCGCCGTGATCGTCCTGCATGGCACGGGCGGCTCGAAGGAAGCGATGCGCAACTGGCTCGTCCAATTCGGCAAGCTGGGTTTGGTCGGCGTCGCCATCGACGCTCGCTACCACGGCGAACGCGTCGGCGTGAAAAACGGTTCCGCCGCCTACAACGAGGCGATTGCCCGCGCCTGGCGGACCACGCCCGGCGAGAAGCAGGAACACCCGTTTTACTTTGACACCTGCTGGGATCTCTGGCGGACCATCGACTTCCTGCAAACCCGCGACGAAATCGATCCCAAGAAGATCGGCATGATGGGCATCAGCATGGGCGGAATCGAAACCTGGCTGGCGGCCGCCGTCGATGACCGAATCGCGGCGGCGGTCCCGCTGATCGGAGTGCAATCGTTCCACTGGAGCCTGGAGAACGATCGTTGGCAGGCGCGGGCGAACACCATCAAGCTCGCACACCAAACCGCCGCGAAGGATCTTGGTGAAACCGCGGTCAACGCCAAGGTTTGCCGGGCATTGTGGAGTAAAGTCATCCCGGGCATGCTCGATCAATTCGATTGCCCGAGCATGCTCCGGCTATTCGCGGGCCGGCCTCTGTTGATCTTGAACGGCGAAAATGATCCCAACTGTCCGATCGAAGGCGCCAGGATCGCATTCCGCTCGGCCGAGAAAGCGTTTGCAGCGGCCAAGGCGTCGGACCGATTGAAGATGCTCACAGCGCCCGGTGTCGGGCACACCGTGACCAAGGAGCACGCGCAGGAGACAATCGCCTGGTTTGAAAAATGGCTGAAGTAGTGCCGGCCGTTACGTGCGATTGCGCACTTCAACATCGCTGACCAAATCCTTGACCGCGCGCTCGATTTGCGCCTCGCTTTGGGGCATGTAACGGATAACGCCGTTGTGATCGAGCACATAGATTTGCGGGATCTGGAATACTTGCCAGCGCATGCCAATCGGATCGCCGCCACTCGCGGCAGATGCATCATGGATTTGAATCCATGGCAATTCGTGTTTCGCGACGAAATCGAGCATGCGGCGGCGATCTTCATCCTGGCTGATGCCGACGATCACAAACGGCTTGTCTTTGTATTTTTCGTGAAGTTGTTTCATGAAGGGCATTTTCTTGATGCACGGTCCGCACCACGTCGCCCAGAACTCCAGGACGACGACTTTTCCCCGGTGTTCGCTCAATTGGAATCTGCTGCCGTCGATCGTGGTGGCCGTGATCTCCGGAGCCTGCTTGCCGATGCGAATCGTACCGTCGTCAGGCTGTGGCGCCTGCTCGGTCGAACAGCCAATCAGTAGTAGTAGGGCCGGTAAAGCGACCCATCGAATGCACTTCATGCCGCCCTCGTCGGAATGGACTACCGCAAGTCCGTTTCTATTGTATTGGCCCCGGCCCTCATCTGGGCGTTCGAAGGCTCGGCACGCAACATGTTGGCGAGTTTTCGTTGCGCTGAACCAACCGGAAACACGTGAAGCTGAGCCGGCGAGAGCCATTTGCCCTCGGAATAAAATCGCGACGAAAATCCCCCGCGATCGTGCTGAGCCTCGACACATACGAGCGTGATGCGAAAACGTGTGACGCTATGGCGGATGGTCAATATCTTGCGGCCGGCTCGGATCGTCATCCCGGCGAGGTCCCTGATCAATCGTATCGCAGCCGCGTCGCGTCGTTCTCCCGGATGAACTTCGCCCTGCGGGAACTCCCACATCCCCGCCCATTGAACGTGATCCGGGCGTCGAACCAACAAGACCTTCCCGCGTTTGCGGACAACGACGGCGACACGTTGAACGTCCGTGACGGACGGAGGTGCTTTTGGACGGGGGATGACGCCGACTTTTTCGAGCCTTCGAGCGATGCACAGCGTCGCCAAAGGGCAGCGACTGCAGTGCGGCTCCTGGGGTTTGCAGACGAGGGCGCCCAGCTCCATCAGGCTTTGATTGAAATCGCCGGGCCGGTTGGCCGGGACCAACTTTCCGGCATTGTCCCAAAGCCACTTTTGCCCTTTTGCGGAACGCAAGTCGCCGGTCCAACCAAACAACCGCGCTATCAGTCGCGCACTGTTCGCTTCAACGATGGGCATCCGTTTGCCAAATGCCTGGGACAAAACGGCGCCCGCGATGTATCGACCCACGCCGGGCAAACGACGCCAGACTTCTGGATCGTCGGGCAGTGTCGAATGGTGGTCCTGGACAATTATCTTCGCTGCCCGATGCAGATGCCGGGCGCGGCGATAGTATCCGAGTCCTTCCCACGCGCGCAGAACCTGTTGCTCCGTGGCGCCAGCCAGCGACCGCACCGTCGGGAATTCGCTAAGGAATTGCTGGAAGTACGAAATTACCGTGGCGACCTGAGTTTGCTGGAGCATGACCTCGCTGATCCAGATGCGATATGGATCGCGATCGTTTCTCCAGGGCAGATCGCGCTTGTTTTTGTCGAACCAGGCAAGCAATCGCCGGCGTATCAAGGAGAGGCGTCGCGGTTCGATGTCGAGGGACATGGTGGAGGAAACAGCGAAATCACTGGGGCCGCGATTGGAAGGCCGCAACAACGGGATGTGAGTTGCCCGAACTTTCATGTGCTTCGCGGGCGCTGCATGTACTTTTTCAGAATGGCAGCGGCGGCGTTGGACGTATTTCCTTCGTTGGGATCCTTCGGTTTCGGCTGTTCCTTTGCACCTTCTTGTCCGATTGCCGGGAGCTCGAAGACGGTTGTGCCGGCGGGAATCTTGTCGGCGGTGATGGGTTCCGGCGGACCATCGTCGGTGCCGAGCAGCATTGCGGCCAATTGCTCGGACTCTTCCTCGTGGCTCGGAGAGGATTTCGGCTTTTCGGCCAGCGTCTCGGCCACGGCAGGTTTTGGGGTTACCGCCTGTTCAGAAGGCGACAACTTGGCGGCCGGCTTTGCAGTCGCCGATTTCTCAATCTGGATGACGAATTCAAGCGGCCCAATTTTGAGGCGATCGCCATGCTGGACTTCGACTTCCTGCGTTATCTGCTGATCGTTGATAAACGTGCCGTTCGTGCTGCCGATGTCTCGAACATACACCTTGTCGGAGCGGACCTGAATGGCGCAATGCCGTTTGCTGACGGCGGGGCTGGCGGGACGCAACTGGCAGCTTTCCTCTCGCCCGATGAGAAACTGGGCGACAGGAACGGGTATCAACTTGCCTTCATGCACTCCTTGGGCGACCTTCAAACTCAGCTTCATAAGATACCCCACGTGATTCACCCGGCACGTATGTTCTATCGTATGGTCGATACCGATGTCAAATACTGACGGCGAAGCGCTGAACCTTGCCGCACCGCCCAGTGCCGCTGAGCTACCGTTGGTTCGGAGCGGTTACAACGGTTCAATTCGGTAAGCAGCCGGGGAAACCGCACTTGATTGTTGTGAGAATTGTAGCCAGGAATCCCGGACGAATGCAACTAGAATGCCTGAATTTCTTTGCACCCAGGAGGGGACGACTGTTCATCTTCGGATGGAAAATCGTCCTCGTAGGCGTTGTCGTCGCCGTACTCGGGGCGAATTTGGGCTGCCGCAATCCCAAGCCGCCGCCCTCACCGAAGCCGTTTGCGGGCCGAAAAGTGACGATTGCAGCCGCCGACGACGCGATTCTCTCCGCGTTGTTACAGCGCCATAGCCGTGCCTGGTCCGATTCATCCGGCGCGTCGGTCGAGTTCGTGCGCGAGAATGAGCCGAACGCCGACATTCGAGTCTTTGCTCCATACCAGCTGCCCGACCTGGTTTCAAAGAATCTGCTGCAGCCGTTGCCGATCGAGATGCTCAATGCACCCACGTTCGAGTTCGTCAGTGTACTCAGGCCTTTCAAGTTTCGCTTGTCGGAATGGCAATCCACAACGTACGCCATTCCGCTTTCCGGCGAGAACATCGTCGCGATCGTGCGAAGCGACCTGCTCGCAACCCCGGTCCATCGCGACGCGATCAACCAGCGGCTGAAGCGGCCATTGAAGTCTGAGGAGCCGCTGACATGGCAACAAGTAGCCGTGATCGCCGAATATTTTTCAACCACCGCGAAGTGGTCCGACGGGGACGAGGCGGCAACGCCGCGCACGAGTCTGGCGCCATTGCCGGCAGATGCCGGCGCGTTCGACCGGGAGTTTCATCTGGTCGCGACATCTTTGCAACGCCGGGCAACGGCGCCGGAGCGATTCGAAAACTTTTCCGAAGAGGAAAAATATCGTCATTTGTACGACTACCATTTCGATGCACGCACGGGCGCTTGTCGCATCGCGGACCCGGGTTTTGTTGCCGCCTTATCGTTGCTACGACAGCTGCAAAAGTACCGGCCCCAAAAAAGTGCGGAAGATCCGGCGACGGTCTTTCAACAGGGACAGGCGGTTTTCGCCATCGTGACGCTTGCCGACATTGCCCGTCTTCAGGCCAGTGACAGCCCGGTCAAGGACAAGTTTTCGGTTTGCGCCATTCCGGGAAGCGATCTGGTTTTTGACGATCCCGCCGGAAAGGGCTCTTCGGTAACCGACTCCAATGCCAACTACATTCCGTACCTTGGCTCGACCGGCTGGATGGCCGGCCTGGCACAATCGGCAACCGACGCGGCATCGGCGACAGACCTCCTGATGACAATCGGATCGAGAGAGGTTGCCTTGCAAATTACCTTCGAACCGTCCTGGGGAGCGGGCCCCACACGCATGGTGCAGTTTGAAGCGGCCCATCGCTCCGGCTGGCATAACTACGGCCTTAGTCTTAAACGCACCAATCAATTAGTGAGCGCATTGGAACGTACGTCCAATACTTCTCTCGTAAATCCCGTCTATCGGCTGCGCATTCCCAAAGAACGAGAATACGTGACGACCTTCGCGCGTCGTGCACGAACGGCGATTATTCAAGGCGATCCGCCGCAGGAAACGCTCAAGGAAATTGCAAAACAATGGGAGTCCATCGAGCCGGACCAAAAAGTGCGACTGCAACAGTACCGACGCAGTCTCGGGCTCGAATGAAACTTGAGAAAAGTCCGTCCATCGACCAGTTTGCCAGCGTCTACTCTGGCGCTGATTTCGAGACCGGCGGATCGTCCAGCACTCCTTGCACGACCTTCAACAGTTGCGCAATGTCGAATGGTTTGGCCAAGGTTTTTCGGGCGCCGAGCAAGGACGCCAGCGGCAGCGGGTCAAAGTGCGCGTTGGGCAAGCCGCCGCTGATCGCGACGATACGCACATTGGGGTCGGCGGCCCGTAGTTCGCGAATCGTTTCGAATCCTTCTTTTTCCGGCATCAGAATGTCGGTGATGACCAGGTCGAACGGACGCTCCTTGTATCGCTGCAGCCCGACGACTCCGTTTTCCGCTTCCTCGATTTGATGCCCGGCGCCCGCCAGTGCGATCCGCAGCATGCTTCGCAGCTCGGCGTTATCGTCAATGATAAGAATGCGGGCCATCATTATGGCGGTGGGCAATTGCGTCCGGAGAGAATTCAGGCACGGCAATTCCTAATGTAACGCGTCTCGCCGTGCTTCGCAAAGAAATCTAAGGAATTATCGGATGCAAATTCGCCCTTGTTTCGTCGCCTGCTTGCCGCCATCCTGTAAGTTGACATTACCCGCCAGACTTCCCGCACCTTGGATGCCGACGGAATCGATGAATCGACTCAGACTGTTATTGCTCTTTAGTTTCGGGCTGACGGCCTTCGTCCAGGCTGAGGAGCCGCCCGCCCGCAGCGCTCGGAGCATCGATAAAGCTCGGAGCTACTGGGCCTACCAGCCGGTTCGCGAGCCGGCGGCGCCGTCATTCAGCGACGCCTGGGCGGCACAGCCGATTGATGCATTCATTTGGGCAAAACTCAACGCGAAAGGCCTGAAGCCCAATCCGTCGGCCGACAGGATTTCCCTGTTGCGGCGACTCTATTACGACTTGACCGGTCTACCGCCGACCCCGAAACAGGTCAGCGATTTTGTTTCCGATCCATCGCCAGACGCGTACGAACGGACGATCGACCGTCTGCTGGATTCGCCGCAGTACGGCGAAAAATGGGGTCGTCACTGGCTCGACCTGGTCCGCTACGCGGAGACGAACGGCTATGAACGCGACGGGCCCAAGCCATTCGCCTGGCGCTATCGCGACTATGTCATTCGCTCGTTCAACCAGGACAAACCTTTTGACCGATTCATTCGAGAACAACTGGCCGGCGACGAAATGACCGGCGACGACCCGGATCGAATCATTGCCACTGGCTTCTACCGACTGGGACTTTGGGACGACGAGCCCGCCGATCCAAAACAGGCACGCTACGACGAATTCGACGACATGATTACGACGGTAACGCAAGTATTCCTGGGCATGACGCTCAACTGCGCCCGTTGCCACGACCACAAGATCGATCCGCTGCCGCAATCGGATTATTACGGCATGCTGGCGTTTTTCCGAGACATTCAACCGTTCAGCAACGACCGCAATACGAAATCGAGCTTCAATCTCACCGACATCACTCCCAAAGACCAACGGTCGAAATACGAGGTGGAATTCCAAGCGCGCGAGGATCGCAAGGCCCGGATCGTCGCGGCCATGACGAAACTCGAAGACGCGGCGATTCGAAAAATGCCCGTAGAGGATCAACGGGCGGCCGAAGGGCTGGATCGGCCGCTGGTTGTGAAGAAAGTAAAGGACTTTCTTTCGCCGACAGAGTGGGAGGAATACTCGAAGCTCAAAGCCGATTTGGCCAAGCTCAACAAGGCCGCCGACCCGCATCGCGAACTGGCGTTATCGGTGAACAATTGCCGGGTTCGGCCGGAAGCGACACACGTGCTGCATCGCGGAAATCCGCATTCGCCGGGTGCAAAAGTCGAGCCCGCTTTTCCGGCCGTCCTGGGCGCAGCCAAACCCACGATTCCGGAACCTGGACCCGGCGCGCGCAGCAGCGGCCGGCGAACTGTCCTGGCAAACTGGATCGCCGGCAAGGACAACCCCTTGACGGCGCGGGTCATCGTCAATCGAGTCTGGCAGCATCATTTTGGACGTGGCATCGTCCCGACGACGAACGACTTCGGCAAGTTCGGCGTGCCGCCGACCCATCCGGAGCTTCTCGACTGGCTTGCCGCCAACTTCGTTCGCAACGGCTGGAAATTGAAACCTCTGCACAAGATGATTTTGCTGTCGAACGCGTACCGGATGTCGTCACAGGCCAATGAGCCGGGGCTGCGCATCGATCCGGCGAACGAATTGTTTTGGCGGTTCAATCCCCGGCGGCTAACGGCCGAGGAAATCCGCGATTCCATGCTGGCGGTCAGCGGCTCGCTCAATCTGAAGGCCGGCGGCCCCAGCGTTTACCCGGTGATTCCCCGCGAAGTGCTCGCCGGCCAGTCGCGGCCCGGCGAAGGTTGGGGCAAGTCGCCGCCCGAAGAAGCGAACCGGCGCAGCGTGTATGTATACGTCAAGCGCTCGCTGCTCGTGCCAATTCTATCGGCACACGATCAGGCGGACACCGATTCGACATGCGCTGTCCGTTATACGACCACGGTTCCAACCCAAGCGCTGACAATGCTCAACGGCGACTTCAGCCAGGAACAGGCAACCGCATTCGCCCAACGCCTCGAACGCGAAGCGCCACGCGACCTCAGCGGCCAGGTGCGGCTCGCGATTCGGCTGACCACGGCACGCGATCCAGGCGCCGGCGAGGTCGAACGAGACGTTCAGTTTCTTCAGTCGCTTCGCGCCAACGCCAGGTCGCCGCAGGACGCGTTGAAGCAGTATTGCCTGATGTTGTTGAATACGAATGAATTTGTGTACGTCGATTAAGGAAGTTTCGGGCCATGGGATCCAATCAATTCTGTCGCCGCACGCGCCGTGAGTTCCTCTGGCAGGCCGGAGGCGGGTTTGCCGGCGTGGCACTGACCGGCCTGCTGGGCGATGCGTTCTTTGCCCGTCAATCGGTCGCTGCCGACGGCGTCTCGAAGTTCATCAACCCAATGGCGCCGCGCAAGCCGCACTATGCCGCCAAGGCGAAGAACGTGATCTTCCTGTTCATGTACGGCGGGCCCAGCCACGTCGATACGTTTGACTACAAACCGAATCTGTACCCATTGGATGGTAAAACGATCCCGGTCAAAACGTTCGGCCGCGGCGGGCATAAGAACGAGGGCCGAGTCGTCGGTCCGAAATGGCAATTCAAGCAGTATGGCCAATGCGGGAAATACGTCAGCGATTTGTTTCCAAACATCGGCTCTTGCGTCGATGACATCGCCTTTTTGCATTCGATGTATGCCGAATCGCCGATCCACGGCTCCGCAATGTTGATGATGAACACCGGCCGCATTCTGAGCGGCAGCCCCAGCCTGGGAACGTGGATCACTTACGGGCTCGGCAGCGAGAACGAAAACCTTCCCGGCTTCGTCGTCATGCTCGACAAGACCGGCGGGCCGATCAGCGGACCCAAGAACTGGCACTCGGGTTATATGCCGGCCGCGTTTCAGGGCACGATCATTCGCGCCGACGGTGTGCCGATCCACAATCTCGATTTGCCAGCCGGCATGACGAAGGAGGCGCAACGAAATCTGCTCGACCGCCTGCGCGAGAAGAATCAGGAGCACATGGCGACTCGCAGCGAGAACAGCGAGTTGGCGGCCCGAATTGCCAGTTACGAACTCGCTTTCAAGATGCAACAGCACGCGCCGGAAGCGGTCGATTTCAAGCAGGAAAGCGCGAACACCCTGGCGCTTTACGGAATCGACAATCCACGAACCGCTGATTTCGGGCGAAAGTGCCTTTTGGCGCGCCGGCTCGTCGAACGCGGGGTGCGCTTTATCCAGATCTATTCCGGCGGCGCCCACAACGACGACAACTGGGACGCCCATACCGACATCGTCAAGAACCACACCAAGCACGCCGGCGACACCGACAAGCCGATCGCCGGACTGCTCAAGGATCTCAAGCAACGCGGTCTGCTCGATCAAACGATCGTCGTCTGGGGCGGCGAATTCGGCCGGCAACCGACGGCGGAGTATGCCCAGGGCACCGGTCGCGATCACAACAGCTACGGCTTCACGATGTGGCTGGCCGGCGGCGGCATCAAGGGCGGAGTTTCGGTCGGCGAAACCGACGAACTCGGCAACAACGCCGTCACCGATCGCTTCCACGTCAAACACCTGCACGCGACCATTCTGCACCAGATGGGCCTCGACCCGAACAACCTGACCTACTTTTACGGCGGCCTGAATCAAAAGCTGGTCGGCGTCGAAGGCGCGGAGCCGATTCGGAAGGTGATTGGGTGATCACGGATTCTTGATGCGTTTGAGCTTTGTTTCAAAGCTCTCTTGAGATCTGCGCTGAGCGAGCGCGGGACTTCTAGCCGGGTCAGTGGGGGAAACTCAGCCTCAATGAGGGGCAGTTCATGATCGCGCGCCACCTGGTGCCGGCGTCAACTTTGTAGTTCAAAAAACTCGTTTCCAAACCTTCTTAGCCATTTTCAATATTTCTCACGAAATTACTTCACGCATTACCTCCCCATGCACATCCGTCAGCCGGCGGTCGATGCCGTTGTGGCGCACGGTCAGCCGCGTGTGGTCGATGCCCATGAGGTGCAGGATCGTAGCGTGCAGGTCGTAGCAGTAGAAGGGCGTGATCGCTTTCCAGCCCCATTCGTCGCTTTGGCCGACTGCGACGCCGGGTTTGACGCCGGCGCCGGCGAGCCAGGTAACGAAGGTGCCGCCGTTGTGGTCGCGGCCTGCCTGGCCCTGGCTGAACGGCATGCGGCCGAACTCGGTGGTCCAGACGACCAGCGTATCGTCCCACAAGCCGCGCTGCTTCAGGTCGCGCAAGAGGCCGGCGATCGGTTGATCGACCTGCCCGGCAATTGAAGGAAGCTCGGTCGGGATATTGGCATGGTTGTCCCAGTTGTTCGACGGCCCGCCGGCGCCGCTCCAGACCTGCACGAAGCGCACGCCGCGCTCGACCAGCCGGCGGGCGATCAGGCAGTTGCGGCCAAACGCTTCGGTCTTTTTGTCGCCGAGGCCGTAGAGGGCATGCACCGTTTGCGGTTCGCGGCGAACGTCGAGCGCTTCGGGCGCCGAAAGTTGCATCTTGGCCGCTAGTTCGTAACTGGCAATTCTCGCTTCGAGCCGCGAGTCGCCCGGGTTCTGGGCGAGATGATCGCGGTTGAGTTGCTTCAAGAGTTCGTGCCCGGCCCGTTCACTTTCCGGCGTGATGTATTTGGCGCTTGCCGGCGGATGCAGGTCGGCGATGGGCGTCGGCAGGTGCGGCCGGATGATCACGCCCTGGTGCTTCACCGGCAGAAAGCCGGCCGTGAAATTGCCCTGATTGTTGTACGGCAGCCCCTTCGGGTCCGGCAGCACGACGAACGCGGGCAGGTCGTCCTTCAAACTGCCCAGGGCGTAGCTGATCCAGGCGCCCATGGCGGGAAAACCGGGCAGGGTGAAGCCGGTGTTCTGCATGTAGCTGGCCGGCCCGTGCACGTTGGTCTTCGACACCATGCTCATGACGAAGGCAAGGTCATCGACGCATTTCGCCAAGTGCGGAAAGACCGTGCTGACCCATCGGCCGCTTTGGCCATGCTGCTGAAACTTGAACGGGCTTTTCATCACTTTGAAGCCAGGCGAATTCGTGACCGATTCGACCTTGGCGTTGCCGCCTGGATCGAACTTTTTTCCGTCGAGTTCGGCGAGCTTCGGCTTGAAGTCAAACGTGTCCATGGGGCTTGCGCCGCCGTTCATGAACAGGTGGATGATGCGTTTCACCCTGGCGCGATGATGCAGCCCGCCGTTGAACTCGGGCTTCGGCGCATCGGCAAGCAGGCCAGCTTCGCCGAGTAGATGAGCTAGCGCGACGCCGCTGATGCCGCCGGCGACGGAATAGAGGAAGGAACGGCGGTTGTAGAATCGGTTCATTTCAAACCTTGCGAGGAGGATGTTCGTTCATCACCACCCACATTCGCCGCACGCGTACAATTTGAGGGCGATTCATGCGAAGTATCGCAATGGTCGCACGGCCCGTAGGTGTCAGGCCAATGATCTCCGTGCTATCTTCATTCCAAGAAAAGTGTTCTTCCCATTGATGCTGCTGCGGGTGAAACAGTGGGACATCAGCCTGAGTCACCGCATCACGCCCCAAAGTCAAGTTGCTTTTGAAGCGATTGCACGTCGGGCATGCCAGACATAGGTTTTCGAACGTCGTTTCCCCGCCCGCTGAGCGTGGGACAATATGCTCGAATTCAAAAATAGCGACGGTCAGTTCCTCGGCCGTGCGACAATACGCGCAACAATTTACGAAGTGCTCGCGCACCCGCCGTTGGAGTTCGACGGGAATGTACACTTTCATGTGCGAATCGCTTCCACGCCTTTCTGGTGCAAAGTGTACCGGGCTCGAGTCTTCAGGGCCGTCAAATGATCGACTTGTTGCAACAATCGATCAAGTTCCTCGTCTTCAACGGACGAAAGCTGCTGTTGTTTTTTTCTCGCGAGCAAGTCGTCCAAACGAAGTTGCGCCGCCGGCGCCAACAAGCTATCCGCCAGTGCTTCCAGTTCATCGACGGTCATGTCGTTCAACAGTTCAACATCGCGGTTCATATTCTTGGCTCCATCGCTATCTTAGCACGAACTTCACTTGGGCAAACGTCGCCATGCGTTTTGGGTCTAGTGCAGCGACGCGGATCGGTTATGGCACAAACAAAAACTCGTTGCAATTCAGCACAATCCGGCACACGTTTGGCAAACCGAATTTAGCCGCGTGGTTCATCATAAGTTCGATTTCCTTCGCGGTCGGTTCGCGATGCAGCGTTAACGAATACAGCAGCCGAATCTGCTCGCGAGGCGTTTTCGCTTCCCGCTGCAAGCGCTCCGCCAGATGTTCGCTTTGCCGGACGATGAACTTGTCGTTGAGCATCGCCAGGGCCTGCAGCGCGGTCACGGAGCTCGAACGCACGGGCGCTTGTTGCGACGCGTCGGGGCAGTCCATCGCTTCAAGAAAAGGATCGGGCAGCGTGCGGAACACGAAGCGATACACCGCCCGCCGGTAATTGGCCGGATTGTCGATGTCGAAACCGACGTAATCCACGTTCGGCGTGACGTGGATGCCCGGCGACATGTTGAACTGCTTGACGCTCGGCCCGCCCATCTTGCGGTCGAGCTTGCCGGTGACTTGCAATATCGCGTCGCGGATCGACTCGGCGTCCAGGCGAGTGCGGTTCATGCGCCAGAGGAGGCGGTTGTCGGCATCTGTCAAATGCGGATTGCGGATTGCGGATTGCGGATTAGTTTTCGAATCCGAATTCCGCAATTCGAAATCCGCAACCAAGGAGCTTTGCCTATACACATTCGACAGCACGATCATTCGATGCAGCTGTTTCATCGATCCGCCGTGGTCGCGGAACCAACACGCGAGCCAGTCGAGCAGTTCCGGGTGCGATGGGGCCGCGCCCATTCGACCGAAGTCGTTGGGCGTATCGACCAGGCCCTTGCCGAAGTGGTAATGCCATACCCGGTTGACAATCGACCGCCAGGTGAGAACGTTGTTTCGGTCGGCGAGCCATTGCGCCAGTGCGGCTCTTCGCGCGCTTTCGTTGTCGGCATCGGCCAATTGGAACCGAGACGGCAATTGCGGCACGCACGAAAGCGTACCGGGCCTGGCGGCTTCGAGCGGTTGATGGATGTCGCCGCGGCGCAGCACGTGGACAGGCCGCGGCTTGAGCGCCGGCTTGAAGTTACTCTCGGGTTTGAAGTCATTGGTTGCCGCGTAGATCATTTGCGGTTTGGGCAATACATCCAGTTGCTTCGACACTTCTTCATTCAGCACATGGCGGGCCAGAGCGAGCCGCTGTTCCTCGGTTCGTAATCCCGGCACGATCTTGAGGATCGCGACGATGTTTTCCGGCAAAGGCTGCAATGTGTGCGGATCGACGGCGTCGGTGAAGGTCAATCTTGGCCGGCCAATGAGGTGCCGGCCGCCATGCAACTGATCGATCTGCAGCGTCAACGTCACATCATCCTGCAAGACGATCGGTTCGTCCAATTCAAATATCGCCTGATGCGGACGGCCAACGTTCGGGTAGATGCCCCAAGCGGTCGCGGGGTTGCCGTCGATGGCGTGCTGGATTGTCCAGCCGTCCTGGTTGAAATCCGCCGACGCCCGGCGAATCTTGACGGGGAGCGGTTTGTCGTCGCTACGAGCGACCGACATTCGCAACTCGGATAAGTGCAGATTGCCGTTGTCTTGCCGGCCCGGGCCGTTGAGCGGCAGACTGGGATCGGTCAATGCTTCGAGGCGCACGGCCGTGATGCGCTGGCCACGAGCGCGAAACGAAAACGAGTACGTCTCTTTTTCCGGCGCTTTTTCAGTTGCCAGGTACGAGCCGTCCGGTTGTTTCGCCAACTTCGTGCCGTTCTTTGCGGAGATCGTTTGCGGTTCAAGCACCCGCCACGAAGCGATCTTGCCGCCCAGCGACTTTTCCCAGTCGGCGACACGCCGTTTCACTTCGGCGGTGAGTAGCTTGTCCTTCGGCATATCACGAGCCAGCGCCGCCCTGAGCGCGAGCAATTCGCGGCGGCGGGCATGAACGGCGGCATCCGGATCGTACGTGCGCTCGGCCTTGTCCACGCCGGCGAACACCGCCTGCAGCGCGTAATAATCGTTCTGCGTGATCGGATCGAATTTGTGGTTGTGGCAGCGGGCGCAATGCACGGTGGCGCTCACAAACGTCGTCATCACAGTCGTCAACATGTCGTCGCGGTCGAGCACCTGGGCGATCCTTTTGTCCACCGTGTCGTCAACGATGCTGTGCAGCGAGCTTTCGTCCCATGGCCCGGCCGCGAGGAAACCCAGGGCCGCAACCACCTGCGGCTCGTTCGGATACAGCGCATCGCCGGCGACTTGTTCTGCGACAAAGCGCGCATATGGCTTATCCTCGTTGAACGAACGGACAAGGTAATCGCGGTACGGCCAGGCGTTGGGCCGGGGGCGATCCTGATCGTGCCCGTGCGTTTCGGCATAGCGGGCAACATCGAGCCAGTGCCGGGCCCAACGCTCGCCGTAGTGCGGGCTGGCCAGGAGGCGATCCACCACTCTTGCAAGTGCGGATTGCGGAACGCGGATTGCAGATTGAGAAGAAGATTGACACTCGGCGACAAATGCAGCGACTTCCTCGGGTGTGGGCGGCAGGCCGATGAGGTCGAAGTAAACTCGACGCAATAGCGAACGCGGGTCGGCCGGTGGTAAAGGTGCGAGTTGTTTTTCCCGCAACTTCATCAGGATGAACGCGTCAATCGGAGTGATCGGCCAATCGGAATCTGCGATTCGGGGGACCGGCGGCGAGACCAGTGGTTGATACGCCCAGTGCTTCGACTCGGATGCCGCTGCATCGTCCGGCCACTTGGCGCCTTGATCGATCCAAGCGCGAAGGACTCCTACTTGTTCCGCCGATAGCCGTTTGCCTTCGGGCGGCATTGGCTTGTCTTCGCCCACTCTCGCCACGCGCTGGATCAAGGCGCTCTCGGCGCTTTTGCCCGGCACAATCGCGACGCCGAAGTCGCCGCCGGCGAGCGCATCCTTTTTTCGGTCGAGCCGAAAGCTGCTTTTCTGCTGCTTCGGACCATGACACGACATGCACGCCAAGTCGAAAATCGGCCGAACGTCTTTGGCGAAGTCGATCGGTCGATTCGCTGCCGGCGGCAGCGGGGGTTCCGCCGAAGCGGCGACTCCGCAAAGGATCAGCAATGTGGCGGCAAAATAGGGAAGTCGCGCAAGCATGCCGGCACTCAGGGTCGTTTGGAGAAGTTCGGACAACCGGCGATTCAGGCGGGTTTGTCGAAGATGCATCGTACCATCAGCGGCGTACCGCTGGCAAGCGTCGGATTCGCTGCAATCGAACTTGATTCTTTTTTTTACCTTCTTTATTGAGCATCCCACTGGCCGGCAGATTGCGCACGGACCGCGCATCGCCGGAGCACTCGTGGAACCAATGACTTCGCACGCAATGTGCAAGGAACCAACCGAATCGGGAGATGAGATATGTCGTGGCGTCTGGGCAAATACGGACTGGCGGCGGTCGCGCTGCTCGCCCTGCTTTCCGCATCGTCGGCCGTTCGGGCCGGCATGATTCCGACTCAAGTCAGCGTCCTGCCGGACAGCGGCAAATGGCGCTGGACCTATGCCGTCGTTGTCACCACCGACGTACAGGTGAACCCCGGCGACTCATTCACCGTGTACGATTTCGCCGGCCTGGTCGGGGGCACGGTGGTCACGCCGGTCGATTGGACTGTCGCGACGAACCCGACTTCCAGTCCGCCGTTGGGCACGAATCCGTCCGACGATCCGGCACACATGAATTTGACCTTCACTTATAACGGCGCGAATCCGATCGTCGGCCAGCAAGGCCTCGGAAACTTCTGGGCGCTCTCCGATTATTCCACGGTCGGCTCCGGCGATTTCACCTCGACCAGCCACCGCCAGGTCGATGGCCGCATCGAAAACAACATCACCGCGACCGACGTGCCGGTCACCGAAGAACCTCCGCCGCCCAACGATACGCCCGAACCGGCGTCGCTGGCGCTGTTCGGCCTGGCGCTGCCGCTGGTGGGCGCCTATCGGTTGTGGAAGAGGAAAAAGTCCGCGGCGTAGGTTTGCCTTGGCAATTGGAATTCGCGCGCCCGCGGCGATTTCGCCGTGGGCGTTGCCATGCGCTCTTCGACAAATCCAGTGCTGGATCACACTGGGGGCGGAGATTACTCACTTATCCGGAAAATCGTCAAGTAACGTATCCAGCACTTCATCCGCTGGTATTCCTTTCGCTCGACCCGATTCAACTTCGTCGATTCTGCGTTCCGCCAGCGCAAGCCACTCGGCCTTAACCGCCGGATCGCTCGGCTGAAGCGTGCTCAACAGATGCCTCGCGAGTTCGACGCGCATCTCAATGGGCAAATCGGCCAACGTCGCCTTCAGCTGTTCGAGCGTACTCATGACTCTCCCGCGCGCAATTTAATGACATCATAACGGGTGGTCCAGCTTAACTCCACCGAAACACTCGCAGCGCCAGTGCGAAGCTCACGACGGCGTAGATCGCCAGGATGCCGAGCCGCCAGGCGATTTCGGTCAGCGATTTGCCTTCGAGCGCCACTTCGCGAAGTGCGTCATTGACCTGCGTGAGCGGCAGCGCCTGGATAAAGGGCTGCACGACGTCGGGAAAATTCTTTGAAGAGAAGAAAATACCGGACAAAAGCCATTGCGGCAGCATGATCAGGTTCATCAAGCCGGTGACCGTCTCGGTTTTTTCGGTCCGGCTCGCCATCAAAAGTCCCAGGCCGGAAAACGCGACCGATGCAAAGAACATCACCAGAATCAGCGCGATCACATTGCCGCGCAAGGGCACGTCGAACCCGTAATGGGCGACGAGCGCGAGGACGAGCATTTCCGGAACGAGCAAAAGCATTCGGGCGAAGAGCATGCCGATCAGGAAGTCGCCGCGGCGCATGGGCGTGGCGAGCAGCCGTTTGAGCAGCTTGCGGACGCGCATATCGACCAGCACGAAGCCCATGCCCCACATGCCGCCGCCCATGAGGTTCATGCCGATCAGGCCGGACATGAGGAAATCGATGTAGCGGTTGCCCGGCTCCGTTTCGCGGGCTTCGATCATCTGTCGGTCCGACGGATTTTGCCATTGACGATAAACCGCTTCCACCTTGTACCGTGCGGGGTGGCTTTCGTCGCGCGTCGGATCGAAGCCGAAGAGCAGGCCTTGTTCCTCGACCGTCACATAAACGTCCGATCGCCCCGTACGGTAGCGCTTCTGCGCTTCGTCGAGCGGATGCACCTCGGCAATCACGCCGGCCTCCGCGAGAATCTTCGCGAACATCGGCGCTTGCGGCCCCGCAACGACATCGACGCGCACGGGCTTCGGCGGCCTGTTCGAAAAAGCAATGCTCAAACCGACCGCCAGCAACAGCGGGAAAATGTAAACCCAAAAGATCGCCGCCGGCTCGCGGTAAAACTCCCGCAGCCGCGACAGGATGATCTGCTTGAGGGCTTCCAGTCGCGACATGGCTTCCCACACAAAACGTCCGCGTGCGATTTGCAGCTCAAGTTACTGCGTTTTTCAAGTTCGTGTAGCGGAACTCACAGGAGTTTCGGATCGGAATGCTGGCGAACTCCGTTGCACCAAAACGAAATTCGCTCGACTGAAACGAACTGTTACTTACCCGCGCTACGAAGCAGCCATTGAAGCAGATCGCTAAAGACCGGCTGAGGGTCAGGCTCGAATTCCAGTGTGTGGTGCGCGTCGGGATATTCGACGATCGTCTTATTCTTCGCGGACCAGCGGTTCAATAACTCCCGTGTGCGTTCGTTGTCGATGATGCGGTCCTGCCCTGCCAGCTGCAAGAGCACGGGCGCCTTGGCGTGCCGCGATGTGCGTTTGACGTACATGTCGAACTTGACGCTTTCGAGGAGAAACCGCGCGGTCGCCTCGCGAAGCGAGAGTGCATCGTTGGCGATGTAGGCTTGCCGCTCCGCGTTTGCCGTGAACAGCGCGGGATCGCTGAGCGGGATCGGAAACATGCGCTTCGGGTCCGCCAGCGCCGCGGCGAGGATTTGCATTCGTTCGCGCCGCGTCGGTTTGACCTGCGGACAGAACCCTGGCGCCAGCAGCGACAGCCCGTCGAGCAAACCGGGATAACGATACTGCAGGCCGGCCCCAAGTTTGCCGCCCCAGGAAATCGCACTGACAAAAAGCGGAGGCCGGCCCGGACCCCGCAGCGTCATCAGGAACTCGCCCAGGTCGTCGAGCAGCCGGCGAAAGCCCGGCGTATCGCCGCGCGCCTCAGCATTCAGGCCGCTGCCGCGCCGATCGACAAAGAACACATCGCAACCTGCAGCCTGGAGGAATCGACAACTCGCCTCGTACCAGCCGCCATGACTTTGAATCCCGTGAACGCCGACCACGATCGCGAACGACCGGCCCGGCGGCGGATAGTGCCGATAGTGCCAGCGGTAGCCGTCGCTGGCGGTAAACGTCCACAGATGCATGTCAGCCAAGGAGCGGCTCCTTACGCACGGTGACGCGTTCGAGCGCTGCCGGGTCCACGCGAATGCTGGTGCCCGAGCCGACCAAAAGCGGCGCCCAGCCGCCGCGCTTGAATGTAATATCCTCGTCGCCCAGTGCCTCGCGGACGAGATGCCGGTCGTAGGAACCTTCGACATATTTCAAGTCCGCGACACTGCCGGCAAAGTGCCTGCCCGCCGCCGAGAGGATCGCCGTCTCACCCACCTGGCAGCCGAGCTGGATGCCGATGCCATGCTGTCTGGCGAATTGAGCAAGCCGCAGCGTCGGAATGAAGCCGCCGCATTTGGAAAGGCGCAAATTGAAGATACCGCAGGTCTGTTGCGACGCGGCGGCCGCGGCATCGACCATGCTGCACAGCGACTCATCGAGCGAAATCGGCGTTTGAATTTCTTTGCGAACTCGGCTGAGTGCCGCGACCTGTTCATGCGCCACGGGTTGCTCGACGCTCGTGATGCGATACGGTTCCAGTTCGCGAATCTTTTCGACGGCCTCGTCCGGCGACCAGGCTTCGTTGGCATCGACGCGCAGGTCCATTTTTTTTCCGCACAGGATGCGCATCGCCCGCAAGCGCCGACGATCGTTGTAACCGGGAATGCCCACTTTCATTTTGATTTGAGCGAAGCCGTACATGCGCATCGCCAACGCCGCCATGCGCAGCTTGAGCCCCTTGGCGGACGCAATCACGCCGCTGTAACGCACGCGCTCGCGCGGCTGATACAGTTCGGGCGCCAGCATCTTGGTCACGTGCGACAATGGCTCGCCAAACGCCCGGCCGAACGCATCCAGGACCGCTACCTCGACCGCACAACGAGCCGCATTCCCCTGGCATTGCCGCACGTCGCCCGGCGCCTCCGCCAGCTTCACTCGCTCCGCCAGCCGAACCGCCGACGCAAAATCGCGGCACGTTTCAAACTGAGCCGGCAAGTTGCTTCGTTTCA
>Ga0073934_10004750_pt1 | contig 22025 bp, 19 predicted proteins | sample LarsenN4metaG_FD_76834 | JGI IMG/M metagenome (GOLD analysis project Ga0073934, IMG submission 76834) | Hot spring sediment bacterial and archeal communities from British Columbia, Canada, to study Microbial Dark Matter (Phase II) - Larsen... ...
CGGATATGAATTTCACTACCGGGATAAACCGGTTTGGTAAACCTTAGTTCATCTATACCATAATTGAGCAGTACAGGATTTTTATCATAGCTGTCAACAAATAACCCTGCAGCAATACTCATAATAAGATATCCATGTGCTACCTGCTGTTCAAACATGGTGCCGGTAAACTCAGTTGTTTTGATATGAGCATAAAAATGATCGCCACTCAGGTCCGCAAAACGGTCAATATCTTCTGAAGTGATCAACCGTTTTTCTGTAACAATCTGATCACCAATCTGCAATTCTTCAAAATACTTTTTGAAAGGATGTTTACCCGGGTCTTTTCCTTTTGCATTCGGCTGGTACACATTGGTTACTTCGGTAATGGTGGTGGGTGACCCTTGTATAGCGGTCCGCTGCAGGTAATGTTTAACTCCTCGTATACCTCCCATTTCTTCTCCGCCACCGGCCCGGCCAGGTCCCCCGTGTACTAGTAAAGGCAAAGGAGATCCATGTCCCGTATTCTCTTTGGCACATTCATTATTCAACACCAGTATGCGTCCATGATGTGTGGCAGCACCAATCACATATTGCCTTGCTTCTTTATAATCTGCCGTAACAACGGTAGTAACCAGGCTCCCTTTTCCTAATTTGCTCAGCTCGATAGCTTCATCCATGTTCTTATACGGCATGATGGTACTAACCGGGCCAAAAGCTTCTATTTCATGTGCTTCTCTTGCAGCAAATGGTTTGTCATTCATTAACAGCACGGGGCTCATAAATGCACCTTTTTTTGCATCTGCATCCACCACCTCCACACTGTCAAGCGATCCATATACAATTTGAGATGATGCCAATAACTTCTGCACCTGGCTTTTTACTTCTTCCCGCTGGGTTTCACCTGCCAGGCTTCCCATTCTTACTGTCGAGTTCAGCGGATTGCCAATAACAGTTTGAGCCAGTGAAGCCCCCATCGCTTTCCATACATCTTCCATTTTATTCTCAGGTACAAAAATTCGGCGGATACCGGTACAGCGCTGACCGGCTTTTAATGTCATTTCCTTTCGTATTTCTTTGATAAAAATGTCCCACTCCGGTTTATCGGGTGTTACATTCTCTCCCAACACTATACAATTCAGGGAATCTGCTTCCATATTAAACGGAACATTGTTTTCCAGTATAGCCGCCGTCTTTTTCAGTATCAGTCCCGTTGAAGCACTACCTGTAAAAGTGACCACATCCTGTGAAGTGACATGATCCAGCAAATCGCCTGCACTGCCACAAATGAGTTGCAAAGAACCTTCCGGCAATATACCTGAAGCGATGATCTCTTTCACCACCGCTTCTGTTAAATAAGAAGTTACAGTAGCCGGTTTCACAATGGCAGGTACACCGGCCAGCAGGTTTACTGCAATCTTCTCCAGCATGCCCCAAACCGGGAAATTGAATGCATTGATATGGATAGCCACTCCTTCTTTTGGAGAAAGAATATGTGTACCCATGAAAGTGTTATTCTTACTCAGGTTATGACTTTCGCCGTCGATAGCAATCACATCATCGGGAAACCTGCGACGGAGAGAAGCATTGGCAAATAAATTACCTATGCCTCCCTCTATATCCACCCAGCTGTCAGCTTTGGTAGCACCTGTTTTATAACTTATTTCATAAAATCCGGGAAGATGATTGCGCAGATGAATTGCCAGTGCCTTCAACATATTACCCCGCTGGTGAAAAGTCATTTTGCGTAGCGCCGGGTTTCCCACTTTCCGGGCATGATCAGCAATAGCCCCAAAATCAAGTCCCTTGGTACTGGCAGCCGCAACAGGTTCACCGGTTACTGCATTATAAAGTAGTTGTCCGTCACCATCTCCTGTTATCCATTTTCCTGTTATATAATTTTCCAATTTATTCATATAGCATCGCTGATTTAGGCAACGAAAATACCCGAATTTGTAAAAACTGCTTTCAACTGATTTTCGTCATAGCAGGCCCTTGGAGTCACAAATACCTTTGCAGTTCAAAAAACTTGTCATTATGAAGAAAATATTATCAGTCATTATCATGGCGGCAGCCTTTTTTGTAACCAAATCTGCCAATGCCCAGGAAAAAGCCAAATGGGCCGAAAAAGACGCTTTTCACAAAGTAATGAGTGAAACCTTCCATCCGGCTGAAGAAGGTAAGTTTGAACCTATCCGTAAACGCAGCCAGGAAATGATGGATGTGGCCATTGCATGGAAAAATTCAACCGCCCCGGCAGGTTATGATAAAGAAAAAATAATGAAGGACCTGAAAGCATTAGTTAAGGGAACAAAAAAACTGAATAAAAGTGTGCAGAAAAATGCCTCAGATAATGACTTGAAAGAAGAATTGACAGAACTTCACGACCTGTTTCACCAAATAACAGAAAAATGTTCGGGTGAAGATCATCACTAAAACCAATTAAATAGATATGAAAAGACTTCTTACAGTCATCCTGTTTGCTTCAGGTTTATTTTTTATTTCCTGTGGTAGCAATGAAAATAAACATGATCATGCCGGTCATAAGAATAATGTCCCAAAAACTGGTGAAGACAGTTTGTATAATGAGGTGATGGCTGGCCATGATGAGGTAATGCCAAAAATGGGAAAGATCAGGGGTGCACAAAAAGAAGCACAGCGGCTGATCGATTCCATAGCTGCTCTTCCGGCAAAAGCACAAGCTGAAGCAGCTTCCCTGAAAACAAAACTGGAAGAACTGGTAAAAGACCTGAGTTATGCTGATTTTGCCATGGATAAATGGATGACAGAGTTTAGTCTGGATTCTGCCAAAGACAATATCGAGATGCGCCTGAAATACCTGGCCGAAGAAAAACTAAAAGTGAACAAAGTAAAAGATGCAATACTTAACAGCCTTGCCAAAGCTGATTCTTTATTGAAAAAATAAGAGCGGTGTTGCTCAAATAAAATACTGGCTAAAGACCGGGTGGTTCTGCACCAAACTGGCGAAGATGATGCAGGGCATGTTTATACAGCAACTGTACGTTCTGCTCAAAATTGAGGTCTCCAAAAAAGGGATTGCGGGTTACCAGTTGGGGATCTTTTTCAAATACCTCAAAAAAAGCGATTAATTCTTCCTGCAACTCTCCAATAGCTGCCTGTAATGTTGTATAACGGGTTTTAAGGGGCTCCTCAGGCATGAGTGGATTTTTGGTATTTTCTTTAAACGGCTTTTCACTCATCATAAATTCCCTCATCCGGTCAAGATTTTCTGCCGGCGTAAGTATCTTATCAATTTTCAATCTTCCGCTGGCACAGCGAAGAGCATCCGCTGAAAAATGCTCTACCATTTGCTGTACATTCATTTTACCCCACCGGGGCGGTGTTGAAGCGTTGATCTGCTGCAGGCAGGGAACAAACCTGGTGCGGAGAAAATTTTCTTTTTCGATACTCATAAAAAAAGCAATTTACAAAAACAGGTGTTCATGAAAAAGCCCTTCGTAAATGAAGGGCTTTCGAAACAGCTTACTGCTATTATTTATTCCATTTTCTTTTCGATAGCCTTACAAACTGCATGGAAGATTTCCTCCACAGTGCCTTCTCCTTTTACCGATTCAAACTTCTTCACTTTTTTATAATGCTCAGACACCGGCGCTGTTTCTTTCAGGTAAACTGCATAGCGTTTGCGGATCACCTCTTCATTGGTATCATCACTTCTGCCAGATGTCTTGCCACGGTTCAGCAATCTTTTTACCAGTTCTTCTTCTGTCACTTCCAGCGCCACCACTGCTGATATGGAGGTCATTTTCAGGTCGAGCAAATTATCCAACGCCCTTGCCTGTGCCACTGTGCGGGGGAAACCATCAAATAAAAAACCTTTGGCCCCTTTATGCTTGTCGAAATAGTTGTCTACCATTCCAATCACCACTTCATCAGGCACCAACTGACCTTTGTCCATAAAATGTTTCGCTTCCATGCCCAGTGGTGTTTGCTGGGCTATTTCTTCCCGCAGCAGGTTGCCTGTAGAAAGATGTACCAATTTATACTTTTCAACCAGCTTGTCAGACTGGGTTCCTTTACCACTACCCGGAGGGCCGAATAAAACGAGATTGAACATAATCAATTAGCTTCTGGTGATGGGCAAATATAATGTACGGAGCTTGCATTCTGCCTGTTTCTCATCAGATTAAACAGATTCCTGATTGCGGTTAAAATGTTAAGGTTTTTGAACCGGGGAAAACCCAAAAACCGGGCAAACCTTGTTGCCGTACATTTGTTAAAGCTTATTATGAAAGTACTTCTAAAATACATTTTTGTACTGGCAACAACCGGCCTGTTGCAGCAATGCAGTTATTCTCAAAATAATTCAACCCGTAAAAGCGAAACAACTATGGACAGCACCCAAAAGAATAATCCTGTTTATTCCAATACAGATACCAGCAAAGTGGTAATGAGTGAAGAAGAATGGAAAAAAGTGCTGCCATCAGATGTATTTTATATTGCCCGCATGAAGGGTACGGAAAGACCGTGGACAAGCAAGTTTGAAAACTTTAAAGAAGTGGGTACTTATTACTGCGCTGCCTGTGGAAACGCTTTATTCAAAAGTGACACCAAGTTTGACAGCGGTTGCGGATGGCCCAGCTTTTACGAACCGATCAGCAAAGGAAGTATCCTTTACACACCGGACAATAGCCACGGTATGCAGAGAACGGAGGTACAATGCGGTCGCTGCAGAGCCCACTTAGGCCATGTGTTTGACGACGGTCCGCCTCCAACCGGGCTTCGCTATTGCATAAACGGCGTGATACTGGATTTTAAGAAAGCGCAGGAGGCGGAGAATAACTATCAGAAAAAACAACAATAAATAATCTACATACAAACTAAAGTGCCCGGCTGAGCCGGGTTTTTTATTTTTCCAACCCCTGCTATTCCGATAAATTTACTCTCCCAAAACAGATACTTATGCAAGCGGTTAAAAAGAGCTGGCTTTTCTTACTTATTTTTTCTTTGTCGGCCATTGTTTCCCGGTCACAGATTAATAAAGAACAACCCATGCCGGTTGATCCCAAAGTGAAGATTGGCAGGCTGGCCAATGGCATGACCTATTATATCCGGCATAATGGTAAGCCCGAACAAAGAGTAGAGTTACGACTTGTGGTAAACACCGGCTCTGTGATGGAAGACAATGATCAACTGGGGCTGGCTCATTTTATTGAGCACATGAATTTTAACGGCACCAAACGGTTTCCTAAAAATGAACTGGTAAATTACCTGCAAAGTATCGGTGTGCAATTTGGTGCCGATTTGAATGCCTATACTGGTTTTGATGAAACCGTTTATATCTTGCCGGTACCAACTGATAAACCTGAGTTAGTAGAAAAAGGATTGCAGATTCTGGAAGACTGGGCACATAATGCAACATTGGATTCTTTGGAAATAGAAAAAGAAAGAGGGGTGGTGATTGAAGAGTGGCGGCTGAGCCGCGGTGCCGATGAGCGAATGATGAAGCAAACGCTGCCGGTGCAATACAGAGGCTCAAAATATGCAGAGAGATTGCCAATAGGAACATTGGAATCATTACAAAGCTTTTCTCATGCTGCTTTAAAGCGATTTTACAACGACTGGTACCGCCCCGACCTGCAGGCCATTGTAGTAGTGGGTGATATTGATGTGAATGAAATGGAACAGAAGATCAAAGAGATATTTGGTGATATTCCGGCACCGGTTGCGCCACGCAAAAGAGAATCTTTCCCTGTTCCAGACCATACAGAAACATTAACTGTGGTAGCCAAAGACAAAGAAACTGCCTTCCCTTCACTCGAAGTAATGTTCAAGAAAGACCCGCAGCCGGAAACCACTATTGGCGATTATGTTCGCTACATGAATCGCCTGCTTTTTACCGGTATGCTGAACAGCCGTTTCAGGGAAACCACCTTAAAACCTAATCCACCATTTGTTTCTGCAGGAGCTTATTATGGTAATACTTATGCAAGAACAAAAGATGCCTATCAGATGTATGCAAATACCAGTGATACAGGAATGGCAAGATCCCTTTATGCATTGATGGAAGAAGGCCGGCGGGTATTATTGTATGGTTTTACCCCGGCAGAATTTGAACTGCAGAAAAAACAGATACAGAGTTACTATGACCGGATTTTCAATGAAAGGGAAAAAGAAGAGTCCTACAAGTACGTAGATGAATATGTAAATAATTTCTTGATCAATGAACCAATTCCCGGCATTGAATGGGAATATGATTTTGTAAAGCAGTACCTCGCTTCTGTAAAGCTGGAAGAAGTAAACAGCCTTGCCAAACAATGGATTACTCCTGTAAACATGGTGGTAACGTTTAATGCACCGGAAAAGGAAGGAATCAAAATTCCTTCTGCTGAAGAAATCAAAGCAGTGCTTGCATCCGTTGAAACTGCTGCCATTGAACCCATCAAAGAAAAGGCACTGGCCACAGCATTGATGGATGCCAATAAACTGAAACCCGGTAAAATTATCAGCAGTAAAACAGACGAAAACCTGGAAACAACCACCCTCAGACTTTCCAACGGCGCTACCGTCATTCTGAAGTCAACCAACTTTAAAAACGATGAAATACTGTTCAGGGCCTTCAGTAAAGGCGGTCATTCAACGGTAAAAGATGCTGATTATTATTCCGGCCTGTATGCTTCGCAGATAGCCATGCAGAGTGGGGTGAGTAATTTCTCAGCCATTGAGTTGGGTAATATGCTTAAAGGAAAAAACACAAGTGCCTCTGCCAATATTTCGCTTTATGGTGAAGGTATGAATGGCGGTACCATACCTAAAGAAACGGAAACCTTGCTTCAGCTTATCCATCTTTATTTTACACAACCCCGGAAAGATAAAGAAGCTTTTGAGTCCTTTAAGACCAGGCAGAAACAATTGTTTGGCAACCTGATGGCCAATCCTCAGATTTTTTTCAGCAACGAGTTTCAGAAACTAATGACAAAAAGCCATCCAAGAGCCGGAGGTGTACCTAAACCGGAGGATATGGACAAGATAAATCTTGACGTAAGCCACAGGATATTCAAAGAAAGGTTTGCCAACGCAGGCGATTTCACCTTTGTATTTGTAGGATCATTTGATGAAGAAACTATAAAACCATTGCTGGAAAAATATATCGGAAGCCTGCCGGGAAAACCACAAAAAGAATCATTCCGTGACCTGGGTATACGAAACCCGACGGGTAAAGTAGACAAGACAGTGAATAAAGGCGCAGATCCCAAAAGTTTTGTAACAATGGTCTTCAATCAGCCGGCCATTTACAGCAGCAAAGACGCTTATGCCTTAAGTTGTTTGGGCGAGGTAATGACGATTAAACTGGTAGAACAATTGCGGGAAGAAAAAGGAGGTGTATATGGCGTAAGTGCCAGCGGCAGTATGCAGCGGATTCCGATTACGTCTTCCATGTTTACTATTTCATTTCCCTGTGCGCCGGAAAATGCTGACACATTAAGCAAGGCAGCCATCGAAGAATTAAAGAAGATCATCAGCAAAGGTGTCAGTGCTGCTGATCTTGATAAGATAAAGGAACAACAAAAAAGAAAGCTTGAAACTGATGTAAAGCAGAATATTTTCTGGCTCAGTAATCTTTCAGACGCTTATTATTATGGCAACAACCCTGCTGATATCCTGAACAAACAAAAGATGACGGAAGAACTTACTTCTAAAATGATACAGGATGCAGCCAAAAAGTATATCAATTTGGATAAGTATATCCGCATGGTATTAAAACCGGAAGTAACAGAAGAAAAGACTAAAAAGGCATTTTGATGAAAACGATGAGGCTTTTGTTTTTCTTTATTTTGGCAGTAATTGTTGTAACAGCCGCCTTAACTTTTCTGCTTCCCGTTTCACAGAAAATTGAGCGGTCTGAAGTGATCAATGCCCCGGCAAAAACCATCTATCAGCAGCTGGTTAAACTGGAAAACTTTAATAAATTCTCTGTCTGGTCACAGCAGGATACATCTGCTGTTTATACAATTAACGGAACAGATGGAACGGTAGGTGCTTATAGCAGCTGGACAGGAAGCCCTGAAATTTCCGGCGATGGAAAGATTGAAATCACTGCATTAGAACAGGACAGGAAAATAGAACACAAACTTCATTTCACCCAACCAAAAGAAGGTAATGCCAGCTCTGTATTTACCTTGAATGAAAACAACGGGCTTACCACCGTCACCTGGAATTTTGAAATGGCTACACCACGGCCCTGGAATATTTTCAATTTGTTTTACAGCATGGATAAGCAAATGGGAAAGGATTTTGAACTGGGGCTTGCTACATTAAAAGCATCAGTAGAGCAATTAGCCGGCACAACAGGAAATAATAATTACGAGGTGCTGACAATGGATTTCCCTTCCACCACATTTGCAGTCATCCGTCAGCAGGTAAAATGGAGTGATATTCATTTATTTCAAACACAGCATTTATCCATTATTCGCAGTGAGACGCTGAAAGTAAATGCTTCTCCGGGCACGGCTACAAGTTTGTTTTATAACTGGGATGAAAAAAATCAGTTAACAGATATGGCAGCAGCCTTACCAGTCAAAAAAGGGGCTAAACTAAATCATACTATAATAAGAACAGAAGAACTGCCCGCTGCCAGAGCAGTATACGTAAATCATTATGGCAGTCATGAAAAAGCTGTCAATGCTTTTGGCCGTATTTATGCGTACCTGGATAAGCATAAGTTGAAACAAAAATTTCCTGTCATTCAGCAGTACATTACAGGCCCGGCTTCAGAAAAAGACACAACTAAATGGCTGACGAAAATTGTCTTCCTCGTTGAATAAACCTTCCTCATAAAATTTAGCAGAACCGGACAGCTCATTTTCATTAACTTGTTGCAACAATTAAAACCATTCTATGATGAAAATGAATACCGGCGCCTGGATAGGTATTATTGGAGGCACCATTGGATTTTTAGCTGCCATTGCAGCCGTCATTGTTACAACAGGTTCCGAAGGCATCTACATTACAATGGGCATGCTGGCCCTTTTCGGGGGAATGGGTTATCTTTTTTACAAACTTTTCTTTGGCCCGATGATCAATGCTAACCGGCTGCAAAAAACAGGATTACCCGGAACGGCAAAGATCCTCGAAGTAAGGGACACCGGTGTTACTATCAACAATAATCCGCAGGTAAAATTAACTGTAGAGATAAAGAATAACCTGGGTCAGCGTTACACAGCAACAATAAAAACATTAGTATCAAGGATAAATCCTTTTGCCTATCAACCGGGCATGGAAGTACCAGTAAAAATTGATCCTAAAAATGATCAAAATGTAGTCTTAGATTTTAGCCAAAACAGCTCAGCATCTCCCAATAGAATCTCCCCCCAACAAGATATGGATGCATTGAAGAGCGAACTGGAGCAAATGCAAAAAGAAAATGAAACCATCTTATTATCTGGTCGTCCCGCAAGAGCCATTATAAAAAAATATACCTGGCTGGGTGTAAATGTAAATGGCAATAATCCCTTTGTGGAACTGGAAATAGAAGTCCTGCCTGAAGCTTCTGCGTCTTTCAGCAGCAAGGTAAAAGGTGTTATCGCCGAATTATCTGTTGAAAAGTTTCAACCCGGCAAAGAGATTTATGTTAAATATGATCTCTATGATAATTCTAAAGTAGCGATTGATCATTCCTGATCATTTCTTAGTCACTGAAAACGAGAGCATAAGATTCTTTCGATTTTCTTTTTCATGCTTTGGCACTGTCTTTGAAAAAATTCAGTGAAACAAAATCAAAGCGTATGAAAAAGATAATTGTAGCGGGCCTGTTTTTTTTACTAGCAACTACCAAACAGTCTGATGCGCAGGTAAGCGTAAACCTGAATATCAATATCGGCTCACAGCCAGCATGGGGACCTGTGGGATATGACTATGTAGAATATTATTATCTGCCTGATATAGAAGCTTATTATTATGTCCCCGGACAACAGTTTGTATTTTTTTCCAATGGCAGATGGGTCTTCTCCGCTTATTTGCCTGCCGTTTATAGAAATTACAATCTCTATTCAGGATATAAAGTAGTTATCAACCAGCCCAGGGCCTATCAATATTTTAATAGCCATAAAATAAAATATGCTGGCTTCAAGGGTAAAGGGAATAAGCAAATCATCATCCGGAATAGTAATGATCCTAAATACTATGTAGTTAAGGGACATCCCAAACACTCTCACAAATCTCCAGGACGGAATAATGGAAGAGGGAACGGAAGAAACCGTCATTAAGAGTGCAGAAAATGGCCTTCTAATGAGGCCATTTTCTAATTTCCTTCTAATTAAGCTCAGGTGTACTTTGGCTTGCCATCTCCTGCATTCCCTTTATTTTTGCCCCAAAGGATGGGGTTATGAAGCTTTCACATTTATCCGAAACATTGATCGGATCTGAAATCGTAAAACTGGGTGGAGAAATTCGGGAAAAGATCCGACAGGGTGAACGGATATATAATTTCACTATTGGTGATTTTGACCCTTCTATTTTTCCTATTCCGAAAGAACTGGAAGATTCCATTGTGGAAGCTTATCGTAAACATTTCACTAATTACCCTGCTGCCGAAGGAAATCTTGACCTGAGAGAAGCCATTCATTCTTTTATGAAAGATGAAGAAGGGCTTGATTACAGTATTAATGAAATACTGGTAGCATCCGGCGGACGTCCGCTGATCTATACCGTATTCCGTGCTATTTGCGACATGGGTGATAAGATCATATATGCCGTTCCAAGCTGGAATAACAACCATTACACACATTTTGTCGGAGGGGAACATATTGTGATCGAGGCAAAAGCCGAAAACAATTTCATGCCGACAGCCAGTGACCTGAAACCTCATATCAGTGATGCAGCGCTGATTTCCCTTTGCTCGCCACAAAACCCAACGGGTACCACATTCCGCAAGGAAGAACTGGAAGCTATTTGTGACATGGTGATTGAAGAAAATAAACGAAGAGCGGACGGACAGAAAAAATTGTATGTGATGTTTGACCAGATGTACTGGCATCTTACTTACGGTGAAATCAAACATTATAACCCCGTTTCCTTAAGACCCGAGATGCGGGAATACACCATTTTCATTGATGCAATCAGTAAGGTTTTTGCTGCTACTGGTGTAAGGGTTGGCTGGGGCATGGGACCTTCGGCAGTCATCAGTAAAATGAAAGCCATCCTTACTCATATCGGTGCGTGGGCTCCGATGGCCGAACAAAAAGCTGTTGCCCATTACCTGGGAAACAGGGAAGCTATACGCAAATACCTGACACATTTTAAATCAGAAATTGAAGAGCGGTTACGCCGCATTTATGATGGCTTCGCCAGTTTAAAGAAAGAGGGACTTCCTGTTGACGCAATAGCTCCTGAAGCGGCTATCTATCTTACAATCAAGATTGACTTAGTGGGAAAAACAAGTGCAGATGGTAAAACATTAACTACCCAAAGCGATGTAACAGCTTACTTGTTAAATAATGCAGGTTTGGCGGTGGTACCCTTTTACGCATTTGGAGCAGAAAAAAATTCACCCTGGTACAGGCTTAGTATTGGTACTTGTAAGAAAGAAGAAATAGATAAAATGATTGGCAAATTAAGAGAAGCACTGATTAACCTGAAGTAAGCCCCCGAATTAGTTTTTGTTAATCAAAAACCGAAAAGGTTTTAACCGGTGATACCGGGTTTCCTTTAAAATAATGGAAGGCTTGGATGTAATCCGGTTGCGGTTTACCAGTTCATGTGCCCGGCAAAATAATTCAGGTGTTTCAATTTGCTGAAGCAAGGAATGGAGGATCTCGATTTCTTTTTCGAGCACTTGTTCATTCATACATCCATGGCGGGATGCCACCAGTATGTCACGATTGGAAAAAATCATTATTGTTGGCCTTATTTCTTTACACTATCAATACCCTGTCATACCTTTTGTGCTGGGACAGCCACAATTTTTACCGCCTTTTCCGCTGCCGGAATAATAGTTACGGTTACAGGCAGTAAACAAAACTGTGCTGATTAATAACACGATTAAGGCTATTTTGTTGATGTTCCTCATATCTTCAGTATTCTAAATTAAAACTATTTTACAAACAAATTAGTGTGCTGTTGAGCCAAAACAACCAAAAAATTAACCTTGATCAGACAGAGATCGTAAAATTTCCGGACGGGGACTATGTACAGGGCCGGAAACCCCGCATTTTAGTAGCCCCACTGGACTGGGGGCTTGGCCATGCCACCCGCTGCATTCCCATTATCCGGGAGCTATTACAACAAGGTGCAGAGGTATCGATGGCGGGTGAGGGTGCACAGGAACAACTGCTTCGGGCCGAATTTCCGGATGTTCCGTTTCTACCACTGCAAGGTTACAGGGTTAAGTATGCCTCAACCAGAAGCGGGGTAATCAGAAAAATCATTGCACAATCACCAAAATTTCTGAAAGCTATCGGGAAAGAACATGAATGGCTGAAAAAAATTATAAAAGAAAATAAAATTGATACAGTAATAAGTGACAACCGGTATGGTTTATATAATGCTGAAATACCCTGTGTACTCATCACCCACCAGTTAGCAATTAAAAGCCCTTTTGGTAGATGGAGTGAATGGCTGCTGCAAAAAAGAAATTATAAATATATCAACCGCTTTACAGAATGCTGGATACCTGATTTGCAGGGCAGCGATAACCTGGCAGGTGATCTCTCACATCCGGTTACTATGCCCAAAGCAAATGTCAGGTATATTGGCTGGCTTTCCAGATTCAAGAAAAATTTATTGCAAGAAAAAACCGGTCATTTGCTGATCATCCTCTCAGGCCCAGAACCGCAACGAAGCTTATTTGAAAACATCATTATAAGAGATATTGCCCACTATGAAGGCAGCGCCACAATTGTACGGGGATTACCGGGAACCAATGCACTGTTACCTTCTACTAATTCTATCAGAATATACAACCATTTACCAGCGAAACAATTAAATGAAGAAATGGAAGTGGCCGAATTTGTCATCAGCCGCAGCGGATATAGTACAGTTATGGATATAGCCGCTCTGCAAAAGAAAAGCATACTTGTTCCTACACCGGGGCAAACTGAACAGGAATACCTTGCCGGCTATTACATGGAAAATAACATTGCTCTTGCTGTATCTCAACAGTTTTTTTCGCTGCCTGCTGAAATACAAAAAGCAAGGGTGTTCCACTACCGGTTACCGGAAATTGTATCCCGTAATAATTTAAAAACAACTATTGAAGACTTGCTGTCAAGGCTTCGCTAATATTTTTGCAATTAACTTTGACGCTACTAAAGTTTATGAATTGAATACCACCCTGAAAGCTCATGTAGCTGTTTTATTTACCAATATTTTTTTCGCTGCCAATTTTAGTCTTGTAAAATATATTTCCCCATCGCTGGTAGGGCCGTATGGGTTAAATATTATTCGGGTGGGTGTAAGCCTCTGCCTCTTCTGGCTGGTTTGGTCATTTGGAACAACAGGTGCAAGTATTCAGAAAAAACATATCCCCCGGTTTATCATCTGCGGATTGACAGGAGTGGCCATCAACCAGATGCTTTTTATCAAGGGGCTGACAATGACCTCCACCATCCATGCCTCCATGCTGATGCTGTGTACACCCTTATTGATCACCTTGTTTGCTTTTTGGATATTAAGAGAATCAGTAACTATTTTAAAAATAGCGGGCCTGCTATTAGGTATTAGTGGCGCCACGCTGCTTATCATGAACAAAGAATCAGCAGGTACTGCTTCATTAAACGGGGACTTGCTGATCGTTATGAATGCCATTTCCTATGCGTTTTACTTTATATTGGTAAAGCCGCTGATGGAGGTATATCATCCTTTGCACATCATTCGCTGGGTATTCACTATCGGATTTATTATGATATTACCCTTTGGTTGGTCACAATTCGATACAGTTAACTGGTCTCTATTTACATGGAAAGATGCAGCAGCATTACTAATGATTGTTTTCTGCGGAACTTTCCTTGCTTACAGTTTTAATATTTATGGTATCAGGTATTTAGGCGCAGGCACTACCGGTTCTTATATTTATACGCAGCCTGTATTTGCGGCTTTGGTAGCAGTATTTTTCCTGGGCGAAGGAATGACCCTTGAAAAGGGGGGGGCAGGATTGCTGATTTTCCTTGGCGTCTATCTTGTCAGCCGAAAAAAGCTATCAAAAAACACTTAATGCCATCAAAATCGGAAAACTACGATTGCCGTCAAAGTACTAGTACCTCATTTTTTAAATTGTACCTGCCTTATTAACAGCATCATCTGCCGGAATTTTTATTTTCGAATACCAAAATCCAATCAGAATGAAAAATCTACAAACTGCCTTTGCAGCGTTGTGCATAAGCACTGCCCTGTTTTTTACCAGCTGCTCACCCGATTATGACCAGGTATCAACAACTGAAGAAGTACTGACCCGTAATGCCTGGGAAATTGACCACTTCTCCCGTTCTTCCCAGAACCTGACCAGCGAATACACTAACAACACCTTTTACTTTAGTAATAATGGTACGCTTATTTGCCGGAATGGCAATGATCAGTGTACAGGTACATGGAGTTATTCAGGTAATACCATGGGAGAAACTATCATCATACAGCTCAACAGCAATGACACTAAAATGCTGCAGTTGAACCAGACCTGGCAATTAAGATCAAGAAATCTCTCTAATATATTGCTGGAACAAACTGATCCGGCCATCGACAGCGAATTACGCATACGGGTAACACAATAAGTTATCCGGCTGTTGCTTTCGGATAATCGAAGAACCAAAATTCTTTGGGTGCATTCCGGAAGTCTTTCCAGGTGTCCGTATTGATTTTTATTGCAAACACTCCGCATGTTGGAATATTATCAATACGGGCATTTGTCAATTCATTGGCAAAACCGGTAATACCGGGATTATGAGAAAAAACAGCAAGGTGTTCAAATTTATCATCGGCATTCTCAATAACAGCCGTAAAAGCAGCTGAGCCTGCCATATAAAGTTCTTCATTAAACTGCAGTCTGCTTTTTTTCAAGTCGTACACCTCTGCAAAAGCTTTGGCAGTTTTGGCAGCCCGTTTTGCAGGGCTGGAGATAATTGCGTCAATACTTACTTTCTTATTTAGCAAACGTTTTGCCATTTCAGGGGCATCCCTTTTGCCTCTTTCATTCAGGGGTCTTTCAAAGTCTTCCAATGCGGGGTTTCCCCAATCGCTTTTGGCATGGCGCACAAGTAGCAATATTTTCATCTGCTAAAATTTGTTGTAAGATAATCGAATATGGTCTTAATAGCCTCTTACATTCCTGCCTTCCATGTAGTTCATAAAGGCCTTATTAACTACTTTATTTCCTCCGGGTGTGGGATAGTTGCCGGTGAAGTACCAGTCGCCAAGGTTATTAGGACAGGATTTGTGCAGGTCTTCAATGCTCTGGAAAATAACATCAACAGGGATGTCCAACCCCGGCGGGGTAATCAGCTGGGCAATCTTTGCAGAAATTTCTTCAATAGGAAACTGTTTATAAAGCTGTTTCACCACATTCTCCGTATGCAGCTGGTTGTTGCGTTGCAGCTCCTTACATTTATCAAATAGACTTTTCAGTACATCCGTCTTTCCTTTTTCCTTCATCAGCTCAACTGCAGCATTGAATGCGATAAAATCACCCATCTTGCTCATATCAATGCCATAACAATCAGGGTAACGTATCTGGGGTGAGGAAGAAACAATAACGATCCTTTTCGGCTTCAGCCGTGAAAGCATACGAATTATACTTTCCTTCAGTGTGGTACCTCTTACGATTGAATCGTCAATTACTACCAGGGTATCCTGGCCGGGACGAACCGTTCCGTATGTGATATCATATACATGCTGCACCATTTCATTACGGCTTACATCCTCCGTAATGAAGGTTCTCATTTTTACATCCTTGATAGCGATCTTTTCAATCCGGATTCGCCGGTTAATCATTTCGCTGAGTTTGTCCGCATCGAAGTCCTTATTCCAGCTAAGAATTCTTTCTATTTTTATCTTATTCAGATAATCCTCCATACCCTTCAGCATTCCATAAAAAGCTGTTTCTGCCGTATTGGGTATAAAAGAAAAAATAGTATTCTTCAAATCATGATCAATGGTATGAAGTACCTGCTCACTCAGGTTGTAGCCCAGTGCAATTCTTTCCCTGTAGATCTTTTCATCACTTCCTCTTGAAAAATAGATGCGTTCAAAACTGCAGGCTTTTCTTTCTTTAGGTTCGATTATTTGTGAGATTTCAACTTCACCGCTTTCATTCACAATCAAAGCCTGGCCCGGCATCAGTTCCTGTACTTCATTTTCGCCAACATTGAAAGCGGTGCGAATAGCAGCTCTTTCAGAAGCAGCTACTACTACTTCATCATTCATGTAGTAGTAAGACGGCCGTATGCCATGAGCATCACGAAAGACAAAGCCAATGCCATTACCCGTCGTTCCACCCACATGAAAACCGCCATCAAATAACGGTATCGCCTTCTTTAGTACCGCTTTTATATCCATATGATGAGGGGTGGCTTCATCTGCTTTTATCAGGAAGTGATGAATTACTTCCATCATAGCCGCAAGGTCGCTTTGCCGTTGAAATTCTCCCGGATCTATATTAACTAATGAAAAGAGTTCTTCTGTATTAACAAGATTGAAATTACCGGCCAACGCAAGATTCCTCGCCGGCACTGTATCTCTTTTCAAAAAGGGATGACAAAATTCTGCGTTATTTTTCCCCTGTGTGCCGTAGCGAAGATGACCAAGTAATAATTCACCCAGAAAGGAAATATGTCCTTTCATCAGGCCGGGATGATTCTTAATATCCGGGTTAAACTTTGCCAGTTCGTCTACTTCACTTCCAATTTTCCGAAAAACATCCGCTATTGGCTGGGGCGCTGCACTCCTGATACGATGCAAAAAAGGATAGCCGGGTTCCACATTCAGCTTAACTGCTGCCACCCCCGCACCATCCTGTCCACGGTTATGTTGCTTCTCCATCAACAGGTAAAGCTTATTAAGCCCCCACAGCACTGTTCCATATTGTTGCTGATAATAAGAAAAGGGTTTCCTTAACCGGATGAATGCAAGACCGCATTCATGTTTAATTGGATCGCTCATGGAGGGTGCAAAGGTAGGCTATAATTTCATATCATTTCCCTCATTACCGGTTGATTGCGGCAACTCAATTATAAGGGTACAACCACCGCCTGGTATAGCCTTTATATCTGCCTTACCGCCCATCAGGGCAGCCCTGCTCACAATATTATTCAAGCCCATTCTCTTCCGGGCCTTCCCAGGATCGAAGCCAGTACCATTGTCCTGTATCGTCAAAATGACCGACTCTGCATCTGATTGCAATTTGATATGAACCTCAGTGGCATGTGAATGGCGGATTATGTTATTCACCTGCTCCTGAACAATCCGGAACAACATGAGTTTCATTATTTCTGTTATGGACGATTCATCAAAATGCCGTGAAACAAAATCAACAGAAAAAGTATGAGCTCTTTTTAGCGAATCACATAACTCCTGTATCGATTCCACAAGCCCGATATCCCCAAGAGTGGGGGGCACCAATGACTGAGAAAGTGTTCTGATCTCTTTGATCATCCCGCCAATATTTTTGAGCGAAAGCCTGATCAGCTCCTGTATCTCTCCCGTTGCCTTTTCGTTTGCAACTTCAAGATATAATCTGGCTGTGGTAAGGTGTTGATTGATGTTGTCATGCAACTCCTTCCCGATTTGCTGTCTTTCTTTTTCCTGGCCGGTAATGGTAGCCTCTGTCAGCAGCTTTTGCTTCTGAATTTCCTGGTCAATCAATTGCTGAGACAGTTTCCTTTGCTCAGTAATGTCAGAAAAGTAGATTACCAGCGATTTGAATATAGGGTTATTTAAGAGATTATGAGCTCTTAAAGACATCCATATCCAATGGCCTTGAGCATTCAAAACCCGAAACTCAAAATAGCGGCTTATGGATTCCCCCGAAACTTCTGCCTTGAAACCTTGTAATGCCTGGTCTGCATCATCCGGATGGACAAATTCCATGATACTACGTCCCAGCAAATTCTCTGGCTTAAACCCAGATACTTGTGTAACTGATGGACCGCTGTAAGTAATGATTCCCTCTGCATTTGTCATAATGATACCATCCAGGGAATTTGATATAAGGTTACGGTAAAACAATTCGCTTTTTTGCAGGCTTGCTTCAGCCTTTTTCCTTTCGGTAATATCCTTTCCTATTCCCAACAGTCCAATCGATTCTCCATGTTCATCCCGTAAAAGTGATATTGTATGCAGAAGGTATTTTTTCTCTTTATTACTTCCCGTAAAAGACACTTCCCCCTTCCAGACACCCTCCTTAAAAACAATGTCTGCTACCTGGTCATGTGTGAAGGGAAAATAGTCTGCATCAATGACTTCCCTGAAGCGCCGGCCTACTGCCTCCTCTTCTGTAATGCCACTCAGTCGTTCTATTACTTTATTCCATGATGTAACCACCCTGTTCATATCCGTGGTTACGATCAAATCAGTTACATTATTCAGAATAGTAGCCTGCATCTGTAACTTCTTCTCCTTTTCTACCAATGCATCTTCTGCAGCTTTAAGGAGCGAGTCATCAGAAAAATAAATCACCATTTTACCTACATGCTGATTGTTTAGCATATTATGACCACGAACCAGGCACCAGGCGTATTGATTATTTTTATTCTGTAGCCGGATACTGATGAACTTGACCCGGGGGTTCTTCTGCACCTCGTCTATAAAAGTACTGTTAGCCAAAGCCTGATCATCCGGATGCACAAAATCAAAAACCTTTTTCCCGATAATTTCATCTGGGATAAACCCGAGAATCTCTGAAATGGATGAGGTGGCAAAATCTACTATACCTTCTTCATTGGTAAGTATTATACAATCCAATGATTCGCTGATCAGGTTTTTATAGAACAAAGGATTGTTCTGCAAATCCTGTTCTTTTGTTCTGGTAGCAGAAGTATTCAAAACGAAGTAATGATGATATTAAAAAAGATAAATTAGTCAGCTAAAATTATTAATAATAATCGGGGGAAATAACGATTTATTACACATTTTAAAAAGAGAACAGCCCATAAATAAGTGAAAGCCAATACTGTTAAGTATTGGCTTTCACATGTTATTGATAAAACTCAAAAAGATTTCTTATCTGTACTATATTTTTCCAGTTGAGGGCATTCTTTGGAAGTGCCTGCATCAACCATGATATAATAAGCGGGTAATTTACCTTTTATCCATTTGTCAAGTGTCTTGCTTTTTTTCTCTTCGAGTGCAAACTGAGAAATCCTGCTATAATCATCCTGCAGGTTCATACGGTGGGGCTCTGATTTGGACTTCAGGAAAATGATCCTTACTCCCTTCTTACCTTGCTCACCTTCAAACGGAACAGGCTGTGATATTTCGCCTGTTTTCATTTTATCCAGCATTGTCACCATTTCCTTATCCAGCATATCAATTGTTACGAAAGTTGAACCATCCCTGTTCATGATAAAGGGTCCGGCAAACTTGGCCGACTCATCATCACTGTATTTGGAGGCTGCTTCATTAAAAGTAAGTGTGCCTGCTATCACTTTTGCTCTTACGCTGTCAAGTTTCGTGATAGCCTGTTTTATCTCGGTTTGTGTAATCGGAGGTATTCGCAAAATATGACGAACTATTGCTTCGTCACCATTTCTTTGCACCATCTGAATAATGTGGTAACCGAATTTTGATTTTACCGGCGGAGATATTTCACCCTCTTTTAAACGAAAGGCCGTGGAAAGAAAAATGGGATCCCATGTTTTTTCGTTCCTGTTCACCTGGTACTGGCCTCCTCGGTCTTTACTTCCTGGATCTTCAGAAACCTGCTTGGCTAGCTGCTCGAATGTGGTTTTCTTACCCTCTATCTGCTTTTTGTAATTCTGCATCTCCTCGAAAATGTACATCTCCAGGTCACGGGATGCCTTGGGAAAAACAATGATCTGCCCAATTTCGAGTTCAGTCTCATAAAACGGTAAACTGTCTTTTGGAATTCGCTCAAAAAAAGCCTTTACTTCATTAGGCGTTATACGTACGTTATCTACTATCTTTCGCTGCATCGCTGCAGCCAGCTTTTGTTCCTTTACAGACTCCCTTGCATCATCCTTAATCTGGTAAATTGTTTTTCCAGCTACTTCTTCTAAAGCTTCCTGGCTGCCAAACTGGTTGATATAAAACCTCACCTTTTGATCCAGCTCGGCCTCTACTTCTTCATCTGTTACAGGTAATGAATCTTTTTCTGCCTGCAGCATCAGCACTTTGGAAATCAATGCCTGTTCCATCATCAGGCATTCTGCATTGGGCGGAACCTGCTGACCCTGCCGTACGGCATCCAATATAGAGTTTCGGATATCTGATTGCAGAATAATTCTGTCGCCAACTATAGCAGCTATCTTGTCTGCCACCACTTTTGCCGACTGTGGTTGTGCATTAGCCGTTACGACGATAATGAACAAACAAAAAACAGCAGTAATGATTTTCTTCATAATAAGCATAAATCCAAAAGTAGCTTCCCTTTTTACAAAGAAGCTACCGGGAGTGTCTATTTAACAAAAGTTTGATAACAAGAAGCTGTCAGCCAATAGCTTCAGGTTTATAATGTTCTCTTTACCTCTTCTACTTCGTAAGCTTCTACCACATCACCAACTTTTATGTCGCTGTAGTTTTTGATAGTAAACCCACATTCCATACCGGATTGTACTTCTTTTGCATCGTCTTTGAAGCGTTTTAAAGAAGCCAATTCAGCGTTAACTCCCTCTGCTGTAGGATAAATCACAATTCCATCACGGATCAGGCGGATCTTAGAATCTCTCTTGATCTTTCCATCCAGTACATAACATCCGGCCACAGTAGCTTTATCAAATTTGAATACCTCTCTTATTTCCACATTAGCCACAATCTTTTCCTGAACCTTCGGCTCGAGCATACCCTCCATCGCACTCTTCACTTCTTCAATGGCATTGTAGATGATTGAATACATCTTGATCTCAATACCTGCATTCTCAGCCAGCCTGGAAGCCTGCAGGGAAGGACGAACGTTGAATGCAATCACAATGGCGTCTGATGCTTCTGCCAATACAATATCACTTTCGTTGATCTGTCCCACACCTTTGTGGATTACACTGACCAATATCTCCTGGGTAGAAAGCTTCTGCAGTGAATCGCTCAATGCCTCTACCGATCCGTCCACATCACCCTTGATGATAACTTTCAGCTCTTTGAAACTGCCCAATGCCAAACGACGGCCAATTTCATCCAGCGTAATATGCTTTTTGGTTCGGATACCCTGTTCTCTTAAAATCTGAGCACGGCGATAAGCAATTTCTTTGGCTTCAGCTTCATCTTCGTAAACCTTGAACTTTTCACCAGCCTGAGGGGCCCCATTCAATCCCAATATTACTGCCGGTGCAGATGGACCTGCTTCATCCTCTTTTTTATTACGTTCATTAAACATGGCCTTAACCCTTCCGAAGTACTGACCACTGACAATCAAGTCACCCTGGCGCAATGTTCCATTTTCTACCAGCAAAGTGGCCACATAGCCACGACCCTTATCCAGCGAAGCTTCAATAATCGTTCCGGTAGCTTCACGGTCAGGGTTTGCTTTTAAATCCAGTATTTCTGCTTCGAGCAATATTTTTTCCAGCAATTTATCAACGTTCAGTCCCTTTTTGGCTGATATTTCCTGGCTTTGATATTTACCACCCCACTCCTCTACCAGCAAGTTCATTTGTGACAATTGCTCATAAATTTTTTGGGAATTAGCTCCGTCTTTATCGATTTTGTTTATCGCAAATATCATTGGCACACCAGCAGCCTGTGCATGACTGATAGCCTCCCTCGTTTGTGGCATCACCGCATCATCTGCTGCAATAACGATAACTGCTATGTCCGTAACCTTAGCTCCCCTGGCCCTCATGGCTGTAAAGGCTTCGTGACCGGGAGTATCTAGGAAGGTTATTTCTTTTCCATTTGACAACTCAACCTGGTAG
>Ga0073934_10004751_pt1 | contig 22009 bp, 16 predicted proteins | sample LarsenN4metaG_FD_76834 | JGI IMG/M metagenome (GOLD analysis project Ga0073934, IMG submission 76834) | Hot spring sediment bacterial and archeal communities from British Columbia, Canada, to study Microbial Dark Matter (Phase II) - Larsen... ...
CTGCGGGCGGCCGGTCGGCCTTGCGGTCGCTTAGCGACCGATACTCGTGGCAAAGAAATTGGGGCGCTCCGACAACGGGGCGCCCTTTTTCGTTGGGAGAGCGTGCTAGCCTCTCTGGCCGAACAGCGCGCTGCCGACCCGCACATGGGTCGCGCCGAGCATGACTGCGGTCTCATAATCGCCGCTCATCCCCATGCTCAGGCCGGAAAGTCCGTGGTCCGCCGCCAGTTTCGCCAACAGCGCGAAGAAGGGGGCGGCCTCGGTATCGGCGGGGGGAATGCACATCAGCCCGGCGAGCGGAATGCCGCTGGCGCACACCTGATCGAGAAACGCGGGCAATTCGCTGATCGGACAGCCGCCCTTCTGCGGCTCGTCGCCGATATTGACCTGCACGAAACACGGCACGCGCTTGCCCGCCTTGTCCATCGCCTTGGCGAGCGCGGCGAGCAAGCTCGGTCGGTCGAGCGAATGGATGCAGTCGAACAGCGCGACGGCCTCCTCGGCCTTGTTCGATTGCAGCTGGCCGATGAGGTGGAGCTGGATATCGGGATGGGCGGCGCGAAGGGCGGGCCACTTGGCCGCGGCCTCCTGCACGCGGTTCTCGCCGAACACGCGCTGACCGGCGGCGATCAGGGGCTCGATCGCGTCCGCCTGATGGGTCTTGCTGACCGCGATCAGGGTGACGTCGGCAGGGTCGCGCCGGGCGGGCTTGCACACCCGGGCGATATTGGCGCGGACTTCGGCGAGGCGGGTGGCTTGCCCAAGGGATGAAATGTCCATGGGGCGGCTCTATAGCGGGTGGGTGACGCGCGCCAATCCCCTGCCCTGCCTGTGGCTGATCTCGGACGCCCGCAACGATGCGGAGCTTGTGCGCGCCCTCGCCCGCCTGCCGCGCGGATCGGGCTTCATCTACCGCCATTACCACTTGCCCGATCCCGATCGCTACCACCGCTTTCGCGCGCTGCGCCGCATCGCCAAGGCGCACGGCCATGTGGTGATCCTCGCCGATTCGGCGCTGACCGCGCGCGACTGGGGGGCGGACGGGATCTATGGCGCCCCGCGCAGCCTCACGCCGCGCCGGGCGGGCCTCCTTCACCTCGCCACCGCGCATGACCTCGCCGAGATCGGGCTGGCCGCAAGGCTCGGTGCCGACGCGGTGCTGCTTTCGCCCGTCTTCCCCACCCGCACCCATCCGGGCGCGCCGGTGCTCGGCGCGGTGCGCTTCCGCCTGCTGGCGCGGCAGTCGCGGCTGCCGGTGATTGCGCTGGGCGGCATGAGCCCCGCGCGCGCGCAGTCGCTGAAGTGGCCCCGATGGGCGGCGATTGACGGATTGAGTTAGGGCAAGCGCCTCGTCGCACATCGCTTGACCGGTCGCGCCCAAGGATTCATGATGTGTTCCGCTCAGGAGAACCCGCCATGGCCAGCCGCGCCGTCACGCCCCGTAAAGCTGCCGTGCGCAGCAAGACCGATGCCGAGTGGCGCGCGGGGCTGCGCCGGTCGTTGCGCCGCCTTGCGCAGATGACCGGAGCGGCGGCGCTGCTGGGGGCCGCGGTGTTCCTCGCACTGGCGCTGGTGAGCTACACCCAGACCGATCCGAGCCCCTCGACCGCCGCCGATCCGCAGCACGTCGCCAACTGGATGGGCACCGCTGGGGCCTGGGTGGCCGACCGTGTGCTGCTGGTGTTCGGCCTTCCGGGCGCGCTGCTGCTGCCGCTGCTCTATGTCTCGGCGCGCAAGCTGTGGCGCGATGTCGAGAACGGCGACGAACCCGAGGCCACCCCGTGGTGGCTGCCCACCGGGCTGCTGCTGATCGCCATGACGCTGCTGGCCAGCGTGCTCGCGCTGGTGTTCGACGGGCCGGGCGGCACGCTGCCGGCCCAGGCGGGCGGGCTCGCGGGCCTCCTCGGCGCGGGCGCGATCGAGGCGATTGCGGCGCGCTTCGGCGCCGAGACGCAGGGCTGGGTGACGCTTGGCGCGATGCTGGTCTGCCTTGGGGTGGCGGTGGGGCTGCTCACGCGGATCTTCGCGATCGACTGGCGGGTGCTGATGAGCCTGCCCGAATTTCTCGGCGGCGGCTCGCTCGCCGGGCTGCTGCGCCGCCTGCCGTGGCCCGGCCGCAAGCCCGCCCCCGGCCCGCTCGCCTTTGCCGAGGATGACGAGGACGAGGATGCCGCCCCCGCCCGTCCGCGGCGTGCGCCGCGGGAGACCGTGCTGCCCGAGGCCGAGGAACGCCCGCGCCGCGCGCCGGAAATCTCCGATCCTTCCGCCCCGCCCAAGCGTGCCCTGCCGGCCAAGACCGCACAGGGCGACATGTTCGCCGCCTTCAAACTGCCGAGCCTCGATCTGCTCGCCGAGCCTCCGGTCGACAAGGCGCCCAAGCTCGACAAGCTGGCGCTCGAACGCAACGCCCGCCTGCTCGAAAACGTGCTCGACGATTTCAATGTGAAGGGCGAGATCACCGCGGTGCGCACCGGGCCGGTGGTGACGATGTACGAGCTCGAGCCCGCACCGGGCATCAAGGCCAGCCGCGTGGTCGGCCTTGCCGAGGATATCGCCCGCAACATGAGCGCAATCAGCGCGCGCGTCTCGCCGATCCCCGGGCGCACGGTGATGGGCATCGAGCTGCCCAACCAGGATCGCCAGACGGTGATGCTCAAGGAACTCGCCGCCTGTGCCGCCTTTGCCGAGGCCAAGGGCAACCTGCCGATCATCCTCGGCAAGGATATCGCGGGCGAGCCGGTGATCGCCGATCTCGCCGCCATGCCGCACCTGCTGGTGGCGGGGACCACCGGCTCGGGCAAGTCGGTGGGCCTCAACGTGATCCTGCTTTCGCTGCTCTACCGCTTCACGCCCTCCGAACTGCGCCTGATCCTGATCGATCCCAAGGTGCTCGAGCTCAAGACCTACGACGATATCCCGCACCTGCTCTCCCCGGTGGTGACCGAGCCGGCGAAATCGGTGCGCGCGCTCAAATGGGCGGTCGAGGAGATGGAGCGGCGCTACCGCATGATGAGCGCGATCAGCTCGCGCAACATCCACTCCTTCAACGAGAAGGTCAGCGCCGCGATCGCCAAGGGCAAACCGCTCGGGCGCCGGGTGCAGACCGGGTTCGATCCCGAAACCGGCGAGCAATTGTTCGAGGAAGAACAGCTCGATTACCAGCCGCTGCCGCAGATCGTGCTGATCGTCGACGAACTGGCCGACCTGATGGTGACGGTGGGCAAGGAGATCGAGGTGCTGATCCAGCGCCTTTCGCAGAAGAGCCGCGCCGCGGGCATTCACCTCATCATGGCGACCCAGCGCCCCTCGGTCGATGTCATCACCGGCGTGATCAAGGCCAACCTGCCGACCCGCATCAGCTTCAAGGTGACCAGCCGGATCGACAGCCGCACGATCCTCGGCGAACAGGGGGCCGAGCAGCTCTTGGGCAAGGGCGACATGCTCTACAAGCCCAACACCGGGGCGATGGTGCGCGTCCACGGACCCTTCGTCTCGGACGAGGAGGTCGAGGCGGTGGCCGATTTCTGGCGCGGGCAGGGCGCGCCCGAATATGTCGATGCGGTCACCGAGGAGCCCGAGGACGGCGCCGGCTTCGGCTTCGAGGACGAATTCACCGCCTCGGACAATCCGGAGGAGCGCAAGTATCGCCAGGCCTGCCAGATCGTGATCGAGAACCAGAAGGCGAGCGGAAGCTGGCTCCAGCGCCAGATGGGGGTGGGCTACAACACTGCGGCCAAGTGGATCGAGCGGATGGAGAGCGAAGGCCTGGTCGGCCCGCCCAATCATGTCGGTCGCCGGGAGATCTACCGGGACCGCGACGGCAACCCGTTGTAAGTTCGTCCCCCGCTTGATGCAGGATTGCAACGTCTCCAAACTGAAATACGTTCGTCATTGAAACTTAATTGCGCGGTCGCGGTGGCGTCACCAAGCACTGTCACGGGCAAGGCCTCTCTCCACCAAGAAGGGCCTTCAACAGATGCTCCGCACCCCGCTTTCGCGCGTCTCCACGATTGCGCTCGCCGCCACCCTCGCTGCCGTGCCGCAGGCCGCCTTCGCCCAGGACGAAGCCGCCCCGGCCGCCGAGGAAGAGCGTTCCGGCAACCAGATCATCGTCACCGCGCAGAAGATCGAACAGCGCGCGCTCGACGTGCCGATCACCATCACCGCTACCACCGGCGAGCGGATCCGCGAGCTGGGCGTCACCGATCTCGACGAACTGTCCTACTTCGTGCCCGGCCTGCTGATCCAGGAACAGAGCGCCAATAACCCCGGCATCGTGATCCGCGGCATCACCTCGGACTCGGGCTCGGCGCAGCAGGGCCCGCGCATCACGCTCTATTACAACGGCGTCGACATTTCGCGTTCGCGCGGTTCGTACCAGGCGATCTACGATCTCGAGCGGGTCGAGGTGATCAAGGGCCCGCAGGCGACCCTGTTCGGCACCGCCTCGGCGGTCGGCGCGATCAGCCTGGTTTCGGCCCGCCCGCGCGAAGGCTTCTCGGCCGAGGTTCGCGGCGGCTACGGCAACTACAACCAGACCTTGCTGGGCGGCTACGTCAACTTCGGCTCGGACGTGATCGCGGCGCGCATCGCGGGGGAATGGCGCACCCGCGACGGCTATGTCGAGAACCTGAACCCCAACCAGGCCGAGGATCTCTACGCCCAGGACCAGCTCGGCCTGCGCGGCTCGATCCGCTTCACCCCGACCGATGCCTTCACGCTCGACGTGATCGCCACCTATGATCAGCAGCGCAACGGCGGCACGCCCTTCATCTCGGGCACCTTCCCGGCCTTCGCGGGTGCGCCCGGTGGCCCGGCCAATGCCTTCGAGGACGCCAATCTCGGCGGCTTCCCTGAGGGTGCGGCGGTGCTCGGGGACGACCAGCTCGGCCTCAACCGCGAAGTCTACGATTTCAACATCACCGCCGAATACCAGTTCGCCGACGAATGGACCTTCACCACGGTGAACGGCTACCGCGAATTCGACAGCCTCGAAGTGTTCGATGCCGACGGTTCGGCCGCACCCTTCCTCGAATTCGCCGAGCTGGCGCAAGGCTGGCAGATCAGCCACGAAGGCCGCTTCAGCTATGCGGGCGACAATCTGCGGGCGAGCGCGGGCTGGAACCTGTTCATCGAAGACGGGATCCAGAACGTCCCCTTCGCGACCGAGGAGGGCGTGTTCCTGCAGTGCCTCACCGGCCTGTTCGGCGCTCCGTTGATCCCGGGCATTCCCTGCGTCGCTCCCGATGGCACGGTGCCGGCCACCGCCGTCACGGGCATCGCCACTGGCGGCCTTGCCACCGCCATTCCCTACAGCGCGGTGCTGTTCGAAAACTCGGGCCGCAACGAAGCCTACTCGGTGTTCTTCGATGCCACCTGGCTCCCGACCGACTCGCTTGAACTGACCGCAGGGGTCCGGTTCCTCGACGAATATCGCCGGTCGGGCTTCTCCTCCGACATTCCGAACAGCGTGCTGAGCGGCGCGCCGCTGGTGCCGGGCGGAATCAATACGGGGGGCCGTGTCCTGACCGCCGAAGACAGCTTCCAGGCGGTGCTGCCGCGCTTCAACGCGCTCTACCGCATCTCGGACGACGTCAACGTCTTCGCCACCGTCTCCAAGGGCCGCCGTTCGCCTGTGGTGCAGGTCAGCGCGGCGCGCGACAATGTCGGCACTGTCGTGGCGGGCATCCAGGACATCGCCGAGGAAATCGTGTGGAACTACGAAGGCGGGATCAAGCTCGCCACCGGTCAGGTGTCGGGCTCGCTCGGCGTCTATTACCAGGTCTATGACGATTTCCAGGTCTCGATCGCCGAGCTCGACAACGACGGCAACCCCACCGGCCGCTTCATCACCGCGAGCGCGGGCAGCGCGAGCAACCTCGGGGTCGAGGCCGAGCTGGCGATCGACATCGCCGACTGGCTCCAGGTGTTCGGCAATGTCGGCTTCATCGACGGTGGCATCGACGAGGACGGCGCTTTCCGCCCCGACTTTGCCGGCGCGCGCTTCCGTCTTCAGCCCGAATGGCAGGCCTCGGGCGGGTTCACCGTCGATTACGATTTCGGCAACGGGATGCGCTTCTTCCTGACCCCGACCGTCACCCACCGCAGCCGCATCTTCTTCGAAGTGCCGAACAGCGACCTGATCTCGCAGGGCCCGGTGACGCTGGTCAACGCCCGCGGCGGGGTGAGCTTTGCCGATAACCGTTTCGAGATCGCCGGCTTTATCCGTAACGCCTTCGACGAGGAATTCCTGCTCGACGCGGGCAATACCGGCGGGGCCTTCGGCATCCCGACCTTCATTCCGGGCGAGCCGCAGTTCTTCGGCGTCGAACTGACCGCGCGCTTCGGCGACTGAACGCGCGCCGCCCGGGCGGCACGGACATGAACGGGTCGGGGAGCGGCGCGAGCGGCTTCCCGCCCTATTCGTCGGTGCCGGCCGCGGGCTCGGCCATGATCGGGGGCGCGGCTGGGCGAATGGAGTCCGCATCGCGCGCGGCACGCTCGGCCGGGGTGAGCGGGCGGAAGCGGATGCTGATGGGGGTGAAGCTGCCGTCCTCGCGCTGGCGGATGGTCACGATCCCGCGCTGATCGGGGTCGCGCAGCACCGCGTCGAGGGCGCGGGCACGATCCTGATCGAGATAGAGCCGCCCGCGCATCAGCCCCTGCCAGCCATAGATATCCGCCCCCTGCGCGCGCAGCGGGTAGGCGCAGTCGGCCAGCGCTGCCTCGTCCGCCGGCACGCTGACCCGGGCGAGCGCCGGGGGGGCGCCCTCGAGACAGAGCATCGGCGGCGGCCCGGCGGTATCGTCGGCCAGCCCCGGCCAGTCATAGGTGAACTGGATGTAGTGCCCGCGCAGCAGGTCGCGCGGGTCGTAGCCCTCCACCGGCACCGCCCATTCGGTGCCCTGACGATACGTATGGTCGCTCAAGGCCCACAGGCCGGCGAGCCCGGCGAGCGGCAGTGCTGCGGCGAGAAGGCGCACGACACCGCTCATGCCGCCTGCTCCTCGCGCGGGGCAAAACGTTTCGACACCCGCACCGCCGCCCAGGCCACGCCGAGGATCAGCAGGCCCGCGGCGATCAGTCCGGCCCCGCTGGTCAACAGGTCGCCCGCGAGCTCGAAGCTGAGAATGATGAGGCGCAGCGCGATCACTCCGACCGCGAGTTGGAACACCCCGCGCCACTGCGCGGCAAGCGCGGCGGCGGCGATGCCCACCCACAGCGCCATGAACAGCAGCGCCGGCGCGAGCGTCAGGTTATCGGCGACATAGGAAAAGGGCAGCACCAGCCCGGCCCCGGCGATGATCGCCCCCGCCATGCGACCCGAGATGCCGGGCCGCGCCCATACGGTCGACACCCCGGCAAGAAGCGCCACAGCGCCGCTCACCGCCATGCTGGCCCATTCCTGCATCAGACCGCGTTCGCCGAAACCGCCGATCGCGGCGATCACGGTGGCGAGCGAGGCTCCGGCCACCGCATAGGTCAGCGCAAGCTGTTCGAGCCGCCGCCAGAAATCGGGGCGAGCGCTGCGGGCGCGCAACCACGCCGCGAGCGGGGCGAACAGCACCGGCAGCGCGGTGACGAGGGCGATCCACGCCAGCAGGGCAAGACCCGGATCGCGCGTCCGGCCGTAGCCGGTCATGGCGCTGGCATATTCCCACGCGCACCAGATCGCGCCGCCGATCAGCGCCGCGGCGGCGGGCCAGCTGCGGCCTATCAGCAGCAGCAAGGGCGCGAACAGCACCAGCCAGATGCCGAGCGGTTGCCACAGCGGCGAGGCGGTCTGGTAGACCTGCCCCAGGTGTCCGAAGAAGGTGAGGCCCAGGGCGGCGGTGACGAACACCAGCGCCTCGACCGCCCAGGGCGAAGCCGCCGCCAGCCGCGCCTCGCGCCCAAACAGCGTTCCGAGCGCGCCCGCGATCAGCGCGAGATGGACCGCAAGGCGCAGCTGGCCGGGGATCGCCTCCCAGTTTGCGGCGATCACCGAGACAAGGCCCAGCCCAATTGCCAGCGCCCCGATCGCGAACACCGCCCACAGCGCCAGCGGGCGGGCATGGGCGGCCTCATAGGCGAGCAGCCGATCGCGCGTTGCGGCGTCGATCAGGCCGGCGTCATGCCAGATGGCGATCTTGCGGGCGCTCATGCGACCAGCCTAGCCTGCCGCACGGCCCCCCGCAATCGTCCCCGGCCGCGCCGGTCCGCGACGAATGTCAGCTCGCGAAGCTCTCGGCGGTAAGCACGGTGCGGTTCGTGATCGCCGCCGCGCTGGCCGCCTGCTGCTCGTCGGTCGCCGGCACGAGGCCGATCTTCGCCAGCGGACCGCCAGCGCCCCAGCTCTTGGTCCATTGCGCGAGGAACTGCTCGAGCCCCGGGGTAACCCCGAGATGCGCCTTCTTGACGTAGATGAACAGCGGGCGCGAGGCGGGATAGGTGCCGTCGGCGATGGTCTCGCTGGTGGGCACGACGCCGCCCAGCGGCAGCGGCTTGACCAGTGCGGCGTTGGCCCCGACGTAGGAAAAGCCGAAAACGCCGATCGCGCGCGGGTTGTTGCCGACCTTGCGGACGATCAGATCGTCCTGCTCGCCCTGCGAGATATAGGCCGCATCCGAGCGCAGTGCATGGCAGGCGCGCTTGAAGCCTTCCGGATCGCTCTCCCTCATCGCGGCCATCTCGGGATTGCGGGCGCAGGCCGGCTCGAGCACGAGATCGAGCAGCGCGTCGCGGGTGCCCGAACTGGCCGGCGGGCCGTAGACGATGATCGGTTCGGCCGGCAGCGAGCCATCGACGTCGGACCAGTTCTGCGCGGTCTGCTCCTTGCCGAAGGGCGACACCGCGAGAGCGCGGTAGACGATGTCCGGGGTCAGCGCGAGCTCGATCCCGCCGTCGGTGGCCGAGGCAAAGGCGATCCCGTCGCGCCCGATCGCGACCTCGATGATCCCGTCGACGCCGTTGGTGGTGCAGCGGTTGAATTCCTCGAGCGTCATGCGGCGCGAGGCATTGACCACGTCAGGTGTTTCGGGGCCCTGCCCGGCGCAGAAGGCGGCGATGCCTTCACCCGTGCCGCTGGATTCGATCCGCGGTGCGGCCATGCCCGCATTGGCGGCGACGAAATCCTCGCCGACCTTCTGGGCGAAGGGATAGACGGTCGACGAGCCGATCACGGTGATCGCGTCAGCGCCCGTCTCTTCCACCTCGCCGCCGCACGCCGACAGCGCGGCCAGCGCCGCCAGCAGCACCGCCGAACCCGGGCCGAAGCGTTTCCCGATCCCAAAGGCACGCCTTGTCACTTGTGTCATTCGAACCTCCCCTGTCCACCCGCACAGCCGCGGGACGATGCTACGCGCCGGCCAAGTCGCCCGGCGTCAAAACGATCTGCTCGCGCACCTTGCGGGCATTAGCCTCCATCGCCTCGGCGGGCATGGCGACCATGCCGATGCGCGCCAGCGGCCCGTCGCGGTTCCAGCTCTTGGCCCATTCGTCGAGGAAGGCGCCGAGCCCGGGGATCGCGCGCATATGTTCCTTCTTGACGTAGACGTAGAGCGGCCGCGCGCCCGGATAGGCAAAGCTGGCGATGTTGTCGTAGGTCGGCGCGACGCCGTTCATCGGCAGACCCTGCACCTTGTCGGCGTTCTCCTCGAGATAGGAGAAGCCGAAGATGCCGACCGCCTTGGGGTTGCTCTCGATCTTCTGGACGATGAGGTTGTCCTGCTCGCCCTGGTCGACATAGGCGCCGTCGTCGCGCACTTCGGTGCAGACCTGGCGGTAGCGGTCCTCGTCGCTCTCCTTGAGCGCGGCCATTTCAGGGTTCGCGGCGCAGCCGACCTCGAGCACCAGTTCCTTGAGCGCATCGCGCGTGCCCGAGGTGCTGGGCGGGCCGTAGACGAGGATCGGCTCGGCCGGCAGCGCGGGGTCGACATCCTTCCACGTCTTGGCAGTCTGCGGCTTGCCATAGGGGTTGGCCGCAAGCGCCTTGTAGACCGTCTCGGGCGAGAGATCGAGCATGATCCCGCCCTTGGACGAGGCGAAGGCAATCCCGTCGAGGCCGACCTGGATCTCCATGATCTCGTCGACCTTGTTCGCCTTGCAGGTTTCGAACTCGCTCAGCTTCATCCGGCGCGAGGCGTTGACCATGTCGGGGGTGTTGGACCCGAGACCCTTGCAGAACAGCTGAATGCCGTTGCCGGTGCCGGTGGATTCGATCAGCGGCGAACGGAAATCGGTGTTCGAGCGCGCGAAGTTCTCCGCCACCAGCTTGGCGAAGGGGTAGACCGTCGAGGAACCGACGGCGTGAACCGTGTTGCGCGCGCCTCCGCCGGCGGAATCGCAAGCCGAAAGCGTCAGGGCGGCCGCGGCGAGCAGGGCGCCGGAACGAAGGAAGGTGTTGATCGAGATGGTCATGAAAGGTCCTGGAACTCCAATTGTTGCGCGCGCTAGGGCCTGAGCGTGACAGGCAAATGACAGATGCGCGGCGGTCATATCCTGTCACATGCGGCAGCGCGCAAAACGCGGTGTTGCAGCAGACGCAAGTCCATGAGTTTGAGCGATATTTCCTCCATTCCGGAGGCATCGGGCTTAACAGCATCGTAAGGGCTTCCATGCTAACGACGCGCGGATGGAACGGCTGCGTCTTGCGTTCAGGTTGTGGATGGTGGCTGCGCTCATGGCGCTGGGCCTTGCCGTGCCTGCCGCGGCGGATTCGCACCGGTCCCCTATCTCGGCCCCCGTTTGCCATGCTGTCTCGGGCACCGATCAGCCGGTGGAGGCGATGCTCGACCGCGCGGCCTGGAATTGCACCGGCACCGGCTGGCGAGCCGATGCGCCGGTCGCCTGGCTCCGCTTCGAGGCGGACAGCTGGAAGGGTCTCCCGGCGCCGCGCCACTTCTTCACCCGCACCGCGCGACACCAGACCATCACCATCCACGCGCTCGACGCCGACGGCACCCTGCGCACCCGCAGCTTCGCCGAAAGCGACGGGCGCCCCTTTGCCGCCGGGCCGGTGTTCAGCCTGCCGTTGCCGGTGGTCACCGATGAAACCGAGGCGCTGCTGGTGCGGATCGAGCGTCCCCATTCGATCCCGCTGCTGACCGAGGCCGGGGTGGCGCAATATCCCGAGGACGCCAATCGCAGCATGCTGGAAATGATGCTGCTGGCGCTGGTGCTGGGGATGCTGGTGCTGCCATTGCTGTTCGACGTCACCTTCTACCTCGTGCTGCGCGAAAACTACGTGCTGTTCCACGCGGCGATGGTGGTGGCGATGATGGGCTATGTGCTGTTTGGCGGCGGGGTGATCTCGGTGTTCGTGTCGCTGCCGGTGGCGGCCCTGGGGATTCTCGCGCCGCTCAGCTGGGCGATCGGCTGCGGGTCTGCCCAGCTGTTCCTCAGCGCCTTTCTGGAACATGGCGCGCTGGCGCCGTGGGTCCGGCGGTTTACCTTCTGGGCCGGGTGCTGGACGATTGCCGTGCCAGGCTTCTTCTCGTTGCAGTTCCACGCGACCCAACCCTTCGACGACCTCGCCTATTTCGTCACCATCACGCCGGCAGCCGCGATTGTGACATTCGTCATAATCCATGCGATCATGCGCGGCAGCCGCTCGGCCAAGTTCGTCGCGGTGGCCTGGGCGCCGCTGGTCGCGACCTCGCTGGAACGGGTGTCACGCGGGCTGGGGCTCCATACCGGGCCGTCGAGCCTCGACCTGATGATGTTCGCCGCCACGGGAATCGAGGTGGTGGTGATCAGCCTCGCGATTGCCGACCGCTTCCTTGCGATCCGCAACGAGCGCGATGCGGCGCTGACCGAGGCGCGGATGCTCGAACAGATCTCGACCCGCGATTCGCTCACCGGCCTGATGAACCGCCGCGCGATCGAGGCGCGTTTCGACGAGCTTCTGGCACAGGGGTTCGACACCTTCGCGCTGGTCGATCTCGATCGCTTCAAGGCGATCAACGATCTCCATGGCCATCAGGTCGGCGATGCCGCGCTGGTGGCCTGCGCCAACGCGATCCGCGGGAACGGGGACCGGGATTCGGTCGCGGTGCGGCTCGGCGGCGAGGAATTCGTGGTGCTGCTGCGCGGCGAGCACACGCTCCAGCGCGCCGAGGCGCTGCGTCAGGCGATCCCGATGCGGATCGCCAAGGACGTGCCCGGCCTCGAACTGCCGGTGACTGCGAGCATGGGGGTGATCGTGCTGTCGCATGCCGCCCGCCACACGATGCAGTTCAGCGAATTCTATGCCCGCGCCGATGCGCTGATGTACGAGGCCAAGGCGAGCGGACGCAACCGGCTCGCCTATGAGCGCCTGACCGTGTTCAGCGAGCCCCCCGCCCCGCGCCGATCGCGGGCGGAGCGGGAAAAGGTTGCCTAGCCCCGGAAGGGCGCCAGCACCTCGGGCCGCACGCGGGCGAGCCGTCCGGTCGCCCGATCCAGCATCGCCCATGTCGTCGCCGCGCTGACGAGGCGCTTGCCGGACGCGTCGGTGAATTCCACCCGGCGGAGCGATTTCGCGCCCTGTGCGGGGCCTTCGATCCAAGTCTCGGCCTGCACGCTTTCGCCCTCGGACACATTGCCCCGGTAATCGATCTCGTGCCGCACCACGACCCAGAAGAACGCCGCGCGATCTTCCGGCCGCGCAACCGCATCCCAGTGGGCGGTCGCCATGTCCTGGATCCACTGCACCCACACGGTGTTGTTGACATGGCCGAGCGCGTCGATGTGCTCGGGCGCGGCGACGAAGGTGCGGGTGAAGCGGCTCGTCACACGCAATCTCCGCCGAACCTGCACGCCGACCACAGCAGCACGAAAGGCATCAGCGTGACCAAAAGCAGCGGGACCGCCGCCAGCCGCCAGCGGCTCGCGCCCTGACGCACGGCGAGCCCGAAGGCGGCCGCGCCGACAAGCGGCATCGGCCAGACCATCGCGGCGGAGAAAATGCCGAGCTCGCCGAACAGCATGACCCCCAGCACAAGCAAGCCGAGGGAAAGCCCGACAATGAGGGCACCTTGTCCCCCCTCGCCGCTCACTCGCCCTCGCCCTTCGGCGCCATGCCCATCTGCCACAGGATGAAGGCGTATTCCTCCGCCGTCTCCTTGAGGCTGTTCCAGCGCCCGGACTGCCCGCCGTGGCCTGCGCCCATGTTGGTTTTCATCAGCAGCAGGTTGTCGTCGGTCTTGAGCTCGCGCAGCTTCGCGACCCATTTGGCCGGTTCCCAATAGGTCACCCGCGGATCGTTGAGCCCCGCGGTCACCAGCATCGGCGGGTAGGCCTTGGCGGTCACCTGATCATAGGGCGAATAGGCCAGCATATAGGCGAACGCCGCCTTGTCGGTGATCGGGTTGCCCCATTCCTGCCACTCGCCCGGGGTCAGCGGCAGCTTTTCGTTGAGCATGGTGTTGACCACATCGACGAACGGCACATGCGCGACCACCGCGCCGTATTGGCCCGGATCCTGATTGATCACCGCGCCCATCAACTCACCCCCTGCCGAACCGCCGCTGGCCGTCACCATGCCTTCGGCGGTGTAGCCCTTGGCAATCAGGCCGCGGCCGACATCGACGAAATCGTTGAAGGTGTTCATCCGCTCGAACAGCTTGCCCTGCAGATACCAGCGCCGCCCGAGATCGTCGCCGCCGCGGATGTGGGCGATGGCATAGGCAAAACCACGATCGACGAGGCTCAGCCGGGTCGTCGAGAAGCCCGGCGGCACGGCATAGCCATAGGCGCCGTAAGCATAGAGGTGGAGCGGCCCCGGCCCCTCGATGCCCGCCTTCCTGAGCAGTTCGGCGCGGTCCTTGCGCATCATGATGCTGACCGGCACCATCGTGCCGTCGCGCGATTGCACCGTCAGCCGCTCGGTGACGTAGAGCGAGGGATCATAGCCGCTCGGGATTTCCTGCGTCTTGAGCGTTTCGAGCGTGGCCGTCGCAACGTCGTAATCATAGACCGTGCTCGGGGTCACCATCGACTGATAGGCGAGGCGCAGCTTCGACACGTCATATTCGGGATTGTTCGAAAGGCCGGCGGTGTAGCTGGCTTCGGGGAAGGTGATCGGCGTCACCTTGGCCGGATCGGCGTAGGACCGCAGCTGGATCTGATCGAGGCCATTGAGGCGCCCCTCGGTCACGAAGAAGTCCTTGAACAGGTCGAAGTCGGTCAGATAGAAATCGTCCGACCCCGCGATCACCGTCTGCCAGTCGCCCGGCGTCTCCAGCTTCGCCTTGGCGAGGCGGAAGTTGATGTGATCATCATTGGTCCACACCCATATTTCCCCGTCGCGCACGTCGACGGAATATTCGACGCCCTTGCGGCGCGGCTTCACCAGGATCGGCGCAGCGGTGGGGTTGGCGGCGGGGACAAGGCGCACCTCGCTGGTCTCGTTGTCGCCGGTGGCGATGATCAGCCAGTCTTCCTGTGCGGAAAGGCCGGCGCCGACGCCGAAGGACTGGTCTTCCTCCTTGTAGAGGGTCACGTCGCTTTCCACCGGCGTGCCGATCACGTGGAGCTTGGCCTCGAGCGTGCGCCATTCCTCGGTCGAGGGGCCGTAGACCAGCGCGGTGTCGTTCGCGACCCACACCAGATCGCCGCGCAGGTTGGTGAGGGTGTCGGGCAGGTGCTCGCCGGTCTGCAGATCCTTGATCCGCGCGGTGTAGCGTTCGCCGCCGGTGGTGTCGGTCGAATAGGCGAGATAGCGCCCGTTCTGGCTCACCGAGGCCGCGCCGAGGCGGAAATATTCATGGCCCTCGGCCAACGCATTCTCGTCGATCAGCAGTTCAGGCTCGCCCCCCGCCACGGGCCGGCGATAGTGCTTGCGATACTGCGCGCCTTCCTCGAACTCGCTCCAGTAGAGGTAGTCCCCGTCCTTCTGCGGCACGGTGCTGTCATCTTCCTTGATGCGCGCGCGCATCTCCTTGAACAGCGCCTCGGTGAACCCTTCCTGCGCGGCCATGTGCGCCTCGAAATAGGCGTTTTCGGCCTTGATGTGGTTCAGCACGTCGACGTCGTCGACGGTGGGATAGGACTTGTCGTAGAGCCAGTCATAGGGATCCTCGATGGTGATCCCGTGGCGGGTATAGGAATGGGGGCGCTTCTCGGCGACCGGGGGCTGGATGGCGGGCGATGCTGGCGAAGCGGCAGCGGCTGAAGTGGTCACGCGGGCGGGTTCCTCATTGTTTTTCGCATGAATTGCGGCTGGGGCCAAAGTGGTGGCGGCAAGCGCGGTGGCAAGAGCAAGCGTGCTGATCGGACGGGTCATTGTTCGCAGTCCCCAAGATTCGGTCCGGGTGGAAAGACAGGGCCAATGGGCCTATGTTGGCTGTTCTAGTGAACCATTGCCGCGCGGCAAGTGCCAGCGCCGATGTCCGAGGATCGATGCCATGCTGATGCAGACCCACGAAGCCCGCCTTGCCGCCCTGCGCGAGGAGTTGAAGCGGCGGGGGGTGGACGGGTTCATTGTCCCGATCAGCGACGAGCACATGAGCGAATATGTCGGCGACTATGCGCAGCGCCTGAAGTGGCTGACCGGCTTCGGCGGCTCGGCGGGCTTTGCGGCAGTGACGCTGAACCACGCCGCGATCTTCGTCGACGGGCGTTACACCGTTCAGGTGCGCGAGCAGGTCGATGCCAAGTTGTTTGCCTACAAGAACGTGCCGGCCGATACGCTGGCGGGCTGGCTCGCCGAGGTGTGCGAGGCGGGCGCCAGGATCGCCTACGATCCCTGGCTCCACACCTGGAAATGGGTCGAGGCGCTGGAGCAGCAGGTTGAACCCCGAGGCATCGTCATGGTGCCGGCCGAGGGCGGCAATCCGGTGGACGCGGTGTGGGCCGATCAGCCCACCCCCTCGAGCGCGCCCGCGCTGGTCTACGAGGACGAACTGGCAGGCCGCTCCTCGGCCGACAAGCGCGCTGCGCTGGCCGACTGGCTGGCGCGCGAGGGCCATGACGCGGTGGTGATCCCGGCGCTCGATTCGATCGCCTGGCTGCTCAACATCCGTGGGGCCGACGTGGCGCACACCCCCGTCGCGCTCAGCTATGTGATCGCGCACAAGGACGGCAGCGCCGAACTGTTCATCGCGCCGGAGAAAGTCACGCCCGCGCTTGTCCGCCATCTCGGCAATGCGGTGACGGTCCGCGACCGTGCCGCCTTCGAAAGCGCGCTGACCGGCGAACTGGCCGGCAAGAGCGTCGCGCTCGATCCCGATTTTGCCGTGGCCGGCATCGCGCAGGGCCTGCGCCGCGGGGGTGCCAAATTCGTCTTCAAGCAGGATCCGACGATCCTCGCCAAGGCGATCAAGAACGCAGCCGAACAGGCCGGTCACCGCGACGCCCAGGCGCGCGACGGGGCGGCGGTGACCAAGTTCCTGCGCTGGCTCGAGATCGAGGGGCCGAAGGGCTCGGTCGATGAGCTTTCCGCCGCCGCCCGCCTTCAGGCCTTCCGTGCCGAGGACCCCGGCCTCAGGGACCTGTCCTTCGACACCATTTCGGCCGCCGCCGGCCACGCCGCACTGCCGCATTACAAGGTCGACGAGGACAGCAACATCCCGATTCCCCCCGGCTCGATCTACCTGGTCGACTCCGGTGGGCAGTATCCGGGCGGCACCACCGACATCACCCGCACCGTGTGGGTGGGGCCGGGTGAGCCGACGCCCGAAATGCGCGACCGCAACACCCGCGTCCTCAAGGGCCACATCCAGCTCGCCCGCGCGGTCTTCCCGCAAGGCACCGCCGGCGGCCAGCTCGATGTGCTGGCGCGGCAATATCTGTGGGAGGCGGGCGTCGATTACGCCCACGGCACCGGCCACGGGGTGGGCAGCTTCCTCGGCGTCCACGAAGGCCCCCAGCGTATCGCCAAGCCCTCGGGCGGACAGGCGGGCACGGGGCAGGAGCTGTTTGCCGGCATGATCCTCTCCAACGAGCCGGGCTATTACAAGCCGGGCGCCTACGGCATCCGGATCGAGAACCTCGTGCTCGTCGAGGAACGGCAGATCGAAGACATGGAGGGCCGTTGGCTCGGCTTCGAGACGCTGACCTTCGTGCCGCTCGATCGCAAGCTGATCGACAAGCGCCTGCTCACCGCCGAAGAGATCGGCTGGGTCGATGCCTATCATGCGCGGGTGCGCGAATTGCTCAGCCCCCGCCTGACCGGCGACGATCTCGCCTGGCTGGAGCGCGAGACGGCACCGCTCTGACCCGGGTCGGCAAGGGGGGTGCAACAGCTGCTGCAGTGGTTGTGGAACCGGGCGCTGCTTTACGCGGCGCTGGTCGCCGTGGCGGCCTTCCTCGCCCTCGCCTGGCCGGGCGTGCCGCAGATGATGCAGCTGCTCGACGAAGAGAACCGCAGTGCCGCCGAAATCAGGGGGGAACTGCAGACCGGGCTGGCCGAAAGCCAGAGGCAGTTGGCGCAGCGCGTGGCGGAAGCGAAGACGTTCTCTTCCGACCAGCTCGAACAGCGCATCGCGGATCGCGAACGGGCGCTTGAGGCCGCCAAGGCGCGGCGCGACGCTGCCGCAGCGGGATGGCTGGCCGCCTACCGCCCGTCACGGATCCTCGAACGCACAAGCGCCGAGATCGACATCGCCGCGATCGAAAGCGAGTTGACGGCGCTTGGCGCCATGGCCGCGCCACAGACAAGCATCGAACAGGCGAAGCGGTTCTTCGATGCCAACCCGACCATGCCGACCGAGGGGGCGATAGCGGCAGCAGAGGCGCAGTGCCGCGCGGCACGCAAGCGCCGCGATGCCTTCGAGGCGCAGTGGCAGATCGAACAAGGCCTGCGCGAGGCCTTCCTGCTCGAACGGACCGAATTGAACGCGGCGGTGGCCGATCGATGCCAGCGTGCCGAAACGCTCGAACAGCGCCGCCGCGCCGCGCTGGCCACCCGCCGCCAGATGGCCGAAGCCCGGGCCGCGCTGGCCGCGTTGCAGCCCGATCCGCTGGCGCAAAGCCTCGTCGGCGAGGCAGAGCGGATCACCTTGCGCGATATCCTGATCCAGGCGCTCTATTGGCTGATTGCGATCACTCTGGTCCCGCTGGCCTACCGCGTCATCGCCTATTTCGCCCTCGCCCCTATCGCTGCGCGCTGGCCGCCGATGCGCTTTGCCGCCGGCACGCTGCCGCCCCCGGTGCCCGGCAGCGAAGGATCGGCGGTGTCGGTCACCCTCGCGCTCGGCGCGGGCGAGGAGGCGCTGGTGCGGCAGGACTATCTGCAATCCTCCTCGCTCCGCGGGGCCAAGCGCACCCGCTGGCTGCTCGACTGGCGCCATCCGTTCACCAGCCTCGCCAGCGGGATGCGCTTTCTCACCGCGGTGCGCGGCGACGGGGAGTGGGTCACGGTCTCGGCGGTGAAAGACCCCTTTGCCGAACTGGCGGTGCTGACCCTGCCCGAAGGCGCGGCCTGCGTGCTGCGCCCCAGCGCGCTCGCCGCGGTGGTGCAGGGCGAGGCGCAGCCGCTGCGCATCACCAGTCATTGGCGCCTCTTTTCCCTGCCCGCACTGCTGACCTGGCAATGGCGCTATCTCGCCTTCCACGGCCCGGCGCGGCTGGTGGTCAAGGGTGGCCGCGGGGTGCGGATCGAGCCGGCCGGGCGCGGACGGATCGTGGGCGAGGGGCAGATCCTCGGCTTTTCGGCGGACCTTGCCTATGCGGTGATCCGCAGCGAGACCTTCTGGCCCTACTTCTTCGGACGCGAGGCGCTGCTCAAGGACCGGCTCGAGGCGGGCGCGGGCTTGGTGCTGATCGAGGAAGCGCCGCTCGCCGGACGCAGCGGCCTGCGGCGCGGCTTCGAGGGGCTGGCCGACGCGGCGCTCAAGCTGGCGGGCGTCTAGACCACGCCGGTTGCGGACCCGCCCCTGTTCCTGTAATGTTCTCACATTGGCGAGTCGCACCAGGCGGCGCGCCCGACGGGAGGAACAATCATGATCGGCTATGTCACCCTTGGCACCAATGATCTGCCGCGCGCGGCGGCGTTCTATGACGCGATTGCCGCGCATTTCGGGGTCGGACGGATGATGGATTTCGACAGCTTCGTCGCCTGGGGCGAATGGGGCGGCGCACCGGGAATCGCAGCGACGGTGCCGTTCGACGGCCAGCCCGCAAGCGTCGGCAACGGAGTGATGGTCGCGCTCGAGGTGAAGAGCCCGGAAGAGGTGCAGGCGGTCTATGACACCGCGATCGCGAACGGCGGCACCTGTGAAGGCGCGCCCGGCCCGCGCGGCGACGACGGTTTCTTCGCGGGCTATTTCCGCGATCCCGACGGTAACAAGCTCAACGCCTTCTGCATGGTCGCGCCTGCTGGGGGCTGAGGCCGGACCGGTGGGCACGAGCGCGCGCCCGACCCCGGCTCGACCGAGGCCAGACCCGCTCTTGCACGATGTTTCGCGTGGAACATCCGCCAGGCCGCGCTAGCGCATCAGCCCGCCGATGAGGTTCCGCACGAAGCGGCCGACCACCGGCCCGGCCAGATCGGTCGCGATCGATCCCGCGGCCGAGGTCACCCCCGAGGCAACCGGATTGGCGCGGCTGCGCTTGCCCAGCACCTTGGAGGCGGCGACCGCGGCCGCGCCGCTGGCGGCCACGGTGACCCCGCGCGAGACCGCCTTTTCCCACAGGCCGGTGCTCTTGCGGGACCGCTTGCCGACTTCCTCCGCGCCCAGTTCGGCGACTTCCTCGGCGGTGGCGGCGGCGTCCTGGGCCTTGGCGGCGAGCACCTCCTCGGCGCTCTCGCGATCGACGCGGGTGTCGTATTTGCCGTCGAGCGGGCTCACCGACTGGATGATCGCGCGCTCCTTGGGGCTCACCGGGCCGAGGCGCGAGCGTGGCGGCTTGATCAGCGTGCGCTGGACAATGGTCGGCGCGCCATCCTCGTCGAGGGTCGAGACCAGCGCCTCGCCGACCTTCAATTCGGTGATCGCGGTTTCGACATCGAGCTTGGGGTTGATGCGGAAGGTCTCGGCCGCAGCCCTGATCGCGCGCTGGTCGCGCGGGGTGAAAGCCCTGAGCGCGTGCTGCACCCGGTTGCCGAGCTGCCCCGCGACCCTTTCCGGAATGTCGATCGGGTTCTGGGTGACGAAGAACACCCCCACCCCCTTCGAACGGATCAACCGCACCACCTGCTCGATCGTGTCCTGCAGCGCCTTGGGGGCATCGTCGAACAAGAGATGCGCCTCATCGAAGAAGAACACCAGCTTGGGCTTTTCCGGATCGCCGACCTCGGGCAGCGATTCGAACAGTTCGGCGAGCAGCCACAGGAGGAAGGTGGCGTAGAGCTTGGGGCTGCGCATCAGCTTGTCGGCGGCGAGCACATTCACATAGCCGCGCCCCTGTTCGTCGACTTTCAGGAAATCGTCGATTTCGAGCGCCGGTTCGCCGAAGAAATGATCCGCCCCCTGCGCCTCGAACGAGAGCAATTGCCGCTGGATCGCCCCGACCGAGGGCCGCGTGACATTGCCGTATTTGCCCGAAAGTTCCGCCGCATTCTCGTTCGCCCAGGCGAGCAGCGCGGCGAGATCGCCGAAATCGAGCAGCAGCAACCCGTTCTCGTCCGCATGGCGGAAGATGATCTGCAACACGCCTTCCTGCGTCTCGTTCAAATCGAGCAGGCGCGAGAGCAGCAGCGGCCCCATCTCGGATATCGTCGTGCGGATCGGGTGGCCCTGTTCGCCGTAAAGATCCCAGAAGATCACCGGATTGTCCGAATAGGCGTAGTCGGCGATGCCAAGTTCCTTCGCGCGGGCCTCGAGTTTGTCGGCATTCTTGAAGGTGGGCGAGCCGGGCATGGCGATGCCCGAGAGGTCGCCCTTCACGTCGGCCACGAATACCGGCACTCCGGCAGCCGAAAAGCTCTCGGCGATGCCCTGCAGCGTCACGGTCTTGCCGGTGCCGGTGGCGCCGGCAATCAGGCCATGGCGGTTCGAGCGGCTGAGCGCCAGCGCCTCGCGCGATCCGTCCGCGCCAAGGCCCAGAAAGATGTCGCTTGCCGTGTCCGCCATTGCCCGCCCCTCGCTGCGCGATTGTCCTTGACCAAGATGTGCAGGGGCGCGCCGCGGCGGTCAAGTTCTCGACTTGCGCGGCATTTGCGGTAAGGCTGCGGCCCATGGGTCACCAATCGCCATTCGTGCTGCTCGACGATGCCCGCGACAGCGACGCGGCTGCCGATGCCTTGCTTTATGAAGCGCCGCGGGCGCTGTTCGTCGCCCACCGGCCAGACGCAGTAGCCGCAGCGCTCGCCGAGGCCGCGGCGGCACAGGCCGCGCAAGGCGGGGCGCTCGCGGGCTATATCGCCTACGAAGCGGGCCTCGCGCTCGAACCGAAGCTCATGGGGCTGGCGGCGGCGCGTTCGGGGGCAGCGGGGCCGCTGGTGTGGCTCGGCCTGTTCGACGCACCGCAGCGCATTGCCGCCACCGATGTCCCCGGCTGGCTCGCGGCGCGCTCGGGCGGCCCCGGCACCATCGGGCCGATGGAGCCGCAGCTCTCCCCCGGCGGTTATGCAGCCGCCTTCGATCGCTTGCGCGAGGCGATCCATGCGGGCGATATCTATCAGGCCAACCTCACCTATACGCTTGCCGGATCGTGGCGTGGCGATCCGGTGGGGCTCTACGCCGCGCTGCGCGGGGCGGCGCGCGCCGGCTATGGCGGGCTCGTCTTCGACGGATCGCATTGGCTGGCGAGTTTCTCGCCCGAGCTGTTCGTGGCGCTCGCCGGCGCCGAGGCCAAGGTCAAGCCGATGAAGGGCACGCGTCCCCGGTCTGCCGATCCGGCGGTCGATCGCGCCTGGGCGCAGGAGCTTGCCACTTCGGTCAAGGACCGCGCCGAAAACCTGATGATCGTCGATCTGATGAGGAACGACCTATCGCGCGTCGCCGAGCCGGGGAGCGTGGCGGTGGACGCGCCCTTCGCGGTCGAGAGCTATCCGACGGTGCACCAGATGGTTTCGACCGTGCGGGCGCGGCTCAGCCCCGGCAAGGGCGCGATGGACCTCGTGCGCGCGCTGTTTCCCTGCGGGTCGATCACCGGCGCGCCCAAG